>Ga0137403_10000795_pt1 | contig 40580 bp, 31 predicted proteins | sample CZOMad2_1_16fung_FD_122057 | JGI IMG/M metagenome (GOLD analysis project Ga0137403, IMG submission 122057) | Vadose zone soil fungal communities from Angelo Coast Range Reserve, California, USA - CZOMad2_1_16fungal (Hybrid Assembly) | ecosystem: Environmental > Terrestrial > Soil > Vadose zone...
ACTGGGAGGTTGGCTTAGAAGCAGCCATTCCTTTAAAGAGTGCGTAATAGCTCACCAGTCCAGCGAGGTCGCGCCGAGAATGGTCGGGACTAAGCCGCCCGCCGAAGCGTAGGATTCGACGTGGTCTTCGGATCGCGTCGTCTGGTAGGGGAGCGTTCTGAGAGCGATGAAGCGGGGGCGTTAGCCTTCCCGTGGAGCGATCAGAAGTGAGGATGCTGCGACGAGTACGCGCGAAACAGGGTGAAAACCCCTGTCACCGTAAGCCTAAGGGTTCCTGAGCCATGGCGATCAGCTCAGGGTTAGTCGGTCCCTAAGGTGAGGCCGAAAGGCGTAACCGATGGGAAACGGGTCAACATTCCCGTACCATTTCACATTCGTTTGAGGGCGAGGGGGGACGCAGGAGCGAGCAATCCGTCGGATAGTGGTTGTGCCGATGTAAGGCGGTAGACGTTTCCGGGGGATCAAAGACCCGGATAGTCGAGAGCCGATGCCGAAGGGGTCGCAAGACCCCGTCAAGGGATTCGCGAGCCGACTGCCAAGAAAAGCCCCGCGTCTAGAATGTGGAGTGACCGTACCGTAATCCGACACAGGTGGGCGAGGCGAGTAGCCTCAGGTGCTCGAGTGATTTACGGAGAAGGAACTCGGCAAAATGACCCCGTAACTTCGGAAGAAGGGGTGCCGGTAGTAGGTGAGGGGGTACACTCCAAGCCCAACCCGGCCGCAGAGAATCGCGTCAAGCGACTGTTTAGCAAAAACACAGGTGTGTGCTAAGGCGTACTCCAAGCCGACGTATACACACTGACGCCTGCCCGGTGCCGGAAGGTTAACGCAACTTGTCAGCCGCAAGGCAAAGCTCGTTGCCGAAGCCCCGGTAAACGGCGGCCGTAACTATAACGGTCCTAAGGTAGCGAAATTCCTTGTCGGGTAAGTTCCGACCTGCATGAATGGCGTAACGACTTGACGGCTGTCTCCTCCGTAAGCTCGGCGAAACTGCAGTATCGGTGAGGATTCCGATTTCCCGCATCAGGACAAAAAGACCCCGTGCACCTTTACTATAGCCTGCCATTGATCGTCTGCATGACTTGCGTAGCATAGGTGGGAGGCGACGATCCCAGGGTTTTGGCCTTGGGGGAGCCAACAGTGAAATACCACCCTTGTTTTGTTGACGATCTCACGCGGCCGCTTACAACGGCGCGGACCGTGGCTGGCGGGTAGTTTGACTGGGGCGGTCGCCTCCGAAATTGTAACGGAGGCGCGCAATGGTGCCCTCAGTGCGGTCGGTAATCGCACGATGAGCGCAAACGCAGAAGGGCGCCTGACAGCGAGAGCGACGGCTCGAGCTGGGACGAAAGTCGGCGTTAGTGATCCGGTGATACCGTGTGGACGGGTCATCGCTCAACGGATAAAAGGTACGCTGGGGATAACAGGCTTATCGCGCCCGAGAGTTCACATCGACGGCGCGGTTTGGCACCTCGATGTCGGCTTGTCACATCCTGGGGCTGGAGAAGGTCCCAAGGGTCCGGCTGTTCGCCGGTTAAAGTGGCACATGAGCTGGGTTCAGAACGTCGTGAGACAGTTCGGTCTGTATCCGTCGTGGGCGTGGGAGTGTTGAGGGATGTCGTCTTTAGTACGAGAGGACCGAGACGAAGCGACCACTCGTGTACGGGCTGTCCCGCCAGGGGCATCGCCCGGTAGCGATGTCGCGCGGGGATAACCGCTGAAAGCATCTAAGTGGGAAACCCTTCCCAAGATGAACACTCCTGGAGCGTAAGCTCCCTGAAGGGCCCTGGGAGACTACCAGGTTGATAGGGCGCAGATGTACGGGCCGTAAGGCCTTCAGTCGAGCGCTACTAATCGCCCGTGAAGTTTGATCTCTCCCGTTGATTTCCAATTCCATCCGTCCTTCGATGGCTTCCGCTGTTGGCTCGTGGCCACCGCCCGTCAGGGGCATGCCACGAGCCAATGGCGAACAGCCAACCGCAAAAAAATGGCTGGTGACTAGCGCGCAGGGGCCACACCCGTTCCCATTCCGAACACGGCAGTTAAGCCCTGTAGCGCCGATGGTACTGCGCTCGAGAGGGCGTGGGAGAGTAGGCCGTCGCCAGCCTTCCCCTCGAAGCCCCGCGGAGCAAACCTCCGCGGGGTTTCGCGCTATACATCTGCACCTTGAGCCACACCCGGCCGGAGGCACAGCGATTTCATGGCGGCGCGCCTCTGATGCCCACCCGCTCCGGCCACATCGCCATCGCCGGCGCCCCCAACGCCGGAAAGTCCACCCTGCTCAACGCACTCGTGGGCCAGCACCTGGCCATCGTTAGCGCCAAGCCGCAGGCGACCCGGCTCCCGGTCGTGGGCCTCCGCACCGATGCAGACACCCAGTACGCCTTTCACGATCTCCCCGGCCTGCTCGATCCGTCGTACCTGCTCCAGGCGAGCATGGTCGCCGCGGCGCAGGAGGGCCTGGCCCGGGCCGACGTCGTGCTCCACCTCCACCCGGCCACCGAAGCTCCCGCCCCCCCGTTTCAGACCCTGGCTCGCCTGGAGCACCCGCCGCGGGCGCCGGTCCTGACGGTCTACACCAAGGGCGACCTCGCACCGCCAAGCCTCCGCGCCGAGCTCGAGGCCAACGACCTGGTCATCTCGGCTCGGACCGGTGCAGGGCTCGACCAACTCCTGGCCGGGGTCCGCGCGCGCCTGCCGGAGCGTGAGTTCGAGTTCGATCCGGCCGACGTCGGGACCCAGCCGGTCCGCTTCTTCGTGGTCGAGTACCTGCGTGAGGCCGCCTTCGACCTCCTGGAGGAGGAGCTGCCCTATGCCTTCACCGCGGAGGTCGAAGAGTTTCGAGAGACCGAGCGGCCCATGTACATTCGGGTCACTCTGTTCGTGGAGCGCGAGTCCCAGAAGCCGATGGTGATCGGGCGGGGTGGCCGGACCCTCAAGGCCATCGGGCAGCAGGCCCGCACCCGGCTCGAAGAGCTGGTGCAGAGCCCGGTCTACCTTGACCTCTGGGTCAAGACGTTACCCAAATGGCGCCGAAGCCCGGCCGCGCTTGCGCGGTTCGGCTTCCCCACCGTCGAGAAGGAGGTCCCATGAGTCTCGCGCCGGAGCTGCTCGAGATTCTCGTCTGCCCCAAGTGCAAAGGCGAGCTGGAGTACCGGACGTCTCCCGAGAGTCTGGTCTGCCACGCCTGCCGCCTGGTCTACGCCGTGGAGGACGACATCCCGATCATGCTCATCGACGAGGCCAAGCCGCTCTAGGCGCGCCCAGCGGTGAGCGCGCACACCTTGAGCCCGAGCGCTCTGCGCGTGCTGGACGGCGCGCGGCAGGAGGCCACGCGCCTGGGCCATGACGCGATCGGGGCGGAGCACATCGTGCTCAGTCTCTTGCGTGATGGGGAGTCGACGGCGAGCGCATTCGTGGCGCTCGGTTTGAGTCCCGCTGCCATACGAGAGCGACTGGAAGCGGCGGGCCGGCGGGCCCGCAGCAAAGGAAGCCCCGAGCAGCTGCAGTACACCTCGCACGCCAAGCGACTCATCGAGCTGGCCACCCGTGGGGCCCGCGGTCAGGGCGGTCCCCTCGCTGCCGAACACCTGCTGGCCGCCGCTCTCGAAGAGCCGCGAGGCCCGCTCGCCCGCCTCCTCGCGGACGCCGGAGTGTCCGTGCCCCAGGCACGCGCCGTGGTGCGGGACCGGAGCGGGGCGCTGGTCGAGCCCGATCGGGTCCCCGAGAGCCTCCCGCCGGCGCCGAACCGCCGGCGGCGAACCGTTTCCTGGCGGGGTGTGCTCCTGGCCGCGGTGCCCCTGAGCGTCGGCCTCGCGCTCGCGCATGCATCGCCCGTAGTGGTCTTCGCGACGGCCTGCCTTGGCGTGCTTCCCCTGGCGGGCTATATGGGCGAGGCCACCGAGCACCTGTCCAGCCGCACCGGTCCCACCGTGGGCGGGCTGCTCAACGCCACTTTCGGCAACGCGGCCGAGCTCATCATCGCCATCGCGGCGCTACGGGCCGGTCTGGTGGACCTGGTGAAGGCTTCGATCACCGGAAGCATCCTCGGCAACCTCCTGCTCATTCTGGGACTGTCGCTGCTGGCCGCCGGCATCAAGCGCCCGGAGATCCGCTTCAATCGTACGACGGCCGGCATGAGCGCCGCGATGCTCGCTCTCGCAGTCATCGGGCTGGTATTTCCCGGACTATTCCACGCGACCCACCCGGAGACCACCGCGAAGGCGACCGAGCTGCGGATGTCGGAATTGGTGGCGGTGATCCTGATAGCGACCTACGGATGCTCGCTACTGTTCACCATGCGCACCCATAAGTGTCTGTTCGGCGGCGACCCGCATCCAATGGAGATGCCGGCCTGGACGATCGGCCGGGCATTGACCGTGCTCGGACTCGCCACGGTCGGCGTGGCGGTCGAGTCCGAGCTGCTGGTGCACGCGACCCAGGCGGTGACCGCGACCCTGGGCCTGAGCGAGGTGTTTCTGGGGCTCGTGCTGGTGCCGATCATCGGGAATGCGGCCGAGCACGCAGCGGCGGTCATGTTCGCGCGAAAGGGCCAAATGGATCTGGCCCTGCAGATTGCCCTGGGCTCCAGCACGCAAATTGCCTTGCTCGCGGCGCCGTTACTGGTATTCGTGGGTCTCCTGCTGGGCGCGGAAATGGACCTGGTCTTCCGGCCCTTCGAGGTCATCGCGTTGGGCTTGGCCACCATCGTGGTCGCGATTCTGACCCTGGACGGTGAATCTCACTGGTTCGAAGGGGTGCAATTGCTGGCAGTCTACGCAATGGTGGGCGTCGCAGCCTTTTTCATCTGACCGGAATTGGGCGTGGCCGAACGCCCCGTCTTAAGTTAGCTTCAAATCAACTCTTAGCAGAGGCATGGGTGCGCACTCGCCCGACGATTCTCTTCTTCTCGCCGGACGGCTGCCCGGTGCCGGCTCTGGTACGCCAGTGGGCCCAATCCAGAGCCTTTCCACTGGTCACGCTACAGGGCGCCGATGAAGTCGAGTCGATCGTCCTGCGGGGTCACCCGTGCCTGCTGTTCGTTCACGCCGACAGTGCAGGCGACCGCGGGCTCGCGCTGGTTCACCAGCTCAAGGCCGACGCCTTCACCGCGATCGTTCCAGTTACCGTTCTCGCCGGCGCTCACCATCCGGATCACGTTCAGGCCTGGTTCGAGGCCGGCGCGGACGAGGTGATCACCGGACTGTTCTCGCCGGCCGAGCAGCGGGCGCGGGTGGAGGCGATGCTGGTGCGGACCGAGCGCGACGTGTCGGTCCATCCGTCCACCCGACTGCCGGGCACGACGGAGATCGAGCGGGAAATCCGTCGGCGGCTCGAGAGTCATCAGGAGTTCGCCGTCTGCTATGCCGACCTCGATCACTTCAAGGAGTTCAACGACCGCTACAGCTACTACGACGGCGATCGCGTCATCTATCTTCTCTCCCGGATCCTGCACGACGTGGTCAAAGGCATGCTGGGGCCCCGGGGGTTCGTGGGCCACATCGGGGGTGACGACTTCATCTTCATCATTCCGTCGCCCGAGATTCACGGGGTGTGCACCGAGATCCTGGGTGTATTTGACACCCTGATCCCGCTGCAGTACAACGAGCAGGATCGGCGGGCCGGCTACTTCTTCGGCAAGGACCGGCGGGGCCAGCTGCACCGGGTGCCGCTGATGACGCTGTCGATCGGCATCGTGACCAACCGGAACCGCCGGTTCGCCCATCCGGCTCAGGTCAGCGAGCTGGCGACCGAGATGAAGAGCTACGCGAAGACGCTGCCGGGATCGGTATTCGTGGTCGATCGCCGGCAGGGCGCGGAGGCCGACCTCCGTCCAGGGCCTGAAGCACGGGACCAGCGGTGAGGATGCCCAGATGAACGTCTTTTGTCCCAACTGCAACACTCTGTACCGGGTCGATCCGGGCAAGGTGCCGGAGAATGGGGTCCGGGCGCGTTGCGCGGTGTGCTCGGCCGTCTTCGCGGTTCGTCGCGACGGCACCGCCCCCACCACCAGGGCCCCCGCTGCACCGGCCGCACCGGCGGCAGCAGCTCCGGTGACGACTGCCCTGCCCGAGCCCATCCAGCGGGTGGACGCCGACGCCGAGCAAGAGCGGGTGATGGAGCCAACGCCCGAAGCTGCCGAGCCTGCCCCCCCGCCCATGCCACCGGCTCCACCGGCAGTGGAACGACCGGTGTTCCCGCCGTCGCCGCCCGCTTCGCTCCCGGCCGCTTCTATGCGGGGCGGGCCCGGAGCTGCCGCGCCGCCCGCCACACCAAGCCGGGGGTTGTCGCGGCCTGCAACGCCTCCCGCGGGGGGTTCTCGGGCTGGCCCGGCCGGGTTCCCGGTCCCGCCGGCAATGCGCCCCGCCGCGCCGGCGGGGGCCCGCGCCCCCGCTGCCGCAACCGCCCCAATAGCCTCGCCGGCTCCGCCCTTGCCCGCGCCTGCATCCCCGGCAGCCCCTCCTCCCGAGGCCGCCGACGAGGCCCCCGTCGCCCCGCCGCCGGCGCCGGCGTCCCGCCCGATCAACCCGTTTCTCTCGCAGGATCCGGCGGCCAAGGCCCGGCGCCTTGCCCGGGCGCTGATCTCGGACATGGTGGTTTACCATCCGGCGAAACGGCAGGAAGGGCTCCGTGAAGGCACGCTCAAGGATCTCTTCGACGAGGAGATTAAGAAGAGTTGGGAGGAATACTCGGACCAGGTGGGCAAGGAGGTTGCGGAGTCCACCTCGTACTTCAAAGAAGCGCTCAACGAAATCCTGGCCGACGGGCGGCAAATCTTCTAGGTGAGAGGTAAGAGGTGAGAGTTAAGAGTGCCCCTCTCACCTCTTACCTCTCACTTCTTACCCGGCCTCCTTGCCCTTATCTTGCCTGGGATTGGGGGCCGTTCGTCCGCCAGGGGCGGACGAACGGCCCGCTTCGTAGCGTCACCACCGCCGGAGTCCTCACCATGTCTGATCTCGCCGACCGTTTGGCCGAGTTGGAGCACCGCGTCACCGAACTCCGAGACTTCCTTTGACCTGACCGGCAAGTCGCAGCGTCTGGCCGTGCTCGAGGCGAAGCAGTCCGAGCCGGGCTTCTGGTCCAACGCCGAAGCGGCGCGAACGGCAGTGCAGGAGCTGAAGCAGCTGAAGGGCTGGCTGACGCCGTACGAGTCGTTGCGACAACGGCTCCAGTCAACCCGGGAGATGGCGGAGCTGGTGGAGCACGAGCCAGACGACGCCATGTCGGCCGAGCTGGAGGCGGAGAGCAGCGAGCTCGTGCGGGCGGTGGAAGCGTTCGAGCTGCAGGCCATGCTGCAGGGCCCGGAGGACGAGAAGGACGCGCTGCTCACGATCCATCCGGGAGCCGGCGGCACTGAGTCGCAGGACTGGGCCGAGATGCTGATGCGGATGTACGTGCGGTGGGCCGAGCGTCATGGCTTCGAGGTGACGGTGCTCGACCTCCTCCCCGGCGAGGAAGCCGGGATCAAGTCGGCGTCGATCGAGATCAAAGGCCAGTACGCCTACGGCTACCTCAAGGCGGAAAAGGGCGTGCACCGCTTGGTACGGATCTCGCCTTACGATTCGCAGGCGCGGCGGCACACATCATTCGCCTCCGTTTTCGTGTATCCCGAGGTGGACGACACCATCGAGATCGACCTCCGGGAGGAGGACATCAAGATGGACGTGTTTCGCGCTTCCGGCGCGGGCGGCCAGCACGTCAACAAGACTTCGTCGGCCGTGCGGCTGACTCACATCCCCACCGGTATCGTGGTGTCCTGCCAGCAGGAGCGGAGCCAGGGCAAGAACAAAGCGACCGCGTACAAGATGCTTCGTGCCGCGCTCTACCAGAAGAAGCTCGACGAGCAGGAGGCGGCCCGCGCGATCGTTGAGGCGACCAAGACCGACAACTCGTGGGGCAATCAGATCCGATCGTACGTCTTTCAGCCGTACACGATGGTGAACGACCATCGCACCGAGCTCAAGGTCTCGGATGTCCAGCGGGTGATGGATGGCGACCTGGACGGGTTCATCCAGGCCTACCTGAAGCGGTTCGGGGGCAAAGCGGCGTGAGCGCCACCGAGGAGCGGAATTACGTCGAGGCCGCCCGGCGCGAGAAGCTGGCCGAGCTGCAGCAGCTTGGCGTCGCGCCATTCGCCTATCGCTTCGACCGCACCCACACCGCCGCCCAGGCGCTCGCAGCCTACGACGACAGCATGGGGGAACACGGTCCCGAGGTGCGGGTGGCCGGCCGGATCTCGGCATGGCGATCGCAGGGGAAGACTACCTTCGCCCACCTCGAGGACGCGTCGGGCAAGATCCAGGTCTACTTCCGCCGCGACCAGCTGGCCGACCGATACGATCTGATCAAGCTGCTCGACCTGGACGACCACATTGGCGCGCACGGCCGGCTGTTCCGGACCAAGATGGGCGAGATCACGGTTCGAGTCGAACAGTTCGACCTGCTGGCCAAGTCGCTGCGCCCGCTCCCGCGAGGAAAGAGCTACGTCCGGGACGACGGCACCAGCGTGGACACGGCGCTCGCCGACCCGGAGGTCCGCTACCGGCAGCGCTACGCCGACCTGGCGGTGCACGCCGAGGTACGGGAAATCTTCCGGGTCCGGGCCAGGGCCATCTCCTATCTCCGCCGCTTTCTGGATGAGCGCAGCTTCCTGGAGGTGGAGACGCCGATCCTCCAGTCCCTCTATGGCGGGGCGGCAGCACGGCCGTTTGTGACCCACCACAACGCGCTGGACATGCCGCTGTATCTACGTATCGCTGACGAGCTCTACCTCAAGCGACTCCTGGTGGGTGGTCTGGAGCGGGTCTACGAGATCGGGCACGACTTCCGCAACGAGGGCATGGACCGGACCCACAATCCCGAGTTCACCATGCTCGAGTTCTACCAGGCCTACGCCGATTACGAGGAGATGATGACGACGGTCGAGGCCATGATCTCCGGCGTGGTGCAACATTGCTGCGGGTCGCTCCAGGTCGAGCAGGGCGGGGTCACCCTCGACTTCACGCCGCCCTGGCCTCGGGTCCGATTCGTGGATGGGCTCCGAGAGCGCACGGGCGTTGATGTCCGAACGGCGTCAGAGGCGGAATTGCGGGATCTCCTGGCGCAGCGGAGACGCGAACTAACGGATGACCCGGCCGAGCCGGAGAGCCAGCACTCCGGCGCCAAGCTGGTAGACGAGGTTTTCAAGGTGTACCTCGAGCCGCATCTGGTACAGCCGACGTTCGTCGTCGACTATCCCAAGGCCTTGTCTCCCCTCGCGCGGCTGCACCGCGAAGAGCCCACCCTGACGGAGCGGTTCGAGCTGTTCGTTCAGGGTCACGAGCTGGCGAACGCGTTCAGCGAGCTCAACGACCCCGACGACCAGCGGGCCCGGTTCGAGGACCAGCGCCGCCAGCGCGCGGCTGGGGACGAGGAGGCTCAGCAATACGACGCCGACTACGTCCGAGCGCTGGAGTACGGCATGCCGCCCGCCGGAGGGGTCGGGATCGGAGTGGACCGGCTCATCATGGTGCTCACCGATCAGCCCTCGATCCGGGACGTGATCCTGTTCCCGGCGATGCGGCCGGAGGCGTGATGACGGGCGGACAGGCGGACAGGCGGGCAGGCGGGCAGCCGGATGAGCTGGCTGTCGCCGGAGCGGCGGGGTACCTGTCCATTCTACGGTGGCCCACAGCCCTCGAGCGGCGGATCGCGGGTCGCTACCTCCGCTCGCGCCAGACCAAGCGGGCTGCCTCGCTCAACACTATCATCGCGACCGGCGGAGTGGCCGTCGGCGTCCTGGCCCTGATCGTGGTGCTGGGAGTCATGAACGGCCTGCGCGACGATCTTCGAGAGCGTATCCTGGTGGCGAGCCCCCATCTCCGGGTACTGACCTTCGGGGCAGGCCTGCGGCTCGACGACTGGCGAGCGGTTCTGGCGGCGGTGAAGCGGGACCCGGACGTGGTGGCTGCGGCACCCGAAGTGATCAGTCAGGCCGGGATCAGCGCCGGTCATGACTACGGCGAAGGCGTAAACCTGCTCGGCTTCGATCCGGATACCGGCACCCGCTCGGTGACCAGCTTCCCCCAGTCGATCAAGAAGGGGGATCTCTCGTTCCGGCCCACCCGAAAGGACGTCGACGGCGCCGTGCTGCTGGGAAGCCGGCTGGCAAACCGCCTCACGGTGTATCCGGGCGATGTCGTGACGCTGGTTCCGGTCACCCAGGCCAAGATGAACCCGGCCGTTGGCGTCGCTGTGCCGAAGTTCTGGAAGTTCGAGGTGACCGGACTCTACGAGACCGGGATGTTCCAATACGACAACCAGTTCGTCGTCGTGTCGCGGGCGACCGCGCAGCAGTTCACCGGGTTGGGCGATGCGGTCTCGGGCATCGCGGTTCGGGTGACGGATCCCGAGCTCGCGCCCGAGGTCGGTAGGCGGCTCGAGCAACGGCTCGGCTACCCTTACCGGACGCTCGACTGGCAGACCCAGAATGCCAGCCTCTTCAGCGCCCTGGAGCTCGAGAAGCTGGCCATGGGGCTGATTATCTTCTTCATCATGGTGGTCGCTGCCTTCAATATCGTGGGGACGCTGACCATGGTCGTGACGGACAAGACCAGGGAAATCGGGATCCTCCAGGCCATGGGGCTCACCGCCCCGTCGGTGGCGCGGATCTTCCTGGCTCAGGGCGCCATCATCGGCCTGGTCGGCACCATGCTCGGGTTGCTGGGCGGCCTGGCGGTCTCCTACGTCGTGGACCGCTCGGGATGGATCCGGATCAATCCCGCCGTCTACTTCATCGATCATCTGCCGGTACACGTCGAGCTGGTCGATGTCGGTGTGGTGGTGCTCTCCAGTCTCGCGATCGCGGTGCTCGCGACCCTCTATCCCTCCCGCTCGGCCGCGCGACTCACGCCGGTCGAGGCGATCCGGCACGAGTGAGCGGAGGGTGCCGTGCCGATTCTTGAGGCGACCGGGCTTCGGAAGGTCTACCGCGGTGGCGACGGCAGCCCGATTGACGTCCTCACCGGCGCCGATCTCGGGGTAGCCCGGGGGGAATTCGTCGCGATCGTCGGGGCAAGCGGCGCCGGCAAGAGCACGCTGCTCCACCTGCTCGGGGCTCTCGACCGGCCCACTGCCGGCAGCGTCCGGCTCGACGGCCAGGCGTACGCCGACCTGAGCGCGACGGAGCTGGCCGCGGTGCGAAACCGAAAGCTGGGATTCGTCTTCCAGTTCCATCACCTGCTCCGAGAGTTTACCGCGCTCGAGAATGTGATGCTCCCGCTCCTGATCGCCGGGGCGGGCGAAGCAGCCGCGCGGTCGCGGGCCGAAGAGCTGCTCGCGCGGGTAGGCTTGGCCGGGCGCATGACCCACCGACCCTCGGCGCTCTCCGGTGGGGAACAGCAGCGCACGGCGGTGGCGCGCGCGCTGGCGACCGACCCCGTGGTGGTGCTGGCCGACGAGCCGTCGGGCAACCTCGACTACGGGCACAGTGAGCTGCTACACGAGTTGTTCGCGAGTCTGGCCCGAGAGTTCGAGACCGCGCTGGTAGTCGTGACCCATAACCGGCTGCTGGCGGGTCGGGCGGACCGAGTGTTGAGCCTGGAGAACGGCCGGCTGGTTCCGTTGTCGAGCGTGGAGTCGATGCCTTGATGAACTGCGACCAGTGCCACGAGCGCGAGGCGGTAGTTCACCTCACTCAGATCGTGAACGAACAGGTCACGACCCAGCACCTCTGCGAGCGCTGCGCTGCCGAGAAGGGCGTGGAAAGCCCCGGGTCGGTGGAGCAGAACCCGTTCGCCAAGCTGGTGGCCGCGAGCATGGGCAAGCAGACTCCGGAGCTGACGCTCACCGGCTCGGGGGGCCGGGGCACGTGCCCCCGCTGCGGCGCGACGTTGCAGGACTTCCGGGAGAGCGGGCGCCTCGGTTGCGCCCATTGCTGGCGCGCGTTCGAGGCGCCCTTGCGAGACCTGCTCCGGCGGCTGCATGGATCCACGGTGCACATGGGCGAGCGATACGCCGAGCATGCCGGCGTGGAGCCACACTCCAACGGGGACGCGGGGGTCGCGCAGACCGAGCTGCGGGAGCAGCTGCGGCTCGCGATCGAAACCGAGAACTTCGAGCTGGCGGCCGAGTTACGCGATCGGCTGCGGGTGCTGGAATGATCGACCTGAGCCTGCTCACGGACGGCGGGGTCGGCTGGCTGGACGCGAGCGGGCCGATGAGCCATCTCGTGCTCTCGACCCGGGTTCGGCTGGCGCGGAACCTGGCCGACCACGTCTTTCTCTCCCGAAACAGCGAGCCCGAGCGGGAGCAGATTCTGGAGGTCGTGCAGCGGGCCGCCCAGACCACCGTGCTGCTCCGGCGGGCCGTGACGTTCCGGCTGGACGGGCTGGAACGCACCGACCGCCAGCTGCTCCACGAGCGGCACCTGGTGAGCAAGGAGCTGGCCGGGTTCGATGCCGACGGCCGGGTGAAGAGCGGGGCATCGGTGCTGGTCCAGGACCGGATCGCGGTGATGCTGAACGAGGAGGATCACCTTCGCCTGCAGGGACTCCATTCCGGCCTGGCGCTGGACGGGGCATATGCCGAGGTGGATCGACTGGACGCCGAACTGGGACAACGACTTCCGTTCGCATTTCACCCCGAGTTTGGTTACCTTACCAGCTGCCCCACTAACGTCGGGACGGGACTCCGGGCGTCGGTCTTGATCCACCTGCCGGGGCTGGTGCTGACCAAGGAGATATTCAAGGTCCTGCAAGGGCTGGCGCAGGTGGGGCTCACCTTCCGAGGATTGTACGGCGAAGGGAGCGAGATCGTCGGCAACTTCTTTCAGCTCTCCAACCAGACGACCCTCGGCAAGTCGGAAGCCGAACTCCTCGACCATCTCGGCAAGATGGTTCGGCAGGTGATCGATTACGAGGAGCAAGCCCGGCAGGTGCTGCTGCGCGACGCACCCACGATCATCGAGGACAAGGTGTGGCGCGCGTTTGGCCTGCTCCGCTATGCCCGGTCGCTCTCGTTCGAAGAGGCGATGAACCTCCTCAGTGGCGTGCGGCTCGGCGTCGGGATTGGACTGATCCCCGGAGTGGGGATGTACACGCTGAATAAGTTGCTGGTCTACACCCAGCCCGCGCATCTGGCAGTCGCGCACGGCATGGAGATTGCCGATTCGGAGCTGCCGATTCGGCGCGCACAGTACGTCCGACGCGTGTTGGAAGAGGAAGTGGGGCGGCGCGGTTAGCAGCCGCCGAACGTACGGCATGAACGCAGGATGACCGCGATGAACGGCTACAACTTTACTGATCGTGTCCGCAAGGTCCTCCAGATGGCGCGCGAGGAAGCCGCCCGTCTGCATCACGAATACGTGGGGACCGAGCACATTCTCCTCGGACTCATCCGCGAGGGTGAGGGCGTCGCGGCGGCCGTGCTCACCAATCTCAACGTCGATCTCGAAGAGATCCAGCAGAAGATCGAAGAGACGGTGAAGAAGGGAAAGGCGGCTGCGGCCGCCGGTCCCGACCTGCCGTACACTTCGCGCGCCAAAAAGGTGCTCGAGCTGGCCATGACCGAGGCCCGGGAGCTCAACCACTCCTACGTGGGCACCGAGCACCTGCTGCTCGGCCTCCTGCGGGAGGAGAAGGGCATCGCCGCCCAGGTGCTCACGGATGCCGGGGTCAACCTGGAGCAGTCGCGGGCGGAGACGCTGCGGCTTCTGGGGAGCGACATGCCGCAGGCATCGGCGGGCAGCAGCCCCTCGACGCCGACCTCGACGCCCAAGTCGGAAAAGAAGTCGAAGACGCCGGCGCTGGACCACTTCTGCCGCGATCTCACTCAGCTCGGGGCCGAGGGGCAGCTGGATCCCACCATCGGGCGGGCCAAGGAGATCGAGCGCGTCATGGAGATTCTGGCGCGCCGGAAGAAGAACAACCCGGTCCTCATCGGCGAGCCCGGGGTGGGCAAGACCGCGATCGTCGAGGGCCTTGCCCTGCTGATCGCCAACGGCCTCTGCCCCGACGTCCTGCGGGACCATCGGGTGCTCTCGCTCGACATGGCGGCGGTCATCGCCGGCACCAAATACCGGGGCCAGTTCGAGGAGCGGCTCAAGGCGGTCATGAACGAGATCGCCCAGAACAAGAACATCATTCTGTTCATCGACGAGCTGCACACGCTGGTCGGCGCCGGGGCGGCCGAGGGCGCGATCGACGCCTCCAACATGCTCAAGCCCGCCCTGGCGCGGGGTGAGCTCCAGTGCGTGGGTGCCTCGACCCTGAACGAATACCGCAAATACATCGAGAAGGACGGGGCGCTCGAGCGCCGGTTCCAGACCGTCATGGTGGAGCCCCCGACGGTCCCGGAAACGGTCGAGATCCTCAAGGGACTCCGGAAGAAGTACGAGGACCACCATCGAGTGGCGATCCCGGACCCGACGCTCAAGGCGGCGGCGGAGCTGTCCGACCGCTACATCACCGACCGGTTCCTGCCGGACAAGGCGATCGACGTGATCGACGAGGCGGGCGCCCGGGCGCGGCTCGCGTCCCAGGTGCCGCCGGCCGAGGTGGCCGAGCTCAAGGCGTCGCTCGAGCAGGTGAACCTGCAGAAGGAAGAGGCGGTCCGCGATCAGAACTTCGAGCGGGCGGCGGCGCTCCGTGACCAGGAGCGCGACCTGCAGAACCAGATCCGGCTCAAGAACGAGGAGTGGGAACGGGAGCGGCAGACCCGGCGCCCCATCATCGACGAAGAGGCCATCGCCTTCATCGTGTCGCGGTGGACCGGGATCCCGGTCACCCGGCTCCAGGAGGCCGAGGCCACCCGCCTCATGCGGATGGAGGACGAGATCCACTGGTCCGTCGTGGGGCAGGACGAGGCGATTCGCGCGGTCTCCCGCGCGATCCGGCGGTCGCGGGCGGGCCTGAAGGACCCCAATCGGCCCATCGGGTCGTTCATTTTCTCGGGCCCCACCGGCGTGGGGAAGACCGAGCTGGCGCGCGCGCTGGCCAAGTTCCTGTTCGCCGATTCATCCGCCCTCATTCGGGTGGACATGTCGGAGTACATGGAGAAGTTCTCCGTATCGCGGCTGATCGGGGCCCCTCCGGGCTACGTCGGCTACGAGGACTCGGGCACGCTGACCAAGGCTGTGCGGCGGAAGCCGTACTCAGTCGTCCTTCTGGACGAGATCGAGAAGGCCCATCCGGACGTGTTTAACATCCTGCTTCAGGTGCTGGACGAGGGACACCTCACGGACAACTACGGCCGGATGATCGACTTCAAGAACACCGTGGTGATCATGACCTCGAACGTCGGGGCCCGGGACATCATGCAAGGCAAGACGCTCGGGTTCCACACGTCCGACTCGAGGGCGAGCTTCGAGAAGATGCAAGAGCGGATCAAGGACGAGATGAACAAGGTGTTCAACCCCGAGTTCCTGAACCGGCTGGACGACATCATGGTCTTCCATCCGCTCAGCCGGGAGCACATCTCCCAGATCGTGTCGATCCTGCTCAAGGACGTCCAGCGCCGGGTGGGCGACGAAGTACGGCTTACCCAGGCGGCAATCGATTTCCTCGTCGAGAAGGGCTACGACGAGAGCTACGGGGCCCGGCCGCTCAAGCGGGCGATCCAGCGCTACATCGAGGATCCGCTCAGCGAGCGGATCCTGGTGGGCGAGTTCGGCCGAGGCGACGAGATCGAGGTCGATGTCGCCCCCGAAGGCGATCGCCTCGTCTTCAGCGCCCTTACCGGCACCCAAGCGTAACAGCCCACGGCGCCGTCTGCCCCCGGCGGACGGCGCCACTCCTTTTCCCAGGTCTTGATGCGGCTTCGTGTCCTTCCCCTCGCCGTCCTGTCGGTCATTCTCGGCGGGCCGGCGGTTGCCCGGGCACAGGAACCGGCGCCTCCGGCGCCGCCCGTCGACAGCATCGTCGTCATGGGTGCCCAGCGGCTTACCCCGCAGCAGGTCGTGAGTACCGCCGGACTCACCCCGCACCAGGTCATCAACTACCGCGACCTGCAGCGGGCAGTCACGGCGTTGTTCCGCACGGGCCAGTTCGACGACGTCACCGTACAGCAGCAAACCCAGGGCGGGAAGCTGTTTCTGGTGCTGACCGTCAAGGAGCGGCCGCTGCTGGTGGGCTGGGGCGTGCGAGGGTTCTCGCGCATCCCCGAAGGCACGGTCCGGGACCGGGTCAAGCTCGTCAATGGCAAGCCGCTCGACCGGGACGCGCTGGAACGGTCCCGGGCCGCCATCGACTCGCTGTACAAGAAGCAGGGCTACTACGCTGCCCAGGTGAAGACCGCGACCGTGGAGCAACCCGGTGGGGGCGTGCGGGTCGTCTTCGAGATCGCCGAAGGACGGCGAGTTGCCGTCAGTGAGGTCGCGATCGACGGGAACCAGGCGTTTTCGGACAAGTCGGTCGTGAAGCACATGTCGACCCGGCCCGAGGGCTTTCTCTGGTTTCAGCGGGGCGACTATGACGAAAAGCGGGTGGAAGAGGACACCCGGGATCGGCTGCCTCGCTGGTACGCCGACCACGGGTACGTCGACTTCCAGGTCCTAGGCGACTCGCTGGTCCCCGACTCGAGCAGCGGGAAAGCGTTGCTCAGGCTGAGCGTGGACGAAGGGAAACTCTACAACGTCGGCACGTTCGACATTCAGGGCAACCGCCGCTTTTCGAGCGAGGAGCTGCGAGCATACTACCCGTTCGCCGGACACCCCCCTTTCAACCGCTCCGACTGGGACGGCGCCACCGAGAAGGTGTCGAACCTGTACGCGAACAACGGCTATATCTACGCGCGGGTAGAGCCGACCGAAACCCGCCGGACGGCCGAGGACGGGAGCCAGTTTCTCGACCTGGCCTGGACCATCCGCGAAGGATCGCCTGCGACCATCAACAAGGTCGAGATCGTGGGCAACGACATTACCCACGAACGGGTCATCCGGGAGGCCATCGTGCTCCTCCCGGGCGATCTCTTCAACCGCGAGCTCCTCATCCGCTCGTATCAGAACGTCAGCAATCTGGGGTTCTTCCAGCAGCCGCTGCCGGCCCCCGACGTGAAGCCTTCGGCCAACGGAGTGGACGTCGACATCGTGTTTCGGGTCGAGGAGAAGCGGACCGGCAACATCAACTTCGGCGCATCGCTGGGGCAGGGCACCGGGGTCGGGGGCTTTCTCGGGTTGGAGGAACCGAACCTGTTCGGCAAGGGCAAGCGGGGGAGTCTGCGCTGGCAGTTCGGCGCCAACATCAACGATTTCACTCTCTCGTACACCGACCCGGCCATCCGGGACAGCCGGATCTCGGGCACCGTCACGCTGTTCGACTCCCGGCAGACGTTCATCGTGGGCGATCTGGGGCGGCGGCAGCAGACCGGCGGCCAGGTCCAGATCGGGTTCCCCTTTCTCGGGTCGCGTTACACCCGGGTCTTCGGCTCGTATGGCTTTCAGCGGATCCAGTACTCCCAGGGCTCCGATGATCTACGCCGCCGATTCGCGTGCAACAACTGCACCCGCTCGACCCTCGGCGCGAGCGTGCTCCGGGACACCAGGATCGGCCTGCCGTTCCCGGTCGCGGGCACCTACTTCAACGTCGGCGGCGAGCTGAACGGCGGCTTCCTGGGCGGCACCGGCGACTATCGGAAGATCGACCTCGAGGGCCGCTGGTACGCCCCGCTGGGGACCATGGGCGGCGGCGGGCAGCTCGGCAAGGGGGTCCAATTCGTCCTGGGCCTCACCGCCAAGTCCGGGTTCATCTTCGGCGACGCCGGTCCGTTCTTTACCGAGCTATATTCGATGGGCGGCGTCCAGTTCGGGATTCCGCTGCGCGGGTACAACGAGTTCTCGATCACCCCGGACGGGTACGACCCCAACGCCAGCAGCGGGCAGGCGAGCGTCAACGCGTTCGGAAAGTCGTTCGCGGCGTTTACCGTAGAGGCGGGGGCCCGGATCAGCGGGGCCCTGTACGTCGATACCTTTCTCGACGCGGGGAACGTATACCGCGACGCGCGGCAGTACGATCCGACCCGCCTGTTCCGGGGCGCGGGGTTCGGGGCCGCGGTGGTGTCGCCGCTCGGGCCGCTGGGCATCGATATCGGGTACGGGTTCGACAAGAAGGACATCTTCGGAAAGCCGGCGCCCGGGTGGCAGCTCCACTTCAAGCTGGGCAACGTGTTTTGACCGGCCCGCACCTTCAGATCGGGAGTCGAGCATGAAGCTTGTTTATGGTACCTGGATCGGCCTGATCGCGGCGCTCGCCGTGGTTCCCGCCGCCGCGCAGCAGAAGCCGGCCCCAAAGACCAGCCAGCCAAAGCCCGCGGCCGATGCCGATGCAGGGGCGACCCGGATCGGCTTCGTGAACATCCAGGCCATCCTCAAGGCGTCCCCCGGCTACGCCAAGGCCGAGTCGACGTTCTCCAAGGAGCTGGAGGGCTACCGGTCAGAGGTCCAGAAGCTCCAGGCCGGGCTGGACTCGGCGGCGCAGGACTTCGAAGCCCAGTCCGCGGTCCTGAGCCCGACCCAGCGTACCCAGCGCCGGAAGGATCTGGAGGCTCAGCAGGAGAAGCTCCAGCAGCGCACCCAGGAGCTGCAGCAGAAGGCGGCCAGCCGCGAGCGCGAGCTGCTGGACCCGATCCAGACCCGGGTGAACAGCGTGATCGAGGGGATCCGTGCGGCCGGGAACTACGCCATTATCTTCGACGTGAGTGCGGCCGGAAACGGGATCGTCACGGGCGACAAAGCCCTGGATCTGACGCAGCGGGTGCTGCAACAGCTCCAGGCGCCCAAGTAGGAGCTATCCGCTATCCACTGTCCCCCAATGGCTGGATGGCATCGCGACCAAGACCGGGCGTTCGCCGTGCGGCGGACCCCGGTCTTTTGACGGCGGGTAGCCCCGTGGACATCGAACGCATCCTTCAGATCCTGCCCCACCGGTACCCGTTCCTCCTGGTCGATCGAATCATCGAGGTGGACGGCGCCAGGCGTATCGTCGGCATCAAGAACGTCACCATCAACGAGCCGTTTTTTCAGGGCCACTTCCCGGGGCATCCGATCATGCCCGGCGTGCTGATCGTCGAAGCGATGGCCCAGACCGGCGGATGCCTCATGATGGGAACGATGGAGCGACCGGAGACGAAAGTGGTCTACTTCATGGCGCTCGATCGGGTAAAGTTTCGCCGGCCGGTTCGTCCCGGGGACCAGCTTCGGCTCGAGGTCGAGGTGATCCAGGTGCGGGGCCCGACCTGCCGGATGAAGGGCATCGCTACGGTCGAGGGCAAGGTGGTCGCGGAGGCGGAGATGATGGCGCAGGTCGTGGACCGTGGCTCGACGGGGTGACACCCACCGCCTGCTGCGCTGGCTGTGGACCAGTCGGCGGCCGGAGGCCCGACTCGCTCGGCTGGCGCTGCTGCCCGCGTCCGCCATCTACCGCGGCGCCATGGCAGCGCGGGCCGCCGGGTACCAGCGCGGGTGGCTCACGGTGCGGGACCTCCCGGTCCCCTGCATCAGCGTGGGCAATCTCACCCTGGGTGGATCGGGCAAGAGCGCGATCGCCGCGTGGGCCGCGAAGCACTATGTGGAGCGGGGGATCAAGCCGGCGCTCATCATTCCCGGCGGCTCAGCGGCCGATGTCATGGTCCAACAGGACGCGGTCCCGGCGGCGCTGGTACTGAGCGAAGCCGACCCGGTTGCGGCCGTCGAGCACGCGGTCGGGCAGGGCGCGCAGGTCGTGGTGCTGGACGACGCGTACCAGCGGCTCGACGTCCACCGGGACCTGAATCTCGCCGTGGTGGCCGCGGAGACTGCGCGGGCGGTTCGCTGGGTCCTCCCGGCGGGGCCTTGGCGGGAGGGGTGGCGGGCGCTCGCCCGAGCCGATGCCGTCGTCGTCAGCCGTAAGCGGGCGCCGCTCGAGGCAGCCCAATCGGTGGTCCGCGAGATCGAGCGCACCGTGCAGGGCCCGGTGGCCCTGGCCTACCTCGGACTGCGTCATCTCGAAGGCCTGGTGAGCCGCGAGCGACAGCCCGCCAGCGTGCTGGCAGGCAAACGGGTCGTGGCTGCATCGGGCATCGCCGATCCCGATGCGTTCGTGGCCCAGACCAAAGCCACCGGCGCCGCGGTGCAGGTCGCCACCTGGAAGGGCCAGCCCGATTACCGCGACGAGGACGTCGCCTGGCTGGCTCACGCGGCGCGGCGAGCGGACCACGTCGTGATCACCGAGAAGGACGCCGTGAAGCTGCGCGACCGATGGCCGAATCGGGTTCCCGAGCCCCTGGTGGCGGTGTTGGAGCTTGCCTGGGAGGGTGGCGGCGAGCTGATCGCCGCCGCGCTGGATGCGGCTGTAACCCCCGTCGACCGACTCTAACCGATCACACCCGGAGCCGATCGGAGATTCCATGACGACTGCCAGTCCTCACAGTGTCCCGCTCATTCGCCCCGACAAAGACCGCTTCCTCGCCGAGGAGAATCCTTTCGAAGCAATGATGTCGCGGTTCGACTTCGCCGCCGAGAAGCTGAGTCTGGATCCCGGCCTCTACCGGGTGCTCCGGGCGCCGGAGAGGCAAATCATCGTCGCGGTGCCCTACCTGCGTGACACCGGCGAAGTCGAGGTGCTCACCGGCTACCGGGTGGTGCACAACCGGGCCCGAGGACCGGCCAAGGGAGGCATCCGCTTCGACCTCGCGGTGACGCTCGACGAGGTGAAGGCGCTGGCGGCCTGGATGACGTGGAAATGCGCCGTCGTGAACATCCCGTTCGGTGGGGCCAAAGGGGGCGTGGTGTGTGACCCCGGCGCGCTGTCCAACGTCGAGCTCGAGCGGATCACCCGTCGCTACACCTCCGCCATCATCGAGACGCTCGGCCCCGACCGGGACGTGCCAGCCCCCGACGTGAACACCAACGAGCGGGTCATGGCGTGGGTCATGGACACCTACTCCATGCACGTAGGCCACACGGTAAACGCCGTCGTGACCGGAAAGCCGGTCGAGATGGGCGGGTCGCTGGGGCGGCGCGAAGCCACCGGCCGTGGGTGCATGATCGTCACCCGCGAGGCCCTCAAGAAGCTCGGGATCCCGGTCGAGGGGACCCGGGTCGCAGTGCAGGGGTTCGGCAACGTGGGCTCCCTCGCCGCCCAGTTCATGGAAGAGCAAGGGATGAAGGTCGTCGCCGTGAGCGACAAGTCCGGCGGACTGTACGACCCGAAGGGGCTCAAGATTCGCGAGCTCCAGGCTTACGTCAGGCAGCACCGGGTGCTCAGCGAGTACAAGAATGCCGACCACATCGCCAACAACGACCTGCTCACCCTCGACTGCGACGTGCTGGTGCCGGCCGCCCTGGAGAACGTGATCACCAGCCAGAACGCGGGTGCAATCAAAGCGCGTATCATCTGCGAGGGAGCCAACGGACCGACCAGCGCGGGCGCCGACCGGATCCTCGAAGAGAAGGGGGTGTTCGTCATCCCCGATATCCTGGCGAACGCCGGTGGCGTCACCGTGAGCTATTTCGAATGGGTGCAGGATCGCGGCGGGTACTTCTGGGACGAGGACACGGTCAACCAACGGCTCGAGCGGATCATGATGCATTCGTTCGAGGACGTCGCGGGCATGGCCGGCCGCCACAGCATCAACCTGCGGATCGCTGCGTACATGGTCGCGATCGAACGGGTCGCGGCGGTCCATCGGTTGCGCGGTATGTATGCCTGAGGCAACGGCGTGAACGGTAACGGTAAACGGGGGCCTCCGGGTTAGGGAAACCCCCGTTCACCGTTCACTGTTTACCGTTTACGCTTTTCGGGGCCATGGACCTTCTGATCGTCGCCGTCGGCCGCCTCCGCCCCTACTATCGCGAGGCCTGCGACGACTATCTCCGGCGGCTGCGTCGCTACGCGCGGGTAGATGAGCGGGAGGTTCGCGAGGCCGGCAAAGAAGCCGCCGCCGCCGCCCGGCGGAAGGACGACGCGGCGCTGCTCGAGCGGGCGCCCCCCGGTGCGACCCTGGTCGCGCTGACGAGGGAGGGCGCCGGTTGGAGCAGCCGGGAGCTGGCGAGGCGGCTGGAGACCTGGCGAACAAGGGCTCGCCCCGTGGTGCTCCTGCTCGGCGGATCGCATGGGCTCGGCCCGGCGGTGCTGGAACAGGCGGCTGAGCGGTGGAGCCTGGGGCCGCTGACACTGCCGCACGAGCTCGCGCGGGTTGTGGTGGTGGAGCAGCTGTATCGGGCGTTCACGATGCTGGAGGGGCACCCGTACCACAAGGGACGTGAAAAGTGAAAAGTGAAAAGTGAACAGGGGTGGGGCGGCTGGGCCTGTTCACTTTTCACTGTTTACTGTTCACGCAGTTTATGGCCGAATGGTTCGAGGAATGGTTCGGCGAGGAGTATCTCCACCTTTACGCCCACCGCGATGACGCCGACGCCGAGCGCGCGGTGGCGCTGTTGCGGTCGCTGCTGCCATGGCGGGCAGGGTGGCGCGTGCTCGATGTCGGGTGCGGAGCCGGGCGCCACGCCCGCGCGATCGAGGCCGCCGGCGCCCGCTGCATCGGCGTGGATCTGTCGGCCAGCCTGTTGCGCCGCGCCCGCCAGGTGACCAACGCCCCCCTGGTTCGAGCGGACATGCGAGCGCTCCCGGTTCGCTCCCGCTCGATGGACCTCACCGTGAATCTCTTTACCAGCTTCGGATACTTCGATCGGGACGACGAGCACCTGCTCGCCCTTCGACAGATGGCGGACACGGTGCGCCAGGGCGGGTGGTTCGTGCTGGATTTTCTGCACGCGGCGACCGTTCGCGACACCCTGGTCCCGGGACCCCGCGCCATCGCGCCCGGCACGACCGGCGAGCGCCAGATCTCGGCCGATGGCCGGTTCGTGTCCAAGATGGTCAAGCTCGCCGATGGCCGCCGGCTGCAAGAGCGGGTGCGGCTGTTCACACCGGCGGAGCTGGAAACGCTCCTGCAGAACGCGGGCGTCCAGGTCGTGCATCGGTTCGGCGACTACGACGGCGGCCCCCTGCGCCCCGGAGCGCCCCGGACCCTGCTTCTCGGCCAGGTCGCGTGACTCTGCGCATCGTGCCGACGCCGATCGAGCTCGGCTTTCCGGCGCCGGAGCCGAGGCCGGGCGGGTTCGACCCCACGCTGCTGCCCGCCGTCATCAGCCCGCCGGGTCGGGAGGAGCTCAAGAAGCGGCTGTCGGAGCCGGGTGTCCTGGTCGTGACCACGGGCCAGCAGCCGGCGCTGTTCACCGGTCCGCTCTTCACGATCCACAAGGCGCTGTCGGCGGCCGCTCTGGCGAGGTTGCTCGAGCGCCGATGGGGCCGCTCCGTGGTACCCCTGTTCTGGGTAGCGGGCGACGACCACGACTTCGCCGAAGCGAGTCATGCCGAGTGGTTGAACCCGGATGGCGTAGTCACCGGCGCGCGGCTGCCGGCCAGGGCGCCGGACGCGCCGCTTACACCGATGTATCGGGAGACTCTGGGCCCGGCCGTGGTGGAGGCGCTGGCCGCGCTGGAACGGGACCTTCCGCCCTCGGAGTTTCGCGATGCTACGCTCGAATGGGTTCGTCGCCACTTCCGGGCCGAGGCGACAATGGCTTCGAGCTACGGGGCGGCACTGGCCGAGCTGCTGGCCCCCTACGGGATCCTGGTGTTCGACAGCACCCACGCGGCGGTCAAGCGAGCCGCCGCGCAGCACCTGCTGGAGGCACTCCGCAAGGCGCCCGAGCTCGAGGCCGATCTCGCCGCGCGGATGGAATCGCTGAGCGCCGAGGGCACCGATTCGGGCATGACGGTGGGTATCGGGACGACTCTGGTGATGCTGGAATGCCGGTTGGGCCGGGACCGGCTGATGCAACACGGCTCGCGGTTCGCCACTCGGCGGGGCAAGGCCGAGTACGACCTCGAGCAGCTGGAGGCGCTCGCCGCACGGGAGCCCCAGCGGTTCTCTCCCAACGTGCTGCTCCGTCCGGTGATCGAGAGCGCCCTGCTGCCCACCGTGGCGTACCTGGGAGGGCCCGCTGAGCTGCGGTATCTCACCGTCACCCCGCCGATCTACCGTCGCCTCGGCGTGACTCCCCAGCGGGCCTTGCCCCGCTGGTCAGGCATCGTGCTGGAGCCCAAGGTGGAGCGGGTGCTGAACAAGTTCGGGGTGGCGCTGGACGAATTGATGCAGCCCCCCGGGCCGCTGGAGGCGCGTCTGGTTCGCTCTCGTCTCCCGGAGGACGCCACGCGCGCCCTGGGCTCGCTCCGGGAGGCGATCGAGAGCGGCTATCAGACGATCGGCCGGGCCGCAGTCGAGGTCGATCCTACCCTCGAGAAGCTGGTCCAGGGAACCAAGAATCAGGCGCTGGCCGGGACCCACGAAGTCGAAAAGAAGCTCCTGCATCACCTGAAGAAGCGGGAAGAGACCGAGCTGGGGCAGGTCACCCGCGCCCGGGCGGCTGTCTGGCCGAACGGCAAACCGCAGGAGCGGGTGCTCACGGTGGCGCCGTTTCTCGCCCGGCACGGGCCGTCGCTGCTCGAACAGCTGCTCGATGACATCAGTACCTGGTATCATGGCGCCCTTGAGGGCGCTTTTGATCCGGCGTAGACTCCGCCCATGTGGATCGTCCTGGTGGTCCTCCTGGTGGCGCTGATGATCCCGATCGTCGGCATCGTGATCGATTCACCCATCGGGCGGGCGCTGGCCCGGCGATTGGAAGGTCCGGAGCAGGCTCCCCCCGCGGTGCTGGACCTGGCCAAGAAGGTGGACCTGCTCGAGGCCGAAGTGGACGATCTCACCCGCGCGGTCAGGAACCTGGAGGAGGAGAGCCAATTCCTCCACCGGCTGCTCGAGTCGCCGCCCCCGCGCTCTACCCTGCCGCCGCCGGCCAATCCCTGAGTCCCAAGCCGGCGCGATCCCAGCGGCCGGCGGCGACGGTGGCCGCGGGCATCCTGCTGAGCCGGATCGTCGGCCTGGTCCGCCAGCGGGTGCTGGCACACTTCCTCGCGACGTCGGATGCCGCGGATGCGTTCGCCGCGGCGTTCCGGATCCCCAACTTCCTGCAGAACCTCTTCGGCGAAGGCGCCCTCTCGGCCTCGTTCATTCCGGTGTACGCGTCGCTGCTGGCGCGGGACGAGCGGGAAGAGGCGGGTCGAGTGGCCGGCGCGATTGGATCGGCGCTGGCGCTCGCCATGGCCGTGCTCGTGCTGGCGGGTGTGCTCGCCACTCCGGTACTGATCGACGCGATCGCGCCAGGGTTCGAAGGCGAGAAGCGGCTGCTGGCGATCCGGCTGGTGCGGATCCTCTTCCCGGGTGCCGGCCTCCTGGTCCTGTCGGCCTGGTGCCTCGGGGTTCTCAACAGTCATCGCAAGTTCTTCCTGTCCTACGCCGCGCCGGTCATCTGGAACGCCGCCATCATCGCGGCGCTGGTGGCTGCCGGCGGCGGGGCCGGACAATACTCACTCGCCGTGGTGGCGGCATGGGCGTCGGTGGCCGGGAGCGGGCTCCAGTTTGCCATCCAATTGCCCACCGTGCTCGCGGTCGCACGGGGACTCCGGCCGTCCCTCGGGCTGGCGTCGGAGAGCGTGCGAACGGTCATTCGCAATTTCGTGCCCACGCTCCTGAGCCGGGGCGTGGTGCAGATCAGCGCCTACGTCGATGCCCTGCTGGCCAGCCTGCTGCCGACCGGCGCGGTCGCCGCGCTGGCCTATGCTCAGACGCTCTACACGCTCCCGGTAAGCCTGTTCGGGATGTCGGTTTCCGCAGCGGAGCTGCCGGCGATGTCGAGCGTGACGGGGGACCCGGCGGAGGTCGCGGCCCAGCTCCGCAACCGGCTGAACAACGGCCTGCGCCAGATCGCCTTTTACGTCGTCCCCTCTGCGATGGCGTTCGCGGCCCTGGGGCAGGTGCTCGCAGCGGCGCTGTTCCAGTCGGGCGCGTTTACCCGGGGCGACAGCTTTTACGTGTGGGGAATTCTCGCAGGCTCATCGGTCGGCCTGTTGGCCGGGACCATGGGGCGGCTCTATGCATCCGGTTTCTACGCGTTGCGGGACACCCGGACGCCGCTCCGGTTCGCCGTGCTGCGGGTGGTGCTGACGACCGCGCTGGGATATCTCGCGGCGATTCCGCTTCCGGGGCTTCTCGGCGTGCCGGCGCGGTGGGGGGTCGCAGGACTCACCGCCTCCGCCGGCGTCGCCGGGTGGGTGGAGTTTGCGTTGCTGAGGCGCGGTCTCAACCGGCGGGTCGGTCGCACCGGGCTCGACCCGCGCCTGGCCGGCCGCCTGTGGCTGGCGGCGGGCGCCGCCGCGATCGCGGGCGGAGCGGTGGCACTCTGGCTGCCGCTCGGGAACCACCCGATTGGCCTCGCGGTCGCCGTGATCGGAGTGTACGGGGGGGTGTATTTTTCAGCGGCGTCGGCCCTGGGAGTGGAGGAGGCGGGGGCGTTCTGGCAGCGGCTCCGCGGCCTGCGGGGACAGGCATAGAAACGCTTTTTCACCGCAGAGGCGCAGAGAGCGCAGAGAGCCTGTCAGGGAACCACCCCCACCGGCGTCTCTGTGTCCTCTGCGCCTCTGCGGTTTGCATCTGACGACTTGACGATGACCGATTCGACACCAAGCGAGTCACTCGCGCGCAAGCTGGACACCCTCCCGGACGGGCCCGGAGTCTATCTCTGGAAAGACGCCCGGGGCGAAGTGTTGTACGTCGGGAAGGCCAAGCGTCTCAGCTCGCGGGTGCGGAGCTACTTCGCGGCGGACTTCGGGGCCAGCCCGAAGGACGAGCTGCTGCGCCGGCTGATCGCCGACGTCGAAACCATCGTCGTCGGCCGCGAGGCCGAGTCGCTGCTGCTCGAGAACAACCTGATCAAGGAGTACCGTCCCCGCTTCAACGTCCGGCTCAAGGACGACAAGAGCTACCCATCGATCGCCGTCACGCTGGGCGAGCCGTTCCCCCGGGTCCTGGTGACCCGGCGCCGGAACATCGAAGGCGCCAAGTACTTCGGGCCCTATACCGACGTGGCCCAGCTCCGGCGCACACTTGCCATCATCCGGCGCATCTACACCATGCGGAGCTGCCACGACGACCTGCCGCGCGAGCGGCGGGAGCGGCCCTGCCTGGATTATCACATCGGCAAGTGCAAGGCCCCCTGCGTGGGCTGGCAGAGTCAGGAAGACTACCGTGCCATGGTGAACGACGTGGTGGATTTCCTCGAGGGCCGCACCAACGACGTCCGGCAGAAGGTGCGGGAGGCCATGCTGGCGGCAAGCGACCGGGAGGACTTCGAGCGGGCGGCACGCCTGCGGGACGCGCTGCGCTGGCTGGAGCGCCTGGAGGAGCCGTCGAGCGTCGAGCTCATGGGCACCGGCGACGCCGACACCATCGGATACGCCCGCGACGGGGACGACGCCGTGGGCGTGCTCATCCGGGTGCGCGACGGGCGGGTGATCTCCCGCGATCACACGTTCCTGGAGGGGGTCGAGGAAGAATCGGACGAGGCGATCCTGAGCGCGTTCCTGGTGCGGTACTACGTGCCGGCGGAGAATCGGGCGCGCCGGGCCGTCCTCCCGTTTCCGCCGGACGACTTCGACGCACTGCGGGAGATTCTTCCGGAGACCGACTGGACCGTGCCGCAGCGCGGCACCGCGAGCCGCTGGCGGGAGCTGGCCGACCAGAATGCCCGGCACCTGCTCGAGAGTCTGCGGATCGAGTCGTTCGAGACCGAAGAGCGGGCGGAAGACCCGGTGTACGGGCTGGGGCGTGACCTCGGTCTCAGCGTAGTGCCTCGGAGCATGGTGTGCGTGGACATCTCCCACAACCAGGGGCGCGACACCGTTGGCTCGCTGGTGTGGTTCGAGGCCGGCCGCCCGAAAAAGAGCGAATACCGGAAGTTCAAGATCAAGGGTCTGGGCCAGCAGGACGACTTCGCGGCGATCCACGAGGTGATCACCCGGTATCTCACCCGCAGGAGGGACGAGGGCACCGCACTGCCTGACCTGCTGGTCATCGATGGCGGCAAGGGCCAGCTCGGCGCCGCGCTCGACGCCGCCCGCGAGCTCGGCTTCGACAAGCTCCCGATTGTGAGTCTCGCCAAGCGGGAAGAGGAAGTGTTCCTGCCCGGCCGGTCGGACAGTCTCCGGCTTTCCCGCCGGAGCTCCTCGCTTCGACTGCTGCAGCGGGCCCGGGACGAAGCCCACCGCTTCGGCCTGGCGTACAATCGGCAGCGCCGCACCCAGCGCACCATCACGTCGGAGCTGCTGGACATCCCCGGCGTGGGTCCCGCGCGACGCCGGCGTCTGCTGGAGCGGTTCGGCAGCCTGGCCGGCGTCAGGTCGGCGACGGCCCAGGAGCTGGCCGCGGTCCCCGGGTTCTCCACCGCCCTCGCGGAGCGGATCCTCGAGCACCTGAGCGTCAAGGCGTGAGCCGCGGTCGCCCGGACGATGCCTGAGCTACCGGACGTCGTGGTGTATCTCGAGGCGCTCGAGCCGCGGGTCGTCGGCCAGGTGCTGGAGCGAGTGCGGGTGTTGAGCCCTTTCGTGCTCCGCACCGTCGAGCCCCCGATCGAGGAGGCATCGGGCCGACACGTTACCGGCCTTCGCCGCATGGGGAAAAGGCTCGTCGTCGTGTTGGAAGGCGACCTGTTTCTCGTGATCCATCTCATGATCGCGGGGCGGCTGCGCTGGCGGCCGCCGGGCGCCAAGCCGCCGGGACGGATGGGGCTTGCGGCGCTCGACTTCCCGAACGGGACCCTCATCCTGACCGAGGCGGGGAGCAAGCGGCGAGCCTCGATCCATCTGATCCGGGGCGCAAGCGCGCTGGCGGCGTTCGAGCGGGGCGGGCTCGAGCCGCTGGGCAGCTCGCTGGAGGACTTCCGGCTGCGGCTCGTATCCGAGAATCACACCCTCAAGCGCGCCCTCACCGATCCCCGGCTCTTCAGTGGGATCGGGAACGCGTACTCGGACGAGATCCTGCACCGGGCGCGGCTCTCGCCGCTGGCGCTCACCCAAAAGCTGGACCACGAGGCTGTCACTCGGCTCCACGCGGCGACCGAGCAGGTGTTGCAGGAGTGGACCACGCGGCTCCGGGCCGAAGCAGGCGAGAAATTCCCGGAGAACGTGACCGCCTTTCGCGAGGGCATGGCCGTGCACGGGCGGTACCGTCAGCCGTGCCCGGTCTGCGGGACGCCGGTCCAGCGAATCCGATACGCCGACAACGAGACCAACTACTGTCCCACCTGCCAGACCGGAGGCCGGTTGCTGGCCGACCGAGGGCTGTCCCGTCTCCTGCGCGAGGACTGGCCGCGGAGCCTGGACGAGCTGGAGGAGCGACTCACCCGATGACCCGCCCGGATAGCGCGACGACAGATTCCCAGCGGGATCTCGGTGGCATCGATTGGATACTGGAGTGCTCCGGATGCTCGCGAGCCGGCGATCCTGAGGGTCTTCCGACCGTCTGCCCCGATTGCGGCCAGCCCTGGCTGGTGCGCTATCCCGAGCGCCGGCATCCACTCGACGCACGGGAGCCGGGTGAGGCGCCGCCGGGGAGCTCGCGGAAGCGGCCGACACCGCACGGCATGTGGCGCCACCAGCGGTTCCTTCCGGTGGCTCCGAACGAGGCGCCGATCACCCTGGGCGAGGGCAATACGCCGCTGCTCGACCTGCCCCGGACCGCTCGCGACCTCGGACTCGGCCAGGTCTGGCTCAAGGACGAAAGTCTCAACCCCACGGGCTCGTTCAAGGCACGCGGCCTCGCGATGGCGGTCACCCGGGCCGTGGCGGCTGGAGCTGAGCGATTCGTCATCCCGACCGCCGGGAACGCCGGGGTCGCGCTCGCGGCCTATGCGGCGCGGGCCGCATGCCAGGCCACGGTCTTCGCTCCAACCTCGACGCCCAGGACCATTCTCGCTCAAATCGAAGGGTTCGGCGGCGAGCTCCGCCTCATCGAGGGCCACATCGGCGACTGCGGACGAGCCGCCCGCGAGCTCTCGGCTCAGACCGGCGCGTTCGACGTCTCGACGCTCCGCGAGCCCTACCGCATCGAGGGTAAGAAGACGCTCGGCCTCGAGATTGCCGAACAACTGGGGTGGACGTTGCCGGACGCGATTGTGTATCCGGCCGGCGGCGGCACCGGGCTCATCGGCATGTGGCTCGCCTTTCAGCAGCTGCTTGCGGCTGGGTGGGTGACGGGCAAGCCGCCCAGGCTGTTCGCGGTGCAGTCGGCCGGATGCGCGCCGGTGGTCCGGGCAGTCGAAGCTGCCGCGGACCAGTGCGAGCCCTGGGCCGAGCCCTGGACCATCGCGAGCGGGCTCCGGGTGCCCAATCCGCTCGGTGGGCGGCTCATGCTGCGCGCCATTCGTGAGACCGGCGGGGGGGCCGTGGCCGTGAGCGACGAGGAGCTGGCCGAGCAGGCGCGGATCGGGTCGAGACGCGAAGGGGTGGATCTTTCCCCCGAGGGCGGGGCGACACTCGCGGGAGCCGCGCGGCTCCGGGCGCGGGGCAGCCTGGCTCCGGACGACCGAGTGGTGCTGTTCAATACCGGCGCGGGGTGGCTGTACAGGTGAGAGGTAAGAGGTGAGGGGTGAGAGGGGAGAGGGTGCATCCATCCGAATCGACCATGTCACGCTCGCCGCCGCAGCGCTCGAGCCGGCGCGCCGCCGGTTCGCCGAGCTGGGGCTTTCCACCGACTACGGCGGCACCCACTCGAACGGCGTCACCCATATGGCACTGCTGGGCTTCGACGACGGGTCGTACCTGGAGCTGATCTCGACCCTCGAGCCGGGGGCTCCGTCGCCGCTCTGGGATCGACAGATCCGGGGCAACGCCGGACCGGCGGCGTGGGCAGTGGCGACCGACGATCTGGCTCGGGAGCAGGAGCGTCTCGCGGGAGCCGGCGTTGTTACCCGTGGCCCGGTCCCCATGACGCGGGTGCGCCCGGACGGTGTTCCCCTAGCGTGGGAGCTGCTGTTTCCGGGCGACGGGCCCCCCGGCGCGACGCTGCCCTTCGCCATCAGTGACCGCACGCCCCGAAACCTCAGGGTGAAGCCTTCCGAGAGCACCTCGGGCGGCGACGTTGCCGGCGTGGCCCAGGTCGTTATCGGCGTCCGCGACCTCGAGCCTGCCGCCGCACTCTTCGGTCGAGCATACGGGTGGTCAGAGCCGGTCGTCTCGGAGAACCCCGGGCTCGGAGCGCGGGTCGCTGCTTTCCCGGGGACCCCCGTGGTGCTGGCGGAGCCGGCGACCTCATCGAGGTGGCTCGCCGAGCGTCTGGCGCGCTACGGCGAGTGCCCCGCAGCCTTTCTCCTCGCGGCTTCGAGTCCGGAACGAACCACCGGCCGCTTGCCGCTGCTCCCGCCCGAGCCGTGGTTCGGCGGGGAGCTGGCGTGGATCGATCCCGAGCGGCTGTTCGGCTGGCGCGTCGGCCTCGTCCTCAAGAGCGGGTAAGGTCGTGCGCTAGACGTGGCGGAACGGCTCCGGCGATTCTTCCGGAGCCGCCGCCTTGTCGGCCTGTCGCTCGAGCGAGCGGCTCACGAGGTCCTTCGAGCCGAGGCCCACCGCCAGCGCCAGCGCCAGTACGATCCCGCCGAACAGAATGGCGAAGGCCAGCTCCACGATGCCGCCGCCGATGCCGAGGTGCTCGAGCGCCATCGCTGCCGCCAGGACCAGCACCAGCCATTTGACGCCGAGGCTCAGGAGCCGCGCGTATTGCAGGTTGTGATTCACGGCGCCGATGAGCACCCCGCGGGCGAGAAAGCGCGCGAAGACGTTGCCGACCAGGAACAGGGCGACCGCCGCCACTACGTTAGGCAGGTAGCGGAAGAGCCGCATGGCGATCTCCGACGTGATGGCCGCATCGAATGCCGCAACGCCGACGAGAAAGCCGATCAGGACGATCAGCCACGACACCGTCCGGGTCACCAGGAGGCTGGGACTCTTGTTGGGTGACCAGTCAGCCAGACCGGAGAGCCCCCAGCCTTCGAGCCGCTCGTCGAAGTGGATGCTTCGCAGGAATCGCCGAAGCAAGAAGGCGAGGACCCAGGCGCCGACGGATGACACGACCAGGGCGACGATCAGGGCGACCAGGCCTGGCAGCAGATTCGCGAGGCCCGCGATCACGCGATCGGACGACTGATTCAGAGCTTGCTGGACTTGCTCCCACATGGGGCGTTCCTCCGCATCACCGTCACGGATTGAAGCGATCCGGCCATCGCCATCGGGACACGAAATAGGGTTTCTGGGCCTCGAACGCGGCTCCCAGCCGCTCGAGTCTCTGCTCGACCGCCGGCGGGCTCGCCGTCCGAACCTCGGTGGCATACGACGCGACCCAGGCTCGATAGAGCGGCGTCATGGCGCCGAGCACGTGGTCCCGGCTCATCACGCGGAGCCGGAACGCCAGGGCAAAATCGTAGACGATCCGCGCCCAGATGTCGTCCGAGAGCCGGAACGCATCGGGCGAGAGCTGGGTGAGCCGCTTGAGCTCGACGAGGGTCGCCGGCGGAAGCACCACGCCCCAGATGTCCTGCAGGTTCCGGTAGCCGAGCCGAAACGCCTCGATCAAGCGGCTCACCTCCACCGCAGCGGCCTCGTCCGTTCCCGCGGCGGCCGGGCCGAAGGTCGGCACCGGCTGGGATGCCCGGATCTTTTGCCAACAGGCGGCGTTCCGCTCGACATCCTGGAAGAGGGGACCGAGAAGCTGAGCCACGGCGGCGCTTACGTCCGGAGGGTCCCTCTGCACCGGCACCGGGACGCCCAGCTGGGCTTGCCCGATCTTGAAGCCCCCGCAGGCGGCGTCGCTGGCAAACCAGACCGGCATGGCGCCGCGGTCGGCTACCGGCTGCAGCTGGCGCTCGACCAGTCGCGCGGAAAAGCCGAAGTCGGCGCCCACCGGAAACCGCAGCCGCTTCCCGTAGAGCGCCCGGCTGAGCGGCGCGAGGACGGAGCTGTTCAGGAGGGCGTCGAACCGGCGGCGGAGGTAACAGGGCGTGACTAGGTCGAACTCCTGCTCGACGATGGGCTGCACCAGCCGCTGCAGCGCCTCCGGCGAGAGCGTGGTGGGGTCGGACCCCACCATCACGCAGGCTCGAGCGCCGAGCCGGTTACTGGCGAGGAATACCGTGCGGTATGCCTCGCTCAGGCTCTCACCAGCGCCGGGGAAGCGATCGACCGGGGTGATGGGGAATGGGAGCAGTGCGGGTTGGCCGTCGGCCGACCCGGGCTCGACCATCGCGCCGTCGGGGTGGACCAGGACGGTCTTGGGAGACGCGCCGACCCCGTTGAGCGCGGCGCGGACCCGGCCAATCGTAACCCGCAACGCGTCGCCGGTCGTGACGCCTGGCACGGCGACCACGATCTCCACCTGCCCCAGCTGGGCCAGGCGTTCTTTCAACTCGGGCGACAGCGTCTCAAGGTCGGCCATTCAACGCTCCGCGCGGCGCGGCTACGACAGCAGCCCCCAGAGCGGGATCCGCACCCAGGTGGGCCGGTTGTCCAGCTCGTACAGCAGCTCGTACAACGCCTTGTCGATCAGGTAGGCATCGAGCAGCGCGGTGACTCCCCCTTCGGTAGTCGGAAGAAGGTCTTTGCCCACCATGGCTTCGCGATACGCGCGGCGGAAAGCGGCGCTGGTGGATGCCTCCCAGAGCCGCGCCCAGGGCTCCAACCGCTCGACTTCCACGGGACGGCGCGCAGTATACCCCAACAGTGCGGCGTAGGCTGCGTAGTTGAACGATCGGAGCATACCGGCGACATCCCGCAGGGGGGAATGCTTGACCCGGCGCTCGTCGAGCGAGCGCATCGGCTCCCCCTCGAAGTCGAGGATGACGTAATCGCCCTTGACCCGCAGCAGCTGGCCGAGGTGGTAGTCACCGTGGACCCGGATGCGACGCCCGCCGATGCCGCGATCCAGCTCACGAAGCCGGGTCAGCATCTCGCGCCGGCGCCGCAGCACGAGCCCCGCGTCCTCGACGGCCTCGTCCGGGAGCCGGGGAAGGTTGTCCTTGAGCCGGTCGAAGGCCCGGGCCGCCCGGTCGTGAAACTCGATGGCCAGCCGGCCGATATCGTCGGGGGTCAACGGCTCGGGCGCAAGGGCAGGGTCATCGTTGGCCGAGGCGAGAGCCAGATGCAGCTCGCCGGTGCGCCGGCCCAGCGTCGTCGCGGCATCGAGATAGATCCCTACATACTCGCGTGGATCGGGCGTGCCGGTGGGAAACGTCTTCGGGGCACAGGCCTCGTAATAGCGTTCCAGCTCCTCCAGCGCGCCGGTCCATCCGTCACCCTCGCTCGCGACTACCCCCTGGAGGACGCCGAGTGTTCCCCCCTGGCCGTCGTGCTCGTACTCGAGCGAGCCGGCAAAGGGCGGCACGTGGGTGAAGTGGGCCCGCTCGGTGAGGAAGCGGTCGAGCTCGCATTCGGGATTGATCCCCACCTGGTGCCGCCGGAACAGCTTGAGAATGAGCCGGTCGGCAAAGAAGACCGAGGTGTTGCTCTGCTCGGCGGCACTGCGGCGGGGGGGCAGGGCGGTCGTCGACGGCCCGCGGGCGGACTCGAAGGCGAGCCCCCGGGCCCCCCGGATCGTACCGTGGTGGGTCGGCAGCCGCGCTTCCGTCTCGATGCAGCCGAGCAGCGCCACGCAGGTCCCGTCGTCAGTCAGCGCGTCGTGCAGGATGCCCGCCTGCTGGCCGCGGACGAGGGCGCAGATGACGGACGCCGGCGCGGCGGCAAGTACGGCATCGGCCGCGGACCCGAAGCTCATGGCGAGCGGCAACACGTAGCGCTCGAGTTCGGCTTCCTCATACTCCACCCGCAGGAGCACCAGGGCCGAGTCGGAGTCGGAGACCAGGCCCCAGTCCTCGATGTGTGCCTCCTGAATATGCCTCGACTTGCCACCGAACCAGCGCTGGGTGGAGAGGAAGCGGGGCAGGACCCGGGTCGTGAGCCGGCCGGTCTCGAGGCCCTCGAAGAGTCCCTCCCACCCGGCTGAGACCTCGAGCGGAGTCTCCGCCTCCAGGGTCTGGGAGGTGCGCGCCGCAATCGATTGCGGCTCGCCGTGGAGCTCGAACCAGAGAAACCCGTAGGGGCCCAGCGTCAGCGGATAGGGCTCCCGCCGGATGGCGGGGAACTCCACATAGCCCAGCATCTCCACCGGCAGCATGCCCTCGTAGGCTGAGAGATCGAGCTCGACCGGCTGGGCGAACCGGGAGAGGTTGGCCACGCACAGCACCTGCTCGGTCTCGTACCGCCGGATGTACGCCAGCACCTTCCGGTTGGTGGGGTGCAGGAACTCGAGTGTCCCCCGTCCGAATACCCGGAACAGCTTCCGGAGCGCGATCATGTTCCGGGTCCAGTTGAGGAGCGACGACGGATCCGCCTGCTGGGCCTCGACGTTGACCACTTCGTAGCCGTAGATCGGGTCCATGACGACCGGGCTGTAGAGTCGGCCGGGCGTGGCTCGGGAGAAGCCGGCGTTCCGATCGCCGTTCCACTGCATCGGAGTGCGGACTCCGTTGCGGTCGCCCAGGTAGATGTTGTCGCCCATGCCGATCTCGTCCCCATAGTAGACGATCGGCGTCCCGGGAAAGGAGAGCAGCAGGCTGTTGAGGAGCTCGATCCGTCGCGGATTGTGGTCCAGCAGCGGCGACAGCCGGCGCCGGATCCCCAGATTGAGTCGCATCCGCGGGTCGGCGCTGTAGGCGAAGTACATGTAATCCCGCTCGTCGGCGGTCACCATCTCGAGGGTGAGCTCGTCGTGGTTACGGAGAAAGAGCGCCCACTGGCAGATCGACGGGATGGGCGGCGTCTGCGCCATGATGTCCACGATCGGGAAGCGGTCCTCCAGCCTGAGCGCCATAAAGATCCGCGGCATCAGCGGGAAGTGGAACGCCATGTGGCACTCGTCGCCGTCGCCGAAATAGGGCCGTACGTCGGTGGGCCACTGGTTCGCCTCGGCCAGGATCATCCGGTTGGCATACTGGTCCATCTCCCGCCGGATCTTCTTGATGATTTCGTGAGTCTCGGGAAGATTCTCGCAGTTGGTCCCCTCCCGCTCCAGCAGGTAGGGAATCGCGTCCAGCCGCACCCCGTCGACACCCATGTCGAGCCAGTACCGCAGGACCTTGGCGATCTCCTCGACGACGGCAGGGTTGTCGTAATTGAGATCGGGCTGGTGCGAGAAGAACCGGTGCCAGTAGTAGGCCTTGGCCACCGGATCCCAGGTCCAGTTGGACTTCTCGGTATCGGTAAAGATGATGCGGACGCCGGCGTACTTCTGGTCGGTGTCACTCCAGACGTAGAAGTCGCGTTCCGGAGAGCCGGCCGGGGCCTCGCGGGCCCGGACGAACCATGGGTGCTGGTCGGAGGTGTGGTTGACCACCAGCTCGATGACGACCTGAAGCCCCCGCGCGTGGGCCGCCTGGAGAAAGGCCTGGAAATCCTCCAGCGTGCCGTAGCTCGGGTGGACGCTCAGGTAATCCGCGATATCGTACCCGTCGTCCCGCAGCGGCGACGGAAAGAACGGCAGGAGCCAGATGCAGGTGATGCCGACGTCCTGGAGATAGTCGAGCTTCTGCACCAGTCCGGCGAAGTCGCCGATCCCGTCGTTGTTGCTGTCGAGAAACGCCTTGACGTGCAGCTCGTAGATGATGGCGTCCTGGTACCAGAGCGGATCGGTGGCGCTGCCGGGTCGCTTCACCATTGGGGCAGGGGGCTCCAGCTCATGCGAAGTAGTCGAAGTCGCGCTCGGTGCGCACTCGGCGGCGCACCCGAAGCAGGTGGGCCGGGAGGGTCGAGGGCTCGAGCTCGACGAAGTTTCGGGGGCCCTGCCAGAGGAAGCGGCTGCCGGTGAGCAGATCGTCGGCCTCGAAGGCCTGGTCGGGCGACAGGCCAAGGCTCTCGAGGTCCAGCTCCACTGCGCCGGCCTGCCGGTGGAACGGATCGAGGTTCACCACCACGATGACGGTGTCGCCCTCGTCCGCCGTCTTGCTGTAGCAGAGCAGGAGGGGGTTGTCGGTCGAATGGAATCGGAGCGTGTGGTCCCGCTGCAGGGCCGGATGCTCCCGGCGGGCGCGGTTCAAGGTCGTGATCAGCGGACGCAGACTGGCCGGGTCATCGAGTTCCCGATGCTTGAGCTCGTATTTCTCGGAGTTCAAGTACTCCTCGCTTCCCGGAGCGCGCGGCACGTTCTCACCCAGCTCGAAGGCGGGGCCGTAGATCCCATAGCTCGCGCCCAGGGTCCCGGCCAGCACCAGCCGGATCGCGAACGCGGGGCGGCCGCCTACCTGGAGGAACTCGGGCAGGATGTCCGGCGTGTTGGGCCAGAGATTGGGCCGAAAAAACTGCTTCACTTTGGTGGTGGTCAGCTCGGTGAAGTAGTCGGTCAGCTCCGCCTTGGTGTTCCGCCAGGTGAAATATGTGTAGGACTGGGAGAACCCGAGCTTTGCCAGCCGATACATCACCTTGGGCCGAGTGAACGCCTCGGCGAGGAACAGGACATCGGGATAGCGGGACTTCAGGTCCTGGATCACCCATTCCCAGAACGCGAATGCCTTGGTGTGCGGGTTGTCCACCCGGAAGATGCGCACCTCCCGCTCGATCCAGAGCAGGAAAACCCCCCGCAGGGCTTCCCACAGGGCGCGCCACTCGGACGTCTCGAAGTCGAGCGGGTAGATGTCCTGGTATTTCTTCGGCGGATTCTCCGCATACTGGATGGTGCCGTCGGGCCTCCGCCGGAACCACTCCGGATGCTCGCGTACCCAGGGATGGTCGGGAGAGCATTGGAAGGCGATGTCCAGCGCGACTTCGAGACCCGCCTCCCGGGCCCGCGCGACCAGCCGGCGAAAGTCTTCCAAGGTCCCGAGCGGCGGGTGGATGGCAGTGTGGCCCCCTTCGGCCGCGCCGATCGCCCACGGGCTGCCCACGTCGTCGGGCCCCGCGGTCTCGGTGTTGTTCTTGCCCTTTCGGAAGGCCGTCCCGATCGGGTGAACGGGGGGGAGGTACAGCACGTCGAACCCCATGCCCGCGATGTAAGGAAGCCAGGCCTCGCAGTCGCGAAAGGTTCCGTGGCGCCCCGGCTCGGGGGCACAGGATCGGGGGAACACCTCGTACCAGGTGGAGAAGCGGGCCCGCTCGCGGTCCACCACCACGACCAGCTCGCGCTCGTACCGGGTAGACAGGGTCCGGTCGGGATGGCGCAGGGCCAGCTCGGAGAGCGCGTCGTCCAGCGCGACGGCCCCTTGGGAGGCCCCCTCTGCCGGCTCCCTAAGCTGCTTGGCCCAGGCGCGGAGCCGCTTGGCCTCCGCCGCCGGGGCCCGGCCAGCGCCGTCCTCGATCAGGTCGGCGCCGATCAGGAGATCCGCCCGGAGGTCCTGGCCCGCTTCCAGGCGCTTCCGCAGATCGGTTCGCCAGGTGCGGAATCGGCTGACCCAGCCCTCGATGGTGTACCGGTACCGGCCGACCTCGGACACGAGAAACTCGGCCCGCCAGCGGTCGTTTCCCAGAGCCGTCATGGGCACGGCCTGCCATTCGGCGTCGGCTTCCCGCTGGTAGAGCAGGCGGCAGTCGAGCTGGTCGTGGCCGTCGGCAAACACGTCCGCCTCGACCACCACTCTCTCCCCGCAGACCCGTTTGACCGGAAACCGCCCGCCGTCGATCTCGGGCTCGACGGCCTCGATCACCACCCGTTTTTGGCCCTCGATCTGGTCCACTCGGCCCCCTCCGCTGCCCGGCCTACAAGGGTCCACGGTCCAGGCCATGTGCGCAAGGCGGGTTTGACATTTGCCTCGGGGGCAGCTCGGAGCGATATTCTAAGTCTATGCGGAACAGCCGTTTCGCAATTCTCGATCCACCCGCGGGCATCAGCGGCGACATGCTCCTGGGCGCGCTGGTGGCCGCCGGCGCGCCCGAGGCCTGGTTGACCGGGCTACCCGCCCGCCTCGGCATCCCCGAGGTCGGGATCGAGGTCCGCCGGGTAACCCGCTGCGGGGTCGGGTCGATCAAGGTGGACGTCCGACTTCCCGGCGGCCGGATCGAAGGCCCCGGCGATGTCCCCCTCCACGATCACACTCACGCCGAGCGGCACAGCCACGGACACGAGGACGGACCCCACCGGCACGTGGGAGATCTCATCGCGATGATCGAGCGGGCGCCCCTGTCGCCCTGGGTAAAGGAGCGCGCCACCCGCGCCTTCCGCCTGCTGGGTGAGGCGGAGGGCAAGGTGCACGGCGTGCCGGCGGATTCGGTGGCGCTGCACGAAGTCGGGGCGCTGGATGCGCTGGTGGACATCGTGGGCGGAGTCGAGGGCTTCGAGCAACTGGGCCTGGACCGGGTGTATCATCGGCCCGTTGCCGTGGGGCAGGGGTGGGTCCGGGCAGCGCACGGCGTGCTCCCCGTTCCCACCCCGGCGACGGCGCTCTTGCTCGAGGGTATCGAGGTGGCGCCGAACGGTCCGGTAACCGGCGAGGCGACTACCCCCACCGGGGCCGCTCTGTTGCAGGCGCTCTCGGCCGGAGCGCCGCCGGCCCGCTGGCGCCCCGTGTCCGCCGGCAACTGGGGAGCCGGCAGCCGGGATCCGGAAGCGTATCCCAACGCGCTGCGGCTGGTCATCGCCGAGCCGGCCCGGGAAGCGGGCGAGGTCGTCGTGCTGGCCACAGATCTGGACGACCTGAGCCCGGAATACCTCGATCCACTGCGGGAGGCGCTGATGGCGGCCGGCGCGCTGGACGTACAGGTCTGGTCCACGCAGATGAAAAAGGGCCGCACCGGGTTCCGGGTCGAGGCGGTCTCGGCCGCGGCGGATGCGGACCGGGTGACGGAGGCATTCTTCCGGCACAGCACCACGGCGGGCGTGCGTCGCGACCTGGTGGAGCGCGTCACCCTGCCACGGCACGAGCTCCGGCTCGAATCGCACGGCGGCTCGGTTCGGGTCAAGGTGCTGGACGGGCCTGACGGGCCGCGGGCCAAGCCGGAATACGATGATGTCGCGGCGGCGGCCCGACGCTCGGGCCGCCCCGCTCACGAGCTGGCAAGGGAGCTGCAAGCCCGCGCCCTCGCCCTGGTGGCGACCCATGCCGCTGGGGAGTCACCCACGACCAAGGAGTCCTGACGCGTGACCCGAATGACGGTGTTCCTCCCGGTCCTCGTGCTGTCGCTTGCCGCGACCGCATCGAAGGTGGCAAGTCAGGCCCAAGCCAGTGACCGAGTCACCAAGGCCCTGGCCAAGCTGAAGAACGTTCTTCCGCCCGCCTGCAGGGCCGCGGTAGGCGGCGGCAAGGTCAACGACCTCGCCAGCGATCTCCGGGGAGCGGCGGGCCAGAGCGACCCGACCAAGCGCACGGCCCAGATCGACGCCGTGCGGCAGAAGCTGCAGCAGATCGTCCAGAGCGGAGATGAGAGCAACAACCCGGCTGGGTGGATCTATCTCGGCCGGGCCGATCTCTATGCGGGAGACATCGTGGGGGCGGACAGCGCGTTCGGGCGGGCGGAGAAGCTGGCGCCGGACTGCAAGGGCGAGACGGAACGGTGGCGGCAAATGGCCTGGACGCCGCTGGTGAACGACGGCATCGCATTCGCGAACGCGAACAGCACCGACTCCGCCCGGGTGCTCTTCCAGCAGGCCAACACGATCTACCGTGGGAGCCCCTCTGCCTTCATCAACTTAGGCGTGCTCTACGCCAA
>Ga0137403_10000796_pt1 | contig 40563 bp, 37 predicted proteins | sample CZOMad2_1_16fung_FD_122057 | JGI IMG/M metagenome (GOLD analysis project Ga0137403, IMG submission 122057) | Vadose zone soil fungal communities from Angelo Coast Range Reserve, California, USA - CZOMad2_1_16fungal (Hybrid Assembly) | ecosystem: Environmental > Terrestrial > Soil > Vadose zone...
CTAGGAGGGTTTGGCGGAATGGCGCTCGTCACCAGGGTGCGATGGTCGTTCCGTGGGGAGGACGCAGGGAGCGTCAATAGCCAAAGCTATTGGCGCGACTGAGGACACTGCCACGGGGCGAGCAGCGCGCCCTGGTGACACAGACTCTATTTCGCCAAACCCTCCTACGGTCGACCCCATAGGATCGATCCGTGGCGCGGCCCGAGGAGAAGCCTGAGCGGTACACCGGCGAAACGCTGCCGGCCTGGAGCCTCCCGGCCGCCGCGTCGGCCGAGATCGGGATCGGCGTCGAGTGGCCGGAGCGCGTCACGCGCGACTGGGCGCTCGGCGGCTCGACCGGGGCCGGAATTCGCGTCTGCATCCTCGACAGCGGCGTCCAGCCCGATCATCCGCTCGTCGGCGCGCTCGAGGGCGCGGTCGCCCTGCGCAAGACCGAGGACGGCGAGATCGTCGTCGAGGACGACACCGAGGGCGACCTCTGCGGCCACGGCACCGCCTGCGCCGGGATCGTGCGCTCACTGGCGCCGGACTGCCGGCTGTTCAGCGTCCGCGTGCTCGGCGCCGGCTTCAAGGGCAGCGGATCCGTCCTGTTGGAGGGCCTGCGCTGGGCGATCGGCCAGGGCTTCGACGTGATCAACATGAGCCTCTCCACGACGAAGAAGCAGTTCTCGGGCCTCCTGCACGAGCTCGCCGACAGCGCCTACTTCAGGCGCACCGTCCTGGTCGCCTCAGCGCACAACATGCCGGTCGAGAGCTATCCGTGGCGGTTCTCGTCGGTGATCTCGGTCGGCAGCCACGAGGAAGCCGACCCGCTGACGTTCTTCTACAACCCCGCGCCGCCGGTCGAGTTCTTCGCTCGCGGCGTCAACGTCGAGGTTCCCTGGGTCGGCGGGACGAGGATCCGCTCGTCGGGCAACAGCTTCGCAACGCCGCACATGAGCGGGATCTGCACCCTGATCCTCGCGAAGCACCCCGAGCTCACCCCGTTCCAGCTGAAGAGTGTCCTCTACCTGACCGCGTCGAACGTCGGAGGCGTCGAATGACCGACCAGAATCTGCAAGCCGCCGTCTCCGCCGGCGTCATGTCCGCCGAGAGCGAGCATCGTGCCCTGCTCCAGTCGATCGTCGAGGTCGCGCGGGCGATCTTCTCGGCGAAGGCCGCTTCGATCTTCCTGCACGACGACGCGGCCGACGAGCTCGTCTTCGAAGCGGTCGCCGGCGAAGGCTCGGACAGCCTGGTCGGCACGCGCTTCCCCTCGAGCACGGGGGTCGCCGGCTGGGTGCTCGTCACCCGTCAGCCGCTGATCATCGACGACCTCGAGCAGGATCCCCGGCACTCACGCGAGACCGCCAAGAGCACCGGCTACGTGCCGAAGGCGATGATGTCGGTGCCGCTCTTGCACGAGGAGCGAGCCCTTGGGGTGCTCAACGTGCTCGACCGCTCCCAAGAGATCGAGTTCTCGCTCGGCCAGATGGAGCTGCTCGGCCTGTTCGCGAACCAGGCTGCGATTGCGCTCGACCTTCTCCAGCGCGCGCGCCACGCACGCGCCGTGTTGACCCGAAGCGGCGGCGACGCCGGCGTCATCGCGCGAATCGCCTCGGCGCTCGAGGACCTTGACGAGGAGCAGCGCGAGCCGGTACTGCGCCTACTCGGCGCACTCGACGACGTTCTCCGCGCGGACGTCAGGTTCTAGAAACACGTCGGGCCGGGAGATCCCGGCCCGAGCGTTCAGACCCCTTGGCTCTTAGAAACACGTCGGGCCGGAGATCCCGGCCCGACCTGATGCGAACTCTTTGGCTCTTAGATGACCGGAGGCTCGCCGGTAGGCGGCCGGCCGGTCGGGGGCAGATGCGCCTCGACGTCTTCGTCCTCACTGCGATGTGCCTCGCCGGTAGGCGGCCGGCCGGTCGGGGGCAGATGCGCCTCGACGTCCTCGTCGTCGCTGCGATGCGCCTCGCCGGTAGGCGGCAGGCCGGTTGGGGGCAGGTGCGCCTCGACTTCCTCTTCCTCTGGCCGATTCTCCTCACGTGGCTCGTCCGTCATTACTCCTCCTTCCGAAACTTTGCTGTCGATTCACTAGACGCCGCTTCTGCACTGAATCTTCCCTGGTTCGCTTCAAAAACACAATCAGCCCTGCAATCCTTCGGCGAATGCAGGCTTTGCGGCGACAGCTTGTCGACTCCCTCCGCGCGTTCGCGAGCCTCTATCGCAACCCGCGCCTGCGGCGTTTGCAGCTCGCCTGGATCGGGTCGTCCGTCGGCACCTGGGGTTACGTCGTCGCGCTGATGGTCTACGCGTACAAGCAGGGAGGCCCCGGCGCGGTCGGGCTCGTCGGGCTGATTCGGTGGTTCCCTGCGGCGGTGGCGGCTCCGTTTGGAGGAATGATCGGCGACCGCTTCCCTCGTCTGCGGGTGATGGTCGTGTCCGACGTCATTCGAGCGGCCGCCCTGGGTGCTGCAGCGGCGGCGATCGTGATCGACGCACCAGCGACGATCGTGTATCTGCTCGCAATCCTGGTAACGCTCGTGTCGCAGGCTTTTCAGCCGGCGGAGTCGGCTCTACTGCCGACCCTCGCCGAGTCGCCGGAGGAGCTCGCCGCAGCGAACGTCGCCAACAGCACGATCGAGGCCGCGGGCTACTTCGTCGGTCCTGCGCTCGGCGGCCTCCTGCTCGCCGTCTCGAACGTCGAGACCGTCTTCGCAGCGACGGCGGTGGCGTTCGTCTGGTCGGCGTTGATGCTCGCCCTGATCCGGCTGCAAGAGCCCGAGCCAACGACTGAAGCGGCCAGAGGTAGCTGGCAACACGAAGCGCTCGCGGGCTTCCGGACGATCTGGCGGGACTCGAGGCTGCGCGTGATCATCGGGCTTTTCGCCGCGCAGACGCTCGTCTACGGCGCGTTCGTCGTCCTGACGGCGGTGGCGTCGATCCGGTTGCTCGGGCTCGGGTCGCCCGGAATCGGGTACCTGAACGCGGCCCTCGGCGTCGGCGGGCTGGTCGGCGGGATCGTCGCCGTGGCGCTGGTGGGCAGCCGCAGGTTGGGCCTCACCTTCGGTCTGGCCCTGATCCTCTGGGGCACCCCGATCCTCCTGATCGGGGTCTGGGCGAAGGCCGCCCCCGCATTCGCGCTGATCGGGCTCGCCGGCCTCGGGCTGACACTCGTCGACGTCGCCGGGTTCACGCTGTTGCAGCGCGCCGTTCCCGAACACGTGCTGGCGCGGGTGTTCGGGGTGCTCCACAGCGCCTTCTACGCGACCGCGGGCATCGGCGCGATCGTTGCGCCGGTGCTGGTCAGCTGGCTCGGGATCCGCAGCGCATTGATCGTGGTCGGCGCCGTGACCCCCGTGGTCACGATCCCCTCGTTCGGAATGCTTGCCCAGATCGATCGCACCCTCACGGTGCCGACCGCCCAGCTCGAGGCCCTGCGCGCGATCGAGATGTTCGCCCCCCTGCCTGCACCCACGCTCGAGGCGCTTGCTGCGAGCCTGACGCGGCTAGAGGTTCCGGCTGGCGAGACGATCTTCCGCCAGGGCGACCATGGCGATCGCTTCTACATCGTCAATTCCGGCGAGATCGAGATCGAGATCGACGGCCGGGAGGCGAACGTGCTCGGGCCCGGCGACCACTTCGGCGAGATCGCGCTCCTGCGCGACATTCCGCGCACCGCGACCGCGCGGGCGCGGAAGGAGACGCAGCTCTTCGCGCTCGACCGCGACGCCTTCCTCGGCGCCGTCACCGGCCACGCCGGCAGCAGCGAGGCGGCGGAGACTGTCGTCGCCGCACGGCTAGGCCTGGTCGGATAAGCGCTCTCCGAGCGCGACGAGATCGTCCGCCGCCCGCGCCGGGTCGCCGCTGAGCGAGGCCGTCTCCGCGCCCGGCAGCTCGACCACGACCCGGCCGCCGAAGACGACGCAGCGGATGCCCTCCTCGAGACAGATGCGCAGCGCCTCGCCGGGCGCCTTGCCGGTGGCGGTCGTCGTATCGATCGTGCCCTCGCCGGTGACCACGAGGCTTGCTTCGCGAACGCGGTCTCGGAAGCGCAGACGCTCAAGGACCTCACGAGCACCGGGCACGAGCTCGGCGCCGAGCGCAGCCAGGGCCGCACCGAGACCGCCCGCGGCGCCGGCTCCGGGCAGTTCGGCATACGGCGCGAGCTCGCTCATCGCCGCGAGCCGGCGCTCCAACAGCTCGACCTGCTCCGGTGTCGCCCCTTTCTGAGGCGCAAATCGCAGGGCCGCGTCGCGAAGCGGCACGAGCGCGTCGCAGAGGACGGTCGTCGGCGCGGGAAGCTCGCGCAAGACCTCGCGCAGGCCGGCGCCTCCGTCCACGTTCGCCGTGCCTCCGAGACAGACGAGCAAGCGCTCGGCTTCGACCTTGGCGATCAGCTCGCCGAGACCGCGGCTGGAAGCAGCCAGCGGATCGAGCCGCAGCGGGTCGAGGGGGATCGCGTCCGCCGCCTCGACCACCACCGTTCCGTCCGGCAGGGCGCGAATCGGCGCCTCGCGCTGGCGACCGAAGGCATCGCTGACGCGCACGCGCACTTGAACGCGCGCGCCGAGCACCTCGGCCGTTCCCTCGCCGCCGTCGGCGATCGGCAGCTCCTTCGCCTCCGCCCCGCCCCTGCGAAAGCCCTCGGCCAAGGACGCAGCCGCGTCTCGAGCGGAGAGAACCCCTTTGAGGCTAGCCGGAGATGCGAGCGCGCTCACGGGATTCCGCCGCCCGCGTCTGGTCCTCAGGCATCTCCACCGCCTCCGCGCCGGGCATGACGCGGAGCATTGCGAACGAGAGGCCCTCGCGCGCGAGGAAGATCATCCCGACCCCCACGCCCACGGACGCCTCGATCGCCTGCAGGCCGAAGCCGAAGGCGATCCCTAGTGCCTTGGGGACCCCGTACGCGATCAGCGGCAACGCGACCGCCGCCTGGACGAGTCCGACGTTGCCGGGCCAGAGCGGGAAGATCGTCGCGACGTTCACGAGGACGAGGACGAGAGCGGCGGCCGGAAGGCCTTCGTAGATGTGGAAGGCACGCATGGCGAAAAAGACGGCGAGCAGCTGACAGAACCAGCCAAGGCACTGGAAGAACGCGGCACCCACCGCAGGCAGCGGCGAGTGCAGCACCCTGAGCCCCTGACCAGCCATTGCAAGCAGGCGCCTAACCTGCCCGAGCTCGTCGAGGACGGGGCGACTATGCCGCCGCGCGCTGGCGAGACCGAAGGCGAACAGCGCAAAGCCGACGCCCAGCACGATCTCGAGGCTCGTGTACGCCCAGTGCGGCACCTTCGCGGTCAGTAGCGCATAGGTGACGAGCAGGAGCGCCGGAATGAGATCGAAGAGCCGGTGGGCGAACACCGTCCCGATCAGCGCAGCCCAGGCACCTTTCCGTCCCGGCAGCTTGCGAGTCAAGACGCCCACGCGCGCGAGCTCTCCGATCCGTCCCGGCAGCACCGCGTTCGCAAACAGCCCGATCGAGAAGGCCGAGAAAACGAGCGGGAAGCGCGGATGCGGCTCAGCCAGCGCCTGGTCGATGACGATCTTCCAGGCGACCGCACGAACGAGGACCGAGAGGAGGTTGAGGCCGACCGCCACCACGACCCATTCCCAGCGGACGATCGTGAACGCGTTTCCGACCTGCCCCCAGTCCGGGCCCCGCCACCAGAACAGCACCGCGACTCCGGCCGCCAGGGCGAGAACGAAGGCAACCCGCAGCCAGCGGTTACGCGCGAGCGAGGTGAAGGTCACCCGGCCGCCGCGAGCGTCGCGGGCGACTCCCCGGTGACGAGCTCATAGATCGCGAGCAGCCGGCGGCCGATGTCGTCCCACGAGTACGCCCGGGCCCGGCGGCGGGCGCCCGCGCCGAGTTGCAGCCTTCGCGGCTCGTCCGCGAGCAGGCCCACGATCGCTCGAGCCAGACCGCGCGGATCGTCGGGAGGCACGAGCACGCCGGTCTCCGCCGTCATCACGTCACGATATCCCGGAATGTCGGATGCGACGACCGGCGTGGCGCAGGCAAACGCTTCGGTCAGCACCATGCCGAAGCTTTCGCCGCCGAGTGAGGGCGCGACGAAGGCCTTGGCCTTCAGCAGCTCGTCTGTCCGCTCTCGCTCCGAGACGAATCCGAGCGCGTCGATGCCCTCGTCGGGGATCCGGTGGCGCGTCAACAGCAAACGAACCTGGAGCGGGTCGGCGCCGACCACCCGAAGTCGCGCGCCGGTCTGACGCCTGATCTCGGGCCAGGCGCGGAGCAGCACCTGTAACCCCTTGCGCGGCTCGTGGCGGCCGACGAAGACGATCCTGTTCTCGCGTTCGCCGGGGTCGGCAACCTCGGGCATCGCGACACCGTTCGGAATCACCTCGTACTCGCCTGGCAGGTACTTCTGCACGGTAGTCGCCGCGTCCGGCGATACCGCGATCCGGTGGTCCAGCCGCTCCGCGAGGAACCCCCAGACCGGAGTCGCCAACTTCATCCAGGCGAGCTCCCCCGAGGCGTGGAAGGTTGCGACGAGCGGCACGCGTGCGAACGAGAGCGCGGCGACACCGATCGCCGGTGTCATCGGCTCGTGCACGTGCAGGACATCGAAGCGTTCCCGCTCGAGCACACGCTTGATCCTGAAGATCGCGTTCGGGCTGAGGACGATGTTGGGCAGAGCGCCGTTCGCCGGCACGATCACCGAGCGCCCGACCGGAATCACGTGCGCCGGCGGCGGCTCGTGCCGGCCCTCGCGCGGGTGGAGGTACTTCGTCAGCCGGCCGGGCGGGTCGTGGCCGATCACGGTCCGTGTGTCGACGCCGAGCTTCTCGAGAGCTCGGGCCTGGTGGTCTGCGTGCTCCGGAACACCGCCCCAGAACGACCACGAGTACGGGACGACGATCCCGACCTTCATGCGTCGGGATGATGCCCGAGTCAGCGGGCCTGCTGTGCGGGCTGAGTCGGTTTCGCCGACTCGTCTGCCTTGGCAGGTGTCCGCCGCTGGTCGACAGTGGCGCGCGCCAACGTCTCCTTGTCCACGTTCAGAGGGTGGTGACAGGCCGCCAGGTGCCCGTTCCCGTAGTCCACGAGCGGCGGCTCGAGCTGCGTGCACACCTCGGTCGCGTAGCGGCAGCGTGGGTGGAAACGGCAGCCGGAAGGCGGGTTGATCGGCGAGGGGACGTCGCCCTCGAGGACGATGCGCTCCCGGGCCGCCGACTCGCGCGGATCCGGGATCGGAACCGCGGAGAGCAAGGCCTCCGTGTACGGCATGATCGGCCGCTCGTACAGCTCCTCGGCGGGCGAGAGCTCGACGATCTTGCCGAGGTACATGACCGCGATCCGGTCCGAGACGTGGCGGACGACCCCGAGATCGTGGGCGATGAAGACGTACGTGAGCTCGAAATCCTCCTGGAGGTCGGCAAGCAGGTTGATCACCTGTGCCTGGATCGAGACGTCGAGCGCCGACACGGGCTCGTCCGCGATCACGAGCTTGGGCCGCAGCGCCAGCGCCCGGGCGACCCCGATGCGCTGCCGCTGCCCGCCGGAGAACTCATGCGGGTAGCGGTTGTAGTGCTCTGGCGAGAGCCCGACCTTCTCCAGCAGCTCCTGCACCTGCCGCTTGCGCTCTCGGCGGTCGCCGATGCCGTGGATCGCGAGCGGCGCGCCGACGATCTGCCCGACCCGCTTGCGCGGGTTCAGGGAGGCGTACGGATCCTGGAAGATGATCTGCAGCTCGCGCCGCAACGGGCGCATCCCGCGCCGGGAGAGCGTCGAGATGTCCTGCCCGTCGAAGAAGATCCGGCCACCCGTCAGCGGGAAGAGGCGGACGAAGGAGCGACCGAGGGTCGACTTGCCGCAGCCGGATTCCCCGACCAGGCCAAGTGTCTCGCCCCGTTGAACCTCGAGGGAGACGTCGTCGACAGCGTGGACCCGCGCGACCTCGCGCTGGATCACGATCCCGCGCTTGATCGGGAAGTACTTGATGACGTGCTCCGCTTGGAGCAATGGACCCGAAGGGCTAGCCATTTAAGAGACGCTCCGGTCGACTAGACCGGGATTAGCCGGCCGCACGGGCAAAGCCCGCACGGCCTCCAGGCGGCGCCGCCAAGTCGGCGCCTTGCCATTCTGTGAACTCACGCCGTCTCCGCCAGCTCGGGGTTGATCGTCTTGTCGCGTCGCTCCCGCTTGTCCTCGACCGACAGGTGGCAGGCGTCTAGGTGCCCGTCGCCGACCTTTGCCGTCAGCTGCGGATCCTCGGCGCGGCAGCGGTCAAACGCCTGCGGACACCTCGTCCGGAAGCTGCAGCCCTGCGGCCGGTTGATCAGTGACGGCGGCTGGCCGGCGATGGCCGTCAACCTGCGCGCCCGCGGCCGGTCGAGGCGGGCGATCGACCCGAGCAGCCCCCAGGTATAGGGGTGCTGCGGGTCGTAGAAGATCTGCTCCTTGTTGCCCTCCTCGACGATCCTGCCCGCGTACATGACCAGAATCCGGTCGGCGACGTCCGCGACGACGCCGAGGTCGTGGGTGATGAGAACGACAGCAGACCCGAACTCTCGCTTCAGGTTCTTGATCAACTCGAGAATCTGAGCCTGGATCGTCACGTCGAGCGCGGTCGTCGGCTCGTCGGCGATCAGCAAGTCCGGGTTGCATGAGAGCGCGAGCGCGATCATCACGCGCTGTCGCATTCCGCCGGAGAACTGATGCGGGTAGTCGTCGATCCGCTGCTCGGGCTTCGGAATGCCGACCTGAGCAAGGAGTTCCATCGCCCGCCGCCGCGCCTGGCCCTTCTTGAGGTCGTTGTGCTCGTTGAGCTGCTCCTCGATCTGCCAGCCGACGGTGTAGACCGGATTCAGCGACGTCATCGGGTCCTGGAAGATCATCGCGATCTCCTCGCCGCGAACCTCCCGCATCGCGTCCCTCGACAGTCCCATCAGGTCGCGGCCCTTGTAGATGATCGAACCCTGATAGATCACGTTCGGGTCGGTAATCAGGCGCATCACGGTCATCATGGTCACGCTCTTTCCCGAGCCCGACTCGCCGACGATTCCGAGAACTTCCCCCTCGTCGAGCGTGAACGAGATCCCGTCCACGGCCCGTACGATGCCGTCCTCCGTGCGGAAGGAGACCTTGAGATCGCGAACTTCGAGCAGAGGCTCAGCCATCAGGCGAGGCGAACCCTTGGATCGAGCCAGGCGTAGACAAGGTCGACAAGAGCGCTCGCCAGCGTGATGAAGAAGGCTGCGTAGACGACGGTCGTCATAATCACGGGCAGGTCGAGGGCGGTGAGCGAGTTGTACGTCAGCAGCCCGACCCCCGGTAGGCCGAAGACGACCTCGGTCAGGAGCGCGCCGCCGCCGACTAGGACCGCGAAGTCGAGCCCGAACAGGCTGACGAAGGTGATCATCGACGTGCGGAGTGTGTGACGGAAGAGGACGCGTCGTTCCGACAGCCCTTTCGCGCGCGCGGTGCGAATGTAGTCCTCGCTCTCGGTCTCGATCAGGTTCGCGCGAAGCACGCGCGCGTAGAAGCCGATGTACAGCACTGAAAGCGTCAGCCACGGGAAGATCAGCTGCTTGAACCACATGAATGGATCCTGGGTCAGCGGTGTGTAACCGAGCGGCGGAACCCAGCTGAAGAGGAAGGAATCGTGGAGGCGGCTCTGGGTTATCAGGTTGACGACCTCGCCGAGCCAAAAGACCGGGATCGAGATCCCGATCAGGGCAAGGATCATCAGGAGCGGGTCGAAGACGGTGCCCCTGAGGACCGCGGCGGCAACCCCGAAGAGAATGCTGAAGACGATCCAGATGATGGCCGCTCCGAACACGAGCGACAGGGTCACCGGCGCCGCACTCGTGATCTCGGGGATCACCCGGGTGTGGCTGCCGTAGGAGATCAGGTCGCGCGTGATGAACATGTGCTTCATCATCAGCCCGTAGCGAACGGGCAGAGAACGGTCGAGCCCGAACTCGTGCTTGATGCTCTTGATCGTTTCGGCCGACGGGTTTCTACCGGCCATCTGGCGAGCGGGGTCGACACCCGGCGTGGCAAAGAAGATCAGGAACACAAGCACAGAGATCGCGAACAGAACGAGGGCCATCCAGAGAAGACGGCGGACGATGAAGGCAAGCATTCAGTGCCCCTTCCAGTGACGCTGCTGAGCTTCGGAGTCCACTAGCCCTTCACGCGCACCTTCGACCGCGGGTCGAGCGCGTCGCGCAAGCCGTCGCCGAGCACGTTCAGCGCGAGAACCGTCAGCACGATCATGATTCCGGGTGCGATCGCGACCCAGGGGCGGGTGTAGAGCAGCGACTGGCCGTCCTCGATGATCGTCCCCCAGCTCGCCTGGGGCGGCTGGACACCGATCGACAAGTAGGACAGCGCCGACTCAGTGAGGATCGTCGTCGCGATCATTAGCGGCATCAGGACGATCACCGTCGAGGCCACGTTCGGCAAGACCTCGTTGAAGATCAGGCGGAAATTCGAGGCGCCTTGAGCGATGCCCGCCTCGACGAACTCTTTCTCGCGAAGCGAGAGAACTTGCCCGCGAATCGGCCTGTAGATGTAGGGGACGTAGACCAAACCAATGATCAAGAGCGGGACCCAGAGACTGCCCGCGCTGAGGTGGATGAAGCCGATCTTGAGACCGTTGGGAGCGGTCAACAGCACCGTCGCCAGCGAGATCGCGAGCAGATAGAGGGGAAACGCCCAGATCAGGTCCATCACCCGCGAGATGATCGCGTCGGTCCAGCCGCCGAAGAAGCCGGCGACGAGCGCAAAGACCAAGGCGATCGCGGAGGCGAGCAGCGCCGATCCGATCCCGATCTCCAGCGACGCGCGACCTCCGTAGAGCACGCGAGCGGCGACGTCGCGACCCTGGTTGTCTGCCCCGAGGAAGTACTTGCTGTGCCAGGTCGGCCCAATCGGCGTCTCGCCCAGGCCGAGCTTGCCGCCGCCCTGCTGGAGCACCGGCTCCGTCTTCCCGTTCAGCGTGACCGTCCCCGAGATGTTCGACGCGAACGGATCGGTGTCCGCGACGTAGTTCGAGTACAGCGGCGCCGCAAAGCTGACCGCGACGATCAGGACAAAAAGGGCGAGCGCCGCGAGCGCGAGCTTGTTCCGTACCAGGCGCCGGCCGGCGAGCGCCCAGGGGCTACGGCCGACGATATCGCCGCCGGTTTCCTCAGCATCGAAGACGATGCCTTCGGCTTCAGGCTCGAAAACGGCCACGCCGCCCCGCTTCCTTCCGTCCTTACTTCACGGACGCCTGTGCCAGCAGGAAGTACCACTGCGGGCTGAACTGGTAGCCCTTCACCCGCGTCGAGAGGAAGTCGATGTACTTCGGGTTGAACAACGACACCCACGGTGCCTGGTCCGTGACCGCCTTGTCGACCGCCTGCCACTTCGTGTTTGCGCCGGTCGGGTCCGTGATGCCCTGCTGGAGTGCCTGATCCATCTGCGCCTGAATCGGCTTGTTGCAGAACTCCGCGATGTTCGGGCTCGCGTTCGAGTTCGGGATGAACGACCCGCAGCCGAGCAGGATGTTCAGGAAGTCGGAGGCTGCCGGATAGTCCTGGTACCAGCTCGACCAGCAGAACTGAACCTGGTTCTTCGAGTTCTGGCAGTACGGGTACTGGATGTCCGGGCTGAGCGCTTGCAGCGTGGCCTTGTAGCCGAGCTGGTTCAGCAGCCCGACGAAGTAGAGGCCGAGCGCCTTGTCGGTCTCGACAGTGTCCGTGTTGACCTTCACCGAGGCGCCCTTCGTTCCGGAGGCCGCGATCAACTGCTTTGCCTTCGCCATGTCGGGCGCCGTCCACTTGCCGCTGCCCGGGTTCTTGGTGTACGGGCAGTACGGCTTGTAGCCCGGGAAATTCGGGGGCAGGATCTGGCACGTCGGCACGGCGAGATTCGGGCCGCCGTAGATCTTGACGAGTGCGTTCCGGTCGGTCGCGAAGTTGACTCCCTGCCGCGCCTTCAGGTTGTTGAACGGCGGGATGCGGACGTTGAACGCGAAGTACCAGACCGCCGTCAGCGGATTGACGTGCACCTGGTCGGCGTGCTTGGTCGAAATCTCGCTCAGGCGATCCGACGGTGGGTTGTCGAACATCCAGTCGGCCTGGCCATTCTCGACCTGAGTCACCTCGGCCTCAGCCGAGAGACCGAACTTCTGGATGATCACGTCGGGGTTGCCGTTCGGCTGCGCGTCCTTCGACCACTCCTTGAAGTTCGTGTTGCGGACGAGCTTGATCTCTTTGTTCGGGTTGTACTCGACGAACTTGTACGGCCCCGTCCCCGGCGGCGGGATCTGAACTTCCTTGTTCGGCGTGCCGGTCGGGAGGATGAACGCAAACGGAACCGCGAGCTTGTCGAGGAACTCGGGGTCGCCCTTCGTCAGGTGGAACGTGACCGTTCCCTTCGCGTCGTCGACGACGACTCCCTGGTTGAGATTGCAAGTCTTCGGGCTCTTGACGCAGGCGTCACCGCCGACGATGACGTTGTACCAGGTGCCGGCGTTCGGGCTCGAGCCGATCTTGAAGAGCCGCTCGAAGGTGTACTTGACGTCGCTCGCCTTCAGTTCCTTGCCGTCCGAGAACTTGATGCCCTTGCGAAGCGTGAACGTGTACGTCTTGCCGCCGTCCGTCGGCTTAGGCACGGACGTCGCGAGATCGGGGACGAGCTTCGTCCCTTCGGTTCCACTCGCGCGCTTGAAACCGACGAGACCGTCGTGGGTGATGACCAGGAGCTGCCACTCCTGCAGGGTGTAGTTGATCTGCGGGTCGGGTGAGCCTGACGGCGCGCCCTTAGCCACCGTCATCAGCGTGCCGCCGGCGTTGCCGGAGGACGTAGCGCTCGATTTCTTCTTGCTACTTCCGCCGCAGGCGGTGAGGACGAGCGCGGCCAGACAGGCGACAACCAGAAGACTGAAGAGGGAACGCGAACGCATCACTCGGACCTCCCGCTGAGACGTATGGATACTTATGAAGACGGTGCTGGGCTTTGCGATGTTAGTTGCGACGACGCTGGGCCGGTCGCAGTTACCTACACTCACTCGCCCGTGAACCTCGTCGAGACGCTCGGGCTCGAGATCGGCGTCCGCCAGGCCGGAACGCCGGCCGCGGACCGGGCCGCCCAGGCCGTGGCCGACGCGTTCAGCGATGCCGGGCTCGAGCCCGGATTCCATGAGTTCGGCATGCTCGGCTACGAAGCAGACGAGCCGGAGCTCGAAGTCGACGGCGAGCGCTGGGACGCCGGCCCCTGCATCTACTCGAACCCGACCGACGGCACTGTCGAGGGCCGGGTGCGCCGGCTCGGCACGCACTCCATCGGCGGCTTCTTCCCCGAGGCGGACGTCTTTGCGGTCGAGGACGAGGGCGGCAGCGAGCTCGCTCGCCTGCTGATGACCCCTTTCGGCGGGCCTGCGATCCCGTTCCTGACCGGCGCGCGCCAGATTGCGGTCGGGCCTGCGGTCTTCATCTCCGGCGAGGACGCGGCCCGGCTGCGCGAGCGAGAAGGCGTTCTCGCACGCGTGCGCGTGGGTGGGCGGTTCGTGCCCGGCCTGACGGAACGCAACGTCGTCGCCGAGCTGCGCGGTCAGAGCGAGGAGGCGATCGTCGTCTCGGCCCACTACGACTCCGTCTGGCGGGGCCCGGGCGTCATCGACAATGCGACCGGCGTCGAGGGCGTGCGCCGAATCGCCGAGAACCTCGCCGGCCATGGACACATGCGCTCGCTGATCTTCATCGCCTTTGCCGCGGAGGAGATCGGCTGCATCGGCTCGCGTTCGTGGATCTTCGACTCGGAGGTCACCGGGGAGCTCGGGCGAATCAAGGCCTGTGTCAACCTCGACTGCATCGCCCACGGCGACCGGCTCGAGCTGATGGCTTCGCCGAAGGCGCTCGCCGACCGGCTCCAGGGGTTCGCCGGCGAGCTCGGCCTCGGCGAGCGCTACGACCTGAACATCGGCCCGGCCGGGCCTGGGGTCGACGCCTTTCCCTTCCATGAGAAGGGGATCCCGGCCGCCACGGTCTCGCACTTCGGCTACGACGAATACCACCTGCCGACCGAGCGGCTCGAACTGGTCGACGAGCAGCGCCTCGCGGACTCGGTCGAGGTGGCGACCCTGCTGATCGAGAGCCTGCTCGAGCAACCCGTTCAGCGCGGGTAGCCGCGTCGTGGATCACCCTCACCGCCTCCACCAGCCGCGCAAGTTTTTTTTCCAAAGAGGCCCTAACTCGATCGAGCGACCCTCGAACGAGTCATCAAAACGGGGGGTCGCCCTTGCCGATTTCCTCGTCGTGGCTTCCCTCTTCGCGCTCACCGCCCTGCTCGTCCACCTCGCGTCGCCGACGGTGCCTTCGTCACCGCAGCGACACGCCTCGCCCCCGGTCGACTCCGGCGGAGCGGTCGTCGCTGCGGTCAATCCGGGTTCGAGGCTGGCGCTCTACTCTCGCCCGAACGGGAACCCCGTCGGGGTGCTCAGCTCCCGCACGGTTTACGGCGGGCCGCTGAAGCTGCCGGTCGTCCGCACGAGGGGCGACTGGCTCGGCGTCTTGACGGCGGCGATGCCGAATGGGCGTCTCGGCTGGGTGAAGGCGGAGCCCGGCGCGCTCGCGTTCGGACGGGTCCGCCTGGAGCTCGAAGCCGACCTCTCGCGGCAGATGCTTCGCGTCTGGTCCCACGGTCGCGTCGTCCGCCGGATCCGCGTCGGCATCGGCCGTCCTGGGACGACCACGCCGAGCGGGCGGTTCTCGATCACCGACAAGATGCCCGGCTCTGCCCTCGGCCCCTACTACGGCTGCTGCCTGCTCGCCCTCTCGGGCAACCAGCCGCACCCGCCGCCCGGCTGGACCGGCGGCGCCCGCCTGGCGATCCACGGCGGCGCCTACGGAGCGGTCAGCGCCGGCTGCCTGCACGCCTCGACCGCCGACCTGCGCTACCTGATGCGCGTCGTGCGGTTGGGCACGCAGATCGTTATTCACGCGTAGGAGGGTTTGACGCCGCTTGGACGCGGTAGGCAAGCGTCCATGAGCACAACCTGGATCATCGTGATCGTCGTGGCAGCTGTCGTGCTGCTTGCCCTCGTCTTCGCTGTAGTCGGACGCCAGCGCAGGCTGGAGAAGCGCCGCGAGAAGGCTGCAGGACTGCGCGAGCAAGCCCAGACCCGAGCCCGGAGCGCGAAGCAGGCCGAGCTCGCCGCAGAGGAACAAGCGGAACGGGCAAAGCGCGAGCGCCAGGCCGCCGAAGAGCATGCGGCCCGCGCCCGCGAAGTCGATCCTGACGTCGACGACGACTCCGATCGCGAAGGCGATCGCCAAGACATAGCGGCCCGCTAAGGCCGCGCCCGATTGAGATAATCGGCCGATCTTCGCCGGATGAACGCCGCCCTGAAGGAGCGAGCAGAGCGCCGCTAGGCTTCGTCTATGGAGGGCCTCGCCGAGCTGCACACGCATCTCGGCGGCTCGGTCTCCTCGGACATTCTCTGGAGCCTCGCGCACGAGCAGGGCATCGCTCTACCGGTCAAGGACTACTGGGAGTTCGACCGCCTGGTGACCATCGCCGACCCGCGCGGGGTCGCAGACCTAAACGCGCTCGACGCGATTTACCACTGGACGGAGCTGATCCAGTCGAGCCCGATCGCGGTCGAGCGCTCGGTGCACGCCGCGATCGGCGGCGCCTACCGCTCGCAAGGGATCACGACGCTCGAACTGCGCTTCAACCCGATGAAGCGAAACCGCGGCGGCGAACGCGATCTAGATCACATCATCCTCGCCGCGATCCGCGGGCTCGACCTCGCCAGCCTCGAGTACCCGCAGGTCAACGCCGGCCTGATCCTGATGATGGACCGCACCTTCAGCCAGGAGATGAACGCCGTCATCGTCGACAAGGCGATCCGCTGGGCGCCACGAGGGATCTGCGGGATCGACGTCGCCGGCCCCCGCCCGCACGGCGAACGCTATGCCTACCGCGAGCTGCAGCCGCTCGTCGAGGAGGCGCGCGAGGCGGGGCTCGGCATCACGATCCACGTCGGCGAGGAGGGCGGCGATGCCGGCATCGAGGAGATCGCCGAGGTGATCGAGACGCTGCGCCCCGACCGAATCGGCCACGGGATCCTCGCCGCCCGCGACCCGGAGCTGATGGAGACGCTGCGCGCGACCGAGATCGTTCTCGAGATCTGCCCGACCTCGAACCTGCTGACGAAGGCGCTGGAGTCGGAAGAGGCCGTGCGCGAGACCTTCCGCGCCTTCACCGACAACGGGGTTCTGTTCACGATCGCGACGGACGGCCCCGAGATGATGCGGACGCACCTGCGCGACGAGTTCGAGCTGCTGGTGCGAATCGGCGCGCTCGAGCGCGAGCAGCTCCCGATCGCGAACGAGCGCGGACACGCGGCCTCGTTCGTGCGGAGAGAGCCGGTACTGCCGGCGGCGTAAGGCGCGAAATACGCCTATCGGTCAATAGCCAAACGAGGACTTCGTTGTTACCGTCGAGACCATGTCAACGATGCTGCAAGCGAGCCCGCCCGTTTTGACTCCGCGACAGAAGCAGGTCGTCGAGTTGATCGCGGACGGTTGCTCCAACGAAGAGGTTGGAGAGCGGCTTGGCATCTCGCCAAGGACGGCGAAGGCGCACTGCGATGTCCTCAGGCAGAAGCTCGGCGTCGCGCGGCGGAGGCAAATCCCGCGCGCGTACCGAGAACTGACCGGGGACGATCCGCTCTCAAAGGCCTCGCTCCCGGGCGTTCCGGAAGCGGGGGACTGACGGCACCGCACCCGTGGCCGTTCGCGGTCGCGGGTGCGGCTTGTCTCAATCCGACGGTCGTAAATCGTTGCCGAGCGCATTAACCTGTCGGCGGGGCGAAGCAGCCCCAGCTGGCAAACATGGAAGCAGGGCAGGCGAATCCAGAACCCGCGGCGCGGCGCCACATCATCGAGCGCCCCCGACTTACGCGGCTGCTCGATCAGACACAGGCGCGGGTCATCGCGCTTGTTGCTCCCGCTGGTTACGGGAAGACAACTCTCGCTCGCGAGTGGTTAGCTTCGCGACAGTGCGCTTGGTACCCCGCGAGCGCCGCGTCATCCGATGTGGCTGCTTTCGCGGTCGGGATCGCAAATGCCGCAGCGCCGCTCCTCCCACGCGCGAGCCGCCGAGTGTCGGAGTGGGTCGAGCGTTGCGCGGACCCGACGGCACGTGTTCAGAAGCTAGCTGACGTCGTCACGCAGGAGCTTTCGACTATCCCGCGAGAAACCTGGCTCGCAATCGACGACTTTCATCTGACAATGGACTCCGAGGTAGCGAGTCTCTTTTTTGAACACTTTGAGGCGGATACGAGAATGCGGATACTTCTGACGAGTCGTAGGCGACCTTCTTGGGTTACAGCTCGGCGACTTCTGTACGGCGAGGTCTACGAGCTCGGACAGGCCGCGCTCGCGATGACCGAGGATGAGGCAAATCAAGTTCTTGGGCATTCGACAGGTCGGTCTGTCGGGGGCCTCGTTGCGCTCGCCGAGGGTTGGCCAGCGGTCATTGGGCTCGCCGCCTTCGCAAAAGCACCCATACCCTCGGTGGGCGCGGTACCTGAGGCGCTATACGACTTCTTTGCCGAAGAGCTCTACCAGAAGGCCAGACGCGAAACCAGAAGCCATCTTTCTGTGTTGGCCGCGATTCCATCGTTGACACGCGACGTCACAACGGATGTCTTCGGACGAGCAGACTCCGAGCGCCTTCTTGCCGAGGCGTCGCGGCTTGGGTTTGTTTCAGTACGTCAAGGTGGCGCGTTTGAAATGCATCCCTTGCTGCGAGCGTTCCTTCTTTCCAAATTGAACGAAGCCACTCGACCGTTTCGCGACGATGCGACACGGAGAATTTTCAACGCGTGCGTCGCTAAGCACGCGTGGGACGACGCATACACGGTCATCACCGAAACGGACGCTTCGGCACTCGTACCCGAACTGGTTGATTTCGCCTTGGCGGATGTTCTTGATGCTGGACGAGTCACGACGCTCGAGAACTGGTTGGGATTTGCGCGCCAGCGAAAGGTGCGGTCACCCGTGCTGACTTTGGCGCACGCGGAGATCGCGTTTCGTCACGGTTGGCACCAAAAAGCGGAGGCAATGGCTCGCCAGGCCGTTAGTCAATTCACGCCATCAGACCACATGTATGGGCGGGCAAATTTGCGCGCTGGTCAGGCTGCCTACTTTAACGAGCGTCACAATGAAGCACTCAGCAACTTCGAATCTGTCCGCTCGCGCTCGTCAGAAGAAACAACCAAGCGGGAAGCTCTTTGGTGGTCGTTTGTCACAGCGATCGACCTTGAGGACCCATCGGCTGTTGCGTTTCTCAAAACGTATGAGCGACTCCACAGCCATGGCCCAGATGACGCTATGCGAGTGGCCACGGGCCACTTGACGCTTGCGTGTCGACTCGGCCGCATCTCTGAAGCGCTGGAAAAGGCACGATCTGCGTCATACCTCGTGAACGAGGCCCGCGATCCGATGGTTCGATCGTCTTTCTGGAACGCGTATGCATGCGCCTTGACGCTCAATGGTCGCTATGACCAAGCACTGGAGGCTGCTAATCGGGTTCTCGGAGAAGCGCGCGATCACGATCTTGACTTCATCCTTCCGCATGCAGGACTTGTAAGTGCACAAGCGCACCTGGGCATTCGTCAAACGCTGCAGGCGGGCCGTCTTTTGGACGAGGTTAACCTCGTTGCGTTGGAGCGAGCAGACGACTTTCTTGCCGTAAATGTGCGGATTCTGCAAGCCCGAATGTACCTGGTGAACAATCGGGTCGACGAAGCTTTCGCGGCTCTAGACGAGATGGAGAATGCGCCGCAAAGCAGAGCCACGCGGAGTGAGCGCCTCGCGGTTAGAGCTCTCGGCCTGTTGCTAGACGATCGGGTGAGAGAGGCTCTCGCTTCAGCGCATAGAGCGCACAAAGGAACAACGGCGCAAGCAATGCGAACCCTCGCGAATCTCGTAATAGGACTGATCGCATCGGAGACCGAATCTTGCAGGCCTAGGCTCCCCGCGGTGATCTCATCTCTCTGGAGGATTGGACAATTCGACGCCCTAGTCCTCGCGTATCGAGCGCGTCCTGCACTTCTTCTTGATCTTGCAACAACGGTCAATGAGCACGATCTTGCCGGCTTAATCAGCCGCGCGCGCGATCGCCCTCTCGCTCGTACGATGGGGATCACCGTCAGTGGCAACGACGAACAAGGCTCTCATTCGCTGTCTCCGAGAGAGCGGGAGGTCTCCGTGCTACTCGCGCAGGGACGTACAAATGCCGAAATCGCCCGAGCCCTGTACATCAGCGAAGTGACCGTCAAGGTGCATGTTCGTCACATCTTGCAAAAGCTCGGCGTGCGGAATCGCGCTGAGGCTGCCGTACTAGTGGCTACCGAGACAACGACCCCAGGTGCATAACTCGAAGTGATGTCGCTAAGCCCTGGGGACGCCTAAGACCGTCTACCCCGAGGCGGACGCGACGCGGAGTTGGCGAGGTTCAACGCCCCACGCAGTCCTGCTGCCTTGGCGATAATCATCAGACGCGCTCGCAAGAATCGCCTCGAACGCCGCCACGACGGTAGTGTCGAACTGAGTATCAACCGCCTGGGCAATCCTAAGACGCGCTACTCGAGAGGGCATTGCTTCGCGGTACGGGCGGTCAGACGTCATCGCGTCGTATGCGTCCGCAACGGCGAGGATCCGGGAAATAAGTGGGATGCCGTCGCCGACCAGGCTGTCCGGGTAGCCATTGCCATCGACGCGCTCGTGGTGGTGGCGGACGATGCGGGCGATTTCGGTGTAATTCTCGACATTCGCGAGAATCCGTTCCCCGACCGCTGGGTGTTCTTCCATCTGCCGGCGCTCCTCGAGCGTGAGGGGGCCAGGCTTCTCGAGCAATCCAACCGGTAGGCCGACTTTTCCGATGTCGTGTACGAGGCCGCAGAGGTGGGCGAGTTGCTGCTCTTCATCAGACAATCCGAGCCGTGCGGCAATGTCCTTCGAGTACCTTGCGACGGCTGCCGAGTGTCCTGCCGTGTATTGGTCTCGAGCGTCAAGGGCTGCGACGAGGGCAGAGGCAAAAGAGAGGCCAGCGCGTTCGAGGCGACCATTCGCCAAGCGAAGCTCATCGGTCAGTTCTCTCTGCTCCCGGTACATGGCGAACAGACGTTGAGCCGCGACCGCCGGTACTAGGAACAAAGGCAAAGTCCAGGCTGAGACTTGGGTGTACGCAGCCGCCAAAATGGCGACTACCGGTACGTACATCGGGAGCGCCGCGAGGGTGAGTGGCGCGATCACGCGGACGGCGTTCATCAAGGTTCCGTTCCCGCGAAGGCGGTGTGTGGTCGCTGCAAACGCCGTGTCTGTGACTTCGGCGACAACCGCTGCAACACCAGTTGCCGCAGCAATTTGGCCAAACTTACCGGCGGAAATTTCTGTGGCGCCAAGGGCAGCAAAGCCGGCAAGAGCCCCGGTGATCGCTCGTGTGCATGTATAAACGGCGAGCTTCATGTAAGGCGGCCGAAAGTCACCGAGGAGCGATCCCGCGCCGACCAGGAGAGCAGCCAAAGGGCCTAGTACGACAGCCGCGAAGATCACAGGCAGAAGCGCGATCGAGCTCTCCATCGTTCCGCTGAGCTGTACCCGGCCTCGTTCAGATAGGGCGGCGACAGCAATAAGCGCGATGACGGCCGAAACCTCTCCGGCGAGTGGGTGAGTGAGCTCCAAGATCAGCGCCAGAGCCAGGGCTGTAAGTACAAGACTCGCGACGTACGCTTGAAGCACCGCGTCCCGTGCGGCCAGCAGGTGGGGGTTATTCGGTGTTTGCGCGAAGCTACTCATCGAATCACTTGAAAACTCCCCCAAAAGGGGTATAAGCTCTTTTTGCCGTTAGTCCCCAACAGAGGAGCTGTTGTGTCTCAGGCTCTCCGTTTTCTTTTCCGCGCAACGCTGGTTGGCGCGGCACGCGACTGGTAAAGCCCGCGTAGCTTCCGTTTTCCACATCTTGTTGACATCCCCCTCTTGAGGGATATCCACAAGGCCTGTGGAAAGCGCCGCAGGAATCTACGCTGCCCCGCCTAATCAGGGGGGTTCGCTTTACAGTGCTCTTACGCGATCAGGCCGCGGCGAAAGCCGACGGCGACTGCGTGTGCCCGCGATCGTGCCTGGAGCTTTGCCAGCAGGTGACGAACGTGTGATTTCACTGTCTCCTCCGAGAGAAACAGCCTGTGGCCGATCTCTCTGTTGACGAGTCCGTCGGAGATGAGCTGAAGAACCTCGAGCTCGCGGGCGGTCGGCTCCTGTTCCAGCTCCTGGAGTGGGCCGGCGAACGGAATCACCTCTGCCCCGTTGCTCCCGCGCTTCTGGGCAACCGCCTCGAAGCGGCGCGAATGGTCGCGGTAGCGGTTCAGGATCTCGTTGCGCTCGGCAGCGTCCACGATTTGTGCTATCGGCCGCACGACGAGCGCGCTTTAGCGGTTTGAGTTAACCCGAAAGGGGGGTTGGCTGGCTTTCCAACCGGAAAACGGCCCGAAAACCGCTAAACGGGCGGCGGCTCGGGCACCGGTTCCTGCGGGCCAGGTTCGAACACCGGCCTGAGCTCGTGGCGCTGGATGTGTCCCGCCTTGATCTCCTCGGCCCAGTGGCAAGCGACCTCGTGGCCGGTCGCGAGCTGGCGGAGCGGCGGTACTTCGTCGCGGCAGCGCGTCGGCTGCACGTACGGGCAGCGCGTGTGGAAACGGCAGGCGGACGGCGGATTCGCGGGACTTGGCACGTCGCCGGCGAGTAGGATCGACTCGCGCCGCTTCTCGACGGCGGGATCCGGGATCGGCACCGCCGAGAGGAGGGAGATCGTGTACGGGTGGAGCGGGTTGTCGTAGAGCTCCTCCGCCGGCGAGACCTCCATGACCGAGCCGAGGTACATGACCACGATCCGGTCCGAGATGTGGCGGACGACGGCGAGGTCGTGCGCGATGAAGAGGTAGGTGAGCCCGAAGTCCGCCTGGAGCTCTTCGAAGAGGTTGATCATCTGCGCCTGGATCGAGACGTCGAGGGCCGAGACGGGCTCGTCGGCAACGATGAAGTCCGGATTGACCGCGAGCGCGCGCGCGAGGCCGATCCGCTGGCGCTGACCGCCGGAGAACTCGTGCGGGTACCGCTTCGCGGCGTCGGCGGGCAGGCCGACCGTCTCCAGGAGCTCGCGAACTCGCGAGGCCGCCTCCCTCCGAGTCCCGATTCCGTGCGTCCGCAGCGGCTCGCCGATGATCCGGCCGACACTGTGACGCGGATTGAGCGAGGCGAACGGATCCTGGAAAACCATCTGCATCCGCCGGCGGAGCGGCCGCAACTCGCCCTCACTGAGCTTGGTGATGTCACGGCCGTCGAAGACGATGCGGCCTGCCGTCGGCTCGTAGAGCCGGAGGATCGTGCGCCCGACGGTTGACTTGCCGCAGCCGGATTCGCCGACCAGGCCGAGCGTCTCCCCGCGGCGGATCGTCAACGAGACGCCGTCGACCGCGCGAACGTCGCCGATGTGACGGTCCAGGACGAGGCCGCTCTTGATCGGGAAGTACTGCTTGACGTCCTCGAGCTCGACGAGCGGGCCGGCTCCGTTCGTGCTTGGCTGCGTCGCGCTCACGCGGTCGCGGCCACCCGGGTCCGCTCCCACTCTTCGGCCGGGACGGGGTTGAAGCAAGCGATCTTGTGCCCAGGCTCGATCTCGACGAGCGGCGGCACCTCCTGGCGCGAGAGGTCGACCTCGTAGCGACAGCGCGGCTGGAACGGGCAGGCGCTCGGCGGCTGCATCATGTCGCGTGGCGCACCTTCGATCGCTTGCAGCTTGACGCGCCGGGTCGCGTCGAGCCGCGGCACACTCTGGAGCAGGCCGAGCGTGTACGGGTGACGCGGGGTCTCGAACAGCTGCTCGGCCGAGCCGGTCTCCATGAACATGCCGGCGTACATCACGTTGACGCGCTCGCACATGCCCGCGACGACGCCGAGGTCGTGCGTGATCAGAATCAGCGCCGTGTCCTCCTCGGCCACGAGCTCGCGCAGCAGCGTCAGGATTTGCGCCTGGATCGTCACGTCGAGCGCGGTCGTCGGCTCGTCGGCGATCAGTAGCTTGGGCTTGCAGGCGAGCGCCATCGCGATCATCGCGCGCTGACGCATCCCGCCCGAGAACTGGTGCGGGTAGTCCGCCAGGCGCGCTTTCGGGCTCGGGATGCCGACGCGCTCGAGCAGCTCGCCGGCGCGGGCACCGGCCTCCTTCCGGCTCATGCCGAAGTGCGTCTCGAGCGGCTCTCTGATCTGGCGGCCGATCGTCAGCACCGGATTCAGGCTCGTCATCGGATCCTGGAAGATCATCGCAATCTGCCGCCCTCGCAGCCGACGCATCTCGCGGTCCTTCAGCTTGAGCACGTCCCGCCCCTCGAAGCGGGCCGTGCCGGAGCGAACCCGGCCCGCGCGAGGAAGCAGCCCGAGCAGCGCGAGCGCGGTCACGCTCTTGCCGCAGCCCGACTCGCCGACGATCCCCAGCGTCTCGCCAGGTGTGACCTCGAACGAGATCCCGTTGACGGCGTAGACAAGCCCGCTTCCCGTCCAGAACTGGACCCGGAGGTCGTCTACCGAAAGGAGCGGCTCCTTAGACGCCACTGACCGCCTTCCGCCTGCCCGCCCCCAAGTACGAGAGTCTGCTCCGCTCGCGGAACTTCCCTGTGCGGCCGCGGAGCTTCGGATCGAGCGCCTCGCGCAGGCCGTCGCCGATCAGGTTGAACCCGAGTACCGAGAGCACGATCGCGACGCCGGGGACGATCGCGAGCCACGGCGCCGTTTGCAGATAGTCGTTCACGTCGCTGAGCATCGTCCCCCACTCCGGCGTCGCCGGGTCCTGCGGCCCGAGCCCGAGGAAGCCGAGGCCCGCGACATCGATGATCGCCGTCGCCATTGCCAGCGTCCCCTGCACGATCACCGGCGAGATCGCGTTCGGAAGGATGTGCGAGAAGAGGATCCTGTGGCGACGCACGCCCACCGCCCGCGCGGCCAGGACGAAGTCGTTCTCGCGCTGGGCGAGGATCGAGCCGCGCAGAAGCCGCGCGAAGATCGGAATGTTGACGACTCCGACCGCGATCATGATCTGGTAGAGCCCCGGGCCGAGTGCCGCGACGATGCCGATCGCGAACAGCAGCCCCGGAATCGCAAGCATGATGTCCATGGCGCGCATGATCACCGAGTCGGCGACGCCACCCACGTAACCGGCGATCGAGCCGAGAATCAGCCCGATCGAGAGCCCGATCGTGACGGAGACGACGCCGATCAGCAACGAGTAGCGGGCGCCGTAGAGGATGCGGGTATAGACGTCCCGGCCGAGCTGGTCGACGCCGAGCCAGTGGGCGTGCGACGGTCCCGGGCAGCAACCGCCGGCGATCAGAATCAGGTTCTGATCCTTCGGCCCTCCATGGGCGAGCACGGGCGCGAAGATCGCCATGGTCACGAAGATCGAGACCAGCAAGGCGCCAAAAACCGCGCTGGGGTTGCGGATGAGCCGGCGAAGCGCGTCGCTCCAGAGTCCGCTGGAGGCTCCCTCGCGCCCGAGTTCTTGGGCTTCGACCTCGGCGATGCTCACGAGTACCGAATCCGCGGGTTGATGAACGCGTAGCTGAGATCCACGATCAGGTTAACGAACACGAAGACGACGGCGAGGAACAAAATCCCGCCCTGGAGCACCGGGTAGTCGCGATTGAAGATCGCGTCGCGCAGCCAAGAGCCCATCCCGGGGTAGGCGAAGATGGTCTCGGTCAAGACGGCGCCGGACAGCAGGAGCCCCGTCTGCAGACCGATGATCGTCGTTACAGGCAGCAGCGCGTTCCGGAGCACGTGGCGCCGGTCGACAGTCTGCGGGGGCAGGCCCTTCGCGCGGGCCGTACGGACGTAATCCTCGTTCTGGACGTCGAGAACCGAGGCGCGGGTGATCCGGGTGATGATCGCCAGCGGGATCGATCCGAGCGCGATCGCGGGCAGGATCAGATGCTTGATCACGTCCCCGAGCGTCGCCCAGTCGCGTGTGATGATCGCGTCCAGGATGTAGAAGTTGGTCGGGTGCTTCGCGTCGTTCGTGATCGAGATCCGCCCGACGCTGGGTAACCAGCCGAGCCGGATGGCGAAGATGTATTTGAGGATGATCGCCAGGAAGAAGATCGGAATGGAGATTCCGATGAGCGAGGCGACGAGGCTGGCGTGGTCGAAGGCACTGCCGTACCGTTTCGCGGCGAAGAACCCGAGCGGCACTCCGAAGCTGACCGCGAAGATCATTGCCGCAACCGCCAGCTCAACCGTCGCCGGGAACCGCGCCTTGATCTCGGCCACAACGGTGCGACGCGAGGCGACGCTGACGCCGAGGTCTCCGCTCGCGGTCGTCTTCAGGTACGACCAGTACTGCACGTAAACCGGCTTGTCGAGCCCGTACCGATGTCGGTAGACCTGCACGAGCGCCGGCGTGGCCCGCTCACCGAGCAGCGACTCGGCAGGGCTGCCCGGTAGCGCCCTGATCCAAAAGAAGATCAGCAGCGAGACGCCGAGCAGGATCGGAACGAGCAGCAGCAGTCGGCGGACGAGATACCGAAGCATCCGAGACCGCCGACTGCGCCGCTACTTACCTATTGCCCGCCGAAGTAGACCCCGGCGAATGGATCCGTTCCGACCGGGCTCGCGGTGTATCCCTTCACCTTTTTCTGGAAGCCGAGTGCCGGCCTCGAGTGGGCGTAGGGAACGCCTGGCAGGAACTTCATGATCATGATGTTCGCCTTCTGGTAGAGGGCGATCCGCTTGGCCAGGTTCGTCTCGGCAGCGGCCTGCGCGAGGATGTTGAAGATCTTCGCGTTGTGGAACCCGAACTGCGGGCTGTACGTCTTGAAGAACGTACCTACGAAGTTGTCCGGGTCACCGAAGTCGCCCGTCCAACCAATCAGGTTCAGATCGCCGGCCGTCCCGTCGTTGACGTGCTTGACGTAATCGGGACGCCACGGGGCGTTGTGCGCAATCACGTGGAAGCCCGACTTCTCGAGGCTGGCCGAGAACGCCTGGAAGTTCAGGGCGGGGCTCGGCATGTACGGCCGCGAGACGTTAGTCGGGTACCAGAAGTCCACGTTCACCGGAAGGCTCAGGCCGGCGCTTCTCAGCAGCGACTTCGCCTTGTCCGGGTTGTAGGGGTACTTCGGGACCTTGTTCGTCCAGCCGAAGAGCTGCGGCGGCATGAACTCCTGGGCCACCTGTGCCCGTCCGGCGTAGAACGACTTGACGACGCCTGAACGGTCGAGCCCGTAGGCGACGGCCTGCCGCACAGCCAGCTTGTTGAACGGCGCGTGCGACGAGTTGATCGTCACGTAGGCGACGTTGAACGAGGGCCGGTTGAGCAGCTTCAGGTTCTTGTTCTTCTTGATCGTCGGGACGTCCGTAGGCTGGATCAAGTCGGCGCCGTTCACCTCGCCGCTCTGGAGAGCCTGGACGCGAGCCGTGTTGTTCGAGATCGGCTGGATGATTACGCGCGCGATCTTCGGCTTCGGGCCCCAGTAGGAGTTGTTCCGGACGAGCTCAACCTTCTGGCCGATGACCCAGGACTTGAACTTGAACGGCCCGGTCCCGGTCGGGTGGCTGAACGCGTACGTCCCGGTCGGGTAGAAGGTGCCGCTCCGCAGCTCACCCTGGTTCGCGCCGTACTTCTTCATCGCCGTCGGGCTCTGAATCGCGAACGAGGAGATGACGAGCGCCGGCAGGAACGACGCCGACTTCGTCCTCAGATGCAGGGTCGCCGTGTACTTGCCCTTGGTCGAACAGCTCCTGTAGAGACTCGGCGACAGGTTGCTGCTGTCGTTGTGATGGAAACCAAGGAAGACGGTCTGCCAGTAGTACGTTGCCGAGGCATCCTGGAACGGTCCTCGGAAGTTGTACTGACGGTTGAAGTTCGCGCACACCGCCGCCGCATTAAACGGCGTGTTGTCGTGGAACTTCACTCCGTGCCTGAGGTTGAACGTCCAGTCTTTCCCGTTCCTCGAGCCCCATTTCGTGGCCAGTCCCGGCCGAATGAGGGTCGTTCCCGGCTTCAGCGAGACCAAGCTCTCGAAGATCTGCTCGGTCGCGCGAAAGGACTCGCCGTCGGACACGAGCGCGGGATCGAGGTACGTCGGATCTGACGCACCCGCGATCACGAACGTCGGCCCTGCTTTCGACGCGCCTCCTGCGGCGCCCACCGCGACAAGCGCGGCGACCGCGACAAGCACAAAGGCGAGCCTGGAACTAACAGTGCGCATAAAAGAAGCTCCTTCCTAGCGGATCACGGGAGTATGGGACAGCGCGGCACGCCGCGCAACGCGCATCGGACCGCGCTCGAGGTCGACTTGCTCCTCACGCCCAAACTCCCCCTCGGCTGTTTGGACGCCGAGCGCGGCGGATGGTTAGCGATTTGTAAGGCGCGCGAAGCGCACCGGCCGCGCGTCGACGTTCTCGAGCGGCTCCTCGACGACGGCGTTCACGCCCTCGCGGGCGGTTGCATGGAGGATGCGGCCCTGGCCGAGCCAGAAGGCGATGTGGTGCGCCCGGCCGTGATCGCCGAAGCAGACGAGGTCGCCGGGGCGGGCTTCCGCTTTGTCGATCTCGATCGCCGCAACCTCCTGCTGGTGCGCGTCGCGCGGAATGAGCCGGCCGAGCCGCCGGTAGGCCATGTGCACCAGCCCCGAGCAGTCGATCCCCCGCTCGGTCAGTCCACCCCATTCGTACGGCGCGCCCAGGTAAGCGCGGGCTTCCGCGACCGGGTCACCCTCGCGAGGCGCCGGCAACTGCGGGTCACCTGATCCAAGCGCGTCTTCCCGGACCCAGCCCGGGTAGTCGTACGCGGTGCGGATGCGCGCCCAGCCGCCGCGGCGCTCCTCGATGGTGACCGGCTCTCCGGCGAGCGCCTGCGTGACCTGCTCCGAAGAGTCCTCGGGGGCCGCGCGCACAGGCGCAACCCCCGAGCGACAGATCACGGTTTGGTTCGTGTTACGCCGCGGCGGTCTGGAGATCGCGCAGCGCGGCGAGCCGGGCGAGAGCCTGGCTCTCGAGCTGCCGGACCCGCTCGCGGGTCAGGTCGAGCTCGTGACCGATCGCCTCCAGCGTCCACGGCTCGCCCTCGAAGCCGAAGCGAAGCTCGAGGATCCGGCGCTCCCGCTCGGGCAGAGCGTCGAGCGCGCGGCGGACTCCCTGCTTGCGCAGCGACTCCTCGGCCTCGTCGAACGGATCGGGGGCCTCGCGGTCGGCGAAGAGATCGCCGAGCTCGCCCTCGTCGTCCGCGCCGACCGTCTGGTTCAGCGAGACCGACGCCTGGGCGGCGCCCAGCGCCTCGTCGACGTGCTGCAGCGGCAGTCCCGTCGCCTCGGCGAGCTCCTGCTTCGTCGCCTCGCGTCCCAGCTCGACCTCGAGCCGGCGCGCCGCGCGGCCCAGCTTCTGCTGGCGCTCGACGACGTGCACCGGCACGCGGATCGTGCGGGCGTGGTTGGCGACGGCACGCTGCACCGACTGACGGATCCACCAGGTGGCGTAGGTCGAGAACTTGTAGCCGCGCCGCCAGTCGAACTTCTCGACCGCGCGGTTCAGGCCGAGTGTCCCTTCCTGGATCAGGTCCAGGAACGGAACGCCGAGGCCGCGGTAGCCCTTGGCGATCGAGACGACCAAGCGGAGGTTCGATTCGATCATGCGGCGTTTCGCGGTCAGGTCGCCGCGCTCGATTGCCTTCGCGAGCGTGACCTCCTCGGCCGCGGTCAGCAGCTTGTGGCGTCCGATGTCGGCGAGGAAGAGCTGCAGGCTGTCTGCGGAGCCGACGAGAACCTGGGGCTGCGCCTCCACGGGCTTCTCCTCGGGCTTCTCGGCCTTCGGCTCGGTTTCCTCGACCGGCTGGCGAATCTCGAGGCCGATCGCCTCGAGCTCACGCTGAAACTGCTCGGCGTCTTCCTCGCCGAGGTCGTGCTCCAGCGCGAAAGCCTCGATCTCAGCCGGCTCGACGAAACCGCGCTCTTCAGCGCCCTCCACGAATGTGCGGGCATGCTCGGATTCGAGCAACTCGTGCATCTGGTTCTGCGTCAATTTCTCCTCTGACTCTCTCGAAGTTGCGGCTCTATCGATCTTTCGCACTGTAGGCGGAATCTCCTCGGCCGACTAGGGTCTACCGCGACCCTTAACGACCTCGTTACATCAAAACCCGGTGTGGCGATTTCTTATTCCGCCACCGCGGGCTCTTTGGTTTGCGCGCGGGCCGGAAAGTCGAACTCGACCTTCCCTTCATCGTTCAAGACGAGGCGCGCGCGGAAAGGTTTGCCGGCCTTCGACCGGAAACCTGAAAGCACTTCGTTCGTGCGGCCGTTCTCGATCAGCTGGCGCGCGACTTCGGGCGTGATCGTCCGGCCGGCGACGCGCTTCCAGATCACGTAGCCGCAGCCGGGCTCCTCGCGGCTCTTCCAGCTCGTGCAGCCGTACGCACGCGAGTTCTCCTTGATGATCTCGCCCGTCTCGGCGCCGCAGCGCGGGCACGGGCCGAGCTCGACGCGCTCGGGGCGGAGCTTCTCCTTGTCGAGCGCGGCGATCTGCTCGACGGTCTGCGTCGTCAGGTCGACGATGCCCTTGATGAACTCCTTGCGGTCGCCGCTCCCGTGCTCGATGTCCGAGAGCCGCTTCTCCCAGTCGCCGGTCAGCTCGGGCGAGGTGAGCGGGTGCTCCTCGAGCATCGTGATCACCTGCAGGCCCTTCGGTGTCGGCTGGAGCTCCTTGCCGGCACGCTCGATGTACTCCCGACGGATCAGGACCTCGATCGTCTCGGCACGCGTCGCCGGGGTGCCGAGCCCTGAATCCTTCATCGCCTCGCGCAGCTCCTCGTCGTCGATCCGCTTGCCGGCGGTCTCCATCGCGGAGAGCAGCGTCGCCTCGGTGTAGCGCGGCGGCGGCTTCGTCTGCTTGTCCTCGAACTCGGCCTTGACGCACTTGACGCTCTCCCCCTGCGCGAGCTTCGGCAGCTCGGCGCTCTCGTCGCCGGCATCCTCGTCGGCCGTCTTGCCGGCCTGCTTGTCGAGATCGGACTCGAGGCCGTAGACGCCGCGCCAGCCGGGCTCGAGCGTGATCTTGCCGCGGGTGCGGAAGCGCTCCTTTTCGACCACCGTGACGACCTCGGTGCGCTGGTAGCGCGCGGCCGGGTGGAAGACGGCCAGGAAGCGGCGGGCGACCAGGTCGAAGATTCGCCGCTCGTCGGGCGAGTAACGGTCGACGTCGTGCTCGACGTCGGTCGGGATGATCGCGTGGTGGTCGTCGACGCGCGCGTCGTTGACGACGCGCTGCAGCGGCAATTGGTCGAGACCGAGCACGTAGCGGGCGCCGGCGGTGTAGTCGCCGATCGGCAGGAGCGTCTCGGCGGTCGGCTTCAGCTGCGGGACCAGGTCCCCGGACAGGTATCGCGAAGACGTTCGCGGGTAGGTGATCGCCTTCTTGTCCTCGTAGAGCGACTGCGCGGCCTGGAGCGTGCGCCGCGCGGAGAAGCCGAAGCGGCGGTTCGCGTCGCGCTGGAGCGAGGTCAGGTCGTAGAGCAGCGGCGGCCGCTCGGACTGCTCCTTCTGCTCCATCTTCTCGACGGTGCCGTCCTTGCCGGTGACCTTGTCGACGATCTGCTCGGCGCGGGCGAGGTCACCGAAGATCCGGGTCTCATTGCCCTCGAACCACATGCCTTCGTAGCGGGGGTCGAACTGCGCGCGGACGAGACGGTACGGCTCCGGCGTGAAGGCCTGGATCTCGCGCTCGCGCTTGACCATCATCGCCAGCGTCGGCGTCTGGACGCGGCCGAGCGAGACGACGCCGCCGACCCAGGCGCGGCCGCGGATCGTCGCGGCCCGGGTCGCGTTCATCCCGATCAGCCAGTCGGCCTCGGAGCGGGAGCGCGCCGCTGCCTCGAGGGGCTGCAGCTCCTCGCCCGGGCGCAATCTCTCGAAGCCCTCGCGAATCGCCTGCTTCGTCATCGAGCTGACCCAGAGCCGCTGCACGGGCTTGTCGATGCCGGCGGTCTCGTAGATGTACGCGAAGATCAGCTCGCCCTCGCGGCCGGCGTCGCACGCGTTGATGATCCGGTCGACGTCGTCGCGCTTCATCAGCTTGTGGATCGCCTTGAGCTGCTTATTGGCCTTGGCGTCGCGCGGCGCCAGCTTGAACTCCTCGGGGACGATCGGCAGGTCGGCCATGCGCCATTTCTTCAGCTTCTCGTCGTAGACCTCCGGGTCGACGAGCTGGACGAGATGGCCGACGGCGAAGGTGACGACGTACTCGTCTCCCTCGTAATGGGTCTCCTCGTTCGTGAAGGAACCAGGCAGCGCGTCCGCGAGATCGCGGGCGACGGATGGCTTTTCGGCGACGACTAAAGTCTTCACGCGAGACACAGTAGCGAAGGGCTCGCACGACGCAGGATCACGCAAACGAGTCGAAAATGGAACGATCCTTTCGCGCCGTGCTACCCGTTTACCTGCTTGCCGCCACGATCAGCTGGCCCGTCGTCAAGGTCGGTTTCCGCCTCCGCGCGCGCGGAACAGAGCACCTGCCGGAGGGCGGCTTCGTGCTCGCGGCCAACCACACGTCGAACTTCGACCCGTGGCCGCTCGCACTCCCGCTCTTTCCCCGAAGGCAGCTCCGTTTCATGGCGAAGAGCGAGCTGTTCAATCCGATTCTGAAGCCGATCCTCCTAGGCGGCGGCGCCTTCCCGGTTCGCCGCGGCGAGGCCGACCTCGAGGCCATTCGCCGCGCCGTAGAGCTCGTCAGGGACGGGGAGATCGTGGTCATGTTCCCTGAGGGGACGCGGCGCCGAAAGGGGCTGCGCAAGAAGCACGAGGCCCGGGCGCACACCGGCGCGGCGCGGATCGCGCTGAGCGCGGGAGCCCCGCTCGTGCCGGCTGCGATCAAGGGGACCGACCGCCTGAGTCGGCTCGGCCCGCTGCGGGTCGCCTACGGCCCGCCGATCCCGCTGGACGATCTTCGCGGGCAGGAGATCAGCCCCGCCGCGCGTGAGGCGACCGAACGGCTGATGGCTGAAATCCGCGAGCTCGAGGCGTCGCTGTGAAGCGCCCGCTGCTCGTGATCGACGGCGACTCGCTCGCGCACCGCGCCTACCACGCGCTCCCGAAGACGATCCGGCGCGCGGAAGGCAAGCCGTCGAACGCGATCGTCGGCTTCACGAACTTCCTCCTGCGTCTCTGGGACGCCGAAGAGCCACGGGCCGTGGTCGTCGGGTGGGACACGCTCGAGGTGCCGACCTACCGGCACGAGGCACTCGAGGCCTATCAGAGCGGGCGAGAGTTCGACGACGAGCTCCTCGAGCAGCTCGCCCTGCTGCCGCAGCTCGTCGAGGCCTTCGGGTTCGCGTCCGCGAAAGCCCCGGGCTACGAGGCCGACGATTTTCTCGCGGCCGCGGTCGCCTCAGAGGAGAAGCGCGGCGGCACGGCGGTCGTCGCCACCTCGGACCGGGACAGCTTTCAGCTCGCGAGTGACCGGACGACGATCATCCAGCCGGTCCGCGGGGTCAGTGAGCTCGCCCGGATCGGCCCCGCCGAGGTGCGGGAGCGCTACGACGTCGAGCCGGCCCAGGTGGTCGACTTCATCGCCCTCCGCGGTGATCCCTCCGACCGCATTCCGGGCGCTCCTGGCTTTGGGCCGAAGAAGGCTGCCGACCTGCTGCACCAGTACGGCTCGCTCGAGGAGGCGATCGCCGCCGGCCGGTTCTCGGCGATCGCGGAGGAACTGCGGCTCTACCGTCGAATCGCGTTGTTAGACGCCTCCGCCCCCCTCCCTCCCCTCGAAGACCAGACACCTACTTGGGCGGAGGCGTCCTCCCTCCTCAGCAGCTGGGGCATGAACGCGGTCGCGGAACGCGTTGCTGGGCGCGCCGAGTGATGTAGATGTACACCTACATCACCTAGGGAGTTCCGGACATGGATCAATGGTTGTCAGACGCGCGGGATGCGCTCGCTCAGACAAGCGGCGTTCCGGCCGAGCGCCTCGAGCTCGACGACGAAGCCGTCCGGGAGCTACTCGAGCTCGCCCGAGTCGCCGCGCACGACAGCGGCGAACGGACGAACGCGCCGCTCCTCTGTTACCTCGTCGGTCGCGCCCAGGACGGCGCCTCGCTCGACGAGCTCGCCGACGCGGTCCGCCGATCGACGTCCTGAGCCACCCGGCGTTCGCGCGCCTGCATCCGACTCAGAGCCACCCCGAGTCCCAGGAACGGCTGGCGGTTCTGCTAGAGGCGTTTGAGTACGACATGGTCGAGCCGGCACCGGTCGAGGCGATCCTCCGCTGTCACACAGACGAGTACGTCGAGCGGATCCGGGAGATCGCCGGGCCCACCTGGCTCGACGGGGACACCTTCGCCTCCGAGACGACTTTCGAGGCCGCTTTGCTGGCAGCAGGCGCCGCGATCGCCGCCGCCGAGCGCGGCGGATTCGCGCTGGCCCGCCCTCCCGGCCATCACGCTCTCCCGGAGCGGGCGATGGGCTTCTGCGTCTTCAACAACGTCGCGATTGCCGCGCGTCACGCGCAGGCGGAGCTCGGGATCGGCCGGGTGGCGATCCTCGACTGGGACGTCCACCATGGCAACGGCACGCAGGCGATCTTCTGGGACGACCCGACAGTGTTCTACGTGTCGCTGCACGAGTGGCCGTTCTATCCCGGCAGCGGCGGTCCGGGCGAGGCCAACGAGACGACAGTGAACGTGCCGATGGAGGCGCTCTCGGGCGACGCCGAATACCAGCGTGCGTTCGCCGACGTCGTCGAGCCGGCGATCCGCGCCTTTTCGCCGGAGCTCGTGCTCGTGTCGGCGGGATTCGACGCGCACGGCTCGGACCCGCTCGCCGACATCCGCCTGAGCGACGGCGCTTTTACGTGGATGGCCGAACGTGCCACGACGTTAGGCCCGCGCGTCGCCGCCGTGCTCGAGGGCGGCTACAACATCGAGACGCTGCCGCGGCTGGTGGCGGCGGCGCTCGAGGGCTTCTCATAATGACGACGGCCGGCTAGTTGTAGCCGGCCGTCCGATCAAGGAAGCACAGTGCCACCGCGCTTCGCACACCACTTTCAGGAGGGGCGTTCAGCCCAGGTATCGGCCGAGCTCGCGTCTCGCTCACCGCCCACAGAGCGCGATTTGCGGGTGATTTCGCATCCCCCGCTGTGGGGGATGTTCCCCTTAGGTACGGGCCGCGCCGAGAGCTTCGAGCGCCTGGCGGCGGGAGGAGACGCCGAGCTTCCGCAGCAGGCTCTTCACATGCGAGCGAACGGTGTGCTCCGAGATGAACAGCCGGGCCGCGATCTGGTCGGTGCTCAGGTGGTCGTCGAGCAGCAGCAGCACCTCGAGCTCGCGGGCGCTGACGGCGCCGGCGATCGAGTCCGGTACCCATCCTTCCGCCCCGCGTCCGTCCCGCACCTGCTCGAGCAGGCGCCGCGCGACCGATCCCGAAAGCGCGGCCTCGCCTTCGGCGGCGCCGCGCAGGAACTCGACGATCCGCTCGGGCGGCTCCGTCTTCAACAGGTAACCGGCCGCTCCCCCACGGATCGCGGCGAGCAGGTTCTCCTCCGCGACGGAGGCGGTCAGCATCACGACCTCGCAGCCCGGCGCCGCCTCGCGTAGGAGCGGCAAGGCCCCGAGGCCGCCGATCCCGGGCATCGACAGGTCGAGGAGAACCAGGTCGGGCTGGAGTTCTCGCGCGACCTCGATCGCCTCCTCGCCGCTCGCAGCCTCGCCGGCGACGCTGAAGTCGTTCTGACCAAGCAGCGCCGCGAGCGCACCTCGGGTGAGCGGATGGTCGTCGACGATGAGGACACGGGTTGCCATCTTCCCCGCCCTTATCGGTCGGATCGGTTCTGCCGAATAGAGGGAGATGCGAAAGGAGGAAAACGCGTACCAGTCCTGGCTCTGGGGCGAAGTGCTGCTCTTCGGCCTGCTCGGTGCGCTGCTCGCATTGTTCGTCACGTATCAGGACCTGCGCCCGAGCTTCGACCTCCCGCAGGTGCGGCTCGTGTTGAACACAATGGTCGCGCTCGCTGCGGTGCTGGTCGCGGTGCTCGCGGGAGTTCGATTCTCGGTGGAAGGCCGGCGGCTCGACTGGCTGCTCTGCGCGGGCTTCTCGCTGGCGGCGGGCTCGACGTTCTTCTTCGGGATCGCACCCATGCTCGGAAACGCGCCGCTGCACAGGCGTGAGCAGTGGGCTTTGATCTGGGGCCGCGTGCTCGCCGGAGTGTTGATCGCGGCGGCGGCGTTTGCGCGCAAGCGAACGGTCGACCGGCGCAGGGAGATCGTCGAGCTCTTCCTCTTCGTGCCGGCCATGCTCGTCCTGCTGTGGATGTTCGCGGATTCGTTCAGCCACGCGCTGCCGGCGCTCGATGACGGCGATCGCGGCCAGCCGGGGCTCCTGACGGCGGCGCTGGCAGCTCGTGCGCTGGCGAGCCTGCTCGCTGTCGTGGGCTTCGGCCTTCGCTTCCGCGCCCGCGGCAACGATCTCGACCGCTGGCTGGCGCTCGGCGCGACACTGCTCCTCTTCGCCGACCTCTACTACGTCCTCACGCCGCACACGTTGAGCCGCTTCGTCTCGACGGGCGACTTCCTGCGGCTGCTCGCCTATGCCGTCCTGCTCGTCGGGGTCTGGCGGGCAATTCGGTTTGCCGAGTTCGGCCGCGCCGTTGCGGAGGAGCGAGCGCGCGTTGCACGCGAGATCCACGACGGTCTGGCGCAATACCTCTTCGCCGTCTCGACCCACGCGACGATGCTCGAGAACGGGGCCGATCCCAAGACGACGCTGCCCCAACTCAAGGAGGCGGCCGCCGCGGCGCAACAGGAGGCTCGCTTCGCAATTCTCGCCCTCTCGTCCGCGAGCGGGACCGCCCCATTCGACGCTGCCCTGCGCCGCTACGTCGACTTCCTGACCGCCGACGGCGAGCTCGAGGTCGACCTGGAGATCGACGAGCGGGTCCGACTCGCGCCCGACGAGCAGATCGAGGTGTTCCGGATCGTCCAGGAGGGTCTGGCGAACGCGCGCAAGCACGCGGGCGCGCGGCACGCCGAGGTCCGCATCGGGCTCCGCGGCGACGAGCGGGTCGTCAGCATCGTCGACGACGGCGCCGGCTTCGACGACGTGACCGTCACGTCCGGCCAGGGACTGCGGAACATGAAGGCGCGCAGCGCGAGCATCGGCGGCGGCTTCCGCCTGCGGTCGAGGCCCGGCCGCGGCACCGCGCTCGAAGTCGTTCTCCGCGCTTAGAGCCCGGGCCCTGTGATTCGCCTGAGACCTGATGCCGTGCGCACGAACACCTGCCGGGCGTAGTACTCGTAGAAGGCGCGGCGGTTGTTCCGGATCTCGCGCGCGTAGCGGATGACGGCATCGACGTAGAGCGCGGACGGGTTGTAGCGGAGGAGCGCCCGGCGGTTGTCTCGCGGCGCCCCGTTCGCATGTAGGTAGTTAGCCGCGCCGAGGATCGCGTCGTGCGGATCGCGGACGTCGCCGCGGAGCCCGTATGCCCGCCACGTCGCCGGCATGAACTGCATCGGCCCCTGAGCACCGGTGGCGCTGTTGTTGCGGAGCTTGTTGAAGGCGCTCTCGACGAAGTTGACTGCGGCAAGGACGCTCCAACGCACGCCAAATCGGCGCTCCGCCTCTCGGTAGTAACGGAGTAGCGTCGCCGGCGGCAATGCGGGTCCGGTTCGGAAACGTCTGCGGTGCGTGCTCGGTGTGAGGCGCCAAAGCTCACGCTTGGCGGTCAGGTTCGTCTGCACCTGACGCGCGATCGCGGCGGGAACGAGCCGCAGCGTCGCGCTCGCGAGACCGGGCCGGCCGGCGAGCAGGAGCTCGATCCGCTGGTCGTAGAGCGCGTCGAGCGTGACCTCGCTCGGCGGCCGCGAGTCGCCGGCGGCAACCCACGCGTCGATCGCGCGCCCGAGCTCGGTCTTCGTCTCCATAACCGTCCGGGCAAGCGCCGCTGGCTCCCGCGGAATCGATGCTCGAGGGCCGGGCGCGGCCCGTACGAGGCTCGCCAGGGCGCAAGCCGCAACGCAAGCGAGTCCGCAGCTGACGACGCGTCGGCCCATCCGTTCGACCCTAGCGAGCCGCTGAGGCGCCTGCCGACGCCTCGATTTAGCCGCTAGTCGAGGACGGATCGGGACGTTCCGGTTGGAGGGCGCACGGGGCCGTCGCCGACAATCAGTGAGAGATGGCATTGAAGCTCGAGCTCAGCGACGAGAGGCTCCTCGGGGAGCTGATGAACGCGCTCGCGCGTCACGGTTGCCTTGCGGACCGGGTCGCGCCGAACGCTTGCCGGATCGTCTATCCGCGCGCTTGGACGGCTCGCGAAGCCCAGCTCGAGCTCCGGTTTTTCGTCCGCGCCTGGCAGGCCAATCACCCGGGCGTACAGGCGGTTCTCAGCCGCTAGCCTGCCTCGGGCGCGTCGGCGGCGAACCCCCCTTCGGGGGATTGCCGCGACCGCGAACAACGGAGCACGATTAGGTTCTGGACCAGGGCCGCGTGTTTTCAGCCAACGCGGCATCTGTTTAGTCGTCGGGCGAAAGCCTGAACTGCGGACGAGGAGGTACTTCAGCTTGCGGCCAATTCGCCTTCTCCTTGCGGACGACCATGCGCTCGTCCTCCAGGCATTGCGCTTCGCGCTCGAGCCCGAGCCCGAGATCGAGATCGTGGGCGAGGCGAGATCCGGCAGCGAGGTCTTGCCGCGGGTCGGAGAGACAGAGCCGGACCTGATCCTCCTCGACGTCCGTATGCCGGGGCTCGACGGTCTGCAGCTGCTCGATCGCTTGGGGAAGCAATATCCGGAGACGAAGGTCGTGATCCTTTCCGGCGCGGAAGAACCCGAGCTGGCCGCCGAAGCGCTGCGCCGGGGCGCCAGGGCGTTTCTGGGCAAGGGCATCGATCCCGCAGAGGTGGCGCCGGTCCTGCGGCAGGTCTTCGAGGGCAAAGTCGTAAGCGAGTCGTTCGAAACTGCTGTGGGCGTATCGGTGCGCGCCGCCGAAGAGTTCGGACTAACCGGCCGTGAACGCGAGATCCTCGAGCGCGTCGCGATGGGCCGCTCGAACAAGCAGATCGCCGGCGAGTTCTGGCTCAGCGAGCAGACGATCAAGTACCACCTGACGAACGTCTATCGCAAGCTCGGTGTCAGCAGCCGTACCGAGGCGGCCAGGTTCGCCTACGACCACGGGCTTGCTGGAAACCCCTGGCCGGCCGACCAGAACCACCACGAGAGCCCCGGAGTCGGTTAGCTCTCCTTTCGGTCGTCGAGAGCGGCGCCCACGGCCCTCGGTGGCGTTGTCGACTTCGAAGGGGGCTCCGCGAGCGTGGCGGCGGCCGCGGCTCGGCGCGCTTGACGCTGCATGGCCTTCTCGGCGCACTCGACCGAGTCGAACGACCCGAGGCCCCAGACGATCACCTGGTACGCACACTCGTCGAACGATCCGCCGCAGGTCTGACACTCCGCCACAGACTGATCGTCCGCGCTTAACCCGAGCCCGTCCTTAGCCAATGGGTCGGTCGCGGCCGGACCTTCGGTTACGAGTGCCGATGTCCTTTTGGCCCGCCCGGCGGCGGCGGACGACGAGGTCGAGGTGGCGGCGGCGTGCCGCTGAGCGATGCTTGGAGGCGTTCGAGCAGGCCGGCGAGGGCGTCGACTTCGGGGGACGGCAGGTCGGCGAGGAGTCTCGCGAGCCGGTCGCGGAGCTTGGTTTGAGCTGAGCGTAGGGCCCGCCGGCGTTGCTCGGTCAAGGCCAAGGATTGGCGGCGACGGTCTTCCTCGAAACGGCCCCGTGCCAGCAGCCGGTTTCCTCGGGCGTTGCGTTTACAGCAACGCCAACGGGCCGTACAGCGCGGTCAGATCGGCTGCGGCGAGTGGGCGCGACAAAACTCGCGCACGGCAGCGTTGAACTCTTCGGGTCGTTCGAGGTTGCTGACGTGTCCCGCCCTGGGGATCACGACGAGTTGCGCATCGGGGATCGCTCGCTCGAACTGGCGTGCGACGCTGAGCGGTGACCGCACGTCCTGCTCGCCCCAGATCAGCAAGGTCGGCACGGTGATACGAGGCAGCAGGTCGCTCTGGTCCGCCTCGGCCATCACCAGGAGCGCGACGCGGAAACTCTCTGGGCGCACGTCGGCGGCCATATCCGCGAGCAGCGAAGCGAACTCGGCAGGCGGGTCACCGACGAACAAGTCCGAAAGGGTGGGATCGAAGTCCTCGGCGGGGGCTGCCAGCATTCGATGCACACTCTCGACCCGGGCGCGTAGTTCCTCCTCGGACAGCGACCCCTTCCAACCGGCGTACGTGTCGGCGAGGATCAGGGTCGCCACAAGCTCGGAATGGTGGCGGTAAAGCTCCAGGACGACTGTGCCGCCCCATGAGATGCCGGCGACATGCGCGGGGCCGAGCTCGAGCGCCTCGATCAGCGCCGCGAGGCAGTTCGCGTATTCAGTGAGACCGAAATCGGCGGGTACGTCCGAGGAACGGCCCGCGCCCGGCTCGTCCCAAGCAACGACCGTGAACTCGTCGGCCAACGCAGCGAGCTGGGGCTGCCAGACGCGGCCGTCCTCCCCGGCTCCGTGCACAAACACCAGCGGCGGTCCTTCGCCGACGCGCTCGTACGCGATCTCGACCCCGCCTGTCCGGACGACGTTCACGAGCAGAGGTAAACAAGCCTCGGCATCTGAGGTGCTCGCGCGCGCCTGAGACACGGGCTCGCGTGCCTGGCTGCCAAGCTCCCGATTCGGCTGATGAACCGGTCATGATCGGGAAAATAGAAACCCCCGCATTTGCGTGGGTTTCCGTAGCGGGCCTGTAAGCCGGCTACTCGTCGGGTTAGCACCGCCGGCAGAGCTCGGTCAGCGCCGGGGACAAAGCAACCGAGCCTGTTCAGGTCAGCGAGGTCGTATCGCCCGCGCTCCTGCTAGAGGCAGACGTGTTGTCGAGTTGATCGACCGTCTCAGCCCTCTTGCCTGCGAAGGCGGATGGGAGTGGGACGCTGCCGTTCACCACGACCACAGCGACGTGAGACGGGTACGCGGGATCGGTCAGGCCGTGGAGCTTCGGCTCGAACCAGTGGACGTAGTTTGCTGGATGCCCCAGGGGGTTCTTTTTCTCGGACAGGTCGAGGATCACGGCGATCCCGAGCTGGGAGCCCAGTCCGGAGGCGTAGCTCGTCGTCTGCCCCAGGAACTTGGTCGCGTTCTCGGCAGTGACGGTCATCACCTTCTCCACTTTCAGCTCGGCAACGACGCCGTCGTGGACGAGATCGGTCTCGCCACCTCCGACCTCGGTTCCCTCCTGTACACGGCCGTGAAGAGCGTCCTGTTGGTCGAGTAAGACGAGTAGGTCTCCCTGGAATCGCTTCTCGTCGGGCAGCGTCTCGCGGTAGACGGCGCGGCTTTGCATCGACGTCGTCGCGCGAAGAAGCCCTCGGAGGAAGCGGATGAACGCCTTCCGCTCCGACTCGGAGCCGAACGCATCGTTGTTGGCGATGAGCGCGAGAATCTCCGCGACGCGCTGGTCGAGTTGCTCGGACGCCGTGAAGAA
>Ga0137403_10000798_pt1 | contig 40547 bp, 40 predicted proteins | sample CZOMad2_1_16fung_FD_122057 | JGI IMG/M metagenome (GOLD analysis project Ga0137403, IMG submission 122057) | Vadose zone soil fungal communities from Angelo Coast Range Reserve, California, USA - CZOMad2_1_16fungal (Hybrid Assembly) | ecosystem: Environmental > Terrestrial > Soil > Vadose zone...
CTGGTGCGGCCCAAGAACGCGCTCAACACGATGATGATGAGCGTCGTCGCGCTGGGCGTGGTGAGCGTGCAGTGGGTGCTGGTGGGCTACTCGATCGCCTTCGGGCACGGGACGCCCTGGTGGGGCGGGCTCGCCTGGCTGGGCTTCAAGGGCGTGGGCCTCGAGCCCGATGCCGCGTACGGCGCCACGATTCCCCTGCAGGCGCACGCGATGTTCCAGCTGATGTTCGCGATCATCACCCCGGCGCTGATTTCCGGCGCGATCGTGGAGCGCATGCGCTTCCGCGCATACGTGGTGTTCCTCGTCCTCTGGGCGACGTTCGTGTACGACCCACTCGCCCACTGGGTGTGGGGGTCGGGCGGCTGGCTGGCAAAGCTCGGCGCGCTCGACTTTGCCGGCGGGACGGTAGTGCACATCAGCGCCGGCGTGTCCGCGCTCGTGGCCGCCCGCATGCTCGGGCCCCGGAAAGACTTCAAGCGCACGGCGATCGTGCCGCACAACGTCCCGCTCGTGCTGCTCGGCGCGGGGCTCCTGTGGTTCGGCTGGTTCGGATTCAACGCCGGCTCGGCGCTCGCCGCGAACGGGCTCGCCGCGCTCGCGTTCACGAATACCAACACCGCGGCCGCGACCGCAATGGTCGCGTGGGTGTGTCTCGACCTGCTGCGCACCGGGAAGGCGACCGCCGTCGGCGCCGCCACCGGCCTCGTGGTCGGCCTCGTCGGCATCACGCCGGCGGCGGGCTACATCACCGTGCCGGCCTCACTGGCCGTGGGCGGTCTGGCGGCGCTCGTGAGCTACACCGCCATTCAGATCCGTGCGAAGACACGGCTCGATGACTCGTTGGACGTGTTCTCCTGCCACGGGCTCGCGGGAGTGGCTGGGGCGCTCCTCACGGGTGTGTTCGCCACCAAGCTGGCGAACCCGGCGGGCGGGGACGGCTGGCTGGCCGGCAACTTCGCCCAAATGGGCGTGCAGCTCGTGGCGATCCTCGCCGCCGTGGTGATCGCCGCGGCCGGCACGGCTGTCATTCTGGCGCTCGTCCAGGCCACGCTCGGCGCCAAGGCCGGCGTGCGCGAGCAGCTCTCCGGGCTCGATCTGAGCGAGCACGGCGAGGAAGCGTACTTCGGCGAGCAGGGGGCGACTCCGTCGCCGGGTGTATCGCTCGGCCAAGGGGTGATCGTGTCGGCGGCCCCTCCGGAGCCGCTGAAGGTCGCCGCCGCCGGCTAGGGGCTGGCGTCGATTCGGCGAATCATGCGCGCCCGACCGGGTCACGGACTCCCCGGTCGGGCGCGGGGGCCTTAAGGGGCCCCTTCCTTTTTGTCGCCGAGCAACGCGCTGACCAGCGCGACCAGGGTGGCAGCCTCGAACGGCTTGGTGAGGAAGCGATCGGCCCCCAAGGCCACGGCGTGCCCACCCACGTCGATCGCTCCCGCGCTCTTCACCCCGGACATCGCGACGATCTTCACCGCCGGCCACTCGCGGCGCAAACGGCCGATCGTCTGCAAGCCACCCTGCCCGGGCATGAAGATGTCCACGATGACGGCATCGGCTGCGTGCCGCTCGCAGGCACGGATCCCGGCGTCGCCGTCCGCCGCCTGGCGGACCTCGTGGCCGGCGCGCTCCAGGTGCTTCGTCAGGGCTTGCCGGAGCGTGACGTCGTCGTCGATGATGAGTACGCGTGCCATGTCGAAAGAGGCGCCGGTCGGAATCGAACCGACGAATAGAGGTTTTGCAGACCTCTGCCTTACCACTTGGCTACGGCGCCGTGGCGTTAGAAAATGGCTAGAACACTGAGCTTTCTCAACCCACCGCGACCAGGCGCTTCCACGAGCAGGACGACTGGGGGCACTTTTGGGGGCAGTTTCCTGGCATTCAGGCTGTCCGAAGGTTCGCCCTCGCCGCCGCCGCCCTAGCCTCTCGCTCGCGATCCAACTCGCCGGTGAGGCTTGCTGCGACCTTCGCTGCGTCCTCCGCAAAGTAGGCCTCGGGCGCGTGCTTCATATACCTCAGGGCCATAGCCGGGGTCGCATGGCCCAGCAACTTCTGTAAGCGCGCAATCGGCACACCCGCCTGCGCACAGTGAACCCCGAAGGTGTGCCTACAGTCATGCAGGGTGGCTCCGTGAATTCCTACCGCTTCACATATCCGACGCCACGTGCGCCGAAGCGCTCTATAGTCGCCAAGCGAAGACGCGAACACGGGGTCCGCAGGTCCTGCCGGGAGACGCACAAAATGGGTGCCCAAGATTTCCGCTAGAGGCTCTGCGATGGGTACATCGCGCACGCTCGACGGCGTCTTAACGTGCCGGTTGCCTTCGTGGATTGAAACCCTGCGCTCCGCAAGGCGGACATCCTCGCCCAGCAAGCCTTGGGCTTCACCAACCCGGAGCCCCGTGTATATGAGCATTGCGACGAGCGGCCACCACTCGACGGGGCATGCTTCCTCAACCGCCTTGATTTCGTCGGCGGAGAGCCAACGCTCCCGTCCCGCAGGCTCCCGCTCACGGCGTACTTGGGGTCGCACGACCGCCAGTCCCTGATCATCGGCGCACCACGTAAGAAAAGCCTGTAGTGCCGTCAAGTCGCGGTTTACCGTGCCGGGCGCGGTACCTTCGGCGATTCTGGTTCTGCGATACTCCGATATGAACCCCTTGGTCAAGCCTGAGAGACGCGCGGCTCGACCGTTCGGAAGCACTACGAACAACTTGGCCCAACTCTCCTTGTAGCGATAAATGGTGTTGGCCGCATATCTCCGCCTCGTCCGGGGGCTCACGCCGTTCGCTGACTCCAGCCACTCGAACCAGCGCGCTACGAGCCCTCCAAGTTCGGGACTCTCAGCTTTGGCTACCAGCTTTTCAACCTCGTCACCGCGCTTTTCGTACGCCTCATGCAATTGTTCCAGCGACAGCCGCTGCTCCACGAGCAACGTTAGGAGATCCTGCCGTCCGGCGTTGTGAAGCGAAAAGATGGTTCTCTCCATGGCCTTAGCCCGGGTCTTCAGAGTTGTGCCCGTGGACAGTTTTAGTCGCGGGTGCCCTCGCCACCTGAAATCCACGTAAAACACGCTGCCCCGTTTGAATAAGCTCATCTCATTTCTCTCCTTTCACTGATCCAGGTCAATACATCCTTCCATTTCCAGCGGACGCTCCGCGCGGAAATGCGAATCACAGGAATGCTCAATTCGTAGACGCGTTTAAGGTTGACTCCGACGACTGCGGCAACTTGTCCTGCGGTGAGTAACTGATCCTCAGCCCACTGGCCCTCTAGCACCTCCGCGCTCACCCAGCATCTTCGGCCCACTGTTGAATTGCCGCCTCCACTTCACTGCGTACTCCGGGCGACTTGTCTGGGGTTTGTGCTACGAAGGACGGGGGGTTTCTCGGCTTGGCCACCTCCTCTGTCCTACACGCAGCTATAGTAAACGCGTAACATTTTACGGCTTTTCCTTCTGGATCTCTTACCTCCATGTCATCAATTCCTCCTTGTGTGTGTCTTGGTTTAGGCTATAAGGTCAGCGCGCTTCAGTTAAGGGTTGTAGGGAGACACGAGGGGCTACCCACCAAGGACAGAATGCCTTTGCTGAGCCTTCTACTTGCACCTAGTCATAGGCCTCTGGCATGAGAATCCCATGATTTGGTCTGTCGAAATTGTTCCGTAATCGAACCGAACTACGGCATGTTACTCTTGCGGGTCCAAGTCTCGAAGAAAACATAGCAATTGGCTGCTTTGGATTCTTCTACCTAAATACTCGCTTTGCGGTTTCCCTCGCTGTGAATTGTGATGTCGTAACTGTCCTGGAAACTGGTGTGCATAGCTGCCCCTGGCCGCTATACAAAGCTTTTTCTTAGAGAAGCTCGGCACTAAAACTCTGGTAACATGGTCATACCGTTATTTTGCCCCAGACGACAGATCGGGGACGGGGGAGTAACGGTGTCAGAAACCCCTTTCGTTAGCGACTTGAAATCGGGTAGTCCGGGTTCCCATCTAGGCCCATTGCGCGCAAGATGTCCCTCCGATAGTACCGAACGCCTCCTGCTTGCCCTTGAATCTTGGGAATTCCCGAAATCAATACCTCCCGTATACTCCACCGCAGCAACCAGCTCGCTTCTTGGGGCGTCAGCATTTCTGTGTCTGCTTCGCTTGTCATCTTCGGATCACCTCCCATTTTGTTTCTGTCTTGAGGTCACTTCTCTGATAAAGACGTCTATATCCTCCTTGCGATAACGAATCGTCCTGTGCCCGAGCACCACCCGACGAATCGGGAGCTGGAGCACGTGCCGAACATTGAGGCTAAGCATTTCGGCTACGACGGCAGGAGCGATTAGCCGAGAGTCCTCGCTCTGTCTAGCAGTGTCTTTTGTTGTCATGAACTTGATCCTCTCTGTCGCGAATTCGCGGCTGTGTTTTGTGCTTAATGCGTGTTGATTGTGGAAGGATGGAGCATTGCGTTTGAAGCCACACCCCGAATCATCGGGTGGCAGGAGCCTTGAAGCGGCCCCTTCCTTTCTAGTAAGTCCCTTTAAAGCGGCAATTTGTATGACCGCGCTCAATTCGTCTTCGTGGCCTCAAGTTCTTCACCCTTCGGGCAGAATGTCTTCAGGATTGCGGCTTGGCAGCCCCCGCGCGGACTTTGAAAGTCTCAAAAACTGAGCGTGATGGGGGCCGTGACCGTGCCAAGACGTAGCGCCTCAAGACGGAGCATTCTGGCGAATCGGTGTGACGGTACCCACAAAAACGCCTGGGATCATGACGTCCGAGAATTGGAGGTAGGCCTTTCGCGTAAGTGGCTGATATTGTTGCCACTCTCAGCACAACCCGCCCTCGAACTGACCTTCAGAGGGGGTAGGTCGAAGTTCGCAAACGTGTGCTCGGCTCATGGGGAGGGGTCGCTCAGGAGCGTTTAGGCGATCACTAAGCCTGGCTGTGACTCTCCTCGCCTACCTTGTGAACCGTGAATCGGTGCCGGACGGCGACGAATCGTGCTTCGGTACCCGCTGTGACGGACTGCCGGGTCTAATTGACGCGGGCGATAGCGCTGGGGCTGACCTTCAGCTTGGCGGCTTCAGATGATAGTGGTGACCTGGCGTTCTCTTGTAGGCTTGAGACGGCCGCTAAACTCCAGGGAGTTTGTTCACCTTGCAGAATTCCTCTGGCTTAGTGAACGCCGAGAAGAAGACCGGCCTCCCGCTGAAGGCAAGCGGTGAAACTGGTCCTACCGCCATGAATGGAAATTCTCTCAGGTCACGTCTAGGTGCGCTATGTGGGTCTCGGAACGATTGATATAACTCCATAGCTCGTTTGTCTCCCCCCGCGAACTCACCCAGTTTCCTGTACTCGTCTCCAAGTGCAAGTCCGAATCCGAAGAAGAGTATGCGGAGCTGTTGAAGTATCTCGTTGTCTATTCCCCCCAAAGTTTGACTTACCAAGAACCATCCCACTCCATACTTTCGCGTCTCACGAACTGCCCTTCGAAGCACGTTTCTCAACACTTCCGCTTGTGAGCCGGACTCAAGATGCCCAGATGGCGCATGACGGTGTGCCTCATCGAGGAGAACTAAAACGTTCGCTCCCACACTCGAACCCAGTGTTTGCTGGGCCCTTACGTGCAGGACATTCAGAAGATTTGCCAGGATGCGACGTTGTAGCTCTTCACTCCAAACCTTAGGGTTCCCTCGTTCCGAGATGTCCACAACAATCAGTGGCCGTGAGGCGTTCTTGGTGCCCTGAGAACCTATGAGGTCATCGACAATCCCGTATAGACTTCGTTTATCCTTACCGGCTGCGAACAATGAACACACCGGCTCCCATCCTTCTTTAAACACTTGCAACAGTTCGTCTCTTAGGACTTCGGATACCCTCTCCTTAAGCTGTTCGGCACGCGTCTCTGTAGAATAGATCTTGCCGCAGGAACCTTGGACGGCCACAAGCACGCCTCGAAGAATGTCCTGCGTGCCCAGCGAATCGAGCTGTTTGTGTTGCGAGTTTAGATGCCTCCGAATCGCCTCAGCGGCAAGGCGAGAGTTATCCACGGATCGTACTGGAATGCCGAGTTTTTCAGTGAAGTGCATCGACACCAGCAGTTCTTCAAACAAATCCCAGTCATCCAACCCCAACGCTTGGATCGTATACCGTACAATGGGCCGCCTCAGGCCTCCAACAACCCCATCAACCTTAAGGTTCTGCTCTCCAATTCGCTGGCCCTTTAGCTCGTTAGAGAATTCTCCCTGCGGATCAATGATGAGTATCCCAAGCTCCGGATGACGCGCGTAGGCCAGCAGAAGCATCTTCGCGAGACCTGACTTACCAGAACCCGTCTTACCAAAGACTCCGGTGTGATACGCTTCTCCTGCCCCCCCTGGGCCGCTGGCAAAGTGCTTAAACCACATTGGATAGAGCACGTCATTCGCGTATGCTCGACCGAGATAAAAGACCTCCTCGCGATAAACCGCCAGGAGTCGATCAAGTAGAACTTGGTCCATGCGAAGCACTCTAGTCCCTGTAGCCGGGACCATTCCTAGCACGTCAGGATCATAGCCATCATTGGTCTTCCGAAACGTGGCTCCTACCACAAGGGAAGCCGTGCGCGTATCCTGACGATTCGTGATCGGCGGAATCTCGCCGGTTCGCTTTATGAGATTTCGAAAGACCGAATCTTCATGCCACCTGTTACGAAGTTCGATCCCGACAACCTGCCCCACAGAGACTAAGGGCGCACCACCCTGTGTGGTTTTGAACGCTACCAGTGCACCAACAAGGCGCTCCTCGACGGCCTCTTGTAGGAGGTCAATGGTCAGTTCAGTGTTGGTCGATGGACTTCCGACGACCGCTATGTCCCAGTTGCGCTCAGTTGGCATTCCTACACGCCCCCACGGCCACCCTCGGTGCGGTAGTTCTGGAGGCACAGCATAGTGAGTTCCACGTCACCTCCAGCGTCAGCAACGTGCTGCATTACAGTCTGTTCTATTACTGCCACTCCTGCTCCTAGGCTCTTTACCATGCGATCAGCCAAGAACAGAGGATAAGGCTCAAGAACCGCTGGAGAGAAGAGCTGGCGTGTAATGCCTTCGAATAGAATGGAAAGGCGCGTAAGGCTATTCGCGATTGAGCCCGATATTTCTAAGCGTATGGCCGGAGCCCAGCCAAACGGTCGAAAGTATGTTGCCTTCACCTCCCCTAACACACCGTTCAGTCTTGCCTCCTCGTCCTTCGTGCACACTGCGTGAGGCAAATGGTATGGTTCATCATTCTCATAAACCGGCAAGGGCTTCGTGTATTCGCCCGGCTCAAGAATCACCGTTGCCAGGGTACGACCGTCAACGCCAGAAGCCGATGGAAGTCCCCCACCGTTTACAAGCTCATTGCGAGAAGTGAATTTCGGGACCGCAACGACCCGGTCACTATTCAGCAGAGCCATCAAGCGATTTAAGATCCCTCTTTCGACCCAAGACCTTCGCAATTCCGTACCGAGGGGTTGAGGAACATCTTGTAATTTTGCGAGTCCTTGGTTGAGATAGATGATGAGCGATCCGAAGGAGCCATCAAGAAGCACGAGGTCGTGAGGTGCCTCCGTCGCCAAGTCCATCTCCATAGACACCATCAGAGCTCGTAGACCTCCCGTTGTGTGCGTATTGTGCACCAAACCGGACGCCCACATTCGGTGATAAGGCTCAGGCCAATAACGTGTGGCTTCCTTGGAGGTCCCTTCCACTGCAACCGCGGCAGCCGCGCACAAGTCCAACGATGTTAGCCGGTGCAGCTGGTATGATCCGTCGATCCCACAAACCGATGGCTCGCGCGGCACATCCAAGTCTGCTCTTCTCTTTATGAGCTGCTTCTCACCCGCGATTTGGCGATAACTGGCGCGCGAGTCCCTGAGGGTACCAAGACTGATACGCACACCATCTGCTAAACCAGTTGCGCAGGCTAGAAGGTCGCGAACGAGTGCGTCGGGCAGATCCGCAAACGTTTCAACCATTCTGTGCCCGTCAGACCGGCTTCTTGAGTGCGAAGGCTGCGAAAACGCCGGCCAGCAATCCAAAAACGCCCGCAGCAATTATGATGGTCGTGCGGTTTGGCGCCAGGATGGTTGGGTTCTGAAGGGCAGCAATTATCTGAGGCGCGGCCAGCAGAATTCCCGCTAGAACACCCTTAAGCGCTGTACTCCAAAATGTCCCCGCAACCTCGATCCACAGGTCGAAGTCGAGCGTACTGGCTCCCCCTGTGCTCTCGTCGACCCGAGTGATGATGATGCTTCCGCGCTGGGCTGTGGACAAACGCGCTGTTATCAACCGAGTACGCTTCAGATCGTAACGCGAATCGACGATCAGTGATCCACCAGCGACGACCGTCGCAAGGGTCGGAGTAACAGTTAGCGTGAGCCTCACCTTCGAGGGAGTCTTGTTCGGATGGAAGTGGTAGATTCGAATGTCGTACTCCGTATCGGACGCGAGGGCATACATGCGCCCCTTCACCTTCACGCCTCCCTCTTCACCTACCTTCTGCTGGCCACCCTCCTCACCTACCTTCTGTAGGGTCGTCACCGTATAAAAGCACTTCTCGTCCTCGAATTGAGGATGACTTGCTAATTGCGATACAATCCGTTCCCAGTCAGCTAGGCTAGTCGTGGATGAGACGGTCGTGAGGTCCTTACTCAGTTCAAGCCAGTATGCGCCCTTGATGCTGCCGTCGGGTTGGTACCTGGGCAAAGTGTTGCCTGACTCCGCAGAGATCTCCCGATCGAATCTACCAAGATCCTCTGCATAGGCGCATTCACCGAGAATCAGTTCAAGACTGACCGTACTCCCGTGCGGAACCACCTCGTAAAGCGTGGCGAAGCGACAAGGCACGATCTCAGGAACCTTGGACTTGTCCTCTTGATCGATATAGGCGATTAGGACTTTCTGTCCTTGGGGGACACCTGACGAAAGGTGACCTCGGATTATCGGCGCGACCAAGTTCTGGTCGTAGCGAAACTGTAAGCGAGAACTGCGTGGCATCGCCAGAGCCCGGATAATATCCTCGCGGTATCTGGCGCTCTTCCCCGCGGAAAGGCATACAAACATTGTGTCAGCTCCAGATCATTTGGGCCAGAGACGCCATTGCTCCGGATGCCAATCGCGATACCGCTGATCCCTCTCCGCCCGCGCCAGAAGCCAACGCTCTCGAAACGCCGCGAATAAATCAGCTGCAGCGTAGCCGTGCCAAAGGAGTTTCGAGTGTTCACCCCTGAGAAACTCCCGAGTATTACGCGCGAGCGGGACGGCGAAGACCTCCCTTTCGATGCCGTGGAATAGACAATCCTTTGAAAGGCCGAGTTTGCTTAGAGCTTTTCTCACTACCTCACGTCGGTTTCGGAATCCTAGCCCCCACCGACTCTTTCTTTCGGTTGCGTCGCAATACTTCATGGCATATTGGAAGATGTGACGATAGTCTCCATTTGCAAAGTGGAACTCCCCAGACCCGCGGGTAAAACCTAGCGCTTGATACATCGTGCGGCCGTCATGACGAATGCGATTGTAAAGCGACGACCTCCCCAAAGCCGAACTTGTTGTCACAAGAGCGAGTCTAGCGTCGAGTGGTCGTCTGCGAATACGTGACGACCTTCCAGAATAGGAAGACCTGAACGCTTCTCGTACCTCGTCACTGGCGGCGAGCATCGCAACTAACTTGCCACAGAGAAGCATTGAGTATGGCGGTACAGCGCCCAGGACGTAGGCGTCCATGACGTTCTTGAGCCGCTCTCGACGTTCATCCGATGACCAACCAATCCACTGGTCTCTCGCGCCGAGATTGTATACCGGGTCACAAAGGCCCAGCAGTCCGATCAGCCTCTCATTCTGCTCGTCAACAACCAGGAACCGAACGCGACGCCCGTAACCGGCCGATACTGGCACGCTCCAGTGAAGCTTGGCGTAGCGAAATAACAACGCCTCGCGAGAGTCGGATTGTACTCGAATCAGCTTTGGAGATATCCTGCCGGGGAGAAGATCCGCACCTGAAGAAAAACAGTTCAACAATTCCGACTCATATCGCTGGACGTACTTACTCGCGAGCTCTCGCTGGTGCCTTACGGCCAAACTGTGTAGGGTGCGAAGGCCATCCTTGTCCAAGTCGCCGGGCGTCACAATCCGTCCGCGACTGAGGCCATACCCCTGACGTCGCAGTGACGCTCTTATGCGCGCCTGTAACTTCGGGGCCTTAGTCCTCATCCGTGTCCGGAGACGGACAAGAGATCCCTAGCCGACTTGCGCGCACCTGAGGGGCCCGCGACGCGAGCCTCGTACTCTCCGTGCTTAGCTCGAACCATCCAAGTGCCATGCTCGACTCCTTGACTCGCCGCTTCATCCACGCCTACTCAAGATCAGGCCGCAAGTCGACTTGCGACAGTCTAGTCTGCCCTGCGCTTCGAGTTCGAGATGAAATGTGTCCCGGTTATAGGCGCTTTGTAGTGGTCCTCGTCAAGGAATTTTAGCAACTGCTTGAGATGGCGCTTTTCTGCCGGGAAGACTATGACTCTCTTACCTTTGACTTTCTTCACTTCGATAGTCAGGCCGAATTGCTCTGCAGCAGTCGCAATCTTCGTCAGAGGCTCCCTTTGCAGAATCTTGCTGTCTGCGATGAAGCCAATCTTTCGCCTCACCCAGGTGTCCGCATTCCTTGCAAGGCTCGCTTCATCGGGGAAGTGAACCCCCGGAGCTTTCGAAAAGTCGCCTAACTCTTTGTCAGTAGCTTCGCGGTAGTAATCGGACAGGTCAAAGATTCGCTTCACCCGAGGATAACTCCGAAAGTAGAGCTTCCGATCACGGAAGGACGCGGTCAGACTATCTGCGAGTATAAGGCCGGGCTCTTGAAGCTTCTTGAAGGTGCCCTCAGCGTTGATGATGCTCAAACCACTTCGGGATATGACCTGATGCTTGTCGAAGGCCTGTACTGCCAGCGCGGGACTGGCTCCCGTTTGACCCGTGAAGACTGCCTTGATTGCTGGAAGGCTCCCGGCCATCGACAACTCGCTGCAGCCAGCAGGGTTTCTCACAGCCTCCCATACGTTCTCCGGGACCTTGTAATTCTTGATTACTAGTATCTCACTCTCATCTGGGACATAACTGCCGTCGAAATTGACCTCGTCCAGATCGTCGTTAAGGAAGGCTTCTCCCTGCGTGCGAAACAGTGTGATCAACTGCCCTTGCAATTCCCGCGTTACGGGAATGCGCAAGACCGGCGCCTCTTCGTCGCCCACCAAAACGAAGAAGTTCTGAACGCTCTCCTCGACCTTCATCAGCGCTCTCCTGCTTCCAACATCATGTACTCAGTCAGTTGCACAACGTGTTGAACCTTCGTGGTGTCTCGCATCGTACGCCTCGTGACCAGCACATAGGTGATAGCTTCCGCCGTCGTTACTTCATAGAAGTGATAGCCGAAGAACGCGAGCAACGGATTGAAGTGATACGAGTTAGTGCCCCACACTACGAGTGCGAAGATTGCAAGCACAAACGCCAAAACCGCAGGGTCTATAGTTGTGGTAGAGCTGTTCGCCAGTGGTAAGAGATAAGCGATAACGAACCCGACTATCTCCATATCTGCCGTCTTAATCGAGTTGAGCCTGAATGCGATCCTCTCAAGTTGGCGGGAGGCAGCTGTGATGAGTAGGAAGCAGAGAACGCACAGGCCAACTGCGATCAACAAGAAGGAGAGGCCGACTGGCACGAAGTCTCGCCGAAGCCAGCTGACAAAAGACGCAGTCAGCAGCACGGGCGCTCCTGAAGTAGCAACTAGTAGGAGCTTCGCAAACCTGCTGAGCATTTGGCTGTCACCGCCTGAGCAAGACACAGACGCTGTGGAAGTCGTCCATATAGACTACGACGCACATATGACAATGGGGCCTAAGGAGGGGACCGCTAGGGCGATTTTGCGGCAACGCAGGGTGAAAATGCGACACCTTTCCCTACTTGAAACCGCTCGCCAAGCCGCAGGAATGCCGCAAAACAGCCCTATCATGCCGCAAGAACGCCCTAGGAAACTCCGCGTATGAGTCTCCAGATTAGCGACACTCACCATGTTCTCTGAGCCTCCATCACCAGGCGGTGCCCATGACTAGCTCGAAGAGAATCGCTCTCGTCCTTGATTGTGATGGCACAATAGCAGAGGACACTACCACTCGCCTCCTTCGCAGCCTCGGGCTTAAGCCAAACGATTTTTGGAAGGAGATCAGGGAGATGGAGGAACGCGGGTGGGAGCCAACCCTCGCCTTCATGAACAGATTGATCGGTTTTGCCCAGCAAAACAAGGCTAGAAAACCTGTTACCAAGACGTCGCTCGAAGCTGTCGGGAAGCTGGTGAAGCTGTCGAAAGGGATCCCCGCCTTCTTTAAGGAGATAAAGCAGTTCATCAACCGAAAGTTTGGCACTCAGGGGGTCTCACTCGGCATCTATATCGTGAGTGGTGGCATCGATGAAGTCATCCGCGCCAGCAGAATAAACGGCCGCCTAGGCAAGAGCACCTTTGTTGATGAGATTTTTGCCTGTCGGTTCGCATACGACTCGGACGATGTGATTTATTTCCCCAAGTCTACCGTCTCTTTCACCGAGAAGACGAAGTTCCTTTTCGCGATAAACAAGGGGATTTCTGCCAAGGAACTCGGACGAGATCCCTACAGCGTGAATGACCAGATTCCCCTGCATGACCGGCCGGTGTCCTTCAAAGACATGATCTATGTAGGAGACGGGCCGACGGACGTCCCGTGTATGTCCTTCCTCAAAGATCGTGGCGCCGAGGTTTTCGCTGTCTACACGGAACCAAGGCAGGGGATTCCAAAGAAGACTCACACATTGGCAACTCAAGGGCGATTTACCAGGGGCCCCTACAAGAGAGACTATCGGACTGGGAGCGACCTACGACGCGCTCTTGAGGGTGAACTGGAGGGCTACGCGGAGCGCATCATTAGCGAAGCGGCGGCAAGCAGGCATCCTGCGCCTCGTCACTAGCCACGGGGCTCGCTCCAGAGACAGCGTGGCGCTGGGGGCATAATTGGGGGCAGTCGCCCACGGACTTTCGACGACTAGCCTGACGCATCCGGAAAGGCGCGAGAGTACAACAGCGCCTCCCACGAACTACTTGGGACGTCCACGGACTGAGAAGGAAAAAGGCAGAGGGACTTTGCAGACCTCTGCCTTACCACTTGGCTACGGCGCCGGGTTATGCAGCGCTTGAACTTACCTGGTTCGGGGCCTGCTGGTGAACCCTCGGACTGTGCCGCAACTGTGCCATTGTACCGCTTGGCCACGGCCGCGGCGAGATCGGCGTCGTTGACGATGTTGTAGCGGTCGAACATGGCCCGCGTCTTCCACCCGCACAGCGCCATGATCGTACCCTCGTCCACCCCCGCCGTACGGAAATCCCGTGCTGCGGTGCGCCGCAGATCGTGGATCAGGCGTCCCTCGCAACCAGCCCGCTTCGTAGCCGCCTGCCACTTATGCACGAGCGTTGTGTAAGCGATGGGCTTCCCGTTCCGCTGGAACACGAATGCACCTTCGCGGCCCTGCCACGCGACTTCCAGCACGCTCTTCAAGTCCGGGGCTAGGCCGAAGGGGAACAACCGCGCTTTCTTTCCCTATGGTCTGGCGGGCGGAGAGCCGAATCCCCTCACGCTCCCAATCAACCCGATCCCAGGTAAGCCCGAGGGCCTCCATCACGCGCCAGTGCCGGCGCTAAGGCGCGAAAGGATCTTCCCTGAACAGTTCGCGAACTGTTGTCAGAGGCTCGATCAGTTCAAATCCCTTCCACAGCGCCGAATACCGCAGCATCCTTGAGCAGGTTGATTTTGCCCGTACGGCCGCCGCCGCCGACTCCCTTCGCCTGGATGACGGAGCCCTGATTCGACGCTTTCCCCGCTCTCGTCCGCCGTCCCGCTCGACTCCCGTCACTGCACCACGCGCACCGGGGTCAGCCGATTGATCGTGGTCCCGTCGCCGAGCTGTCCCTTGCCGTTGTAACCCCAGCAATAGGCGGCGCCCGCGACCGTGACCCCGCAGGTGTGCAAGCCGCCGGCGCTCACCGCGGCGAAGCTCACACCGCCCGCCACGAGCTCCGGGGTCCGCTGCTCGCCGCTCGCGGTCCCGTCGCCGAGCTGGCCGTCGCGGTTGAAGCCCCAGCAATAGGCGCCGCCCGCGGCCGTGATCCCGCAGGTGTGCTGGCCGCCGGCGCTCACCGCGGCGAAGCTCACGCCGCCCGCCACGAGCACCGGGCTCGACCGGTCAGGCGTGGTTCCGTCGCCGAGTTGGCCCCAGGCGTTGTCGCCCCAGCAATAGGCGGCGCCCGCGGCCGTGCGCCCGCAGGTGTGGCTGCCAGCGCTCACCGCGGCCAAGCTCACGCCGCCCGCCACGGGCACTGGGCTTGACCGCTCAGTCGTAGTCCCGTCGCCGAGCTGACCGTCACTATTGTGGCCCCAGCAATAGGCGGCGCCCGCGGCCGTGAGCCCGCAGGTGGAGAAGCCGCCAGCGCTCACCGCAGCGAAGCTCACGCCGCCCGCCACGAGCGCCGGGGTCGACCGGCTAGTCGTGGTCCCGTCGCCGAGCTCGCCGTCGCCGTTCGCGCCCCAGCAATAGGCAGCGCCTGCGGCCGTGACCCCGCAGGTGTGGCCGCCGCCGGCGCTCACGGCAGCGAAGCTCACGCCCGCCGCCAGGAGCACTGGGGTCAACCGATTGGTCGTCGTCCCGTCGCCGAGTTCGCCGGAGGAGTTGTCGCCCCAGCAGTAGTCCGCGTCCGCGGCCGTGTGCCCGCAGGTGTGGTAGGAGCCCACACTCACCGCGGCGAAGCTCACGCCGCCCGCCACGAGCACTGGGGTCAATCGATTGGTCGTGGTCCCGTCGCCGAGCTGGCCGGAGGAGTTGTCGCCCCAGCAATAGACGGCGCCCACAGCCGTGCGCCCGCAAGTGTGGTACACACCGGCGCTCACCGCGGTGAACGTCAGCGTGACGGCCGGCTGGGTCGCACCCTTCTCGCCTCCACAGGCAACGATGACGGGTGAAGCCGAAACGAGGATCGCTGTCAGGAAGCCCGTGCGCATACGTTCCTCCATGGGGATTCGCCGCGGAATAGGCGCTCGCCCTATCAAGCGAGATTCAAGCGAGCATGACCCGCGCGAACACCGGATCGGCGATCTCAGATTCGGGGAGGCGTCGGAACGAAGGCGTCAGAGCGAAAGGGTGAGAGGGCCAGCATGGCTGCACAGGGCCATCGGCCAAACACCGTCAACATACGGGTGGGTACAGTCCGCCGCTATGATCGGCCCTCCCAACTTAGGAACAGCCGCCGGTAGCGGGACGAGAGGAGAGCCATGACGCTCTGTTTCCAAATTACCTTGACTGCGTGCGGTGCTCAGGGATATTCCCTCACCTTAGGCGAAAAACCATGACTGAGCTCTTGGCTCTGCTGATGGGTTTCACTGCGGGTACAGCACAGGCGGGAACCATCTGGGACGAATTGACTGCCGCGCAGCAGGCCTCATATGAGCATCACCATCGCCTCCCTCGGTCTCGCGACGGCTCAGGGATCCGCCGCCGAAATCCTGTCGGGCGGGCCCCCTACACCTCCCCAGCGCGTGCCGTGGCCCCTGCACGCCCGAGCTCAGTGCCGCGTGTGTCACCCGGCACGCGGCTTCTCGCACAAACTCGAGGGACCTGATCGATGGCGGGCGCTGGCCCAGGCTGCGCTCGGTGAGTGCCTGCGATCCCCCCGGCGCGGCACACCGCTCGTGGTGGCTTCGTGTAACGGAGGCGCTCACTCGAGCGACACCGCGAGCTGGCTCAGCGCCTTCGATGCGCGCCGGCTCCTCGCCGGCACGCCATGGGCGGGGCAACCCGTGCCGATCGTCAGCGGCTCGTGCGCGTCGGGCTTGCACGCCTTGTTTCTCGCCGCTCGACTGCTGACCAGAGATGTCAGCGAGGTCGTCGTCCTCGCCGTTGACATTCTCTCGCCCTCCAATCACGACAACTTCGAGACGCTGAAGGTCTTGGCCCCTCATCCCGCGACGCCGTGGCAGGCGACCAGCCAAGGGTTCATCCCCGGCGAAGCCGCCGTCGCGCTGCGCATCACCGGCAACGGCGGCGGTGAGCCTGGAGTCCAGGCCGGGGTACCGGTGCTGAGGCAGGATCTCGACGCCGGAGACGGCCTGCGCGACGTCGCAACGGCGTTCCGGTCCCGGTCGCATTCCGTCGTAGTCGGACAGGGCACGGGACCATGGGCGGTCGACGCGGTCGAGCTCTCCGCACTCGATGCACTCCCCGACCGCCGGACGCCGATCACGACGCCCGCCTTGCATTTCGGCCACACCCTAGGGGCATCCGGATTGCTGTCGTTGAGCCTCGCGGCGCTCGCGCAGCAAGCCGGCAGTTTGCCGCCCGCGCTCCGCATGCCACGAGGAACGACCGGCAGCGGCCGTCCGCTGGCGGACCGCATGCCCTCGGGGCAGCGCGCTCTGGTGATTTGTCGCGCCTTGAGCGGCGCTTGCGCTGGAACGGAGGTGGGCGTTGGACAGGAACCGTCAACGCCGTGGCCCCAGACAGGCTACCGGCCGCTGCCGGCGACGGAGCCGGCCGCTCACGGAGTGCTCCGCAAGATCGCTGCGGAAGCGCCGCGGGTCCGGCCGGCCACGCCCCCCGACATCCTGCTGGTCCGGCTTGAGGCGCCGCTCGTCCCGCCGACCTCGGGCATGCTCGGGGATCGGCTGCTTCCTCACGCCGTCCTCGAGATCACCCCAGCATCGATCCCACGCGTGATCGCTCGCTCGTGGGGCTACGATGGGCCGGCGTTGTGCCTGGTGGGCGACGGGAGCACCGAGGCAGCTACAGGGGTCATCGTCGCAGCGTGTCGCGCGGCAGGCGGAACCGTCGCTCAGATTAGGGTCGGCGGCGACGGCTACGAACGCTCGGTGGAGTGGGATGTCTCCCCAAGCTGAGTCAGGCCTCCTGACCGGCCAGCGGGTACTGGTCACCGGGGGCTCGAGCGGGATCGGCCGAGCGATCTGCGTAGTGGCGGCTCGCGAAGGGGCGCGCGTCGCGTTCACGTGGAACGCCAACGAATCGGGTGCAGCGACCACGGAAGGAATGGTGCGCGAGCACGGCGCCGCGTGCCTCTCCCTGCGCGGCGACCTGCGCGAGCGTGCCGCCGCGGACCAGATGGTCGCGGCCGTGGAGAGCGAGTGGGGAGCGGTCGATGCCCTGGTCAACAACGCGGCCGTGAGTGAAGCCGTGCCGTTCGTTCTCCTGGAAGACGACGATATCGCGGACGTGATCGAGCTCAACGTGCTGGCCGCGTTCCGCACCTGCCGCGCCGTCCTGAGAGGAATGGTCCGGCAGAAATACGGACGGATCGTCAATATCAGCTCGATCGCCGGGTCGCGCGCGGTCCCCGGACCCGTCCACTACGCCGCGAGCAAGGGAGCCATCGAAGGGCTGACGCGCAGCCTGGCCCACGAAGTCGGACCCTACGGGATCCTCGTCACCGCCGTCGCTGCGGGCATCTTCGACAGCGGCATGCGATCGACGATTCCCGAGCATCACCAACGCCGCTACACCGATGCCTCGGCGCTCTCCCGCATAGGCGATCCGCTCGAATGCGGCGAGCTGGTCGCATGGCTCATCTCAAAGCGAAATACCTATCTGACCGGAACCGTCATCTTCCTGGACGGGGGGACGCTCGGGTAGCGCGGTCAGTGCACCAACACGACGGCCCCATAGCGGTCGCGGCTCGCCACAAGCTGATGACCAAGACGGATGTCGGTGAACGCGACCTCGTGTCCGACCTGGATGTCGAGGTCGCCCTGACCGAACCATTCCAGGAGACGCCCGACCGAGGCCCTGGCCGCGTTCGCATCGCGGAGTAGTGCCTTGAGATGAAACCCCAGCACGCCCTGAGAGCGAAACACGAGCCCCAGTCCGTCGATGGGCGCGACCTGGCCGCTCACGGCACCGAGGACCACCAGCCTGCCGAGCGGCGCGAGCATCGCCAGGCTGCGACGGAACACGTCGCCGCCGAGAGATTCCAACACGATGTCCGGACCCATCCCGCCTGTGAGATCGCGGACCGCCACCTCGAAGTCATCGTACCTGACAGCGCTGGTGGCTCCCAACGCCCGGACCTTGCGGCGTTTCTCTTCCGTGGAAGCAGTCGCCACGACGCGGAGCCCGAGGAGGCGGGCGATTTGCACCGCGGCCGTCCCCACACCACCACCGGCGGCATGAATCAGCACGGTCTCTCCGTCCTGCGCGTGCGCGACCGTGGTGAGCGCGTGATAGGCCGTGAGGTAGTGGACGGGGAACGCCGCCCCTTGCGCGAACGACATCCCGTCTGGAAGAGGGATACACCCGGCGGCTCGCACGACCACGCGCTCCGCATGAAGCCCCCCGTTGGCCACGACCGCCACGCGCGTGCCCACCGGTATGCCGGGTGCGCCGGCACCGTTCCTCTCGACGATCCCGGCGGCTTCCATCCCGGGAACGAACGGGGGCAAGGGTCCACCAAGGTAGAGGCCCTGCCGCTGCAACACGTCGGCATAGTTGAGACCGCAGGCCTTCACGCGTACAAGCACGGAATCCGCGCCGGGATTCGGATTCGGCAGGTCAACCACGGCGATGCGATCGACGTCCCCGAACCCAAGAACCTGGGCGGCCTTCATGCGGTGAGGACTTCCCGGGCGGTGATCGATGGTGTCAGCTCGGCGACGAGCATGTCCCCGAGCCTCTCCGCATCGTCCCCCGACAATGCAGTCTCGCGATAGCTGACGAACAGTTGCAGCGCGTCTGGCCAGGCGACCACACAGAGGGCCGCGCCCATGTGGAGGCACACAGGCGTGTAGGTCAGCTGGCGCTGCAACTCAAGGGCCCCGCGTGAGCGCTCCGCGACTTCCTCGAAGACGTTGCGGGGTCGCGAAAGCCACGTGAAGTGACTCGTCGCCAAGCCGGTCGTCGACGTGCTTACCGCCAGGCGGCGGAACAGGGCCCACGGGAGGTGGTGCGCGGGTGCAGTGAGGATCGGCATGCTCAGGTGAGCGCCGTCCCGGACCGCGGAGCGTAGCTGGCGCCACAGGGAATGGGCGAGGAGTTCGAGTGACTGCGCGCCATCGCCGAGTAGGACGACCGGCGAGACGAAGTTGCCGACGGCGCATCCCGGCTCCCGCCCGCGGCGCAGGCTCACGGGAACCTCGAGCGACACCTGCGGCGTCGCCGCGCCGTGAGCGCGGTTCCAGCGGTGAATCGCCCTGATCCAGGCGGCTGCGCACACCCACGCGGGCCGCGTCTGCGCCCGCGCGGCCCGATCGTGTACGGCGTCGAGATCATCGCCCTGCTGCGTGCGTTCTACCACACCGATCGCTCCGGTGGACACCTCACGGACCCAGAGCCGCGCGCTCCGTGCGACGGGGACATCACGGCGAAGCGCTCGGAAGTGCCGCCATAGCTTCCCGACGGATTGGCGCCCAATCTCTGGCGGCGGTAGTGCCGCCGGTGGCGGTGGCGGGGCGATGCCGCCCCGGATTGCTGCGAGCGCGAGGAGCGCCTCGACGCTCAGGAAGAAAAACGACTCTCCGTCCGCGACCGCGTGATGGGTCCGAAAAGCAAGGTCTGTGCGCGACCGGCCCGACACCCACAACACCTGAAAGGGAGGCTCCGAAAAGGGATCGACCGGACGGTCGCGCCAAGCCACGATCTCCCGCTGATCGCTCGCCTCGTGTACCATGCGGCCGACGTCCGGCTCGCCGCACCACTCGAGGCCGAGCATTCGCCGCCGCAGACGCTGTCCCAGTTGGGGCCAGGATGTAACGAGGCGCTGCACGATCCGCATCACGTCGTCACGTTGAACGGTTCCGCGAAGCTCCATTTCGGAACCGATCTGCATTCGAATCCCCGTCCGCTCCTGATACGCGACGAAAAACGCGTCGACCTGAGAGAGACGACGCGGTGGCGTGTTAGGTCGCACTGGACGCCGTCCATCGCGCCAGCCGCTCGTGACGCCCCGCCATGACGCTTGCCCATTCGGGCGGCACGTCGATCATCGCCATGACCAGCTCGGCGCGAACGACGGTCGCGTCGCCGACCGCGCCTGCCACGGCAACAGTCACGTGAGCTGCGTCGGCGTGTCGCACGTGAGCAGTGACGCGCACCGTCGCCGGAAGGAAACAGGGGCGCGGGAACACGGCCCGTCGTACCATCCCCAACAGGGCCCCGCGCTCGAGCCCGAAGCGGAGCGACGTCACTTTCTCGCCGAGCGGCCCGGCCACCTGCGCGGCCAACTCCACCAACAGGGATCCCGGCAGGAGGGGCGCTCCGGGAAAGTGATCGGCGAAGAGCGGATGATCGGCCGGCATGACCGCGTCGCCGACGGCGGCGCCCGCGGTCGCGTCGATCTGCAGTGACCGGATCAGCTCGAACATGGCTCGCGGGCCGCGAGTCTGGCATCGACCAGCCGGGCGATGGCGCCGACGGTGCAGAACCGGGGCAAGCTTGCCGCGTGAATGCGTTGCGGGAACACATCCGCCGGCGTGTCGTGCAGCAGCGCCATCAAGCGAGCCCGTCCCGCCGTCGTGAGCACGCCATCGGTCGCGAACTCGCCGTCCGGCATCTCGCCCCGCGCCAGGCCGTACAGCGTGCCTTCCGGCACGGAGATGTCGAAGTGCTGCTCGATCCGAAAGAGAAGATCAAGGAGGTCCATCGACGTGAAGGCGAGCTCGTAGAACAGGAGCGTGTCGGACGAGATCGCCTCGCCGTCCCGACCGGACGGGCTCAGGGAGTCGCGGATCATGTCGACCACGACGTTCAGCGCAACGGGTTCAGTCATGCGGTCCATCCTCCGTCAATGCCCCAGATCTGCCCAGTGACGTATGAGCTCATGGGCGAAGCCAGAAACAGCACAGCGGGAACGACCTCTTCGGCCCGGCCCAGTCGTCCCATGGGAATCGCGGCGGCCGCTTGATCACGCGCCTCGTCGAGGATCCGCGCGGCCATGCCGCCGTCCAGGAGTCCCGGCGCCACCCCGTTGACTCGCACGCCGCGCCCCGCCGTCTCTCGCGCCGTGACCCGCACGATCGACTCCAGCGCGGCCTTCGAGGAGGCGTACGCGGCCTGGCCCACGTTCGGTCGACGCGCTGCCGCTGAGGAAACAACGATGACCGCGCCGCGCCGGGACAGGATCATGGGGCGGAGTGCGGCGCGCAGGAGACCGAACGCGCCGTGAACGTTGAGGGCGTGCACCCGCGCCAGGTCGCTTCCGTCAAGCGCGGCCACGAGGCCGTCGGCGAGCGTTCCGGCGTTGAGAACGAGGGCGTCGATCCGTCCCGTCAGCTTCAGCGCCGCGTCGACGATCTGCTGTCCCGCCGCGGGATCCGTGAGATCCGCCGCGACGGTGTGGATCGGCGTGCCATACGGCGCGAGCTCCTCGGCGACGTGCGACAAGGTGGTCTCGCACCGCGCGGTGAGCAGCAGCGTCGCGCCGGCGCCGGCGAAGGCACGCGCCAGCGCACGCCCCAGATACCCAGTGGCCCCGGTGAGCACCACTACCGCATCTCGTTGCCCCCACTGAGGCTCAGGGATCATCCGGCCTGCGAAACAGCACCGCTGCATTCTGGCCGCCCATGCCGAACGACGCCGACAAGACAGTGCGCACGTCGTCTTGGCGCGGCCGCCCGATCACGTGACACAGCTCGCATCCGTCGTCGGGATCGCCGAGGTTGACCGTTGGCGGGACCACGCCGGTGCGGCATGTCGCGACCGCCGCCACGGCTTCCAGGGCACCGGCCGCCGCCATCGCGTGCCCGATGGCGCCCTTGAGGCTGGACACCGGTTTGTCGGTCCAGGCGTCGCCAAAGAACCGGCGAATCGCGGCGGCCTCCGCGAGATCACCGGCCCGTGTGCCGGTGGCGTGGGCATTCACGGCATCGACGTCGCCCGGGGCGAGCCCGCCGTCCTGCACCGCCCGTCGCAGACAGCGCTCGGCACCACTCCCATCCTCCGGCGGCCGATTGAGATCGTAGCGATCCTGGCTCATGCCGAACCCGGCGATTTCGGCGTGCACGGGCGCGCCGCGGCGGCGAGCAGATTCCACGGACTCCACGACGAGAGCGCCGGCGCCATCGGACACCGCAAACCCGCGGCGCCGGCGATCAAATGGCCGGCACGCGCTCGACGGGTCATCTCCGTCGTCCGCGGCGAGCGCCTGCAAAGCGGCGAAGCCGATGATGTAAAACGGGGAGAGCATGCAACTGGACCCGCCGGCCACGCACGCATCGACGTGCCCGGCGCGAACCTGCCAGTACGCTTCACCGATCGCCTGCGTGCCGGCCGCGCAAGCGGCGGCGATCATCCGGCGCGGCTCGCCGAATCGGTGCGCGAGAGCCGCGAAGCAGCTGCCGGCCAGCCGGAACACCGGCCCCTGGTCGCCCTCCTGGTAGGTGTCCAGGCCGGTCGCCCAAATGAACCCCACGTCGGAACGCTTCAGGCCGGCAACGCCGAGCGCCTCGTCGATGGCGCGGTTTGCCAGGACGACATCACGATCGGCGTGCCCGAGCGGCACCGCCGCCACCTCGCCACCCACCGTTACGGGCAGGTGCGCCGCGACAAACCGGGGCAAGCGGGCGATGCCGGAGCGCCCAGCCAGCAGCGCCTCCCAAAACGCCCCCGTCGTTGCTCCGACAGCGGAGACCGCACCGCAGCCCGTGACGACGACGCGTTGGGCGGCTCTCATGCGACGCGGAGCATGAGGGTCACGTGATCGATTCCGTCGGTCTGCTCCGCGGGGACCTCGTACGCGAAGGGGCCCGCGCCGTGGAGCGCGAGCACCTCGAGGAAGTCGCACAGGCCCGCGGCTGCGTGAGCGGCGACCGGCGACAGCGCCCGGCGGCGCTTGCGCTCGATCGCGACGAGCTTAACCGGACACCCGAGCGCGGCGTACGGCCTGCGCTGACCGGAGAACAGCAGCGCCACGCCCCGGCTTCCGGTGGCATCGGCTACGCGGGTTTGGTCGCCCGCCATGAGCAGCCCTTCCCGTTCCCGACCGCCCGCGAAACGCTCACACAGAATCTCCAGGCCACACCACGCCTGCCCGGGGGCGCCGCCCACACCCAGGCAGTAGCCGTCGCTTCCATACGCGATGGCGAACGCGGAGAGGGCGAGATTGTCGATGACGTGCAGCGTATGCGTCGGGTTCATGCGGGCTGCGCCGAACCGCCCCGCCGATCCGGCGGCGATGGCGGCCTCGGCCCACCGGTACAAATCCGGTGATCCGTTCTGGCAGGGGGCGAGGGAGACGACCGCCATGCTCGCCGGATCCTCGGCGGCGGGCACGACGTCCGACGCCGCCGCCAACGCGAGCTGCACGGGAAGGTTGAACCGGCGGAAGTCGCGACGCAGCCGCGCCGGCTCGTCCGGCAACTGAGCCGCGGAGCGGCGCTGCGCCGCCGCGACCAGGTACGTCATCCCTGCTCCTCACTCCCCCATACCACGACGAAGTCCGATCGGTCGATCACGTAGAGCGAGGCATCGAGCCCGATGCCGTGCACGCGAACGCGCCGTCCGGCGCGGCGCACCGTGGCATCGCTTCCGAGGAGCGCAGTAATCCCCAAGCCGCGCATCTTGAGGACGCATTCGAACGCGGCCCATTGCACGACGGGGTCGAGTTGGACGCCCCGCCCGATGAAGCGGCGGAGGATGGGCTCGAGGCGGCCGGCATGCACGCGGCGGCAGACGTCGACGCCAACCCGCAATGCGCGACCTGGCGCCAAGGCCACGGCAAACCAGCACCCGTCGTGCGACAGGGAAACGGTGCAGTCGACGCCTACCACCAGCGGTGCACCGTTGGGCTCCGTGTGGACCTGGCACCTGGACGCGCGGGTGAACGACCACGCGACCGCGCGCCGGATCGCCACCCGGCCCCGGATCCATTCCTCGCGCCTGGCCCCCCGCAGGAGCAGCGCGCGGAGCTCGCGGCGCTCCGCCAGCCGCAGCAAACGAGGGTCGCCGGGCACGGCTGAGAGATCATCAGCGCGAACGCGCATGCCAGATCGCTCCGTCACTCGACGCCTCCCCACGCAGATGCAGGATCATGGTCGCGAGCTTCTCGAGCGTGACGCCGCCCGCGAACGCCGCCTGAATCGCGCTCCGGGTGACGACGACGTCGAAGCGATCCTCGACGGCGACGATGACCCCAAGAGTGATCACCGACGAAAACGGCATGACGGTATCCAACGGCACATCCGTCGGGCAGCTGCGCACGGCTGCCGCCTGCACGGGGTCCGGCGCAGCGGTGACGATCAGGGTGCGGAGCTGGCCGACCACGGCGGCGATGGTCACGGGGCGTTCATTGGCCGACGACCGGCAACTCCCGCCTCCCGCTCACGGGGACCGGGTCGGGCCGGTTGGGCTTCGCATTGGGGAAGAAGCGGGTATCGTACTGCCGGTACAGGTTGTTGTACGAGCACCCGGGCATGAGACGCCCGTCTGGCATGACGTAGTGCGTGCAGCATTTCTTGAGCCGCGCAACGTCCAGATCCCACGGATCCATGAACGCATGAATGAAGAGGGCCTTGCTCCGCGCCTCGGCCTTCCGCTCGATCTCGCCCGGCGTCAAGGGATTGCGCGAGTTGAACGTCTCCCGCAAGAACGCCTTCACCGACGCCAGAATCATAGTCGACGACTCTCCCACCTTCGTCGCCGACCACAGGTTGGTGATGGAGTCGAGCAACATTTTCTCGAGTGCGTCGTCGGAGCGGAGGATGGCGCGGTTCGCCATCGCATCGAGGTACTGCCGGATGTTCACGAATTCGGGCAGCGCGACGTATCGACCGTCCTCCATCCGGAACAAGTACGTCGCCGTGTAGCAGCTCGGGTGGGAGCACGGCACCGGATGCCAATACTCGCGTTTGAACCACGGCAGCTGTTCCTCGAGGAGTTGGTGCACCTCCGGCATGGTGAGCCTGTGGCCTGCGGGGTTGCCGTGGTAGCGATCCCCCCCGTCGCCGGTATGGGCCATCGGCTGGATCACGATGCTCGACACCTGGTCCATCTCGAGGCCGAGCTGCACCAGGGCGCCCAGCTCGTCGCTGTTGTCTCCCTTGGAGACGGTCGGTACGAGGACCGTGGGAATGTCCAACTCGCGGATGCGGTCGAGGCACTTGAGCTTCATGTCCAGGAGCTCGATGCCGCGCAGTTTGGGATAGACGCCGGGGCGGAGCGAGTCGAATTGCAGAGAGGCGTACATGCCGCCGGCCTTGAAGCGCTCGGCGAACCGCTTGTTGTTCGCGATGCGCCGGCCGTGGGTCGAGATCAGCAGCCGTTTGATCTTGCCGGCATGCGGACCCTGCTGCACGTAGTCGCAAAACTCGAAAAACTGCGGGTGGAGTGTGGGCTCACCCCCGGACAGCAGAAGAATGGAGAGCTCGCCTTCCGCCGCGATGAGATTGTCCACCGACCGCTTGAAGTCCTCGAACGACATCGTGTACCCGTGCTGGTTGCGGACGATGCAGACGGGACACTCCAGGTCGCAGACGTCGTTGATCTCGAGGATCGGGGAACAGGTGTGCTGCAGGTGGTCTTCACACAGACCGCAGTCGGACGGGCAGCCGTGTTCGACTTTGGTCGCGAAGCGCAGCGGCATCGTGCCTGGCTTCGTGTAGGAGAGTGATTTGATGTAGTAGTCGGCGTCGCTCGAGATCTCGACATCGAACATGCCGTGCGCGGGACACCGCTTTTGCATGAAGACGCGCCCGTCGCGCAGCAGGATGTGCGCATCGAGCAGTTTCTTGCAGGCGGGGCAGATGGAGCGCGTGTAGCCGAAGAATGCGCCGTCGCGGCTCCGCTTCTCGGGTGCGATCGGTATCGCGGTCATCGCGGATGCACCTCCCGGATCAAGGAACTCACCCCAAGGCGGGATTCCTCACGATTGCGGTTTGTTGAGAGGGAGCTCCGCCTGTACGCGGAACTGCTCCGCGTTGAGGTGGTCTCGGATCAAGCGCGCGATGAGCGTGCTCTTCTTGTGCCCGAGCTCCACGCAGTAGCGCTCGAGGCGATCCAGCTCTTCCGCCGTAAGCAGCACGCTGACCTTTGATCGGCGTAGGTTCCCCAAGTAGTAATCCGCCCCGAATGAGCCAAGTGACCTCCCGAGTGCGCATAGTAGAGCAGAATAGGGCTAATGTCAATATAAGTATATAATTAGAGGTAGCTTTACTCACTTCTGCGCCATACATTCATGGTGCGCCCATGGCCATCGTCCTCCTCCTTCTGACGTTGAGCGTGGCGTTCGCCAACGGAGCGAACGACGTCGCCAAGGGCATCGCCACCTTGGCCGGGTCAGGAGTGGGCAGCTATCGTCGCGCGATGGCGTGGGGCGCCGCCTGGACGGTGGTGGGCGCGCTCGCCGCAGCGCTCGTCGCCCGGGGCTTCGTCCCCGTGTTTTCCGGGCGCGGCATGCTCGTCCTTGTGCCCGCTGGGCTTGGCTTCCCGGTCGCGGTCGCAGGCGGGGTGATCGGCTGGCTGTTGTTCGCAACGCGGACCGGGCTCCCCGTCTCCACCACGCACGCGCTCGTCGGCGGCCTAGTCGGCGCGGGCATCGCGGCCGCCGGACCCACCGGCGTCAGGTGGGCAGCGGTGGTCCGCGCCGTGGGCCTCCCGCTCGCGCTCTCTCCTGTATTGGCGCTCGCGCTGGTATTCGCGGTCCTCCCGATCGTGCGTTTCCTCTTCCGTCGCCTGAACGCCTACTGCGTCTGTCTGGAGCGCAAGGCGGTCGTGCTCGCGCCGGCGGGGGCCGGCCCGAACGTGGAGGTCGGACCCACGTTCCACGTGCTCGCCGGCACGGGCTGCCCGCCTGAGGTCGTAAGCCGCATCGACGCGCTGGACGCGCTCCACTGGCTCTCGGCGGGGTTGACGAGTTTCGCCCGCGCCCTGAACGACGCGCCGAAGGTCTTCGCCCTCGGCATCGCCGCCCAGGCAACGTTGGGCGTCGGCCCCGGCGTGATCATCGCCCTCGTCGCGGTGGCCATGGGCGCCGGCAGCCAGCTGGCGGGGTGGAGAGTGACGCACACGCTGGGCGCGAAGGTCACGCGGATATCTCCAGCCGACGGGCTCGCCGCGAACGTGACGACGGCGGCGCTCGTGGGGCTGGCATCCGTGGTGGCCGCACCGGTGTCGACCACGTACGTGTCCAGCGGCGCGATCGTCGGGATCGGGATACGCGGCGGCGAGGTACGCTGGAAGCTGGTTCGGGAGATGATGGCTGCCTGGCTCGTGACGCTCCCCATCGCCGCGGTGCTCGCCGGCGCCACGTATGCCGTGCTGGCGCGCCTGCAATAGCTCGGCGTGTGACGCGCCACATCGCGATCCTCGGCGCGGGCCCGGCGGGACTGGCCGCCGCCGTGTGCCTGCAGCGACTGGGGATCTCGTACGCCGTGCTCGAGCGCGGCACCGCGTTGGCCGCAGGCCTCCGCCGCATTGATCCCGAGATGGAGCTCCTCTCCCCCACCCGGATCTCGCTCGTGCCGGGCATGCGCCGGCAGCGGGAGGATCCCCCATATCTCACGTTCCCGGCGTACGCGGAGAAGCTCGAGCATCTGTCGGCGGAGCACCGGATCCAGGTGCGCACCGGAGCCGAGGTCGCGCGCGTCGACCGCTCCGGCCGCGGGTTCTCGGTGCATCTGCGCGACGGGACCACAGTGGACTGCACCCACGTCGTCAGCGCGACGGGCATCGTCAGCTTTCCGCGGCTGCCGCCCCGGTTCGACCCGGCGGCGGCCCGCTACCGCTGGCTGCACAGCATCGACTTCCGGACGACCCATCTCGCCGAGGCGCGGCGCCTGCTGGTTGTGGGCGGAGGCCAGTCGGCGGCCGAGGTGCTCGAGCGCTGGCTCGCCAGGCGCCGGGAGGGCGATCGAGCGTGGCTCTCCGTGCGGTCGCGCACGCTCGCGCTGCCACACTGGGTCCTCGGCATCGACGTCCACTACCTCGCGTGGCCGCTCGAGTTCCTGCCCGCGCGCCGGCTCGGCCTGGACCTCGCGACGTTCCGAGAGCCAGTGCTCGGGCGCGCCCTGCCGCGCGCCCTCCGCGCCGGCGCGATCGCGCGGGTGCCGGAGATCCGGGACTACGCGGGCCCGGGTCTCGTCGCCGCGGACGGCGAGCGCCTCGAGCCCGATCTCGTCGTGTTCGCGACCGGATTCGAATACGCGCTCGACCACGTCCGGGATCTGCTCGGGTCCGGTGCGCGCTGGCCGCGCGTGCACGGCTGCGAGAGCGCCGACGTGCCGGGCCTGTCCTTCCTCGGCCTGCGCCAGTGCCGCACACTTGCATCGGCCTACCTGCGCGGCATCGCTCGCGATGCGAGAGCCGTGGCAGCCCGCATCGCGCGGAGCTGACCGCCATGTCGCAACGAGACGAGTTTGTCCAACGCGGATACTGCCGGATCCCCGGATTCCTTTCGCCTGCGGAAGCGGCCGTTTGGCTCCGGCGGGTTAACGACTTCCGGGACGCCTTCCGCGCGGTCGGAGGAAAAGGGGGCCTGGGCCTCCCATTCCACCTGCTGGACGGCGAGGAGGCCATGGCGCGCCTGGCGGACGTCTGCGCACACGTCCAGCCGCGAATGCACGAGGCCGCCGAATCCGCGACCGCGACGCGCCTCGAACCGATCCGGGACCGTCGACGCGCGCTTCGGATTCAGCGCTATCGGGGCTCGACGGATGGCTTCCGCTGGCACTTCGACGGTAGTCACACCACGGCGCTCCTCACGCTCGCCAACGCGAACCGCGGCGCGACCGAAGTCGGCTCTCCGCGCTGGACTCCGTTGCTGAAGCCCTTGTTCTATGGCCTCTACCCCCTGCGCGGTGCCTTTTCCCTCGTCCCGCATGCGAGGTTGGTGGCGGAGCCAGGAGAACTCTTGATCCTGAGCGGACACTCCGTCCTGCACCGCGGAGCCCCGGGCGACAGGCCGGGAGAGCGCGTCGTCGTGCTCGTCGCCTTTGATCCCGCCGGCGCGAAGCCGCGTCCGATCCGCGACTGGATCGCCAGGCGCTTCAACTATTGATTCAAGCGGATTTCACACGGGAGGAGCGGGCGTGAAGGACGGGTACCAATTCTCTCCGAGCTTCCTCTCCGCCGCCGAGGCGGAGCACTGGCGACAGCGAGTCGAGTCCCGGCGCACGCTCTTCCGGCAAGTCGCGGCGAAGGTCGGCATGAACCTGAGCTACAGCGTCATGAACGGTCACCAGGTCCGGGACGAGCTGCCGGATCTCTTCGATGTGGTCCAGGGCCGGCTACACGAGGCGCTGCAGGACGCAGCCGGCCAACCGCTCGTACTGATGCGCGACCGCAAACGGGCAGTGCGCATCCAATGGTACCGGCGCCGGGGGGAGGGCTTTCGCTGGCACCTGGACGGCGGGATGTACAGTGTGCTCCTGACACTCGTCAACACGAACCAGGGCGCGACCCAGATGATCCCCCCCCGCTGGAGTCGCTATCTGAAGCCCGTCCCTTATGTGCTGTTTCCGTTCCAGAGCCTGCTCGCGCGCGCGCCTACCACGGTGATCCAATCCGATCCGGGTGATCTGCTGTTGATCCACGGCGGCGCGGTCATCCACCGGGGTACGAACGACCGGTCGGACGGCGAGCGCATTGTGCTCGTGGCGAGCTTCGACCCGGTGGGACGGCGGCCCACCCCCGTCTGGGACTGGTTGGCGCGGCGGCTGAACTACTGAACGCCGTGCGCCTTGACGGCTGACGCCCGCGACGGCATATCGCCGGACGTGCGACTCGTCGTGAAGGCAGTGCGGAATCGACCGGCCCGCGCCTGGCTTGCGGTTGGCGGCGTGGCCACGAGCAGCTTGCTCGTGATCTCGCTCGTGGCCACGTTGCGCGGCGCGGCGAACAGCGTGGTGGCCTATGTGGGGCAGGACGGCGCGGATCTGTGGATCACGCCGCCAGGAGCGGACCACTTCCTCCGCCTCTCCGGGGTGATCCCGGCGGCGCTGACGGACTCGGTGCGTGCCCTGCCCGGCGTGGCCGGCGCCGACTTCATCCTCCGAGCGTTCGTCGCGGTGAGCGCGCGGCGGCGCGGCGAACGCTTTCGGCTCACGCTCTACGGCGTCGGCTATCGCGCTCCGGACGGCCTGGGCGGGCCCCCCGCGTTTGAGACCGGGCAGCCACCTCACACGCGGCGGGAGGTCGCGCTCGATCGGGCCGCCGCGCGCCGGCTCGGCGTGGCGCTGGACGACACGGTGTTCGTCAATGGGCGCGCCGCACGCGTGGTCGGCGTGACGGCGGGCACGAACCTCCTCACCACCCAGTTCATCTTCGCCGACGCCGCGGCGATCGAGGCCTTGAGCGGCTTCGCCGGTCGCGCGTCCTTCATCATCGTGCGCCTCACCCCCGGCGCGCGCGCCGACACGGTCGCGGCACGAATCCGCGACCGGTTCCCGGATGTCGACGTCTTCGACCGGGCGACGTTCGTGGCGAACAGCCAGCGGGAGACGGGCGTGGGGTATACGCCAATCCTCGCGTTTGTGGATATGCTCGGCGTCGGAGCCGCGGCCGTTCTCGTCGCGCTCTTGATTCACTCCCTCGTCGAGGGCCGCCGCACCGAGCTGGCTGTCCTCCTCGCGCTCGGCGCAGCACCGGGAACGCTGGCGCGCGTCATGATCCTCGAAGCCACGCGACTCATCGTGGCGGGCGGCGTGCTCGGCGCCGCGTTGGCGCGACTCCTGGCGTTCGTCCTCGACCGCGTCTTCCCGGTCATCCCTCTGCATTTCGACATCGGTGACACGCTGTGGGCGCTGGCTTTGCTCATCGCATGTGGGATGCTGGCATCCGCGATCCCCGTGGCACGGCTCGGGCGCGTAGACCCCCTGGAGGCGTTCCGGCCGTGACCGTCCTCCTGTTGGACGGCGTGTCGAAAACGCGGGGCGGCGGGGCGCACGCCACTCAGGCGCTCCGCGCCGCGTCGCTGTCCGTGGCGTCCGGCGAGGTCGTCCTGCTCGAGGGCGCGAGCGGCGCGGGGAAAACCACGCTTTTGGCCGTGGCGGCTGGCCTCCTGACCCCCGATGCCGGCCGGGTCCTGCTCGCCGGCCGGTCACTGGTCGAACTCCCCCCCGGCGAGCGGCGACGCCACCGGGCGCGGGTGGTCGGTTTCGTCTTCCAGCGGTCGAACCTGCTCGAGCAACTCACCGCTTGGGAAAACGTCCTGCTCATGGCGCTGCTCGCCGGACGGCCGACCAGCGAGGCCCGACGCGCAACCAACGAAGTGTTCGAGCAACTCGACATTGGGCACCTCGCCCCTCGCGGGTCGGGCGAGCTCTCGGGCGGTGAGGAGCAGCGGGTCGGAGTGGCGAGGGCGCTCGTCCACAGGCCGGCCCTGGTGCTTGCCGACGAGCCGACGGGGAATCTAGACAGCGTCGCCGGCCGGGTCGTCGCGGAAGCGCTTGCAACCTGCGCGAAAGCGCGCGGCGCCGCCGTGCTGGTGGCGACGCACGATGCGCGACTGGAACCGTTCGCCACGCGTCGGGTCCCGATCGTGGACGGCCGCCTCGACCAGGGCCCCTCGCCGGACGGTTCCTAACCGCTGCCGATGGGTCGGCGAGCACGAAAGCCACTTCCCTCCGGCAAACAGCGCGGCAAAGCGGCCAATAAGGTCAAGCAACGACAGGAACGTTAAGAAGGTTTGCCGCACTGTTTGCCGGTCAGTGCCTGCCGATGGGGCCCAATGCGGTTGGAGCGTGCCAGTGCCGGAGCACAAAACGAGGGGCCCGCACGGGACCCCTCGTCTTTGGAGACCGGTGCTCTACCAATTGAGCTACGGACCTAAATGCGCTCGTGTCTCTCGAACGCCCGACGCCAGCGTTCCCGTTCCTCAACGGCTCTTGTCGAACGCCAGGGCTCGCGCGCCGGGAGCGGAGGTGACCCTTCTCCTCGCCCAGGGCTTAGCTAACGGCGAGATCGCGAAGCGTCTCGGAGTCAGCTCTCACACGGTGCTCCACCACGCGGAGTGGGTGTTCACGAAGCTCGAGATCCACTCGCGCAGGCGCTCGAACTGAAACTCATGACCGACCACCACCAACCAACCGCACCTGGCCAACTCTGAGGTCAGTGGATCGTGTTTCGCCCAGGTGCTGCTGTGCCGGAGACTGTGCCGGAGGGTGATTGCGAATGACTGCAAATGGCGTCCCTTCGTGCGGAAACCTGCGGAAAAAACAACGGCCCCGCATAGCGGGGCCGAGTTTGCAGACCTCTGCCTTACCACTTGGCTACGGCGCCGTGAGCCTTAAACTCGCAAGCTACTTGGACTTTCTCAACCCACCCTCGGAAGTTCTTCCGACCTCTTTTAAACCTCTGTCGGGCTGCACCTGTAGAGTCAAGAACGGCCGAGACTGCTGGCCTTCCAAGCCTAGTCGAAGAATACGCGCTTAGCCAAGAGTCAATGTGGGGAGTTTTGTGGGTAGTTGTCGTCAGGCAAACGCATTTCGGCGGCTCACTTCAGCTTCCTAGCATAGATGAGCAACGCAACGAGTTGTTGCTGCTTCGCAGGCTCGACGGTGAAGACGTTATGAGGGTAAGAAGCTTGTTGTCCTTCGAGATCGTGGGGCATGGCAGCTTTCTGTCGGTGACGGTTGGAGGGAAGTGGACGACCGTCCGCGCCCGCTGAGGGGGAATTCGTGGCTCTGCCGCCGTTCCAGGCCGAACAAACGTTTCAGCGCTTCCAGGAGCCCGTACCCGCGTCCAGCGCTCGCCGCTTCCTTGAGGACCATGGTCGGCTGGTGCAAGAACTTGTTGAGCAGCGCATGGCTGACTTGCTCGAGCTGGGCTCGGTCGTCCGACTTTAGGTGGCGCAGGCGTCGCAGCGCGCGCTCCAGCTCCTCAGCGCGAACCCCTTCCATCCGATCACGGAGCTCCTTGAGTACGGGCACCACCACCAACCCCCCGTACCACGCCCAGAAACGCTCCACCTCTGCACTCACGATGCGCTCGGCGCCGGGAATCTCGCCGCGGCGCCCCGCCGCGGCCTGCGCGGCGACCTCTTGGAGGTCGTCGATGTCGTAGAGGAACACGTTTTCCAGCTGCGCCACTGCGGGCTCGACGTCCCGCGGCACGGCGAGATCGAGGATGCACAGCGGACGTCCACCGCGTCGGCCGACCGCGGCCGCCACGCGATCCCAGGTAACGACCGCGTGCGGCGCCGCGGTCGAGCACAGGACGATGTCGACGTCTGCGAAGTGGTCCCACGCTTGATCCAACGTGAGGGCACGGGCGCCCAGCTCCTCGGCGATGGCGCGCGCGCGCTCAGGCGTCCGGTTCGCGACCATCGACACCCGCACACCCTCGGAGGCGAGACACGTGGCCGCGAGCTTGGCCATGTCCCCGGCACCGAGGATCAGCGCCGACCTGCCCGCTAGCTGGGTGAAAATCTTCCTGGCGACTTGGACCGCGGCCGAGGGCATGGAGGCCGCCCCGGCCCCGAGTGCCGTCTCACTGCGGACGCGTGCGCCGACCCGGAGGGCGGATTGGAAGAGGCGGTGTAGCGCGGGCCCCGCGTGCGTCTTCGACATCTCCCAGGCCCCCCGCACTTGCCCCTGAATCTGCGACTCCCCGAGCATCATCGAATCGAGCCCCGCCGAGACCCGGTACAGGTGGCGCACCGCATCCCGATCCCGCTGGCTGTAGCCGTACTCCCGCGCGTGGCGCATCCCACCCAGACGCTCCGAAAACACTGTCCACACTGCGTCGGACACGGTGTCGTCGGGGTCGGCGAGATAGAACTCGGTGCGATTACACGTCGAGAGCAGGACGCCACCCCGCGCACCCGCGGCGAGCACCCGCTCCAGCGAGACGGCGACCTCGCGCGGCCCGTGCGCGAAGCGCTCACGCACTTCCAGGGGTGCGGTGCGGTGGTTCACGCCGAGAACCGTGATGCCCATGATCTCGCCGTTCGGAGGAATCGCCAATCCTTAGTGACCGGCAGCGGTCAGGATCAGGTCAGCGATCTCTTGCGGGTGAGAAAGCAGGGAGACGTGGCTCGATTTCAGCTCAATCGTCGTCGCCTTCATCCGGTTCGCGAGGAACCGCTCCAATTCGGGGGACGTGGTCCGGTCTTCCGTTGAAACGGCGTACCAGGTCGGCTTCGTCTTCCATGCTGCCTGTGTGGTCTTCGAGGCGAATAGCGTGGTGGAGATCCGCCCCTGTACCGCATACAGGATGCGTGCTCGTACCGGATCGAGGTCACCCGCGAAGTCCCTGACGAAAGACTCTTCGCTCAGCTGTGCGTACCCCTCCGCTTTGACGAGGCCGGCACTCGCGGGCGGCGTCGGGAACTTAGCGGCCAGGGCGGCATAGTCCTCGCCGGCATCGGGCGCGCGGGCGGCGACGTAAACGAGGGCGGAGACTTTGGGGTCGACGCCGGCCTCGCTGATCACGGTGCCGGCCCACGAGTGACCGACGAGCACCGTCGGCCCGTCCTGCAGTGCCAGGATGCGGCGCGTCGCTTCGACGTCGTCGGCGAGCGAGGTCAGCGGGTTCTGCACCGCCGTGACGTTGAGGCCGGCGTGTTGCAAGAGTGGGATGACCTCGGACCAGCTTGACCCGTCCGCGTAGGCACCGTGAACGAGGACGACGTTGTGGGCGCGGGAACCAGCTTGCGCTTGGCTCGCTCGCGCGATCAGTGAGGTCGCGACTCCGGCAAGCAGTGTGACCGCGAAGGTGCGTCGATCCATCCTCATACTTCTCCTCCCGATGGCTATTGTCGCCCAGGCGAGATTGAGTTACTTGGCGAGGCCAAGCTGCCTCATGAAGTCGCCGCCATCCCAGAACAACCACTCGTGATCCATGCGCCCGTTGACCCAATGACCGATCGTTGCCATCCCGATTGCGAAACGCTTCCCGGTAGGGGGAATGCTCGTGCCGTCAGGGAGGGGCATGGGCCGAGTAAAGGTGCCGGTCATGACCCCGGTGACCGCCGTCCAAGTGCCGGAGCCGAAGCGAATCGGATGCACCTTGATTGTGATATCCGGGGCGTACACGAAGAGCGCCTTCAAATCCTCGATGTGCTTCTCGATCCCTCTGGTCTCATGCCCGTCTGGCCAGGTGACAATGATGTCCTGCGCGTGACTCTCGTGGAGCCGGTCCCATTTCTGATTGCTGAAGACGTCGAAGTCGAGCACGTCAAACGTCTTGAGGTTGACCTCAATGGCAGGAGCCTGAGCCTCGGGTTTCGGAGGTGGGAATTGCGGACGCTCGGCTGGCGTCTGCGCCGACGCAGTCACGTTCGGCATGCCAAGCGCGATGGCCGACATCGCCGCGAGGACGAAGGTGCCATGGAAGATGGCGCTGCGCATGGTGCGACTCCTTTCGATTAGTCGTGCAGTACCTGCTGTACGGCTGCGATCGCGATCGATCCCTCCCCAACGGCGGAGGCCACCCGCTTGACGCTCCCGCTCCGGACGTCGCCCACCGCGAACACGCCTGGCAGGCCCGTCTCCAACGAGTATGGGGGCCGAGCCAGCGGCCAGTGCGCGGCGGCCAGGTCCTCCGGCGTGAGATCCGCTCCTGTCTTGATGAATCCGCGGGCATCGAGCACCACACAGCTCTGGAGCCACCGCGTGCTCGGCACGGCGCCCGCCATGGAGAAGACGTGCCGGATGTCGTGGGTCTCGACGCGGCCCTGGTTGTCACGCCAACGCACCCGTTCGAGGTGATGGTCCCCCTCGAGGGCCACGAGTTCCGTGCGGATGTGCACGACAATCGCCGGATGGTCCTCGATGCGACGGATCAGATAACGCGACATGGTGTCGGCCAGTCCGTCTGACCGGACAAGCATGTGCACCCGCCTGGCACTTTGCGCGAGAAACACCGCGGCCTGGCCGGCCGAGTTGCCCCCGCCCACGACCACGACCTCGTCGCCGCTGCACAACTGGGACTCCATGAATGTCGCGGCGTAGTACACGCCTGTGCCCTCGAACCGCCCCAGGTTCGCGATGGACAGTCTCCGGTATTCGGCGCCGGTCGCGATGATCACCGCGCGCGCCGGTACACGCGAGCCGTCGTCGAGCTCGATAGCGTACGGCTTGCGATCGCAGGTCAGTCGTTTGGTGTCGTTCCCGACCATCAGCTGGGCTCCGAACTTCTCCGCTTGGTTGTACGCGCGCGCTGCGAGCTCCTGACCGGAGATCCCAGTGGGAAAGCCGAGGTAGTTCTCGATGCGGGAGCTTGCGCTGGCCTGGCCACCGGGAGCGGTCGACTCGAGCACCAGGACGTCCAGGCCCTCTGACGCGCCGTAGACCGCCGCCGCCAACCCCGCCGGCCCGGCGCCCACAATGACCAGATCGCGCATATGGCTGCGGTCGATCGCCTCGTTGAAGCCGAGACAGTCGGCGATCTGCTGATTGGTCGGGTTCCGCAGCACGACCGTACCGCGACAGATGACCACAGGCACCTCGGCGGTGCCGACCCGGAAGCGATCGAGCAGATCCTGGACGCTCGCGTCCCGGTCGAGGTCGAGGGACGCGTATGGATGCCCGTTTCGGGTCAGGAACTCCCTGATCCGGAGCGTTCCGGGGGAATGGCTCGATCCCACGACCACGACGTCGCCCAGGCCGCGCGCGATCAGCTCCACCCGGCGGAGCAGGAACGCGCGCATGAGGATCTCGCCCAAGTCGCTGTCGGTCTGCACGAGCGTCAGGAGAACCTCGCGGTCCACCTCGATCACCACGCCCGGCGCGATTGCGCGGATGCGCGCGAATCCGCGGCGACCCGAGAGCATGTTGACTTCGCCGGTGAACTGCCCCGGTCGCAGCACCGCCATGGGTTCCTCAGCCGCGCCAGCCGGCCGGACGATCTCGACCTGGCCCTCGGTCACGACGAAGAAACGCGCCGTCTGTTCACCCGGTTCCACCAACACGTCGCTTTGCGCAACCTGGCGCACGCGACCGTGCCCCGCGATGCGCGCCACCTGCGGCGCCGTGAGGATGGGAAACATCTGCTCCGCGCGCGACTCGTCGGCGATGGGGACGGCAGCAGTCAGAGCGCCGGATGCCGTGGTCATGGCTTGGGTGTCACCGCGATCTCAGGGGGTAAGCAATGGCGATCAAGCGCCTCCGCCGAATCACGAACCACGCTCCCCCACCGTAGACCGCGACTTGCAACCAGAGGGCGCCCCACGATCGCCATACCTCGCCAAGCTGAGCGCCCATCTCCCCGACCTGGAGAAACCCGCGGATCCCGAACGTGCTCGGCAGCACCACGGACAACGCCCGGACCCACGTTGCCTGCGCGTCCACGGGGAAGCTCGCCCCCGACAGGAACAGTGCGGGAATCGAGGTCGCCACGAGCGCGATCGTCGAGGTCTCGGGCCGCTCGAACAGCTCGGCGACGACCAGCGCGAGGAGTGTGGTAGCGGCGATGAACGGAACGAGGAACGCGACGACGGCGCCCAGGCTCGCCCGCATCGGCAGCCCGTAGATCCGGAACACAACGACGAACAGATAGGCAGCGTGCAGGAGGTAGATCAGGGTGAGCGCCGCGACCTTGCCCCCCAGCACCACCCAGATGGGCTCAGCGGCGTCCGCGCCCGTGTGGCGCTCGGCCACGCGAAGGGTGCCGATGCCGATGAGCATGGTCTGTTGCAGGATCAGGATGAAGACGGCAGGCACGATGAAGGTCGCGTAGCCGGCAATCGGGTTGAACAACGGCCAGCCTGCCGCGGCGACGGGCTGCCGCCGCGTCACCGCCTCGGCGTAGGTCGCCCCGCCAGCTTGCAGGCGGCGCACAGTCACGCCGGCCGACAACGTACCGGCGACGCCGTTGACCGCGCCGGTCACCGTCCGGTAGACGAGCAGATAGCTCGCGTCGGCATAGGCCCCCACATAGGCAGGCTCACCCCGCAGCACCTTCTTCTGGAAATCCTTGGGGATCAGCACAACGCCCCCGGCGCTGCCCGCGCGCACCGCATCCTGTGCCGCGTCGAGATCGCTGGTCCGCCCGCTGATCGCTACGCCCTCGCTCGCGTCCAGCCACCGCGCGAGCTGGCGGCTCAAAGGTGTCAGGTCCCGATCGACCACCATGACCGGCACCTTGCGCAGCAACTGGCGGAGGTACGGCGTCGGATAGAACAAGCCGTAGATGACCGTCGCCCCAACGAGCACCGTGAATACCTCGCGTTCCCGGGCGATCTGCCGCAGGGTCGCGCGAAAGCACCGCAGCAGGGCTCTCATGTCCGTCCCCAGAGCGCGGGCTCGCGCAGTACCTGGCCCATCCGCCGGCTGGCGAGCAGCAGAGCGATCACGGCGATGGCGCTGAGGGCCAACAACTGAGCGACGGCGACGCCCGGCGGCGCCCCGACCACGATCTCGGCGCGCATCAGCGCCATCAGGTGGGTCAGCGGCAACGCCTCGGCCCACGCGCGCGCGAGCGCGGGCATGCCGCTCAGGGGAAAGCTGACCCCGGCGAACGCCGCCGCCGGCCCGAAGAGAACCGACGCCGCACCCAGCGCCGACCCCAGGCTGGCGGTGAGGACGATGAGCAGGACCGCGAGCGCCTGACAGGCAAGCACGAATGCCAGGCAGCCCGCCGCCAGCAGCCATGCCTCGCCGCGCACCGGCATCCGGAACCAGGCGGCGTAGGCCCCCACGAGCGTGAGCACGAGGAGGCAGTCGTACACGGCGTACGGGACCAGCTTGCCGACCCAGGCGACTAGCGGCGATCCCCCAGCGGCGGCGACCCACTCCTTGACCGTTGCGTCCGCAAGCTCCCGACCGATGGCGTAGACGGTCGTCACTCCGATGGCGATCTGCAGGACAGCGCCGATGAGGAGCAGGCCGAGCGCGCGGGCATAGTTCACCCCCGGATTGAAGAGTACGTGTGTATCGACGACTATCGGCGCCACCTCGGCGGCCGCGGCAGCCGCGGTCCGACCGGCTGCCTCCTGTCGGCGGACAGCCAGCGCCGTTGCGCCCGCGCTCGCCGCTCGTATGACGTCCCCCACGATGAGATTCCCAGCGGTCATGGACTGCTCGTTGTAGAGCAGTGTGACGTGCGGCGAGCGTCCGCGCAGCAGGTCACGCTCGAAGTGCCGGGGGACGACCAGCACCGCGTAGACGGCGCCCTCGAGGAGCAGAGCGCGAGCCGCGCCAAGATCGTCGATGTGGGCCGTGATGCGGACGCTCCGCGTCGCCTCGAGCCAGCGCGTGGCGGTCTGTGCGGCCGGGGTGCGATCGAGATCGAGAACGGCGACCGGCAGGTCCCGAGCGACCTCGGAGTTCAGCACGCCGATGAGGAGCAGTGTCGCGGCGACGGGGATCGGCAGGAGCAGCGCCCACAGCGCCGGGAGTCGCGTCAGCCGACCCGTTTCCCGGCGCACGACGCTTGCGAGCGACCTCATCGCGCGGCGATCGGTGGTCACCGCCGCGGGCCGGGCCACTCGATCAGGGCCGTCATTCCGGGACGGAGGCCGTCGATCGGTTGCGTTGGACGGGCGCGCACCTCGAAGGTGCGCACATCGAACCCGCCGGCTTCGCGCGTTGCCCGCCACGTCGCGAACGATCCGAGCGGCGAGATGTAATAGACGGTGAACTGCCGGCGCTCATCACCCACTGCCGGGATGGTCGCGCTGAGCTTGACGCCCACTCGCAGCCCAGCCAGGCGGTCCTCGCGAAGATTCACTGTGACCCACTGGTCGGAGAGATCCACGATGGTGAGGAGCGGCAAGCCCGGCGACACGAGCTCACCCTGCTCGACGACTTTCACCATGACCTGACCGTCGAGCGGCGACCGGAGGGTGTTTTCGTCGACGTAGCTCGATAATTCGCGGACGGCGCCCTCGGCGCGCCGCAGCTCAGCGGTCACCGCCGCGCGGTCCTCCTTGCGCATGCCGGCCAGCGCGACCTCGTATTGCGCCCTGGCCGCTTCCGCCCCATCCTGGGCAGCTCGGAAGCTCGCCTCGGCCTCGTCGCGCTTCTGAGTCGCGACCACACCCTCGACCTGCAACCGGTCGAGCCGAACGAACGTCGTCTCGGCAATGGTCGCGGCCGCGACCGCTCGCAGGTAGTTATGCCGAACCGCCCGGATGTCTTCCTCGCGCGAGCCGTTGCGCGCCTTGTCCCACTGCGCCTGGGCCGCGTCGCGCGCCGCCTGCGCCTGCACGGCGCGCGCCCGGATCTCGGGGCCGTCGAGCGTCGCCACCACCTGGCCGTGCCGGACCATGTCGCCCTCGCGCACGTACATCGAGTCGACCCGACCGGAGACCTTCGCCGCGACCGAGACGTGGACCGCATCCGTCTCGCCCTGAATGACGTCGCCGCTGCCGCACGCGGCGACCAGCAGCAGCCAGCCCAGATTGTGAGCCCTCATCGCGAGGTCCCTTCGTTCGCCCGATCCAAATAGTCCAGAATGCGATCGCTTTTGCCGCTGGCCTCCAGCAGCCGGGCCAGCGCCACGTCCATGTCGTACATCGCCGTGAGCCGACCCACCTCGATCCGTGACAGCGCCAGCTCCGCATCGACCACCGCGAGCGATCTCCCGACGCCCGCCGCGAATGCGCGGGCCTCCGCCC
>Ga0137403_10000799_pt1 | contig 40532 bp, 35 predicted proteins | sample CZOMad2_1_16fung_FD_122057 | JGI IMG/M metagenome (GOLD analysis project Ga0137403, IMG submission 122057) | Vadose zone soil fungal communities from Angelo Coast Range Reserve, California, USA - CZOMad2_1_16fungal (Hybrid Assembly) | ecosystem: Environmental > Terrestrial > Soil > Vadose zone...
CTCCGATTGATTCTTCCTTGGCTGAATCAATGAACGCGCACGTGTTAACCACAAGCACATCAGCGTCCTCCGGGCACGATGTGATTTCCATTCCGCGTTGTAAAACGCTTCCCAGCATGATCTCTGCGTCGACAAGATTTTTGGCGCAACCGAGGCTGATCATGCCGACTTTTGTGCGGCCTGATCGCGGGGACGTTGCCTCCGGTTGATTGCACGGAAAACCCCTCACTTTAATCCTCTCCCGATGTGAAGTGGAGAGGATCGGGTGAGGAGTCTTTCCTGTTTTCTCATTGTTCATTGCGCAGTTTAGTGACCTATCGGCTAGTACCCCCGGACTCGGGCGACTTCGCGAGCCAATTATTCGATCGTCACGTCGGAGTCGTCATCCGCAACCAATTTTCCGTTCTTTTTGATCTGAACGGCATCACGGTCGAGCACGCGAACCGCGATCTTCTGTCCGCGAAATTCCACCGACCCATCAGCCGGTGAAATCCAGCGCTCAAACGCCGGTTTGACCGCTTCATTATCGATGACGACTTTTATATATGTCTTCTTGAGTGGCCGAATCGCGACGCGATTTGGACCCTCCGCTTCAGCGGCTCCTGCTTTGACGAGGTCTTCGGGGCGGACGGGTTCGGCTCGGCGGACTTCCGGCTCTGAGGCTGCCGGGGCAGGTGATGGCGGCGGAGTCGCTACAGCGATCGGCGTCGGGCTAGGCCCAGCAGCGGCCGTTGTGGTTGCGTACCCTACTGATGGCGCGACGGACGGAGCCGATGCCACCTTAGCAGCGGGGGTTTCCACGACGCGGGGTGGTGCAGCGGCAACGGGAGTTGTGATGGCCGCACTAGCGTTGGGCGAAGCTTGCGTCGCCGGTGGTTGTTCGGCACGCCTCGGCGCAATCCTTTGAATATCGAGAATGAATTTCATTAGGAAAAAGCCCACCGCCAGCACAATGATTCCGATTGCCAATGGCATCAGTGATGTGCGCTCCGAGGAAGAGGAGGAGGCTCGACGTCGAACTACCGGAGCGCGCACGGGCTTCGGCGCGGGATTATCCTGCAAATACGAATAGCCATCGACCGTGACGTGCTCGGACGTTTCGAATGCCTCCATATAGGGCGTCACATCAACATCAAGAAATTTTCCGTAGATGAGCAAAAAACCTTTGGCATAGGCGAGACTCGGAAACTGGGAGAAATCGTCGGCCTCGATCTCGGCCAGACGGGACGGACGGATTTTCGTCATGCGGGCCGCTTCGTCCAGGGTCAAGTTTCTCGCCAGCCTGGCTTCCTGGAATTTCTTGCCGAGACCTTCAATCGTCATAAGGGGACCGGCTAAACGGCGGCATCAAGATCGACCAAAATCTCGCGCGGTTTCGCGCCTTCGCCGGGACCTAAAATACCGCGCTGTTCGAGAATATCAACGATGCGTGCAGCCCGAGTGTATCCGAGCCGCAGGCGACGCTGGAGTAAGGAGGTGGAAGCTCGTTTTTCCTGGCGGATTATCTCGAGGCATTTCTCCACTAGTTCCTCGTCCTCCTCCGTGACTTCGTCTTCCGGAGCGCTGGCGGATTGCAATTTCTCATGCACTGTCATGTCGAAGGTGGGCGAGCTTTGGGCCGAGACGAATTCAACAAGGCGCCGAATCTCGTCGTCCGTAACGAGCACTCCCTGTGCCCGAATCAATCGCGATGTGCTAGGCGGAAGGTAAAGCATATCACCCTGCCCAAGCAGCCGGTCAGCGCCGTTTTCATCGAGGATCACGCGGCTGTCGATTTTGGAGGCAACCTGAAACGCAATGCGACTCGGAATGTTGGCTTTGATCACCCCGGTGACGACGTCCGCACGCGGCGTTTGGGTCGCTACTATGATATGAATACCGGCTGCGCGCGCCATTTGTGTAATCCGGGCAATAGCGCTTTCCACATCCGCTGGCGCCGTCTGCATCAAATCGGCCAATTCATCGATGATCACCACCATGTAGGGCATCTTCTCCGGAATCTGGAGCTCGTCCTTTGCAGGCGGGATCGTTGATCCCGGTCCCTTTGTCGCACCATCTTCCTCCTCGCCGGGATCACCGATCCCGGCTACAACCTTCCTCGGCGGGCGCGCATTGAAGCTGGTGATGTTGCGGACCCCGACGCGTGCGAAAATCTTGTAACGTCGTTCCATTTCGTCGATCAATCCGCGCAACACCACCAGCACTTTCTTCGGATCGGTGATGACGGGGTAGCGCAGGTGCGGAAGAGTCGTATAAACCTGCAGCTCGACCACTTTTGGATCGATCATAATGAGCTGAAGTTCCTCCGGGGTGAAGCGGAAGAGCATACTAGCGATCATGGCGTTGATGCAGACGCTTTTGCCCGCGCCGGTGGTGCCGGCGACGAGCAGGTGAGGCATTTGCGCGAGATCGGCAATGATCGTCTTGCCATAAACGTCTTTGCCGAGCGCGAGCGGAATTTTCGCGCGTTCTTTGGCCTCCTCCCAATCGGGTGATTGCAAAAGCTCGCGCAGTGTCACTGTTACCTTGCGAGTGTTCGCCAGCTCGATGCCGACCGTGTCTTTCCCGGGAATCGGCGCAAGAATGTTGATTCGCTCGGCTCGCGTGGCACGCGCGAGGTCCCGCTCCAAGCTTACGATTTTGTCCACGCGCACGCCTTTGGCGGGGTACACTTCGTACCGTGTGATGGTGGGGCCTTTCGTAATATCGCCCGGCGCCACTGCAATGCCGAATTGCGCCAGCGTATCAATCAGGATTTGCCGGACCTCCTCTAATTCGGCGGGATCGGTGGCCGTCCGGGCTTCAAAACCGCGTTCGTCGAGCAGATCGAACGCTGGCAATACATAATCCTCCCAGCTCGAAGTCGTGTTCTCTGTGTTGGAATCCAGTTTTGGTCTTTCAGAGCGCGCGCGTAATTCTGCGAGAGACGGTTTTCTGCCAATCGGTATCACGTCCTCACCCGGGAAGGCAGTGGTATCGACAACCTTCGGAGTCGGCCGACTTGCGAGTTCTTCATCCGACATTGTCGCGCCTACCGGCTCAGGCACAGGCATGCCCTTTTTCTTGAGCTGCTTTTCGAGCGATCGCCTTTGTTTGGCGAGCTGCCTCTCGCTGATTTCCAGTTTTTCCTTGAGATTCAACTTGCCAAGCTTTCGCTGCAATTGCCATTCGTGCAGTCTGGTTCCTACGCGCCGCGTCGCGCCGACTGTCTCGCGAACAAGATGAATCGGGCGCAGCCCGGTAACCAAAATCAGCGTGGTCGCATAAATTCCCAGCACGAGAAGTAGCGAGCCGACAGGCCCCAGGGCAGCGCGGAGCACTCCGCGATGTTCATCAGCCAGACGATAGCCGATCAGGCCGCCGGACCCCTGAATGTCCACCGGCACCTTCAATCCAATCAGATGGCTGATGTCCCATAACTGGTCGAGGCATGCGCCAGATAAAATGAACAAAACGATCCATGGGATTCGCGGTGTCATACGCAAGCGAGGATAAAACAATTTCGCCGCGCCGAACCCGAGTAGAACTGCTGCCAGCAACAGCGAAGCGAAAACACCGATGCATTGATAGCAAATTCCCGCCACAATCGCGCCTACCGGCCCAATGAAATTTTGCGCAGGATGATTCGACGGCGAGATGTGGCTAAACCAGATCCATGACGGCACATCCTTTGGCGTGTAGGAAATCAGCGCAAAAAACAGCAACGTGCCGACAAAAAGGAGAATGAGAGCGAAGACTTCGCTCCAAGCGCTCTGTTTATCTGTGCGGGCCACCGCGTGTGATAGTAATCCCGCGACGGCGTCTTTCAATCACAAGTAGCATTGCGCTTTCATCCTTGCACGCGGCACCAGAGACTGATAACTGTGCCAGCGCATCATGGCTTCTTTCGTCCGCCAAGGCGTCATTGCTGTTTCCCTCGGGATGCTACTGTTTTGCATATCCTGCGAAAAACATCCGCTCGGCCAGATGCCGGAGGTACAAAGGGAACAAAGTGATCCGGCAAAGCGAGTCTGGTCCGAAAAAAGCGAAACGGATTCTGACAAATCGGTAGCCTCACCGACTCCAGCGGAGGCTGGTCAGCACAAAGCTCGTTAGGCAAAGGAGATTACATGGCCAAACACAACTATCTCACCTCGCCTCCAAACCTCACGGGCATGCCGCCGGGCGTACCGTACATCATCGGTAACGAAGCGGCCGAGCGCTTCTCTTATTACGGCATGAAGTCGGTTCTGACCGTCTTCATGGCGCATTACATTCTGAACAGCTCAGGTGTGCTGGCGCCGATGAGTCCGAACGAGGCGTACATGTATACGCATTATTTCGTGTTCGGGGTCTATTTCCTTCCCATTCTTGGCGCGATCATTGCAGACGGTTGGATCGGCAAATATTGGACCATCCTGTCGCTTTCCATCGTTTACTGCTTAGGCAATCTCACACTCGCGTGCATGGCCACTTCCTGGGGAATCGCCGTCGGACAACGGACAATGCTCGCACTAGGATTGTTCCTGATTTGCTTGGGCGCGGGCGGCATTAAACCATGCGTATCGGCCAACGTCGGCGACCAGTTCGGTGAATCGAACAAACATCTGCTCTCAAAAATGTTTGGCTGGTTTTATTTTTCAATTAATGCTGGCTCTTTCATTTCTTCGCTTCTTTGTCCCTGGCTTCTCGGCAATCCGAACTACGGACCGGGATGGGCATTTGGGATCCCTGGTATCGCGATGTTGATCGCGACTTTGTTTTTCTGGGGCGGTCGCAAGAAAATGGTGCATGTCCCTCCGGCTGGACTTGGCTATCTGCGCGAAACATTCAGCAAAGAAGGTCTCATCACGCTTGCTCGCATCGCGATGGTTTACGTTTTCATCTTGGTTTTCTGGGCGTTGTGGGGAATGAGCAACGGCGCCGAATGGACATTGCAAGCCGAGAAAATGGATCTACACGTGTCGTGGCTGCCATGGATCAACCTTAGCTTTTCGCCATTTCACCTTTCAGGAGGATGGGGCCTGAACTTGCTGGCTGCGCAGGTGCAAACCGCAAACCCCATTTTGATCCTGATTTTTATTCCGTTGGTGAATTATGTGATCTATCCACTGATTAATTCTGTCTTCCCGCTCACGCCGTTGCGAAAAATCGGAATCGGGCTTTTCATTACCGCCCTCTCGTTCGTTGTTATCGTCTGGATCCAGGGGCAGATCGATGCAGGGTTAAGACCGCACATCAATTGGCAGTTCCTGGCCTACATCGTTCTCACGCTCGGTGAAGCGATGGTGTCGATCACTGGTTTGGAATTTTCCTATACCCAGGCACCGAACACGATGAAGAGTTCCGTAATGGCGCTGTGGCTTCTCACTGTCGCCTCAGGTGAACTCTTCGTCGGCCTCGTCAATAAATGGATCTTGGGCGCAGGCGCCGCGCATAAGCTCAGCGACTATCAGTACTTTACCTTCTTCACCTGGTTGATGTTTGGAGCCGCTATCGTCTTCGTTGTCGTCGCCTCGTTCTACAAGGGCCGCACTTACCTCCAAACACAGCAGCCTACGCTCGACGAGATCGCTACGGAGCCGATTCTCCATGGCGGCACGCCGAGCTGAGGTAGGATGAAAGTCGTCATCACAGCCGGCGTCTTTTTGTCGTTGTCGATGTTGAACGCAGCGGCCACTACACAGGACGACGAGTTTCAAAAAATTTCGCACGATTACATCGAGCAATATTTGCAGGCCAATCCTGAGGACGCGACCGAACTCGGTGACCACCGCTTTGATGGTCAGTTAACCGACTACTCGCCCGACGCGCGGGCGAAAGACCTCGCGAGGCAAAAACAATTTCGCGACAAGCTCAGTGCTATCGACGGATCGCAGCTCACTGGGGCGAACAATGTCGATTTCCGAATCCTGACGGAGAACATCGATTACCAAATTTTCCGAGCCGAAGAACTGAAAGAGCTGGAGTGGAATCCGCTCGTTTACATGCAGAGCCTGGCGAACAGCCTTTATCTGCTGGTCGCGCGAGATTTTGCGCCACCGGAACAACGGATGCCGACCTTACGCCACCGCATGGAAGGTATTCCACGCGTGATCGCGCAAGCGAAAGCCAATCTGCAACACCCGCCGCGAGTTCACACGGAAACAGCGATTGAGCAAACGACAGGCGCAATCAATCTGGTTCGCGAAGGACTGGCTCCGCTCCTCAATCAGGCGCCGCAGATGAAGAATGACGTTGCGGCATTGCAGGAGAAAACCGCAAATACTCTGGACGATTACAAGAAATGGCTCCAGAACGATCTGCTTCCGCGCTCTGATGGGAATTTCCGTCTCGGCGCAGAAAAGTTTCGAAAGAAACTGCGCTTCGCGCTCGCGTCGGACCTGTCGATGGAAGAAATCATGAAGCGCGCGCAGGCCGATCTGCAACAGACCCAAACCGCGATCTATGAGACCGCGTTGCCGCTCTACAAAAAATATTTTCCCGACGCAGACTCGGCAACGCTCGCGGACAAACGAAAGGTAACTGCCGCAGTCCTCGACAAACTTGCAGAGCAACATCCCGACGACGCGACAGTGGTGGGTTATGCGCAAAAAATTCTCGGAGAAGCCACCGATTTCGTAAGACAGCGAAATTTGGTCAATATCCCGAACGTTCCGCTAGACGTAATCGCAATGGCCGAATTCAAGCGCGGGGTTGCTATCGCATATTGCGATTCGCCGGGACCGCTCGACAAAACCGGCAAAACATTTTTCGCCATCGCGCCCACACCAAAGGACTGGTTAAAAGAACGAAAGGAATCGTTCTTTCGCGAATACAACAATTACATGATTCGCGATTTGACGGTGCATGAAGCGATGCCGGGCCATTACCTCCAGCTCGCTCACGCCAATGAGTTCCGCGCGCCGACATTAGTCCGCGCAATCTTTCGCAGCGGAACATTCATCGAAGGTTGGGCTGTGTACTGCGAACAGATGATGGCGGAACAGGGTTACAGCGGTCCGGAAGTCAAGATGCAACAGTTGAAGATGCGGCTACGAGCCATCGCCAACGCTATTCTCGATCAAAGCATTCACGCCGGGAACATGAACGAAAAGGAAGCGATGGATTTAATGATGAAACAGACTTTCCAACAGGAAGGTGAAGCGGTGGCGAAATGGAAACGGGCTCGACTTACCTCAGCGCAGCTTTCCACTTACTTCGTCGGTGCGACCGAACATCTCGATCTCCGCGCGGCGGAGCAAAAAAAACTCGGTAACGATTTCAATCTCAAAAAATACAACGATCAAGTCATCTCCTACGGCAGCCCGCCAGTAAAGTACGTGCGCGAGTTGATGGGACTATAGGGCATTCCTCCAAACTCCGAAAGCATTCGGAGCTGACACAGACGCCCCTACAACGATCGCGCGCCATTACTTGCGGTGTGCTTTGATTAGTTTGCGCTTAGAACCCGTAGCTGGAGTTTTCTTTTTTGTGTCGGCGAATTTTACCAGTTCGTCCAGGTTAAATGTCCTGTGCTTACGCGTCCCCACCTCTCGGCAATCGACCTGATACCAACCGTTCATGCGGTTCACCCGATACCGTTTTTGTCCAACGCGCACCGGTTCGCGGGCAATCACCCGATGAATGATTTTTTCGTATTTGGAGCGCGACCAACGTCGCATTCGGCGACGCCCCCAATCAATCACCCGCCCGACATCATCGTATGCTTCAGGTCGTTCCGCGAAATCCAGAAGGGAGCGCGCATTACCTGCAAAGACCGCGGCAATGTGCTCCAGTGTCCTGGAGTCGCTAATCTGCCGAATTCGCCGGCGAAATGGCCTTAAAGTTTCTGCCGCGATTGCACGCAAACTAAGTATTCGACCGTCGCGCAATTTCCAAAGCGGCGCATTGGAATCCGCCGTGAACGGATTTTCGCCGAGCGAATCGGCCGTGAGCCGCCACCCGCGACGCGAAGAATGTTTTCGCAAACGAAACGGCGTGATACGAGGAATTCCATTTCCGTTCAATTGCCTCAGGCCAAAATCTTCCCACTGAACAACTGTTTGTACGGCGCCCGCAACGAAAGCGCACGTCGCCAGCATTAGCGCAGGGTCCGGCGTAAAATCAGCTGTCACCTCCACTCGAGTCCTGCGGGGACGAACGCCAACGGCGCTGCTCTGCCGGTTCGCTGCCAACAACAGCACCGGCACCGGCAATATGTGCGCGAGCACATATGCAAGCTTGGTCGCATTGCGAACTTTTGATTTCCGCGCATGGGGGAATGAAAAATTGTAGTGCGCGCTAAAACCCTGCAGGCGGCACTGGCAGCCGTTTCGTTTCGCCCAATGATCCAGCTCCACTCGTAAATAACGGATCTGCTCCCAAAGTGAGCGGGTCGCGCGATAGCAACAACCAGGTTCGAGTTCAACGATCGGTGTCGCGACTTCGATGACTCCGGTGTCAAAATAAATCGCACCGCCAGCCGGTAATTGAAAGGATTTGCCTGTTCGCGGAATCATTCGTCTTCGCACCAAACGGCTAGGATCGCCAAACACCTTTTCCGGCCGGCGTCTGCGCCCGTTGACGAAAAGATTAAACTCCGCTTCCAACCCGATCACCGCGCGTGGCGGCGTTGCGACCAGCGCGCGGTCGCGAAAAAAATAAATGCCCCGTTCTGTCCCGAGATCCTTCATCTGCTCAATAGGAGCTCAACTTGCCTCGGTGCATTCGTGAGGAGTCAAGCTCGCAAACCCTAAATCGATGTGGAGATGGTCGTCGGTTTCCCCTTGTTCTGGTCCGAATGGCCGAACAAAAACCGCTGGACTAAGCGATGCCGCGATAGCGCCATATTTCTCAATTGATTTCGCGTCATAGAGTAAAGTGTCGCCAACGCGGTACACGTTCGCAGCTGTTCCCCAGGCATGAATACTTTTGGCGCCGCCGATCTGATGCGCGGGCGACCGGTAGCCGCCGTTTGCGCTGATGAAAACCGGCGCATCGACTTCGCGGCGAAAATCTTCCAGGAATCTCCCAAGCAAAACAATTGCGCATGGCACATAATGAGGAAATTCCCTTAGAAGCGGTCCCGCCTCACGGCAGTCCACGAGCATCAATTCGGCGAGCTTGAAATGTGGCGCCAATCGAACCTCGTGCGCTTCCTCCCAGCTACGGATTTCGTAGAAAAAGCGTGGTAGATGATGGACCTTGCCGTCGAGGTCTGTTTCCGGTTCGCCTGGTCGCAATAACGCACGGTACTCTTCCGGCAGATTCAAACCATCGATCCCGCGCAATACTTCACCCATCATTTGATTTGGGTTCCATTCCCATGATGGAGCGATAGATCGCCTCGGAAATAGCTGCGACCGTCTCGCGCCGGCCGTCTTGTTCTGAATCGAATTCAGTCAAAATGACAGCAATGTACGGTTCGCGTTCTGGCAGATACACAATTCCCATATCATGGCAGGCAGTTGAGATCTCACCTGTCTTGTGCGCCACCGCGGCATGCGCCGGAAGGCCGGCAGGAATCATCGAGTTGAATCGTTGTTGCAGCAGAATGCAGATCGCTTGTTCTTTGCTTTCGCTGCTAAGAAAATCGCCGCGCACCGCCGATAACAACGTCAGCAAGCCATTCGCAGTCGCTTCATTGTTTATGCCTCTTTCATGTGCTGCATGATCCTCGACACCTCGCCGCAGCTCCACGCCGTACACTTGCGCATCCCGCAAAACCTTTCGCGCGTACTCCACACCGAGAAACTCGAGCAGCAAATTCGTCGCGAGATTGCTGCTTGCAGCAATCATTCCTTCTGCGAGCGCGGAAATTTTCGCTGTTCGTCCAATCGCCTGGTACAGTTCAGGCATCGCATCAGAGTCGCGGTTGAGGTGAAAAGGAGAGCCGTCAGCTACGCTAATAAACCGATTTCGCACGTGTAACGAGTCATCCAGCCGCAATCGGCCCTCGTCCGCTGCGCGAAACAGCGCCAGAAGCACCGCGACCTTGATCGTGCTTGCAGCATGAAACCATCGCTCGCCACGCAGCGAAAATCGCAAACCGCTCTCGAAATCGTGCAGCGCTACGGCCGTCGCCCGAGCTTTGTTTTCAGCAGTCAATCTTTCCACTTGCTCGCTTAACGTGCTGGGAACATCCACGCGTGACATCGAGGTGCTCTTTACATACCCATTAGGAAGTCGCAAATTCGACGATGCCTAATCTGGCTACCTGGATGCGCCCAAAGGATGAGAAATGGTTTGAGCCATTTTTCGCGAAGCATCCTGACCTTCATGTTTTCGACGCACGTAAAGGCGAGGTTGCACTGGACCAAATGGACGGTCTTCTGCTCACTGGCGGTTCCGATATTGCGCCAGAGTTTTTGCGCCAGAAAGTCGCCGATCCTTCGGTGCTGAGCGAAGACATGGACGCAGAACGCGACCGCTGGGAATTTCAGGCTGTGTATCAAGCGCTCTCGCGGGGACTCCCGATTCTGGCAATTTGCAAAGGGCTTCAAGTGTTCAACGTCGCACTTGGCGGCACGCTAAAACTGGACATCAAAGGGCACAATCTCCCGGAGCAAAAGCATAGCGATGTTCAAGAATTGCGCAGCGCGCATCGCGCGTCGCATCGCTTTTCAAAAGTGAACAGCGCGCATCACCAGGCAATCGAGCGTCTTGGCGACGATTTGGAAGTGGAAGCATGGGCCGCGCATGACGGAATTATCGAGCAAGTTCGCCTGCGCAAATACCCGTTCGGCCTCGCTGTGCAATATCATCCGGAGCGCAGCCGCGCTTATGCGTCGCTGTTCGAGGATTTCTTTGCGCGATTGGGATCATCGAAGTCTTAAAACGTTGACTATTGTTGTCCTGTGCATGCGGCACTCTGTGAATTGCTTAACGCCACAACCTGCCGGAGCCGCAGGGCGAGAATCGCCGCCACGACACCGCATGCGCCGAGCAGTATGAACGCAGGGCCATGCGTGCCCGTGCGATCTTTCATCGCGCCAACGAGCGTGGGACCGGCGAAGCCGCCGACGTTGGCAATCGTAACGACTAATGCAATTCCAGCGGCTGCCGGCGCTCCGGTTAAGAACCTCGTCGGCATTGACCAAAATGGGCCGTACGCGGCGCAATGGCCGATCGGAATCAACGCCAGCGCCAAGACGGCTAATCTTGATTCGGACAGAAGCGCGCACGCAAAAAATCCCGCGCTCATAATCAACAAGGGCACGGCCACATGCAAGGGCCGCTCGTCTCTGCGATCAGACAGGGCACTGTTGAACACCATAAAGGCGATCGTCAGCGCGCTGATCGCGCCGAGGATGAACCCTACCCCCAGATCGCTGCTCCCCGTGAGCGATTTGATGATCAGCGGCGCCCAAAAGGAGTAGCTGTAGAATCCGACTGCGGCCAAAAGAAAAATGATTCCAAGCTGCCATATCGTCGGATTGGTCAACGCCGCCAAAATTCCAATCGAATGTGCCTCATTGCGGGCGGCCCGTTCATTCGCGAGTTTGGTAGTCAACCAGTCCCGCTCTACCGGAGCCAACCAGTGCGCTGCCTCAGGTCGATCGGTGAGATACAGCAGCACGATCATGCCAAGCAATATCGCAGGCAGTCCCTCAATTAAAAACAGCCATTGCCATCCCGCGAGCCCGAGCACTCCATTCATGCCTAGCAGCGCGCCAGAGAACGGGCCGCCGATGACGCCGCTCACCGGGACCGCCGTCATAAAAGCCGCGATAGCGCGTGCGCGTTGCGCCTCGGGATACCAATGACTCAAGTAATAAACCATCCCGGGGAAGAAACCCGCCTCCGCGGTGCCGAGTAAAAATCGCAGGGCATAGAAAGTCGGCGTGGTTCGAACAAACATCATCGCCACTGAGATCGCGCCCCAGCTGATCATGATCCGCGAAATCCAACGCCGCGCACCGACTCGGTGCAAAATGAGATTGCTCGGGACTTCGCACAGGCAGTAACCGAGGAAAAATACGCCGGAACCAAAACCGAACGCAACCGAACTAAATCCGAGATCGGAATTCATCTGCAGCGCCGCAAAACCGACATTCACTCGATCGAGCCATGCGACGATGTAGAGGACGAACAGGAACGGGATCAACCGGAGCGTGACCTTGCGCAAGGTTACCGTCGCAACATCGGGCGGCTTCATGCGGAGATGTTGAAAAGTTGAAAGACTAAAAGGTTACAACGTCGCCGACTAATCTGGCTTTGCAGCCTGTTTGTTGGAACCGCTTTTAACCTGCCGCGTCCCTTACTACGACTTCCAGCTTAATTTCTTGGAAGGAAAGCTGATCATGAATGAAAGAAAGCAACTCTAGAGCGCTGGTATGGGGCATGTGCGCGCAGCGCACTTCTATCCGCGCCGCTTTGCCAGCGAGATTCGGATGATCGGATGCCATTTCACCGTCGAGCAGAAATGAAACGTAGGCGTTGAAGCGCTCCTGCAACGCAAGCAATTGTTCATCCGAGCCGTCCCACTCGTTGGGCTCATTCATGACGAGAACGACCTCGCCTGTTTTCGGGTCCTGCGCGATTAGGTCGATGACGCCTGTTCGGTCCCTGGCTTTGGCCGTTTGATCGTCAGTGTTCATTCAGATGATTCAACGTTGGAAGATTGGAAGCTTGCGCGCAAAGACTTTCAGAGTTTGGGGGCCCGCCGCGATGTTCAAGAGAAATAGATGACCACAGATCTGCGCGCATTCCAGCAAGGTAGCGGCGATTGACCTCAATCGCCTAAAAGCGGACGTTGCCGTCGCTGTGGTAAAAACGAAACATGCAGGCCAACTAACATTGCTGGGGCGAAGCGAGGCGACAAGTCCAGCTTCACCCGCTGAAGCGCGTTTGGAGACTTTTCCGAATCCAGCACCTCGCCGCAATTACCGGATTCATTTTGAAACGGATGATTTCACTTCTGTTTGCCCGGTCACAGGCCAACCGGATTTCGCAAGGATCGATATCGACTACGTGCCGAACCGTCTCTGCGTCGAGAGCAAGTCGCTCAAATTTTATCTTGCGTCGTACCGAAACGAGCGCGCGTTCAACGAAGCCGTCACAAACCGTATTCTCGACGACTTCGTCAAAGCGTGCAGCCCGCGCGAAGCGATCGTGACTGCCCAATTCTCCGCGCGCGGCGGAATCGCGCTTACCGTGCGCGCCGAGTATCCGGACAAGAAAGCCGGGCGAGACAACGAATGCTAAAGCGCCAGAACACTGGCGCACTCCAAAACGTGGCCGTAATTCCTAGCGCCATACCACACGCTTGCGTTTTGGAGTGCGGCGCGGTTGCGCCGCTTTCGATTTTTCTCTCTCCTTTCGACCTGGTTTTGAAACCGTCGGCAAACCGCAGGCGACGGGCGAAATTGCGGTAGATAAATGAAACGTGCAGTGGTTCTCTTAAGCGGCGGAATCGATTCGGCAACCACCTTGGCCATCGCGCTCACCGAAGGCTACCAGGCGTACGCTTTGTCATTCGATTACGGCCAGCGGCATCAGATCGAAATGCAGGCTGCTTGCCACGTCGCCAATGCCTTGGGCGCAAAAGAGCATCGCGTCGCGAAGATCGACATGCGCGTCTTTGGCGGCTCTGCACTCACCGACGATCTCGCTGTGCCCAAGCAGCGATCGAAAATACAAATCGCGCAGGGCATTCCAGTCACGTATGTCCCCGCGCGTAACACGATCTTTCTCGCGTATGCGCTCGCCTGGGCGGAAGTGATTCCAGCGAACGACATTTTCATCGGCGTAAACGCGATCGATTACAGCGGCTATCCGGATTGCCGGCCGGAATTCGTCGAAGCGTTCGAGACGTTGGCGAATCTTGGAACAAAAGCCGGCGTCGAAGGCAAACGTTTTCAAATTCACACGCCGCTGATCAAATTCTCAAAAGCCGACATCGTTCGCAAATCCGTCGAACTCGGTGTCGACCTTTCATTCACACACAGCTGTTACGATCCCTCACCCGAAGGTCTCGCCTGCGGCGAATGCGATTCGTGTCTCCTGCGGCTCAAAGGTTTTCGCGAAGCCGGCATACACGATCCGATCCGTTACGCGAAAAAATGAAGCCCCTGTTAAGGATTTTCGATCTCTCCAAAAACGAACAGCGCGTCGTCCTGATCGTAATGCTTGTTTTAATCGTGTTTGCATTCGTGGGATATGAACGGCGGGTTCATCAGCGTCCGGTTCAACCGAGCTCTGTAACAGAAGCGAAACCGCCTCCAAGTCCTGTGCAAGCCGAGGATGATCGTTAGTTTCAGTCTTCAGTTAGCCCGGGGATTCGGCCGTAGCCGACAAAAACCGGGCTGAGTTTGGCGTCAGCACTGTTGGGTGGCGGCGGCAATTTGAAATCGAAGACGCTGACGCCAAATCGCTGTTTTCCGTCGTATGTGCGACCGTCGCTCGACCCGACCATGACACGCTTTTTCGTTCGTTTTTCGCGACCCAGATAGATCATCGTATGCGTGATCGGCGGGTCGCGATCAATCGCATAGGTGCCGCTCCAAAAGAGCAAGTCTCCTGGCTTAAGAGCATCGAACTCGAACGAATCCTCGTGACGGCTTAGGACCGCGTTGAAATTTCCCGCCTTGCGGACCCAGATATATTGCTGACTGGAATCGCGCGGCACGTCGGGGAAGCCGTTTTGACGAAGCACATAATAGACGAAACCGGAGCAATCCATTCCGCCGTTTGCAGGATCGGCAGAGCCATAGCTGTAACCGAGATTCTGTTTTGTTAACGCGAGGCCAGCATCGATGATCTGGCGTACCTTCGGCGGATAATTGTCGTAGTCCGCTATTTCATCCGGAGAAAGACTCACGTTTGGAGCGCCTTTCTTTCCCGCGGCAGCACGGCCGGACGGCGAAGGTGTTGGTGTTTCCTCTGGGGTCGCTGATGGACTTTCTTCCGGTGCGGCTGTTGGCGATGGACTTGTTTTCTTGCGCTTTGATTTGCTTCTAGACTTCGGGGTGGGAGATGGAGTCGGCGAAGCTTTCTTTCGTTTTGGCGAAGCGGCGGGTGATGGAGTGGGCGTCGCTTTGTTCGACGAGTGCTTGCGATGTTTACGGACTGGAGTCGGCGTGGGCTCGAGAATCTTTTTGATCTTTGTACCTAACGACTCCTCAGCCGCATGCGCGGTATCAATAGCGCCAAATAAAATCGCAACTATCAGAACCCACTTCACAAATTCGGAGCGTCTAGTGCTGTAGTGTCCGCTGTCCTCAGCGGAGATTCCAGCGCGCAATTACTCAGAACTCAGATGCGCTGAGGACAGCGCACGCTACAGCACAGCAGCAGTGCGGGAGACGGTCAGGCGGCGAGCTCCTGAAGGATTGCTTTGTTGAGACGAATGCCGCCCTCGAAATTTTCCAGAGGAAAATTCTCATTCGGCGAATGGGCGCGGCAATCCGGCAACGCGAGTCCCATCAGCACTGTTTCGATCCCGAGAATGCCGCGAAACTGCGAGACGATCGGGATGCTGCCGCCTTCGCGGATGAGCGCGGAGTCGCGGTTAAACGCTTTGCGCAATGCGCGTTGCGCGGCCTCGCCGAGCGAGGAGTGCGGATCGGTGAGATACCATGGGCCGCTATGGCCGGTAGTGATTTCCAACGTGGCGCCTCTCGGCAGATGCTTTCGCAAATGCTCCTCTGCCAGCTTCAGGATCTCCTCTCCGTGCTGCTCCGGAACGAGTCGGAATGTCAGTTTCGCCATTGCGTGACTGGCGATCACCGTCTTTGTCCCCTTCCCTTGATAACCACCGCCGATTCCATTGATCTCCGCAGTCGGTCGCGCCCAAATCCGTTCCGCGGAATTGTAGCCGGCTTCGCCGAAAAGCTCGGGCACACCTGTTTCCACTAAAACTAACTTGTCGCCGTCGACCGGAAGTTTCTGCCACGCTTCGCGCTCCCACTTTTCAAGCGGCTTCACCCGATCATAAAATCCCGCGATCGCGACGCGACCCTCGCGATCATGAAGTGTGGCCAGTAATTGCGCGAGAGCCGTGATCGGGTTTGCAACGGCCCCACCAAAAACGCCCGAGTGCAAATCCATTTTAGGGCCGGTCACTTTGACTTCGAGCGAGGTTACTCCGCGGAGACCATAACTCAGCGTCGGCACGCCGCGTGCGATCATTCCGGTGTCGGAGATTACCGCCACGTCGCTTTTCAAGTTTTCTCGATTTTCCTCGAGAAAACTGCCGAGGTGTATGCTGCCGATTTCTTCTTCGCCCTCGATGACCAAGTGCAGGTTTACCGGCAGATCGCCGTTTTGTTCAATGGTCTCCTGGATGCCGATGATGTGGGAAAGAATCTGGCCTTTGTTGTCGGTTGCGCCGCGCGCAAACACGTAGCCGTCCTTCAAAACAGGCTCGAACGGAGGCGAGTCCCAAAGGTCGAGAGGATCCGGTGGCTGCACATCGTAATGTCCATAGATAAGAACTGTCCGGCGGCCGGCCTGATGTTTGTTACGCGCCCAAACGATCGGATGACCACGTGTTGGGACAAGCTGCGTGTCCAACCCAATGCTGGTGAGTTTTTTCACCAGCCATTGTGCGCACGCGCCTAACTTCTCCGCGTACTGATCGTCGGTCGAAACACTTGGAAATCGCAGGAACGAATAATACTCCTGAAGATAATTCTCACGCATGGCTGGAAGCTAATCGGCTTTTTGTCGTTTGCCTACGACTTCTGCCGGAGCTGCACCCGGATGAAATAGACAATCGACGCGAGCACGAGCACGATTCCCGTTACCAAAAATTCGCGAGCCGTTGCATGGGCGAGAATCCATACGATTGCCAGGATCGCCAGCGCAGGCACAATTTTCATTCCAGGAAAATTGAACGGCTCACCATCCGAGCGCACATCCCGCTGCACCAAAAACCAGCAGGCGGCGCAGCAAAGCAGATACATCAGCAACACAGCGACATTCGAAAGCACTGCTAGCCGTTCGAAGGTGCCGCTGATTGAGAGCGCAAACGCCAGCGCCGCGTAAGTAATAATGGCGACGTCCGGTGATCGATAGCGCGGGTGCACGTGCGCGAAAAACTGCGGCAACGCGCCATCGCGGCCGAAAGCAAAGATCATACGCGGTGAGCTCAGGATGTCGCTCGTCACAAATCCAAATGCGGAGATGCTGGCTCCGGCCAAAAGAATCGTGCGGCCCAGGTTGCCGAGAAATTTCGCAGCCGATTCGGCCAGCGGCGCGCCAGGATGATTCCCGAGATCAGCGCCAAGTGTACCCTGCGCTACGAGCTGAATAAGAATGTAAATGACCGTGGTAATGACAAGCGCGAGGCACGCGGATCGCGGGACCGTGCGTGCCGGATTTTTCACTTCGCCGCTCGGAATCAAGGCCACCTCGATTCCCACGAAAGCGAAAATCAACAGGATAACGGCATCGCCTAATGACTTACTACTGGGCCAACCGCTCCAGGCAAGATTCGGCGCGTGAATGAAGAATATTCCGACGCAAATAAACAGTAACAGTGGCAGAAGCTTTGCGAACGTAATCACAGTCACTGCACCCGCACCTTCGCGAACACCGCGGATGTTGATTAGTACAAGCAAACCGTAAACGGCGAGCATGACAACGATGCGCATCAGGGGACCGCCAAGGAAGGGAACGACGAGTGCAACTGAATTAGCGAGAACGTTCACGACTCCGGCCACCGCACCGAGGGCGGTTAGAAAATAAAGCATCCCTGCGAGGAACCCAACATAACGGCCGAACGCGACTTCCACATACGCGTAAAGGCCACCGGTCAACGACACCCGGCTGCCAGCGATCGCGAAGCAAGTGACGAACAACACCATTGCAATTGCACAACAACCAAATGCAAGTGGCGCAGCCGGTCCTAATCCTTTGGCAACTGTTGCTGGAATTACGAAAATTCCTGCACCGATTGTCGAGCTGACAATATTTGCAGTTAAGGCTGGGATCCCGATGCCGCGGACAAGCTTCTCATCCGTGCGTTCCGCCTCTTGGATCGTCAACGTCATATCGGCGGACATCGGGGCATGGTCACCGAAGCGAGAACTCTAATCAAGGCAGATTCGCCGCCATGCCTCCTACCAAATATTGCGCTTGGCGGGCGCGACCAGCCCACAAATTGTGTGATTTTGCACTTGTAAGCCTCAGTAGCTCACTATATTCAAGACCCGGGTCGAGTTATTCGGCCTGTCATGCATTTAGAATCGCTCGAGCTTCTCGGCTTCAAATCGTTTGCCGACAAAACGACTTTTAATTTTCACCAGGGCATCACCGCTGTCGTCGGGCCGAACGGCTGTGGAAAATCCAACGTCCTTGACGCCGTCCGTTGGGCACTCGGCGAGCAATCTGCGAAATCGCTCCGCGGCGATGAGATGGCGGATGTGATCTTCAACGGCGCCGAGACACGTAAGCCAGTAGGATTTGCGGAAGTTTCGCTCTCGTTCACCGATTGCGCTGAAGAGCTCGGAATCGAATGGCACGACGTGCGCGTTACGCGCCGCGTCTATCGCGATGGCGATTCGGAATACCTCCTAAACAAGACGCCCTGCCGTCTTCGTGACATTCAAAACTTGTTTACTGATACGGGCATTGCGCGGGCTGCGTACTCCATGATGGAGCAGGGTAAAATCGATATGATCCTAAGCTCGCGGCCGGAGGATCGGCGCACAATTTTCGAGGAAGCGGCTGGAATCACGAAATACAAGGCGCAAAAGCGCGAAGCGTTACGCAAGCTGGAAGCGACCGAAGCAAATCTCCTGCGTATCGGTGACATCATCAAAGAGGTAAAGCGCCAAATCGGTTCGTTACAGCGACAAGCGGGCAAGGCGCGGCGATACCAGGCGCTGCATGCAGACCTGCGCGTGCTCGAGACGCATCATTCGCGCAAGCAACTCGACGCCCTCGAAGCTGATCACGCCGCCTGCCTCCAAGAAGTCGAGCGTCTCACTGAATCCGAGCACACGACGCACGCGAAGATTCGGAACAGTGAAAATACGCTCGCCGATGAACGCCGTGCACTGGACAAGATCGATGTTGAGATCGCCGATTCGCGTGCAGAAGTGCAGCGACTAGAAAGTGAAATCGCCGCGCACCGTAGCCGCACTGAATTTAATCGGCAGCGCGCCGAAGAGCTCGCGGAGCTGATCGAACGTGCGCGACGCGATATTGCCGAGGCTGAAAAGAGACGCAAACGACACGCCGCTGATATCGAGCATACCAACAACTCGATTGCAGAAAGCGGGCGGCGCTTGAAAGAAAAAGAAGGCGAGCTGACCGAGCTCGCCGGTCTGGCCGGAGAAGCCCAGAAAAATCGAACTGAGCGCGGCACGCGGTTGCAGGAGTTGCAATTAGCTGCTTCCAAATCCGAAAGCAAAATCTCAACACTTGATGAGGAACTCGCCGGAACGAAAACCCGGCGCGAATCGACACGCGCACAAATCGAACACCTCACGAAAGAGATTCAAACCTTATCTGAAGCGCGTGAGAGACTCGTCACGCAAATTGGTACTTCACTGAAAACGAGGCAGCGTAACACGATTGATATCGAGGCGCGTCTGCGCGAAAAAGAGAAGCACCTTTCCGAAGCGGAACAGAATCTTGCCACACTTGAGCGCACGCTCGCCGAGAAGCGATCGCGCCTGGACGTTTTGCGTCAGCTCAATCAAGAGGGCGAAGGACTCGCGCAAGGTTCGCAAGCTGTGCTCAAAGGCTTGGACGACGCCGAAAGATTCCGCGATGCGATTGCCGGTTCACTTGTTGCACATCTTGACGTCGATCAAAAATTCATTCCGGCTATCGAGGCCGCGCTGGGGCGGAATCTGCATGCAGTCGTTTTGAAAGAGGCGGACGTCGCTCTCGAGGTAATTGCACGGTTGAAGAAAAAGAAGCTCGGTCAAGCCGCGCTTCTCATTCCGCAGTTGACGGCACCTGCTCAGCAATCGACGCGAAAAAGTCTGCCAGAAGGTGCGCTCGCCTGGGCCACAGACAAACTGGTGGCGCCGCGATCGCTCGAACCCCTGATCAGGCAATTACTCCACAACGTCGTCATCTTTTCCGATTTGCAAGACGCGCTTGAGTGCAAAAAGCACGAGCCGGCGCTGGCCACGGTCACCCTCGACGGCGAATTTATTTCTTTAGAAGGAATCATCTTTGGTGGCAGCAGCGACGTACGTGCGGCGTCTTTGCTGGAGCGCAAAGCGCAAATCGCAGAACTTGCAAAAGAAGAAGCTGCACTCGCAAAGCAGCGGAATTCACTGTGCGCGAAACGCGACGAAGCGAAAGCGGCGCTCGAAATCGCTGTGCGACTCCAGCGCGACCTCAGCGAGGTCGAACGCAAGATCGACAATTGGCGATTGGAGAAAAATGCACTGGAGCGCCAGGTGGCCGCGGCTGACGAGCGGGTCGGACAATTGGACCGCGAACTTCAGGCGATGCGTGATCAACTCGCAAAAGAGCAGACGAATCTGGCCGAATTCGAGGCTACGCAGAAAGAGAGGACGCTGCGCGAAGAAGAGTTGAGCGAAAAACTTAACCAATTGCAACTGGCCATCGCAACCGAGCATCAGCGCCATGAAAATCTTGTCGCGCAACGCGAGCCGCTGAGCGCTCGTGACGCCGAACTGGTCGAACTGATTACCGTGCGAAAAGCTGATATTGCGATTTACGAACAGAAATTAGCCGCACAGGCTCAGGAGTCGGGTGAATCGGAAGCCTTGATCAAAAGTCACACCGCGGAGCGTCAAGAAGCAGAAGCGAATGCCGTTAACATTGCGGAGCAACGCGTAACACGACTCAGTACAATTTCAGATCACGAGAACGAATTGAGGCGCCTGCGCGATTCATTGGGTGAATTGCAGGACCGCCGTGCTCGGCAGCAAGTGCGCGAGTCGCAACTGCAAATGAAGATCGACAATCTGGTGGATCACGTTTCGCGCAGCTACCATGTCGATCTTCGCGCATTTGTAGGCGACGAACCCACGTTTGAAAAAGTTTTGCGGGGCCAAGCGAAACGAAATGAGAAAGTGGAGGGCGGAGCTCCCGCGACGCCGGGCTCGCCGGAGCTCGCCCCTCCAAATCTCGAGAAACTCATCGCCGATCTTCGCACGCAGCTCGATAACATGGGTCCGGTGAATCTGGACGCGGTACATGAGTACGATGAACTCGAAGAGCGCCATCGTTTCCTCGAAAACCAAAACAACGATCTGACAAATTCACGTCGCGAGTTGCTCGATGTGATTGCCCACATCAACTCGACCACCAGAAAGTTGTTTAGCGAAACTTTTGCCCAGGTGCGAATCAACTTCCGCGAGATGTTTGCGGAACTCTTCGGCGGGGGGCGTGCGGACCTGTCGTTGTTGGATGAAAACGACCCGCTGAACTGCGGAATCGAGATCACCGCCAAGCCTCCGGGCAAACAGCTTCAAAGCATTTCGCTGTTGAGCGGGGGCGAACGCTCCATGGTGGCAGTGGCGTTGTTGTTCGCGATCTACATGGTACGGCCGAGTCCGTTCTGCATTCTCGACGAGGTGGATGCGGCAATGGACGAAGGCAACATCAATAGGTTTATCCGCGTGCTGGATCGCTTCGTAGAACAGAGCCAGTTCATTATCATCACACACAACAAACGCACGATTGCCAAAGGCGATGTCCTTTACGGCGTGACAATGGAAGAGCGCGGCGTAAGCAAGCTGGTTGGGATGAAACTGACTGCGCCTACCCAAGTTTCGACTGAAGCAACCTCCAACGGAGGCGAATCGAAACCCACACATAGCCGGCTCGCTTTAGCGATGCGGTAACCGCAGCACAGGCATTTTGCCTGTGAGGCAGGCGGGCGCCTCGCCTGCCGGTTGATTATCGCGCGGTTTCAGATTCAGCAGGCTGGAAGCCGGCTGGCTCCGCAGGCAAGATGCCTGTGCCACATAAAATCTTTTTGCGCGCGATCATCGATCTCGAGTAAATTTGCCGGATGCTTCAGACGGCGCAGCGCAGCGCAAAATCAAAAACGAAAAAGGTCGCGCCGCCGCACGAGCGTTTTCTCGAAGCCTTTCGCTGGATGCTTCTGGCGCGCACGCTTGAAGAAAAGCTCGTGAGTCTGTACCGCGGTGGCCTGATCACCGGTGGCGTCTATATCGGCAAAGGGCAGGAGGCAGTCAGCGTCGCATGCGGCTTGTTTTTGCAAGAAGGCGACATCTTCGCGCCGTTGATTCGCGACCAGGCTGGGCGATCCGCGTTCGGCGAACCGCTGATTGATGTGACGCGCACGTATCTCGGCTCCCGCTTGGGACCGATGCGCGGGCGCGATGGCAACATTCACCGGGGTCACCCACGCAAGAACGAACTCGCAATGATCAGCCACCTGGGCGCGATGGTTTCGGTCACCGTGGGCGCGTTGATGGCGAAACGATTCAGAGGTGAGAAAAACTTCGTCGGCCTCGCGTGTATTGGCGAAGGCGGGATGCAGACCGGCGCCTTCCACGAGGGAATGAACATTGCGGCAGTGGAACAAGTGCCGCTCGTCGTCGTCGCCACAAATAATCATTATGCATATTCAACGCCTAACGACCGCGAGTTCGCGTGTGATGATCTGGTTGACCGCGCAATCGGCTACGGATTTGAAGGCTACAGTGTTGATGGGACGGACTTGGCTGCGTGCCTGAACGTGGTCGGTAGCGCAGTGAAACGCACGCGCGCAGGTTGTCCGCCGCAGTTGATCGTCGCGTCCGTGCTGCGCCTATCCGGTCACGGCGAGCATGATGATGCGAGCTATGTGACAGAGGAGATCAAACGTCAACAATTTGCGCGTGATTGCCTGAAAGTTGCCGAGCAAACCATTCTCAACTTCAAGTTATTGGACGCGGAAACCCTGGCCGAATGGCGCAAAGACGCAGTCGCGCAGGTGGACGAGGCAATTGCCGCAGCGCAAAGGGAACCTACGCCCGAAGGCGACAAAGAAGATTGGTGCGCGTATTCGATACGCGACCTCGCCGATTCCCTCGAATGAGCATCACTTATCTCGAAGCGATCCGAGAGGCGCAGGCCAAATTGTTGCGCGACGACGAGCGTGTTTTCATTTACGGGCAGGATGTCGGAGGCACGTTCGGAGGCGCATTCAAAGCGACGAAAGGTCTGGCGAAGGAATTTCCCGGACGCGTATTGAACACGCCGATAAGCGAAGACGCCATCGTGGGGACCGCGATTGGCGCCGCGATGCAGGGGATGCGGCCGATTGTCGAAATGCAGTTCGCCGATTTCTCCAGCATCGCGCTCAATCAAATTCTAAACAATTCCGGCACGCATTACTGGCGAACAGGCGTGCCGGTGCCGATCACAGTTCGTCTGCCGTCGGGCGGAACAAAAGGCAGTGGGCCGTTTCACAGTCAATCCATGGAATCGATCTACGCGCATTACCCCGGACTGATCGTGATGACGCCAGCGACAGTTGAAGATGCCTACACCATGTTAATAGAAGCTGTGGCGATCGACGATCCCGTCATCTACTGCGAGCACAAGTACCTCTACTACCATCTCAAGTCCGACAAATTACCGGAAAAGGGGTTGCCGACCGGTCGGGCGCGCATTGCGCGGGAGGGACGCGATCTCACCATCGTGAGCTACAGCGCAATGATGCAGGAATCTCTTGCGGCGGCGGAGGAACTCGCGCGTGAGGGTTTCGAGATTGAAGTTGTCGATCTGCGAACGGTTAAACCGCTCGACACCGATACCGTGCTGGCGTCCGTCGCGCGCACCGGACGTTTGCTCTGCGTCGGCGAATCGTTTCCGTGGGGCGGCGCGACCGCGGAAGTAATCGCGCGCGTCACGAGCCAGGCGTTTCATCTGCTCGATGCAGCGCCGCAACGTCTCAACGCGAAAGACACTCCGATTCCATATCATCCAAACTTGTGGAGCGCGCATCGACCCAATGCGAAAAACATCGCAGCCAAAGCTCGCGTATTGCTGCAAGAGTAAACTTATGCCGCAAGTTCCAATCATCATGCCGCAGCTGGGCGAATCGATCGCCGAAGCGACCATTGTCGATATCAAGGTAAAGTCGGGCGACCAGGTGCTGGATGATCAGGAAATCATTGACGTCGAGACCAACAAGGCAGTCATGGGCGTGACCACGCCGTGCAAAGGCAAAATCGACAAGATCACCGTCCAGCTAAAGGAAACTTATCCCGTTGGCGCAGTGCTTGGCTATGTAGAAGCGAGTGAGGTCGATGCCGCGCGATTTGCGAAGCAAGCGCCGCCTCCTCCGCAGCGGGAAGTCGCTGAGGAAATTCCTGTGCGCGCTGATCAGGAAGTCGCTCAAGCACGTGGGAAAAAAATCGCCGCGCGCGACGGTGAAGGCGCACGCGATGGCGGCCTGCCCGTTCCAGCGATTACGAAGGGAGCGACTTTCATGTCGCCGCGCGTACGCGCACGCATGGCCGAGTTGCAACTAACGACTGCCGACCTGGCGGGGATCATGGGAACTGGCGCAGGCAACCGCGTCACTATCAAAGACCTCGAAAATTTCCTTCACAAAATTGAGAACCAAACTGCCCATGAAGCTTCCGCTATTCGCGCCGGCGTAGCGGACGCGATGCGGCGCAGTTGGACGCGCCCACTTTCGACAATCGGCTCATCAGTGAGTCTCGATCCAGTGTTGCAAGACCGGCAATCGCGTGATCCAAAGCCTGGCCCAGGTCTTTATGCGCTGCGCGCGCTCGCTGTCGCACTCGCAGAGAATCCGGGCGCAGCCGCGAAACTGATCGGCAACCGTGTGGTCCAATCAAACTCAATTGACGTGGGGATCGCAGTTGAAGCGGAGGACGGAATCATGGTGCCGGTGATCCGCGGCGCAGACAAAGAGTCGCTTGCCGATCTTGCGACAAAATACAAGGAGCTCATCGAGCTCGCGCGCCAACGACGGATTTCACCGGACATGCAAGCCGGCGGTACTGCAACGGTTTCCAACTTTGGGACCTTCGGAATGGAATGGGGCACACCGATTCCCCTGCCCGATCAAACATTGCTGCTCGGCCTTGGAATCGGGAAAAAAGTGCCGTCCTGGGATGAAGAGAAAAACGAGTTTGTTCCCAGGACGGAAGCCCAGATTACGCTGAGTTTTGATCATCGCAGCATCGATGGCGGCGGCGCCGGCCGTTTGCTCAAACGGGTGATCGAGCTGCTGGAAAATCCGAAAGAACTCTGACAGCCAAACCATGCAAGGCGCCGTGTCGATGCCGCCCACGTGAGATCACGCCTTATTATCCATGCGGGATTTGCAAAGTGCGGAAACGCGAGCATCCGAGCAGTCCTGTTCCAGAATTTCCGAAAATTACAGAAGCATAACGTTTTTGTTTTCGACAAAAACCTCAGGATTGCGCGCACCCCTGAAGATCTCGTCGGCACATCCATATGGAGTGTTGAGCGGGCCAGGAAGAAGACTGAAAATCTAACGCAAAGACTCGCCGACGAGATGGCGGCAATCTCCAGAGGTAAGGCAGATTACGTTGCGATCCTGAGTGCCGAAAACTTGGCGAACCCCGGCATGGCCGAGCTATTCGCAGGGCTCGACAGTCAGTTTGAAGTCTGCGTCATCTTCTTTGTGCGGCCGCAACTTCAATGGATACCATCGGCATGGAAGCAGTGGGGCCTGAAAACGGGTGTGCCGCTCAGCGATTTTGTTTCTCAATGCATCGAGGCACGTAGACCCCCGTTCAGAGCAGGTATTCAAAGTTGGAAAAGCGCCTTCCCCGTTGCCACGATGCATGTGCGATTTCTCATTCCGGAACTACTAACGGATGGGAATCCTGCTCAAGATTTTTTCCACCTGCTTGGTCTATCGAGAGCCGAGTACGAGATTGAAAGTGAGGTTAGAAATCCCAGCCTGGACGTTTCAGTTCTTCATGTGCTCTCGAAAAACCCACATCTTTTTTCCGACATCCATGACAATAGCCTGACGCTGGCTTTGACGCGCGTCCTGCCAAAAAAGTTTCGACTAACAAACGTTCGAATGCTTTCGGCCAAGCAGGAGGCGAGAATCGAGGAGTTTTTTCGTGACGAAAACATTTGGTTATTGAACACGTTCTGCAGCGGGATGGACGTCGATCGTATCTACCGGACGTACTTCACGCCGCGAAAAGCTGACACCAGATATTCCGAGATGAGCGATATCGATCTGATATACCGGTGTCTCGGAATTATGCTCGAATCGATCGCGTTGAGTCGCAGCGACGCGTTTGCAGACCACAGCAAAACTCGCACGCAGAAGCTTTCCGAATTCGACGAGAAGTAACTGCGCGCCCTTACTTGCGCCGGCAATTCGCAGCGACAAAAGTCACAACCATCCCGAACGCGCAGATCACGGCCACAGCGGTCCCCCAGATTAGCCAATGCGGCCGATAGGTGAAGATGAGCCGAGAGCGGGCGCCTGCCGGGATTTCCACCATCGGAAACAATCCGCGATAGGAATTGACGGTGAGTTTTTGATCGCCCAGACGCGCTTCGTAGCCACGAAAGTACGGACGTGAGAAAGTCAGGAGCGCGGGACGATCGCCATTCGGCACATTGATATCTGCTTCAACGCAATTTCGCGAATTCTTGATGTTTGAAATTGTCGCGGTGGCAAATTGTTCGTCGGGTCGCGAATCGATCGACGAGACTGAGCGCACCCGCGCGAATGGCGCATCGCGGCGATGAAAGACACGCCCCTCGTCTGTCGCAAGAACCATCTCCCAGTCAGAAGCCGGCTCAGGGACCATGTCTAGTTCTCGTGCAACAACAATTCCATCCACGCCAAGTAGAGCTAGTTCTCCATCTTTGCCGGCTTGAGAATTCAATACATAGCTCCCCATCTCGGGATTGATCTCACCGTGAATCGTGCTCGCGAATTGCCGCGCTATGCCTGCGGCGCGGATTGGGCTGTACCCATTGATGAAATGCAGACCCGCCCACATGGATGTGCTTCCGGGGCGCAGGGTTTGACCGACTGGTTGCGGTTTGTTTGAGATGCAATAAGTCAGCTCTGCCCAGGGATAGATGCTGAGATAAAGTCGCTGTGGATCGAGCGGCGCAGGCTTACGCAGCTCTTGAGAAAAATTGTACCTCGGCACACCGCAGTTTGTCGGGATACAGAGATACGTAGCAAGCAATGCACCAAACGTGATCGCGACCGGAACCCAATACCAAATCCGTGGATTGCGGAACCAGAATTCGAAAACAAACCAAACTGTGCCGAGTCCGATGAAAATTGCAACCAGCGGAAAGGAATAGGAACCGCTCGTTCGGAAAATCAACATGGCGGCAGCCGCCAACAGGACGATGACAAACGGCGTTGTAGCCGCAGTCGCTGACCGTGGTCTCATTTGCAGCACTTCCGCAGCACAAATCGCGAGCACCAAATGGAAAAATGGCAGCCAGCGAAAGCTCCACCGGAAAAGGCCCGCAGTGGGTATCATGCAGAGCAACAGCACGACCAGAAGCAGGATTAACTCCCATTTGAGTCGAGCAACGAGCATGCGCCAGCTCCAGATAAAGCCGGCAATGAGCGCTACCGGAGCAACCAAACCGCACGCTAACTCCATTGCGGTATGCGGAACGTTTCTCGAAGAAAAATCGGTCCAGTTCACGGTCCACGAAGGAAGAATTAATCCCGGCAATGCCGCTGGTGGAACGAGCCATTGCCAGTGGGCCGACGAGGACTGCAGTTCCCGAGCTGAACCCTGAACGAGATCGAGGACTGCGAGCCACGCGGGCGCGGACAATCCGAAACCGAGCGCGACACCAAACAGCATCGGCAAGATTGAGAACATGCTTCGGCTTTGAACCAAGGATTTGATCGAGAGCCAAGCGACCAAGAGCAACAACATTAGAACCGTGTAAGGAAAACCGCCGGTAACGAGCAGGTAAACGAAGGGCGCGGCCCAGAGGAATCGCCATTTTGTTCGTCGCGGATCCAGCGCGCGTTCCGCTCCCCACCAAGCCCAAGGCAGCCAGGTGAACGCGCCGAGGGCGCCGAACCAATCGGTTGCTCCCCAGCAAATGATCCAGCCGCTTAGCGAGGCGACAAGTGCGACAAAGATCGATAACGGGATTGAAAGTCGCCGGTCACGCCCAAGCAAAAATGCGCCGGCTGCCAGAACGAAGAGATGCGCGATGGAAAGAGCGGCGGCCTGTTGCGGAAACGTAAGCGGAAATTTCCAAATGAGAATGATCGCTGCATTTACAAAAACCGAGAAGGTGCCGTACTGAAATTCACCCGCAAGGTTGCCGCAGACCCACGAATAAGGGCTCAGGATCGGCCAATTGCCTTCCGACCAGCTGCGCGCCACATCGGCGAACACCGGCAGGATCGACAATTCATAATCATCGTTCCAAAAAACGAGCGGATCATGCCAAAAAAGAAGCAGACAGAAGAATACAACGACTAATCCGGCTGAAAGGGCCCCAAGAATTTCCGAACGCGTGGAGCGCGGCGCGGGCATCTAAAATGGAAAACGCCCAACGCCCAACGTCCAACGCCCAATACTCAATTCTGAAAGACACGTGCTCATTTCGCATTCTTTTCAGCAGTCCGAACACTGGTTGCGAAGATTCTGATGAGCTCGTCGACTTCATCCAGGCATACGGGAAGGGCCGCGAGGGCTTCCAATTTTTTCAAGCGACCGGCCAGGCGGGGCCAACGGCTCGTTTCCCGCAATTCTTTAAGGCAGATTCGTAGCTTATGAATAAAATCCCTTCGTGATTCTGCTGCTTCGACCTCGCCGTGGTTAGACAGAGGCGACGTTCCGCACCGCAGAAGCTGGCCCGCAATGTGATTCCCAGCCCTTGTAATCGGGAAGGACTCCGTTAACTCGACAATATTAACGGCGAAATTCAGCAAGCGGTCCTCGAGATCGTACTGCCACACATCCCGCGTCGCACGATAAATTGAATTTGGTAACTCGCTCACTCGGATCCCATCTGCTGTCCACCCAATATTGGCCGTTCGGGGTTGGGCGTTGAGCGTTTCCTTCTTAAATTCAATATTCTGCGTTCGGCGTTGGGCGTTCGGCATTTTCCTTTTCATAAGACCACCGGCTTCCCCTCAGTCATCACAAGAACCTTTTGCTCAAGACCGTGCTCGCGAGCGGCTGCCAGCAATCTCTGCGGTGGCTCATGAAGTGGCTCAAAGCCGAGGCGAAATGTCCCGTAATGCATCGGGATCAAAGTCGCTGCACCCAACTCAACAAACGCTTTTACCGCTTCTTCGGGATTCATATGAACTTCGCGGCCAGTGGGCGCTTCGTAAGCGCCAATTGGAAGCAGCGCGACCTCGATGTTATAGCGGTCTCCGATTTCCTTGAACCCGGGAAAATAAGCGCTGTCGCCGCAGTGAAAAATCGTGCGGCCGTTCGAAGCGATCACAAATCCACCGAAATCCCGATGCAAATCCGCGAGGAAGCGCGCGCCCCAATGGTGACAAGGCGTGAGAGAAATTTTCAAGGGCCCAAGCTCGACCGTCTGCCAATAGTCGAGCTCGTGGACAATATGAAAGCCAAGGTCATGGACCAGGTTCCCGACACCCATCGGCACAACAATCGGTTGATCCGACGCAACGCGTCGCAGCGTGCGCCGATCGAGATGATCGAAATGGGCATGCGTAACCAGCACAAAATCAATCGAAGGCAGATGATGAATTTCGAAGCCGGGTTGTTTCAACCGCTTGATCACCTTGAGCCATTTCGACCAAATCGGATCGACCAGGATATTTACCTCGTGCGTCTGAATAAGAAATGAGGCATGACCAATCCAAGTAATGCAGACTTCGCCTTCGCGGATTTTTGGGAATTGCGGAGCCGCACGACCACCGGAGCGCTTCGTGAAAAGCGAGGGGATCAAGACGCTCGTTAGAAAATTGCGCTTGTGCCAGTCAGCTCGTGGGCGCAGCCGGACACGAGTCGAATCCCGAAGTCGTGGAAGAGGCGCCCCATCCCGCGATGTTTGGCGAACAATGTTTCGCCGGCTCTTTTTAGGAAAACGAAGTGCCACGCTCGAACACGATATAGGTGCGGTTCACTCAAGTAAAATTGTTTACCCGAGCGAGTAGTCCTGAACTGCAAGAATTTGCAAGAGTTACAAAGGCTAGAAGTTCACGTTCCAAGATTTATTTTTCTGATGTTGTAACCTTGTAACTTTCTCTATTCCGCGTTGAGTTGTCCGCGTCATGCGAAGTTGGAAAGCACTTGTTCCGTTGTGTCTGATCTGTTCAGTCGCGTTGGCATCGACATCGCGGTTGCCATTCAACACGATTTTTAAGGGGCAAGACCAATTCAACCGACTCGTCGCAAAGGCCAAAGCAGGAAATTGGAAGGCATTGCCGATCGGCGAGCGGACCGCGGCGGTGGGACAAGCGTTGATAGGAACACGCTATAAACATTTCACCCTGGAAATCGACAATCGGATCGAGTCGCCCTCAGCAAACTTTCAGGGAATGGATTGCTGGACGTTTTTCGAGATTGCTCTCGGCTTCGCCCGAATGCTGAACGAGCCGGAGTCGAACTGGACGCCCGAGCGCCTGTTACATTACATCGAACTGGACCGCTACCGCGGCGGTGAGTGCACCGGCGATTATCTCTCGCGTTTGCATTACTTGGAAGATTGGCTGTACGACAATGATCGCAGGGGTCTGGTGAACGATCTCACCCGCGCTCTCGGCGGGCAGACCGTGCCCCATTCGGCGCGCGAGATGAGCGCAGGCTGGCGGCATTATCGTTATCTCGCCGCAAATCGCTCGCTGCTTGGACCGCTGGCGCGCATGGAAGCAAACGTCTCCTCTCGACCTCTGTACGAGATTCCAAAAAGCCAGGTCGCCAGAATTGAACCCAAGCTACGCAGCGGGGATATCATCGGAATAATTTCGCGCGATAGAAGCGGGGTTTATTCGACCGCGCATGTCGGCCTCGCATTGCGCACAAGTGACGGCGTGTTGCATTTCATGCACGCTTCCTCTCCCAGCAACTACGGCCGCGTCATCGTGGATGAGGAGCTTTCGAAATATCTGTATCGCTACCGCTCAGACAGCGGGATCCTGGTCGCGCGACCTCTGCGATAGCTCAATTCTCTTTGTCTCGGCGATTGATTTTGCGCCGATCGATCGACAAGATCGCCAATCGCCGAATGAAAATATTCAACCCCTTATTGTCGATCTTGGTGTGGTTTGCAGGAGCGGCCTTGTCTGTTGCTGAAACGAAAATTCGCGTTGGCCATTTTCCGAATATCACACATGCACAAGGCCTGGTTGGGCACGCGCTGTCCCGCCAGGGCAAAGGTTGGTTCGAACAACGCCTCGGACCGGGAACCAAAATCGAATGGTTCATCTACAACGCCGGGCCGAGCGCGATGGAGGCGATTTTCGCGAAATCGATTGATCTGACTTATGTCGGTCCCGGGCCGGCGCTAAATGCTTACACGAAATCCAATGGGCAAGAGATTCGTCTCATCGCAGGCGCAGCGAACGGCGGTGCGGGTTTGATCGTTCAGCCGGATCAAAATTTGAAAGCAGCCGCCGATTTCCGGGGCAAGAAAATCGCCACGCCGCAATTAGGGAACACGCAGGACATTTCATGCCGGGCATGGCTGACGGCCGGTGGGTTAAGGATCACTCAGCTCGGCGGGGACGCACAGGTGATTCCAACACAAAATCCGGATCAGTTAGGCCTTTTTAAGGCGAAAAAAATCGACGGAGTTTGGACTGTCGAACCTTGGCTGACTCGCCTCGAGCAGGAGGCCTCCGGCAGAGTAATGGTAGAAGAACAAGATGCCGCCACTACAGTGTTGGTCTCGAGCGTTAAGTTCCTGAATGGGCAACGCGATCTCGCGAAGAAATTCGCCCAAGCTCATGCCGAGCTGACTGACTGGATCACAAAAAACCCGGAGGAAACGCAACGCTTGATCAAGAGCGAATTGTTCCAAGAAACGAGAAGCGACATGAGCCCACAAGTCATTGCCGCCTCATGGAAGCGAATTCTGTTTACCGCGGAAACGCCGCGCGCTGCCGTGGAAAAATTCATGCAGAACTCAGTCAGCGCCGGTTTCATCAAGAAAGCGCCTGATCTCTCCAAGCTGTTCGAAAATCCCTGATGTCACTGCAAGAAGAGCTCCAGGGTCCGCCGCCAGCGAAGCTGATCGTGGATCATGTCTCGAAATCGTTCCGGCAAAAGCGGCAGACTGTGCACGCGTTGGATGACATCTCGCTAGAAGTCGCAGAAGGTGAATTCATTGTTGTCGTCGGGCCGAGCGGGTGCGGGAAATCAACGCTGCTCGATATCATCGCCGGTTTGGAAAAACCGGACCGAGGCCGGGTGCTGGCGGATAATCAACCGGTGCTCGCTCCCGGACGGCACCGGCTGGTCATGTTTCAAGAATCAGCGCTGTTTCCGTGGCTGACCGCGTTCGGGAACGTCATGTTCGGTTTGAAATTGAAACCGGGTTTACGCAATCGAGAGCGGCGGGAGGTCGCAAAATTCTTTCTTCATTTGGTCGGCCTTGAAAAGTTCATGGAGGCTAACGTGCACGAGCTCTCTGGCGGCATGAAACAGCGCGTGGCGCTCGCCCGAGCGCTCGCGCCCAACCCGCGGGTGCTTCTCATGGACGAACCGTTCGCCGCGCTCGATGCCATGACACGCGAGCAACTTTACGGTGATATCCAACAGATTTGGCAAAAGCGCCGCAAGACGATCATCTTCGTCACCCACAACGTGCGCGAGGCAGCATGCCTCGCCGATCGAGTAGTGATTATGTCGCCCACGCCGGGTCGCATTCGCGAGATTTTTGAAGTGGACCTGCCGCGGCCGCGCGACTTCAACAGCATCGAGATCGCGCGGCATGCGTCGCAATTAACCGCAGCGCTGAAAGGTTATCTGGCGCCGGCGGAGGTGAGCGTGGAATGAGGAGAGCCTTGCTCGCAGTTTTGTTTTTCGTCGCACTTGTCGCAATTTGGGCCGCCTTGGTGCATGCAGAGATTTGGTCGCCCGTTTTGTTACCTTCTCCGCGCAACGTTGTGGATTACCTCGTTAACGCCGCACGCGATGGCAGCCTCTTCAGCGCGTCGAGCGTGACATTGCGGCGGCTACTAATCGGATATTTCATCGGTCTCGCTATCGGTCTCCCGCTCGGGCTTCTGACTGCCTCCTTGAAATTTGCCGAAGACACGATCGGCGTGCTCGCCCTTGGCCTTCAAACATTGCCGAGCGTTTGCTGGGTTCCGCTGGCGTTGCTGTGGTTCGGACAAACCGAAGGCGCGATGCTTTTTGTCGTGATCATGGGCACGGTCTGGTCAGTCGTAATCGCGACCGACACCGGCGTCCGCACAATCCCGCCGATCTTTGCGCGCGCGGCACGAACTATGGGCTCTGGTCCATTTCACCGTTGGATATATGTCATCTTACCGGCATCGCTGCCTTATTTGATCAGCGGAATGAAACAGGGCTGGGCGTTCGCCTGGCGTTCACTGATGGCTGCGGAAATTTATGTGACCATTCTAACCGGGTTTGGTCTCGGTCACCTACTTCATTATGGTCGCGAATTAAACGCAATGGACCAAGTCATCGGCATTATGCTGGTGATCGTCGTCATCGGTTTGCTCGCGGACAAAATCCTATTCTCGCCTTGGGAGCGCTTCTTGCACCGCCGTTGGGGAACCGGCCGCACATGAGCATTCTGCCCTGAAACGGTGTTGACCGACGAAGCAATGCCGAACAGAAATCAAATCGGCGTTTCTGTACCGCGAGTCAGTAGCCGAACCGTCCGTCGAGTTTCGCTAGCGCACTTGCGGAGAATGCCTGGTCTTCGGCCGAAAGGTATTCCCGGTAGCCTCCTACCTTTCCACGACGCACCTTGAACGATTCAGGGTCGCGCACATCGCCGGGGTGCAGGATTTTCGAATCAAACGCGCCGGCCGCCTCGAGCTTTTGCATGTTCTCGAATCGGGAAAACTCGAGTGCCTCCTGGAAGATCGTCATGTCTGGTGTGGATTCGCCCAGCATAGCCAGTAAGTCTCGAAAATGTTCTGCCGGCGCCGCGCGCAGAGCTTCATACCTGATCAGGGTGAAATTGTCGCGCCCGGAGAATTCGTCGATCCAATCGTTCATCGTGCTTACGATGGCGTCGACGCCGAATCTTTTGTCGCGCAGCATCTCACTGACACTCTTTTGCCTTAGTTCGACTGGAGCATTTGGATCGCGCCGCGTTATCTGAAGATAAAGAGAAACGAAACAGTCACGCGGGTCCCGCGTGAGCAGAATAATCTTTGCCCGGCTAAGCTCTCTTGGCGGTACCAGATATTTGCCGCGCAATCGATCCCAGAGATCGCCTTTAGTCCGGTGCTCGAACAGATCGTGCGAAAATATCAGCCGGGGAATATCTGGCTGGCAGTAACGTTCCGGTCGCAAAGTAAACGAGAGACCGAAGCGCTTGCAGAAGTACGCGCAAATAAATGCACGAAGCCAGGTGCGGCCGCTCTTCGGAATCGAGACAATGATGGCCGTCCCTCCCGAAAGTTCAGTTGCGCGGCTGCTAAAATTGCGGCGTGTCCATCGTGAAGTTGGATGCCCAAATCGAGGGCGTGACACCGACTTATCTGTGGCAGGAAATCCCGATAGCGTTCCGGGCAGCCTCGCCTTGTAAGCGGCTGTCTCTTCCGGTTGGGCTCCGGCCAAAGATTGAGATGTTATTTCGATTGCCATCAGGCTGCTCGGCAGAATGTCGCAGCTGTTGCATAAGACCGCAAAAAGGGGTACTTGTTCAAGCATAATTATTGGGGGCGCACTGGCTTCGACTCATCGTTGGAAGCGCAGGCGGCATGTCGAGGATGGTTCGTTGGCCTCGTTAAAAACCGGACCAAAACACAAACGCAGACAACGAAGGTCTCGCTCTCGCGGCTTAATTGATCGCGACGTTTGACGTTGGACGCCTGCTACGGCGGCAAACGCGGACAGCAGGCTGGCAAATCGGCGGAGCGACCGCGCCGGTTTGTGAATCGATTTCGCGGACGCTCGGGAGCCGGCAGTGTGCCGGCGCATAGCTTGGCTCCTCAGATTTTATCGTCGGACAAACATGTAGATGGCTGCGCGGATAGCGACGAGGACAGGGGTTCAACTCCCCTCGCCTCCATTCTATAGGTAAATTCCTCTCAAAAGCCGTAAGCTGACAACGGAACTGACAACAAGTCCCAGGAGGTCACGGTTGTTTGGCATTGTGCGCTGATGCCGCGAAACACTATGATCGGCCCGATGAAAATCCTTGGGACTCTCTACGAAGTTCGTCCAATCACATTTATCTGCTCCCGCTCGTGACTGCTTATATCGCTTATTGGAAACCACGCGAAGTCGACTGGGATGATCCGGGTTCACATATTTTGCGTCACGCTTGGAGTCAGCAGTACCATAAGGCAGCTAACCAGATTAGATGAGAAGGCGGAGAGTGCGATCTGTTTTCCGATGCGCTACCCTTTGGTCGCCTGTGGTACGGTGAACCGAATGCAGTCGCGAATGCAATCGGGTACGCGAAGTTTCGCAGCCGTTCACATCGCGCTGTGATTCGCGTTTACGATGAAGCCGGCAACGTGATTGAAACACACGAGCATGCTGGCGATTTCACGGAGTGATGAAATTTCTACCCTGACTGATGTCTGAGAAGCTAAAGATCGAGTTTCCGGCGCAAGGCTGGAAACAATTCCTTACGTCGCGGAAAGAAATACTCGACGCTTTCGATCGAGCGAAACAGAAAGCCAAAGCGCACGAGGTGGAAACATTTCATGGCAATTTGCTGAGGCTGAGCTGCGAAAATGGCTGTCAGGCTTCCTGCCAAAACGATACGGCGTAACGTCTGGGTACATCGTTTCTCCCGGTCTTAAAAGCGGTGAAAAAACGCCGCACTTTGATGTGATTATCTATGACAAGCTTGAGGCGCCCGTCCTGTGGGTCGAGGACACGCCTGATGTTTCAGAGCAAGGACGTTCTCTCGCGATTCCAGTCGAATACGTGCGCTGTGTTCTCGAGGTTAAATCGACCTTCTCTTCGTCGAACGTGCGGGCCGCTATGGCTCATCTCAAAGATCTCAGGCCCTTGCGGGCGGCCCTGATGATTCACAGGAAAGGTATAAGCTGCATCTGCCTGCCACGTTTTGCTGTGGACTAGTGTTCTTCGATCTGAATGAGGAGCACCAGTTCAGTGAAGCGGCGTTAGCCGGGTTAATCGAGGGCGTGAAATTGCGCGGCTTTTTCGGTGGCATCATTTTGCGGGGCCAAGGGCATAAAATGGACGTCACCGGAAAAATGTTGCTGACTCAATCCGCGACACCTTCCGAGAGCACGATAGGAAAAAATAAATCGTCGTTGCTGAACTTCGGGAGGACGCAATCTGTGAAGGTCACAGATAATGTTCACTTTGGCGCAATGTTAATGTGGAGTGAATTTCATTTTTCCCAGTTCGGCTTTGACCTGATCGCAATGATGCAAGGGACTTATGAAGTGGGGCGCATTTCTAGCTTTCACGGGATGGGCAGCTCCGAGTGGGAGCAAAAACAACCCTAACCATGCGCTGCAGCGCAACCGATGGCCCGGCACGGTGACTAGCTCACAACACGTTTACGAAGTCCGCCCGCGCAACGATCATCGCGGCGTCAATCTGATCAGCGACCGGTTGCCATTCGGTCGCCTCTGGTAGGCCGGGCCGAGTGCAGTCGCCAACAACGCGGGCGATAACGTTTATCATTGCCGCGAGTGCGTCTCTCTAGGAAAACTTATTTATTTGGCCGTCGCGTGCACGTAAATAGTCATCGGGCTGGCGGTGGTCGGGATCGACCCCACCCTGTCACAAGGCATAGGAATACCGGAGGTTGTAGTGAACGTGTAGCACATTTTTTTTGCGGTCTTCATGACCCGCTGTGGTTGTGCGGGGCGCACTAAGTTTTTGCTCGGATCGGCAGAAAATGCCGATGCGCAGAATGCGACCGTGAGCACGACACTTGCGCATCGAACCGACGAACAGCACAAGCGACTAAACCTGTTTCCTATTCTCACGCTGTAAACGTGATTCCGTTTCGAATTCTGCGCAAGCTTATTTAGGGACTATTCAAGACAAAGACGCGACAGTTTCAGCATTGCGAATTGTTTACGAGCGGGTTTCGCAGCAGAGCAGCGGCATGATTCCCAAATTATGTTCTCGTCGCCTGCTTCAAAACATTTCTTCTACGTCGCTTTTGGAGCGCGACTTAGTGAAGACGGGCGTCATCTACCTTGCAACGCGTGCGCGGCGAGCTTCGACTCAGCATGCGATTATGAAATTGGAAGCTTCACATACGTATATTTTGCAAAGCGAGACCAACTCAAGACCGTTCTATACGGAATGCACCACTGATCCCAATCGACTCGCTCCCCACAAACAATAGTGACGTGCCGCACCCCTCAAAATCGAACGGCACGCAGGCTAAAGCGTTTCGAAAGTCTGCCTAAAACCTGTCTCAAGTCGCGCTTTCTAAAAAGCGCAATTAGAATCTTCTTCGACCGGTGGCATGCGACATCGCAGGGTGAAAAGCAAAGCTCATTTTGCCGGAGTCAGCGAATACGCGTCTCGGTGATCGGAGATCAGCGACCAATTGCGATTACGTGTAGCGAAGGCTCATTGACCAAAACGCCCGGCGTCGTACGGCGCCCTGTCTGGTCGATTTCACGACGATCAATGAATCGAATCGGCGAGACCGTCGTAGTGCCGATCGGCTGCAGTTTAACCCGTTGCGGGATAAGCGAACCGGTGATGAAAATCGCCCGCTCTTCAACTTTTTGCTTCCGTTCGGAGGTTTGGTTAGTCGTGGGATCGGCGAGCGCTGTTCCGGCAAGTATGCTGGCCGCGACGAGAGTTGCAACGCTTGAAGATATCAGGACCTTCACAAACAAAACTACACCCGGGAAGGTACGGTGTGCAAATCATTGAAGCGATGACGATGGCCCCTCCCGACCAAAGCAAGAGAAGCAATAGCTGTTGCCACTGCCTCTCCGCAGACCTAACCAACGCGTCAGTGTTTAAAACCGCTTCGTTAGGCGCGCGTAAACGAACCGGCCGGTGGCATCGTAAGTGAAGCCGGGATAACCAACAGCGTTTCCACCTTCCCCCCATGCCTTTGGTGGATCCTGACCAAAGATGTTATTGCATCCAATAGTAATGATCGTGCCTCGCATCAGATGGTCCCAGACGCTGCGACCGTAGTTGCTGGTCTGAGCTGCAGCCTTTTCGAGAGGCGCACCGTCCTTGCCGCGGACGATCTCTTTTTCGCCCTTCGAATAGCCGGGTACCGGTTGCTCCTCAACCGGAAGAAGAGCGGTGAAGTCATAGGAAAGCTGACCGTTGAAGAACCAGGTCTGGTGAACCCAGTGCGGGTGAAGGTTTGGCGTAAATTCGTGGAATCCGTCGGTGTAGAGCACGATGCCATAGAGATCAAAGCCCTTCCATGTCCACTCGAGGCTGGAATTACCTTTCCATTTATACCAACCCTCATTCGACATACCCGGATCGGTGGTTCTGCCGGCCAAATTGCCGTTGTCTGGCCCGAACTCTCGAAAGATGAACCCCTGGAAGATGAATTCATCCAGGTAGGTTACTTGAGTCTGCGAAGTGAAGGTCCCCCAGGGCGTTGGCTTTTGGTAGTAAACGCCGAAGTCAACCCCGCGAGCCTCTTGATTGCCGATGTTCTGATTTCGAATCAAGATACGTGTGATGTTTCCACCAATGTCACGCTCCACCGCTTCGCCGGGCAACAATGTGCCTGTCAGTTCACGTTGCAGTACTTGGTCGGCCAAGGGCGCAGTGACAACGCCGGTGCGCTCGATATCCCAAAAATCAACCGAGAGGTTCAAACCGGGCACATATTTCGGCGAGTAAACAAAGCCGCCGCTGAACGAGCGGGAATCTTCAGGTTGGAGATTGGGATTGCTGGTTATCAGGGTATTCGTCTCAGGCTCGAAGACGCCGCCTTTCATCGGATCGTGAGAAGGCTCCAAGGTTGATAACGGAGACCCAAACAGTTCCTCAAGTGATGGCTCACGAAAACCCTCGCCCCAAGTTGCCCGGAGAGTCAGCTGCTCGTCAAACGGTTGCCAGCGCATGCCTACCTTCGGCACCAAGACATTGGTATCGTTGTTCAGAAACTCTTCAAATCGCGCTCCGACCACAAACTCCAGGGAATAAAAGCCCGGAATCATTGCCTTGGTCTCGCGCTGCAGCTGCGGATTTTTGCCGTCGCCTGTGTAGTAGGTACTCGTCACGGGGCTGAAGATAGGAATTCTGGTTTCTGCGTAAAACGCATAGGTCTTTCTTCCACCCTCAGCACCCGGAACTGGGGAATTACCGACGATGTCACCCTCGACGTTGAGCATATCCGGCTCCTCCTTCAGCGATTCGCGGCGGAACTGACCACCGAAGGCGAAACCAACACCGCCGGCCGGCAAGTTGAAGAGCGCCGTCGTATAGATCGTGGCATCCAACGTCCACAGCTTTGAGGTGTCTTCGTCCTTGGGATGCACTCTGGCAAAATCGATCGTGGCCTCGTTAGACGGGATTGGAGCGCGAAAATCACCGAAAGGATTAAAGGCAGGCTGGCCAGCGAGGACTCCACCCGGTTGAAAGATCGGATCGGCCTGGTTCAAGATTCGGTTGAATTGCGAGGCGGACACTTGCGTCCCGGTAACCGTATTCTTGAGTTGGCTGTAACGGAACCCGGCGTCGTACCCCCAGCTTCCGTTGAAGAGCTTGTCCCCCTTGATGCCGATCGTGCTCAGCCACGCGTCAGTTTCATTATCGAACAAACGGTTTCCAAACTCAGCCAGACGCGCGCGGGTGCCGCCCGAGATAATTTGCTCGAAGGGATTAAAAGGATTGAACGCGTCAGCCGGGACACCGGTCTCCGCGTGGGTGGGTGTGTTGGGTGGCTCCGCGCCAGGCGCAATTGGCGAATGCGGCGGAATGGCCAATGTGGTCTGACCCAAGGTCTGGAATGAACCGGTTGCTGGAGCTGCCAGTTCGTTGTGCGTTTTCACGTTCTGATAAAAGCCGTCCGCATAGACGACCATCTGATCGCCAAAGACCTTGTGGTCACCACTCAACCACACCCCATAGCGCTCTGATTCCGGGAAGGGAGAGCGAGAACTGATTGAAATTGAACCCAGGACGCAGACCACCGGCCGCCCTGACACGGTTATTGGCATCGTAGAGATACCTGTTTGCCGGGGACAGCCCGTTCGTAAAATCTGGTGCACTTGCAAATTCAGTCCCACCAGGATTTAAATTCTGGCCACCAGCGGCTCCCGCCACATCGCTGCTAAGCTGAAGATTATAAGGACTATTGTTCGAGCTCAGGAACGGCGGATTGGCCGAGAAACCGCGATCGCGGTTGGCGATGGAGTTGCGATGATAGTAATTCAAGACGCCGGTGATGTTGGTATCTCCCTTGCCAACACCGAAGATGCCGTATGTGTCGAATAGACCCGAGTCTTTATCGAGCGTGTTGCCGTATTCGACTCTTGCTTCCGCGCCGTCGTAATTGTGACGCATCTTAAGGTTCACGACGCC
>Ga0137403_10000800_pt1 | contig 40526 bp, 43 predicted proteins | sample CZOMad2_1_16fung_FD_122057 | JGI IMG/M metagenome (GOLD analysis project Ga0137403, IMG submission 122057) | Vadose zone soil fungal communities from Angelo Coast Range Reserve, California, USA - CZOMad2_1_16fungal (Hybrid Assembly) | ecosystem: Environmental > Terrestrial > Soil > Vadose zone...
CTCGACTGTTGTGATTTGGGGTGGTTACGTCCAGTCATACGGGAACCATGCCGCGCGGCTTGACAAATAACTGGGCAAAGACATGGTCAGCCGTAGTGCCGTGGGACCACTGGTCATGCACGACCAGCAAGAGCTTTGGGATGAGCGCACGGCCCTGTGGCCGACAGGCATCCCCAAGAGTGTGCATGAGGCCCTTCGTGCGATCGGGTACCGCAGGCAGACAGGTCAGGTGCCACAGCGCATACGCGACGCAGACCAGACACCAATGTTTCCCCATGGCTTCGGTACTCCGCATCCGATAGGCGTCGAACCCCAACGGCCCCTGACCGTCCTGATCAACCGTGTCCGTCGGCCATCTGGGCCAATACAGCGCCATGATCGTCGCGGCGTTCCAGGCCACCCGGTTCGTGACCAGCACCACCGCGCGTCCGGTCAACGACGCAGGCTCACAGCTCACCACGAGCCGGACCTTGTGCCCAGGCCAGGGAGCCGGACCGCCAGTGTGCAGCACCAAGAGGTCTGCTCTTGGACTGTGACGGGACGAGAGGCATGGGCCGGGAGCAGCGGCACGAGCGCCTCGACGGCGCTGTGAGGGCTTGGCAGCTGCAGCGGCCAACCATGGGCAGCCCGCACGTGCACACTGGCGGTTTCCAGCAGGCGGTTCTGCTGGAGCCGGCTGATCCAGTCCGTGCGCCGCCGAGCCCAGACCCGGACCACGTCCTCGGCCAGCGACCAGGCGTCGAAGACCACCACGCCACAGGGCACTTGGTGCCGAATGGCCGCCTCCACCCGCTCGAGCGCCAGGGCCATCTGGGTGTGAAACGGCGCATGCCGGGCGCGACACTCAGGCTCCTGGAGCCGCACGGGGTCTACCGGCGTATGGAGACGCTTCCGTGCCTTGTTGGCGGTTGGCCTCTTGAGCGCAGGAACGTGTGTGGCCACCGCAGCTGCCCACGGGGTTCATGCTTCCTCGCGGCGATACAGGCGCAGGCCCCGGGGGAAGCGCACTAGGCCACTGACAGAGCCGCTGGTGACCGGCTGATGCGCCAGGGGAGAGGTGCCGTCGCCGTGGTGGTCCTGGCGGTCCACATGGGCCAAGAGGCTGCCCACCTGTGCACACCGCGTATCATCGATGACGACGAGCGAGTCACGTCGTCGACGACGAGGGAGTGTGGTCTGCGGCCGCATGAACCGAATCCGGCGGCGATTGACCTCCGGCTCGCGCCAGGGGGCCTCCGAGAGCAACCGGCAGAGGTGGGTTGTGGCCGCGCTGTCGAGGCTGCAGCGCCCCATATTGGCCAAGCTCGTGTGGGGCAGGACGATCCGTCCGGTCAGATCGTGCTGACCATGCCGCAACTGGCACTGGTTCTCCAACAGATCGCGCCATACCACTGCGTGCGCAGTGACGATGGGAGCCGGGGCAACCATCGGCCATTCCATCACACACCCCCGTGTCCTGGTCTGCGGATTCAGCGTGGTCCAAGGGTAGCATGGGGGTCTCGGCATGGCAAATCACAACAGCCGAGTTTTTATAGACATGTGCTGAACCAGGAATTTGGGACGGTCCAAGGGGTGGTCAGAGCGAAACGAAAACCCTACGTTCCGGTGGTGTTATCTCGTGCAGAGATTGCCGCGATTCTTCCACATTTCTTGCCGCCGTATGATCTGGTGGTAAAACTGTTGTATGGCTGCGGGCTGCGGCTTTCGGAATGTTTGAATCTTCGGGTGCATTGTTTTAATTTTGATGCGGGGGTTTTAACCATTCATGACGGCAAGGGACAAAAAGACAGAACTGTGCCGCTTCCTGCAACGATTCTCCCTGAACTCCGAGCACAGCTTGCATCGTTGAAAGACCTGCACCAACGAGACCTGGAACGGGACTACGCGGGAGTGTTTTTGATGAACGCGTTAGAGAACAAATATAAGCATGCGGCAAAGGAGTTTATCTGGCAATGGTTTTTCCCGGTAAAACAGTTAACCTATATGCAGAAGACCGGGGAATACCGGCGGTATCATCTGCATGAAACGCATGTGCAAAAGGCGATTAAGCAGGCGGTTGGACAGGCCAGCATTTTTAAGCGCGCGTCAGCCCATACGTTTCGCCACAGTTTTGCCAGCCACTTGCTCCAAGCGAATTATGATATCCGGACGATTTAGGAGTTACTGGGACACAGCGATGTTCGAACCACCATGACATATACCCATACCGTGAAGAGTGTCACGATTAAAGAAGCCAAAAGCCCGCTTAATTTGTGATGTTTTTCTGGTACCTGGCTCTGTTGATTGTCGTCAACCCAAGGTCGGGGGAGGAGGCTGGCATTACTGCCGCCTCCTCCCCTAGCAACCGGACGTGAAAGTTTCCCGTCATCCGGCTCGAGCCTTTGACGGATCTTTCTCTCTGTTCTGCGCCAGTCTTTTCCTGCACCCCGCTCATCTGATTGACGAGACGGTGCATGCATGGGGAGAGACCGTCGGCCGACATCATGGACACGCTCCTTGCACGCGGGAGGGGGGTCCCGACGGCATGGAGCATGGCGGCTTGCCGTGCATCCGGGGATGGCAGGCGCGTGATGGCAGTCCCTCGGACCTGGTCGCTCAGCCAGCAGAGCCGCGACCAAGCCGCCAGCGGCTCGTCCACCGTCACCGCCATCGTGTCGTCATCCGTGGTACCGAATGCGGCCACCAGGGCACGACGTCGGGCTGCAATCCGCTCAGGTGCCCACGCCGTCACGTTCGCCAACGTGCGGGTGCGCACCCGGCCGCCTTCGCGGCAGGATTCACGCCACAGCATGGCGGGCAGAGCATGGCGATTTGAACCGGTCGCGCTCTATAGGCATACAATCATCACACCCTTCTCGTCGATGGTCACCGCTGATCTGTCTCTTGACATGCCGACACGTGTCATAACACATAGCGATAACCCCTGGTGTTTCTAAAGCATCCCCGAAAATAGCAGCGGGAAGATCCGTCGGGTCAGGCCCAGATTTTTCAGACCTCCTCTATCTGGGTGTCAACCGACGGCAGGGGATGGACGTTTATCTCGATAGATATCCAACGTCAGATGGGGAGCCAACCTGGAGGGGAACATCCCACGCGAGTGGATGCTTGGGGCATCTATTGAGCGTCTCTCCAGGTAGGTGTGTGGTATAGAGGAGGATAACCATGAGACACAGCGGTGAGTCGAGGCATCAATGGTGGCGTGTGGGCTTGGCACTGGTGATGATCGGGCTCTCGGCCGCGGTTGGGTGGGCACAGCCAGCGAGGAGCCGGGCGGGATGGTCGCGCGGGACCCCCCTGCCCGTCTTGCTGAGAGCGGTCGGACTGACAGATGACCAGAACGCTCAGATCAAGGCGGTCGTGGCCGCCCATCGGCCGACACTGCGAAATCTCTACGGTCAGCTACGCGTGGCGAATCAGACGCTCAGTGATGCGCTGCTCACGACGGGCGATCCGACCCCGACTGTCCAGCAGATCACCCAGATCCGCGGCCAGCTCCTGGCGGAGACGGTGAAGATGCGGCAGGAAATGCTGGGGGTCCTCACCCCGGATCAGCTGGCCAAGGCGGCGCAGCTGCAGGATCAGCTCCGGGCGCTCCGGGCGGAGCGGCACAACCTTCTTATGGGAGGGACGCCTAGTGCGCAATAGGTCGCTCCAGGGGAGCCGTCGCACAGCGACGCTCGCGAGCCGCTTCGGCCCAGGCAGGATTGTCTAACGCCATGGCCGCTCTCGACGGCGTGGCTGCTCGGGGCCACCGGCTGCGGTGGCCCTGTTTCCGAAGGGTGAGGGAAACCGCTAAGAAGATCGCTATGACGCCAAAGGAAAAACCAGTGGTCAGCGTTCCCAGGGCATATAACGCCGGGGAGGTGATGTTGGTGGTCATGCCATAGATCTCTAACGGCAGCGAATTATCGACCCCTGCGGTCAGCAAGGTGCGGCCGAATTCGTCATACGACAGCGTGAAACCGAACAGTGCGATGCCGATCAGGCTAGGGGCGATGATCGGCACGACGACACCCATGATAGTCTGCCAGCCGCTGGCGCCAAGATCACACGCCGCCTCCTCGTAGGAGGGATTGAACCGGTTGAAAACGGCGAACATGATGAGCACGCCGAACGGTAGCGTCCAGGTGAGATGTGCCCCAAGCGCCGATGAGTACCATGCCGTTTCCCAGCCCAATATGTTAAACATCAGGCCGATGCCTAGGCTGATAAGGATCGACGGCACGATGAGGCTGGCCACCGCCAAATAGAAGAGCGCCGTGGCGCCGCGAAAGCGCCTGCGGAACGCCAGGCCTGCCAGGAGCAACAGCACCACAGTCAACAACGTGACCAGTGTCGCCAGGGCCAGGGAGCGCTGGAACGCCCCCCAGAAATCCCTTACGCGTTGTTGCGCAAACAGGGCCGTAAACCAATGTGTTGAGATATCATTCATCGGGAAGGTGAGCCCGCCTGACGGCCCCTGAAAGGATAGGAGGATGATGGCCGACAGCGGCCCATAGAGAAAGAGCACGAAGACTCCGAAGAATGCTCCCAGCACATAAAAGCTCCGTGGCCGGCGTCCCTTATCCATCATGGGCTACAGCTCCTTGCGGATATCCACGATGCGGACCATCGCCATGACGATCAGCAGGGTGACGATGAGCAGGATGACGGCATTGGCTGCCGCAGCCGGATATTGCAAGAGCGCAATCTGATTCATCATCATCAGGCCAACCGAGGCACTCTGTCCCCCACTCATCAAGCGCACAGTGATAAAGTCGCCCATCACGAGGGTCACCACGAAAATTGAGCCAATAGCCATACCCGGTTTGGACAGCGGGATAATCACGTCCCTCAGCACCTGCCCGTCGCTGGCACCGCAATCGGCGGCGGCCGCGAGGAGCGAGCGATCGATCCGCATCATGGAGTTAAAGATCGGGATCGCCATGAACAGGGTGTACAGATGCACGAACGCCAGCACCACGGCGAAATCCGAGAACAACAGAAACTCAAGGGGTTCAGAAATCAACCCCATGGCCTGAAGCGTCGAATTGAAAATGCCATGCCGCCCGAGAAACGGCACCCAGGAGATCATGCGGATGATGTTCGAGGTCAGGAAAGGGACAGTACAGATCAAAAATAAGACCAATTGCCAGATGAAGGTACGCACATGGAAGGCCAGAAAATATGCCACGGTAAAACCGATGGTCAGAGTAAAAAACCAGGTGAACCCGGCGTACTTGAAGGTATTGACATACGTCGTGTAGGTGACGCTCGACGACAGCACGTCACGATAGTTGGTCAGGACAAACGTTGGGACCGTGGTGTAGGCGGTATAGTCCCAAAAGCTGACCACCACGATGGCCAGGAGTGGAAAGAACAAGAAGCCCACGAACACCAAGGTCAGTGGCGCGACCTGCAAATATGCAGAAAACCTTGTGGCGAGTCGCATAGCGCCCGGTAATCACCGCTTCACACCGGACGATCAGGCGGCAACGAATTCGTTCCACTTCCGGATCATGTAGCGATTCTCATCCATCACAGAGTTCCAGCATGTGACACGTCCCATGCGCTCATAGAACGATCCGCCATCGCGCACTGCCCCTGCCGATTCGATATTGGTGCCAAAGGGATCGACGATATCGCCTTTGGCTGGCCTCCCTTCCATCCAATAGCCCCATTCGTCTTCCGTCATATGCTGTTTGGCGGTGTCCAACACGGCGCTGTAGTAGCCCTGACGATTCAGGAAGGCGCCCACCCAACCGGACAGATACCAATTGATATACTCGTATGCGGCGTCGAGTTCCAGGCCGGTTAAATGCTTGGCCACCCCGAGACCGCCAGCCCAGGCGCGGTAGCCTTCCTTTAACGGCGTGTAGTAACATGGAATACCCTTGGCACGGACAGCGGTGACGGCAGGCGACCACATGGATTGAATGATGACTTCGCCCGAGGCCATGAGGTTGACGGACTCGTCGAACGTTTTCTAGAACTCCCTGAACTGGCCAGCCTTCTTAGCATCTGTGAGCACCTTCATTGTCTCGTCAAGCTCATCCTTGGTCATCTTGCCCTTATCGGTGTAGGTGATTGCCTCCACCGACTCGCACACCATGGCCGCATCCATAATGCCGATGGAAGGGATATTGAGGATCGAGGCTTTGCCCTTGAACTCAGCGTTCAACAGCTCGGCCCAAGTGTCGATCGGCCGCTTGACGAGGTCGGGCCGGATGCCGAGGGTATCCGCGTTGTAGATCGTGGGGATCAACGTCGCCCATCGGGTGGGCTCGGCAGCAAGCTGGGCCGAATCTGCCCCGGTGACGAACTCAACCGTGTGCGGGGCGGTGCCCTGGGCAACCTTTGCTTCTGGAGTCAGCTTGCCGGTGATGAAGACCGGCACGATCTTGTCGAACAACTTGATCCGCTGTGTGTCCAATGGCAGTAGGACGCCCGTCGGGACGACTTTCTTAGCCATCTAGTACTCGATGTCAGCAATGTCATACGACTTTGGTTGTGTCACCGCGCGCTGCACCACGGCATCGGAATCCAGCGCCGTCATCGTCATGGTAAAGCCCAGCTCCCCCTTAGCCTTGCGCGAAATTTCATTGATGTTGGAGACCCCAGTGCCAAACTGGCGGAGCGTGACGTTCTTGATGTTTTGCGCCCAGATCGTCGGTACATTCCGCCCGGCCGCGCCACCAATGGCGACGCCGACGGTGGCTGCTATGCGCTGCAACCAACGACGGCGAGTCATGGCGCCATCGGGACTGCCCGATGTTGTCGGGATCATCTCTGGACTCCTCTGTTGGCTGTTCGCAATCGAGCACTCGCATACTCTCTCATGCCTCAGACAGAATGTCAGTATCCTCGACCGCCCTTGTCGCCGTTACACGATCGCCGACGGAGACGGGATGATCATCAAAGCTGGCTTCCGTTAACAACAGGGTAAAGTCTTCGGTGCTACTCTGCAGGCGTATCTGCACCCAAGCGCCGCAGTATTCGACGGCCACAACCGTGCCGGCAAGCGCATTGGTGTCAACGGTAGAGGATGCCAAGCCGGTCTTGTCGCAGTGGATCGAACACACGACTTTGTCCCCGACCTGTGCCCCATCGACGGGAATCGTGAATCTGGCGCCGCCCTGGCTCTGGACCGTAGCGTGCCTACCGTGGGAGGCCACTACCTCACCTGACAGAAGGTTGCGTCCCCCAATAAAACGCGCCACAAACGGCGTTCGAGGATGCTTGTAGACCTCCTGAGGAGTCCCCATTTGCCGGATCTTCCCACCTTCCATGACCACCATGAGGTCTGCCAGGGCCATGGCCTCTTCTTGCGAGTGGGTGATATGAATGAATGTGATCCCCAATTCGCCTTGCAGTCACCGCAACTTTTCACGCATATGGCCGCGCAAGTAGGGAGCCAGCGCGGACAGCGGCTCATCAAGCAAGAGCACACTCGGATGCGTCATGAGCGCCCGAGCCAACGCGACGCGTTGCTGCTGGCCGCCCGAGAGTTGTGACGGCAGGCGTTCGGCAAAAGCATCCATCTGGACAAGTCTGAGCATGTCATAGGCCTGCTGGCGCCGCTCGGCCTTGCCCACACCACGCACTTTCAGACTGAAGGCAACGTTGTCGAGGCACTTCAGGTACGGGAAGAGGGCATAATTCTGAAACATCATAGCCGTGCGTCGGCGTGCCGGGGGCAGGTCATTGACCGTCTGCCTGCCAAGCATGATCTCGCCATCTGAGACCAGCTCATGGCCGGCGATCATGCGCAGCGTCGTAGTCTTACCGCAGCCGCTCGGCCCCAAGAGACAGCAATACGTCCCTTGGGGGATGGTCAGATTGATGGCATCAACCGCCATGACCGATCCATAACGCTTTGTCACCGCTGTGAGCGTAACGTCGGTAGGCTCAATCATGGCTCTGTCTTGCTCCAGAGCGCTGCTGCAATGCCGACGCCAGGCGTGACGACACTCCCGAGTGCTGACGCCACGGGCTGCTCAACTCTCGACGCCGAAGTAGGCGTTTCTCATATACTGGAACATCATGCGCTGGGTATTGAAGAATGAACCGTTGAGGGCGATGGCTGAGCGCATGACCTTGGCAAATTCCGTTGGTTGTCTATAGAACAGTGGCAGAATCACGTGCTGCAGCTGCTCATACAGTGAGGCCACCTCGTGGGGCGTATCCTCGCCAGACTCCTGCCCCTCGCCAATGGCCCAACCAGTCACCCCTTCCTGATGGCCCTCGAGCCACCAGCCATCGAGCACGCTCAGGCTCGGCACCCCGTTGAGCGCTGCCTTCATACCACTGGTCCCGGAGGCTTCTTGCGGTCGTTGCGGGGTATTGAGCCAGAGGTCCACGCCAGCGCAGATATCGCGGGCCAGCGCCATATCGTAATTTTCCAGATAGACTACCTGCATCGCTTTTCCCATCTCAGCCGAGGCAGCAAAGATACGCCGGATTAACGCCTTACCCGCCGTATCCTGCGGATGCGCCTTGCCACTATAGATGACCTGCAGGGGGCCGATATGGCGCGTGATCGACCGCAGGCGCTCCAAGTCAGAGAACAACAGATCGGCCCGCTTATAGGCGGCGGCGCGCCGCGCAAAGCCGATGGTCAAGACTCCCTCGTCCAGGCGGACGCCGGTGCGGTGGTGTACCAATTCCAAGAGATCGCGCTTGGCCTGCGCATGAGCATACTGGATGTCGGCTAGTGGGATCTTGACGGCGTAACGCAGGTAGAAGTTATCATAACGCCACTCGGGGATATGGTGATCATAGAGGTTGCGAAAGGCCATGCCCGTCCAGGTGACGGCATGGACACCATTGGTGATCGCATCGATCGGATAATCTGGGAACATGCCGCGCGAGACGTCGCGGTGGCGCATGGCGACGCCGTTCACATAGCGCGAGAAGTACAGGGCCAAATAGGTCATATCCAGCGTGTCGTTCAGGCAACAATTCGCCTTCTCCAGGAAAGCCGTCCATTCCCTTGCCAGCACCTTCTGCACCAAGTCCAGTGGGAAGCGGTCATGTCCCGCCGGCACCGGGGTGTGAGTGGTGAAGACGCAGCGCTGGCGCACCGCCTCTACGTCCTCGTCCGTCAGCGCATACCAGCCACTGTCCGCCGTCTGTTGCTGCAACAAGGCCAGCGTGAGCAGAGCGGCGTGTCCCTCATTCATGTGATACGGTTGGAGTCGGTCATAGCCAAGGGCCGCCAGCATCATCACCCCGCCTAGGCCCAAGACCACTTCCTGACACAGCCGATAGTGGCTGTCGCCACCATAGAGGTGATCCGTAAGGGTACGATCCCAGGGGAGGTTTTCCTCTAAGGCGGTGTCGAGGAGATACACTGGCACGGTATGCCCGAACACCCCGCGCACCACATAGCGCCAGGCGCATACCTGCACTGAGCGGCCCTCGATGGCGATAGTGACGCGTGACGACATCGGTTCCAGCACTTCCTCTGGAACCCACGCCACTGGACTCTCTAATTGATTACCCGCCATATCCAGATGCTGGCGAAAGTACCCACGGCGGTGCAGGAGCGTGACGGCCACCATTGGGAGCCCTAAATCGGCGGCCGCCCGCAACGTGTCTCCTGCTAGCACGCCCAGGCCCCCGCTATACGTTGGGATGGCGGTATCAAGGCCGATTTCCATGGAGAAATATGCGATCGTATCCGTGGTCTTGAACATACGCACCTGGAGTGGGGGGGTGGCGCTGGCTTGGAGGCCTCCAGCAGCTTCCCTTTGTCATTGGCGATGGCGGTTCGCGTGTGGATGCAATTTTAGACGCAATTTGGACCGACCACAAGGTTGATAGACACCACCGTGCCAGGAAGATTACGCAAAGAAAGTGCCATCCGGAGGCGAGTTGAGTCCAGTCCTGCTGATCAGGCCATAGCAGAGGCATTGTGCACTCCCAACAAACCGAAGCCGCTATCGGCGCCGTGAGCTAGCCACTGCACATCTCACGCCAAGGTCAGTGCCCTCGTCGGCGTGTACAAGAGGAGATTAACCATGCCTCGCAAGGGGGGGCAAAAAGCAGGTGTGTTGCTCAGACTTTAAGCATCGCGCAGGATCGCTGACCAAGAGTTGAACGGCATCGCAGCGCACCCGGCTCTCAGCTGCCGTTTTGCAATGCCCGCTCCGAACCGATCCCTTCTTCCCCCGGGCTTTCCTGGGTAGGTTTTTTGTCCCCGCTATCTCCCCAGGGTCTTTTGAGTTTAGGGTTATGATGGAGATGGTCCGCTAGCCCCAGGGGGATGCTGATTCTCCGATGCAGGGTATCCGGAAAGGCGTCTCTCCAGGAACGCGTTCATATCCTGCGCGCGCTTGAGGATGACAGCTTGCTGCCGGGAATCGGGCAGGATGAAGAACCGATTCTGCCGCACCGCATCAACGACGACCCCCCCGATCTGCTCTGGGGTCATGAGCACGCTATGGAATACTCCAGCACGGGCCGCCTCGGCCTCTGTGCTTTCCGGGGTCATGCCCACGACGCGCTCTGTTTCGTGCAGATTGCTCTCGACGCTGCCGGGGCAGAGCACTGAGACCCCAATACCCTTTGGACGCGCATACAGCGCTAAGGCTTCCGACAGGCCGACGACAGCAAACTTCGAGGCGATATAGGGAGCACCCTCGCCGGTGAGGGCAACCAAGCCAGCGATCGAGGCGGTGTTGATGATGTAGCCGCTGCCGCGCGCAATCATCTGCGGCAGGAACTCCCGGATACCATGAATGACGCCGAGGACATTGATGCCGAACGACCATTCCCAGTCCGCCATCGCGATCTGCTCAAGGGCGCCGCGGAGCACGACGCCGGCGTTATTCATGAGAATATCTACGCGACCCATTTCCATGCGGGCGACCTGAGACAGACGCTGAACATCGGCCTCCTTGGAGACATCACAATGCACTGTCAGGACGCGACTGCCATGCGCCGCGAGTTCAGCCCCCGTCTCCTCGAGCCGTTGGACGTTCACGTCCGCAATGACGACATCCATCCCAAGCTGGGCCATGGCCAGAGCAGTGCCTTTGCCGATCCCACTTGCACCACCCGTGATGACGGCGATCTTGCCTTCGAGTTGCATGCTCGAGTCCCCCTTGCTGCGTAGGATCTGTCACTCATACAGGAACCTTGCAATGGACCATGATATTTCTGGGCAGAAGACACGCTTGCACCCGTGGATCGTTGGGTAGCGCAGTCAGCGCGCGACCGCCGGCATGACCTCGTGAGCGATCAACTCCAGGGCCTCAAAGTCCGTTTGGTCGTTGTGCTGCAACATCACACGTTCCACCCCCTCATCCGCCAGGGCCTGCAGCGCCGCGACGATCTGCTCCGGCGTCCCGATCAGCCATTCCTCCTTGCGAAGGGCGTCGCGCACACCGGACGCATCGAGACCGGCGAGATGTGGCATCAGTCGTTGCATCGCTTCGATGCGGCGGCGTATCTCCCCCTCGTTACGACCGATGAGGAAGGCTGTCGACACACAGTGGCGAATCTCACGCGGATCGCGGTTGATGGCGCGGCAGTATGCCTCCAAACGCTCGCGCTTGGCGCGGTATGCCGCCGGTGTGATGGTGCCTGGCACATCCCATTCGTCGGCGTAGCGCGCCACGATCCGCAGCATCCGGCGCTCACTCGTGGTGCCGATGAGCACCGGAATCTGCGGTCGCTGCACGGGTTTGGGGCGTGGATTGGGACCTTCGAGCTGATAATAGCGGCCGGCAAATTGCGCCGGTTCGTCCCTGAGCAAACGCGTGATCACTTCAAGACCCTCCTCGAGCCTATCCATGCGCTCTCGCAGTGGTGGGAAAGGCAAACCAAAGGCACGGTGTTCTTGGTCGTTCCAGCCAGCCCCCAGGCCCAAGACCAGCCGCCCGCCGCTCAAAGTGTCGACCGCCGCAGCCATCCGTGCCAAGAGGGATGGATGCCGAAAGGTGATCGGGCACACCAGCGGTCCAAAGCGCAGGCGCGTCGTTTCGGCGGCGGTGAGCGTCAAGGCTACCCATGTCTCTAGGGAGTCGCGGTTCGCGTCGACGATCGACATGAAGTGATCCGAGCGCCACAAGGATTCGAAACCCAACGCCTCCACGCAGGCCATGATCTGACGCCACCGGTCCCACGTCAGCCCTTCCTGACCCTCGATCATCACACCTAGCTGCATCGCTGCCCTCCTTGCGCGCCTCCATCTCTGCTCAATGTCACAGGTAAGATTCCTAGCGATAGTATCAAAAACTTGGAGGATCTACCATTGACTCGTTGGGCCTGATTTAGGGGTCAAAAACTGCCCTCAGAGGTTTCCCACTGGCGCCCGCCTCCATCAATCTAGGCGATAGAACCGGTTGACTCGTCATTGCTGCCAATGATAGAAATGTAAGAATGGCGGCCGGTTGAGCTGTCCCGGAGGGCCGCTTTGGTGATCTGGGCGTCGCCGTCCGGCCGAGGTGTAGGAGTTGATCTGTTTCTACGCAGGGCGTTGGTGGTGTGTGCAAAGAGAGAGTGTTCATGCGTTTAATGGCGATTATGGCCCATCCGGATGATGCTGAGATCTGGGCTGGGGGCACCATCTGCAAGCATGTCGAGCGCGGTGATGAGGTCCTTATCGTCTACATGGCGGCGACCGAGGACTCGGTACGGGGGGAGGAAGCCAAGCGTGGCGCGGCCATCATGGGTGCGCAAGTGGCATTTGTTGGCCTCACGGATGGTCAAGTACGCGATCTCCCCGAGGCTTGCGAACGGGCGAGCGCCATTTTGAACGGGTTCGCCCCAGATATTCTAATCACCCACTGGACGGACGATTTTCATGCTGATCACGCCACCACAGCTGCGATCGTTCGGCGCGTGTTACCCTTTGCCATCTCCCATAGCGCGAAAGTGCCACGGCTCTGGGCCTGCGATACTTATTTCTCAACCGGCGCCCACGGCCCATTCGTCCCGGATGTCTATGTGGAGGTCACGGGCCAGTGGTTGCGCAAGCTCACGGCCATCCGGGCCCATCACAGCCAACAACCGGAGTCCTGGGTGGCACTCACAGAGCGGCAGTGTGGCCTGCATGGCCACCGTTACACCCCACCGGAGACCCCACCAGAGCGCTTCTACGCGGAGGGTTTTAAGCGCGTCATCCCCTTCGGCTTTATCGCGCCAGTGGCGTATCTCGACACCTGACGCCTGCGGCGCAGCGGTGCTTACGCCTTCTGGTAAAAGCTATACGTATGCCGCCGCGAAACCTCGGTCCGATAGTGGCAGGCCTGTAAAGGCTCAAAGTGATACTCGCGAAACTTGCTGAGGGCTTGGATCGTCCGGATATCGATTGGCGTTCGTCGGGCCGTATCATTCCAGCCCACCAGCAAGATGCCGTCGCGGGCGAGTACTGCATAGCAGGCGTCGATGGCCTGCGCGATATCACCAATACGGTTGAGGCCAAAGCCTATCACTCCATTCATGATCACCACATCAAAATAATTGTTCACCACGTGCCTTCCGATATTGGTGATGCTATCGACGATATGCCGTTCTGATCCATATTTTCGCTTCACATACTTGGGATCAATCGTCCAATATTCTTTCGTCATGAAAAATTCCTTATATCGTTGTGTATATGCTGAACAGCCTACAAATAGCACTTTTTGAACTGCAATGTCCCTTGCGAAATGAGGTAATATGGCTTCCTCAAGAATCAAACGATCGTGGGAGAAGATCTGCTCGGGCTCCAGCGAAAATGTGTCGATTAAGCCTGAAAGTCTCTGGACGAGGTACGTAACGAATGATTGAAAGATCATTTGCATCATTCCATTTCAGAGGACCGCGCTCATCCCACCGATGAACAGCTACGATGCCCCGATCATTTAATTTATAAGGTTTTCCACACCAGTCCGTAGGCCTGTCCACGCCCTTCAACCCGGTCGATCAACCCCGGAGGCCCTCACCCGCACCCTCTCCCGGAGGAAAGGGGAAGTGGGAGGCCCGCGCGAGATCGTCTCCGTATGATGGTGGGAGCGTGCCGATGTGTCGACGGCGTTGGATAGTAGAGAGCTGCCATGCTGGTGTCAAGATTAGATTCGTTCGCACAGAGTTGCGACGGGGCGTGGACAAGAAGCGGTTGTGTTCAGCTGCAAGTTAGTGTAGAGTGGCCAGGCCTGGCAGCAGCCTCTTAGCTAGGGAGAGCCATGACCGGCGTATCTGAGCCATGCCTATCCCCAGCTCAGGGGTGTACCCCCTATCGCCGAACGATGATGGCACGCCCGTCTTCTGGCGCGCTGAAACCCGCGGCCGCATCCAGCCTCGAGGTGGTACTTTACAGACCATGGCCGAGCTCACCGTCACCAAGAAAACCAGCGCTCGCGTGCCGACGGCCGAGGGCGAATTCCAGCTATCTCTGTATACGAGCAACCTGGATGATAAGGAGCATCTCGTCCTGCTCATCGGCGATGTCACCGCTCGCCAAGATGTGCTGGTGCGTGTGCACTCCGAATGTTTCACCGGCGATGTCCTGGGCTCCTTGCGCTGCGACTGTGGGGCGCAACTGCATCAGTCCATGCATATGATCGCCGAAGAAGGTCGAGGGATTCTGATCTACTTGCGCCAGGAGGGACGCGGGATCGGTATCCTCGACAAGTTGCGGGCCTATAACTTCCAGGATATGGGCTATGACACCGTCGATGCCAATCTGATGGTAGGGCACAAAGCCGACGAGCGTGAGTATACGGCGGCAGCTCTCATCCTCAAGGATTTGGGCATCCTGTCGGTGCGCATGCTGACCAATAACCCCATGAAAATCGAAAGCCTGCAAGCATTGGGCATCCCGATCAGCGCCCGCGTGCCGCTGTCCCCCCACATCACCGCCGAGAATGCTGCCTACCTGCGGACGAAAGTCCAGCGCATGCGGCACCTGTTGCACCTTGGCCCAACGTTTGAGACCATGGGTGATCGTCTGCAGAGCCTAGAAGCCTTATCGGCGCGGGCGGCAGCGCACCACCGACGCACGGGGCGACCATTTGTCACCCTCACCTACGCCCAGAGCCTGGATGGGAGCATCGCCGCTGACCCGGGCCAGCCGCTGTCCTTGAGTGGGCCGCAATCGCTGCTGTTGACCCATTACCTGCGCGCCGCCCACGACGCCATCCTGGTCGGTATCGGCACTGTGCTGGCGGACAATCCCTTGCTCAATGTGCGTCTGGTCGAGGGTAAGAACCCGCAACCGGTGATCGTGGATAGTCAGCTGCGTTTCCCACTCGAAGCCAACCTGCTGCGTCGGCACCCCTTGGCCCCCTGGATCGCCACCAGTGAGCAGGCCGATCGTGAGCGGCAACAGCGACTGGAAGCGGCTGGTGCTCGGGTCCTGCGCTTACCGCCCACATCGAGCGGCGCCGTTGACCTCGACGCTCTGCTGAAGCAACTGGGCGAGTGTGGGATCAGGAGCCTGATGGTGGAAGGCGGCGCCCGCATTATCACGAGCTTTCTAGCACGCCAATTAGCCAACTACCTGGTGCTCACGGTGGTGCCTCGGTTGGTCGGTGGGGTGCGCGCTGTGGGCAACCTTGGGGCGTTTGAACCAGCTCGCTTCCCCGGTCTGCGCCATATTGGCTATCAACGACTGGGCGAAGATCTGGTCCTGTGGGGCGATCTGGCGTGGGGCGAAGTTTAACAGCACATGTCTTGTATTTCACTGCACCCTATCAGGTGACGGTGCAGCAGGAATGGCTAGCGCCTCCTGCCCCTGGCCAGGTCCTGGTGCAGACCGTCGTCTCGGCCATCAGCCCAGGCACTGAGCTGCTGATCTACCGCGGGCAGGCGCCCACGGACATGCCCATCGACGAGACCATCACCGCCCTGCCGGGCGCTCTGACGTTCCCGCTCAAGTATGGCTATGCCGCCGTGGGGCGCGTGATCGCGGTCGGTTCACCGGCTGAGCAAGCCTGGCAGGGACGGCTGGTCTTCGCCTTTCAGCCGCATGGGAGCTATTTTCTCAGTGCTCCGACCGACCTGCATCCGGTTCCAGACTCCCTCTCACCAGAGGAGGCAGTATTCCTCCCCACTATGGAAACGGCCGTCAATTTTCTCATGGATGGGTACCCCCTCCTTGGGGAGCGGGTGCTGGTGTTCGGACAAGGCGTGGTCGGGCTACTGACGACGGCTCTATTGGTGCGCATGCCGCTGTCTCGCTTGATCACCGCGGACCGCTATCCCTCCCGCCGGGAGCGCTCCCGGGAGCTGGGGGCGCATGCTAGCCTCGATGCCGGCACGGATGATGTGCTGGCGCAGTTGCAAGCCTGCCTGCAAGACGAGCATGGCGCCCCGGGAGCAGACCTGACCTACGAGCTCTCAGGGAACCCACTGGCCCTCGACCAGGCCATCGCCGTCACCGGCTTCAGCGGGCGGGTCGTGATCGGCTCCTGGTACGGTCAGAAACACGCCGATCTGAACCTGGGTGGGCGTTTCCATCGTAGCCGCATACGCCTAATCAGCAGCCAAGTGAGCAGCATCACGCCGGAGTGGAGCGGACGCTGGACCAAGAGCCGTCGTCTGCACGTGGCATGGGACATGCTGCAGCACGTCAGGCCAGCGCATCTCATCACTCACCGTTTCCCGTTGGAGCAGGCAAGTCAGGCCTACGCCCTGCTCGATCAGCATCCGGAGGAGGCCATCCAGGTGCTGTTCACGTATGGAGAGTAATGGAGAGTAATGGCGCATCATCAGCCAGGCTGAAGAGGAGCATCGTCCGATGTACAGCGTCGCTGTGAAGTGGGATTTTGTCGCCCAGCATTTTCTCATCGGTGGCGATTGGGGAGCGGAGAACGATTGGCACTCGCATCATTACCAGGTCGAAGTGCGATTGCAGGGCCCCACACTGGACCAGCATGGCTATCTGGTGGATATCGTCGATATCAACACCCATCTGGAAGCCCTGGTCGGCCACTATCGCGATAAAACCCTCAACGACCTGCCCGAGTTCAAAGACCTCAATCCCAGCCTCGAACATTTTGCGCGCATCTTCTGCGAAGCGCTCTCGGAGCGCATTCAGGCGCCCAATTTGAGTGACGTCATCATTAAAATGTGGGAGAACGAGACCACCTGGGCAGCCTACCAACTGGAGCGGTCGTGCGCATCGGCCTCATCATCTACGGGAGCCTAGACACCCTCACTGGCGGCTACCTTTATGATCGCTTGTTAGTTGAGCATCTGCGCCGCCAGGGAGATCAGGTGGACATCATCTCCCTGCCCTGGCGGACCTACGGACGCCACCTGGGAGACAACCTCTCCCTCAACCTGTATCGGCGATTGCGCCACGCCTCCTTTGATGCCTTGCTACAGGATGAGCTCAATCATCCGTCGCTGTTCTGGTTGAACCAGAGGCTGCGGCGGCATGTGCGCTACCCCATCGTCACCATCGTCCACCTGCTGCGCTGCAGCGAGCCGCGGCCGGCGTGGCACAATCAACTGGATCGTTGGGTGGAGAGGCGTTATCTTAAAGGGCTTGATGGTCTCGTGTTCAATAGCCAGACCACCCAGGTCGCGGTGGAACAGCTGGTAGGCTCACATCGGCCGGGCGCCGTGGCTTACCCAGGCCGCGACCATCTTCCACCCACGCTGACGCCGCAGCAGATTGAGGCTCGGACACAGCAGCCGGGTCCGTTACGCCTGCTCTTTGTTGGTAATCTGACGCCCGTCAAGGGGCTTCATACCTTGCTGCAGGCCCTGGGGCATGTGCCGTCGGATATGTGGTGTCTGACCGTGGTAGGAAGCTTGACGATGGACCCTGACTATGTCCACAGCATCCGCCGGCAGATCGATGCATTTGCATGGCATGACCGGGTCAGGCTGCTCGGTGCGTGTCCCAACGCCGAGGTAGCCACACATTTGACGCAGCATCAGGTGCTGGCTGTCCCATCGTTCTATGAGGCGTTCGGCATCGCCTACCTGGAAGCCATGGGGTTTGGGTTGCCGGTCATCGCTTCTAGTGCTGGTGCAGCACATGAGCTGATCACTCAGGCAGAGCACGGCTTTCTCGTTGCTCCTGGGGATGCCGCCACCCTGGCGCAGCATATCTCTACACTGCAGCACGACCGTGACTGCCTGCGGCGCATGAGCCTGGCGGCATACCGACGTGCACAAATGCACCCGACCTGGGCTGAGTGTGCCGGGCATGTGCGCGAGCTCTTGCAGAGTTTGGTGCGATGAACCATGGCAATCCCGACCACCTACCAATTCACCCGCTATCTCGCCGCCAAAAAGACCGTTGATGACCGTGCCTTGAACCGGCATGTCTGGCACAGCCTAGCCCAGGTGATGTCGCCGGCGGTCCCGGACGGGCCTGTGCAGGTCCTGGAGATCGGCGCCGGCATTGGCACCATGGTGGAACGGCTCGTGGAATGGGGGTTGCTGCGTCAGGCGACCTACACCGCCATCGACGCTGACCACGAAACGATCACTGCGAGCCGCCAGCACTTGCCAGCGTGGATGACCCGGCATGGATTCACCATGCAGGAAGAGACGGCGACGCGGCAACGTTTTGGCCGCGACGGACATGACATCGCTGTCGAGGCCGAGGCCATCGATGTGCAGCGCTTCGTCGCTCGCACCAGTGGCTGTCGGGTCTGGGATCTGGTGATCGCTCATGCAGTGCTGGACCTCCTAGATATCCCTACCACGCTACCGGGTCTCGTGTCGCTGTTGCGGCCAGGGGGGCTGTGCTATTTCACCATCGCCTTCGACGGCGCCACCATTCTGCAGCCGGCGCTCGACCCGGCGCTCGACCTACAGATCGAGACGCTCTACCATCAGACCATGGACCTGCGGCGGATTGGCGGCCATCGTTCGGGCGACAGCTATACTGGGCGACATTTATTCGGCCATCTGCGCGCAGCAGGTGTGGACATCTTGGATGCAGGCAGCTCGGACTGGGTCATCTTCGCCGGCCCCCAGGGGTATCCCAGCGATGAAGCTTATTTTTTGCACTTCATTATCCACACCATCGGCACCGCCCTGCGAGGGCACCCAGAGCTAGATCCCGCCCGACTGCCGTCCTGGATCGCCCAGCGCCACGCCCAGATCGAGGCGGGATCACTGGTGTATATCGCTCATCAGCTGGATTTCCTCGGACGCGTGCCGGTGACGCCGGTTCATGAGGAGAGGGGTCGGAGCGCATAATCGAGCGATACGGCCGCCCTTACCCTGGCCCTCTCTCGGTGGGAGTTGGCCACCAGGTCCAGGCCGCCGAACCATGGAGACAAGGGGCGCTGGCTGATTTCTAACCGGTGCGAATCGATCTCTGCCATCATCTGCGGATCAACCGAAACGGATTCGTGGGTCGAGCCAGGCATATATCAGGTCCACCGAGAGATTGGTGAGCACCGTGATGACGCTCACAAAGATCACGATCGTTTGCACCACGGCATAGTCCCGCGCCTGGATGGAGTCCACTACCAGGCTGCCAATCCCCGGCCAGGTGAACATAGGATCGGTGATCACCGCCCCAGCGACGAGGTTGGCGAAGTTTAGGGCAAACAGGGTAAACACGGGGACCGCAGCGTTCTTAAAGGCATGTTTCCAGATCACGACGTGGCGCGGCATCCCCTTCCCACGCAGCAATTTGATGTACTCCGAATTCAACACCTCCAGCATGGACGAGCGCACGATCCGCATGTGGGCGGCGACAAAGAACCATCCCAGCGCCACCGCGGGGAGGATGAGTGCCTTCAGGCCTGAGCGGCTGATGCCGCCAGCGTTCGGCAACCAGCTGAGGTACATGGAGAAAAAGAGAATCAACAGGATGGCCGTCCAGAACACCGGCATCGATTGGCCGGCGACGGCCAGCACCTGCCCCAGACGGTCGACCATAGTATCGGGTCTGGTGGCCGCCAGCACCCGATGCCGACACCCAACACGACGGAGAAGATAAAGGCCGTGCCGGACAGTTGCAACGTGGCCGGCAATCATTGCATAACCACATCGAAGGCGCTCTGGTCAGCCCAACGGAGGGACACGCCAAAGTTCCCCACAAACACCCCTTTGACAAAATTCAGGTACTGCTGCCAGACAGGCCTGTCCAGGCCATAGAAACTCATGAGGCGCTGACGATCTTCAGGCAGGGTATCCGGCGGGACCAGAGTCTCGATGGGGTTGCCGGTGACCCGTAGCAGCAAAAAGATCAGCAGTGTCACCATCCAGATGGTGATCACCCGTCCACGCCGCGCCATATCGCATAGCCACCCATATCCGTCTACCTCCACCTTAAAAGGCCCACCACCCAACGGCTTCTTGGCAAAACCATCGGCGCCGACTTTCAGCAAATAGTGCTTGGGGACAATGCCGAAACCGACGTACCCGGCGCCGGTGTAGTCGAGAAAGAAGTTGGCAGTGTACTGCTGAGGAACCCTGCATGTTCGACAGTGCGGTATCCGGCGGGTGAACCACAGACTCCCCCGGGAGAGCGGCATCAGCATGCTGATCATGACAACGTTCAGCATAGTGCGCCTCCGGCCTTTTTGGCGCTTGACTGTCGGGAGAGAGTTTGGTTGCGCTACTACTCGTCTTCTTTTAAGGCTTGTTGTGCCAGGACCTAGCTCTGCAGTTGTGAGGGGCACAACTGCACGACTGATGCCAGTTTCGCCCGGAGCGACGCCAGGGCTGCTCAACGCCTGCCTAGACGCTGCGCTCGCCGACGCCCGCCGATGGGCCCGCGGTCGCGCAGGACATGGCGCCACCATCGCCCTGTTGACTAAGCAACAGTCTGGCACCAAGTTGCGCCCCTGGCAACAGACAAAGAACCCGAGCCCCTCGGGCACATCGACACCCGCAGACCCGAGGTCTGTGCCCCGATCGGAACGGGATATACTGCAAAGATAGACGCGGACTATCGCTTTCACCCCAGCGAAGCAGAGCGTTGAGGTCGGCGCTGAGGGCCTGCGCTGTGGCAAAGCGAGCCCGCGGTGGCGATAACATTTGTTGACCTCTCGACAGGGAAAGGATTAGCCATGCCAGTAGCCGTCTTTCACATGATCGCAGGGGCGCCGCAACCGGTGGCCCCCTACAGCCACGCCGTTGAGAGCGATGGCTGGGTGTTTCTCACCGGCCAGATCCCCAACAACCCTGAAGATGACCTGATGCCTCTGCCCGAGGGCATCGAGGCGCAGACTCGCCGGGTGCTGGACAACCTCACGCTCGTGTTGGGCGGCCTGGGGCTGGGTCTGGATGTTGTGGTGAGCGTCCGGGTCTTCCTAACGCATTTCGGGCAGGACTATGCGGCGATGAATGCAGTATACGCCAGCTACTTTCCGCCGGACCGGCGACCTGCCCGCACCTGCATCGGGGTCACGGACCTCGCTCGCGGGGCCCGCATCGAAATCGACTGTATTGCCCGACGACCATAAACGAGCGGTGGACTTTCATGCACTTACGATGAAGGTCCATCACGATCGTGCCTCGAGAACTGATCGCTATTTGATCTCCACCTCCTTTCCGATCAGTTTCCCTTTCAAGTCACTGTCCCAGCGGACTTTTCTCATGGCGATTTTGCTTGCAGTGCCTGAGTTGCTCCACGAGTAGACATGGGCTGTGCTTCCGATAACCTCGATGCACCAGATCAGGTTCTCGAAACGGCCAGCGGACCCAGTATTCATATAACGCGTGAAGATGTTCGGGTCTTTCGTGTCGGGCTGAAGCATCGCTTTGGAGTTCAGAAATCGTGAGTGATCCCGAGGTTCATGGCTGTGTCCGCAAATGATGGTGGGAAAATTCTTCAAATCGATCTTCGAGTAGAGAATCGCATTGGCCAATGAATTCTCATCCAGGTGTCGGTACTTGAAGAATTCGTCACCAGTGCAAACCTCCTTGACGAATGCCATGTAAGGATCCTTGTTCTCGAAGTACTCCCAAGCCACTTGGTGTCCCATGAAAGACTCCAGCAAGACTTCAAGGTCGGGATGGCCGCTGGCAATCGCTGCATTGGAATCGGTGCAACTAAGAACGTTATTGAATTCTTTGATCGGATTGCTATTCCACTTGCAGGTATCGCTAATCCTCCAGATTCGGTCTGCGCCCTGAAATGCCCATGCGAAGCATTCAGATATGACCTCGCCGACCGCTTTGGCATGGGGCGGGACACAAGCCTCGCCGAACTGGTGTCCATGCATGATGGCAAACTCCAGATTGACTCTGTGCTCGCCTTTTCTCTCCACAAGGACGATATCGTTTACCACACCGCTCCAAAATGCCGATTCGATCATACCCTCCAGCTCCCGTGAATAGTAACCGTCATGGTTGCCACCGATCTTGTAGAACCTGGACTTGCCGAAACGATTGTTGACAAGCTGATAGTAGTCGTGGTTGTCGTTCAGGATCTTCTCCAACTGCTTCCGGCTGCTTTCGATCCTCAGCCCCTCAAGCGCGTCCCAATCTATTTGGCCAATGTCATCAAGCCCCAGAATAGGCTTCTTGACGAGGTTCCGTCTTCGACGAGTTTCCTCGGGAGTTGGCTCAAAGATCACCAGCTCTTCCATATCTCCATTTTCGACGAGAGCAAAGCCTTTGTCGGCATAATGTCTGAGTACCTCGTAGTAGAGCGAGTAGTTGAACTTGAAGAAGTAATCATGGCGATGTCCCCGATGGGTCATGTGGTGGTCGGAAAAGATCACCAGACGATCATTCTGGGCGATGCCCACTCTCCTGAAACCTTCGGCATTGGCGGGTGTCACCTGGTTCCGGACAATGCTCGTCAGAGATGCATAGGATCTTTCAACTTCGTCGCGTAGCACCTTTTCTTGGTCTTTTCTGTATTTGTTCCCGACCTGATAGACCTCCCAGAGATCGTCGAACATCTCGATATCTCTGTCGGTCTTTAGTTGGTATGTCTTGCCTAGTACCTTCAACGTGTTGTAACTAATGACTGACATTGGTATCTCCTCGTGTTGAAGCCGTCGTGGATGCCGGTCGCTCCAGCCTGGACGGTTCTGTCGCAGATTTGCTTTTCTCGCGCGTTAACATCTGTTCATCATTGAATTAGTCGTACCAGACCCCCGATTTTTCCCCTAGAATCGACATGTGCGACCGAACCGACTACAGACCGTGTATGAGCTGTCTCCGTGTCCTCGCATGCCCGTAGGCCTCCTAAAATCACGCCGCCTGAGGGACGTTCGTTATGGCATGGAATCCCTCAAAACCTGCATGGCTCCTGGTATCCGCCCACCCCCCTCTCCCGAACCAGCGCCGCATGCGACCGATGCCTGGTGCCTGCCCTTCCGCGCGGGGCACCTTTGTCCAGCTTGCGGTCAGGGCCTGCTCGTCGTGATCCGCCTGCTCCCGCGGTACCAGAGGGGGCCACCATGAGCCACAGAGCCACCGGGTGGCCTCCCCCTGCCGGCAGTATCGGGGCCGCCGGTTCCCGGAACCGTGGCCCCCTCCCACCCGTGTGCCCTCCTCCCGGAAACCATGGCCGGAAGCCCGCTTCTGCCTCACCCTGCTGCCATCGGATCCCACCCGGCGTCCGGGTCCTCACCCCTCTTCCCACCTCGAGGGATCACAGATACCCCCCCATTATCTGACGAATGTTCTTCCCAACAGGCTCAGGCTGTCTTAAAATTCCATACGGGCTGGAGCGGCGGTTCAGTTCAACAGAGTTTTTGTGTCGGCTCCGCGCCACAAAAACTCTCTTTCGTTAGGCTTCCATGGAAAAACGAAGGTCGGCATGAGGCCGACTCGAGGAGACGATCATGTGGTGCAGCACCGTAGGGGTCATGGTCACCCTCACCCTCAGTATCCTCGCGGCGCCGCTGGTCACTACCGCCCAGCCAGCGGGGAAAGTGTACCGGATCGGTTTCCTCACTCCTGGCTTTCCCCGCCCTGATCGTGACCCCCCTGTCGACGCCTTCCGACAGGGGCTGCGCGAGCTCGGCTATGTCGAGGGCCAGCACCTCGTCATTGCGTACCGTGGGGCGGAGGGGAAGATCGAGCGGCTCCCTGACCTGGCGGCCGAGTTGGTCCAGCTCCAGGTGGAGGTGATTGTGGCGGTGGGAAACGCAGCGACCCGTGCGGCCCAGCACGCCACGCGCATGATCCCGACCGTGATGACGGGCACCCCTGATCCGGTGGCGCAAGGATTCGTCGCCAGCCTGGCGCGGCCGGGGGGCAATATCACGGGCTTGAGTAATCTGCTGGAGGAGCTCCCTGGCAAGCGGCTGGAGATCCTCAAGGAGACGGTGCCCCACAGCACGCGCATAGCCGTGTTGGTGAATCCGGCCAATCCACCCGCCACGGCGATGCTGCACAACATGACCGTGGCAGCCCAGGAGCTGAAGTTGCACCTGCACGTCGTGGAGCTGCGCCGTGCTGAGGAGTTGGACACGGCCTTCGCGGCTATAACCCAAGAGGGTGCGGACGCGCTCATCGTGGTGTCGGACCCGGTGCTGATGGATGGTCTGTGCGGACAGGTTGCCGACCGCGCCGCCACGAGGCGGCTGCCCGCGATGTATGACTGGAAAATGTATGTGGAGGCGGGGGGCCTCATGGCCTATGGGCCGAGCCTGTCGGACACGCATCGGCGCGCCGCCACCTACGTGGACAAAATCCTGAAGGGCGCCAACCCGGCCGACCTCCCCGTGGAGCGGCCCACGAAGTTTGATCTGCTTATCAACCTGAAGACGGCCCAGGCCCTGGGGATCACGCTACCCCCGCACCTCCTCGTCTTGGCGGACGAAGTCATCAAATAGTGGGTGCCTGAGAGCAGTGCAGGAGGGTGGCATGTGCCGCAGGGCGCATCCGTATGGCGTTGGCGTCGAGGGGTGGGCGGTATCTCACCCGCGGCTCTACGGGGCATATCCAGCCTAACATCGCACTGGAGCCGACCGCCCATAGCCTTGTATCTTTAAGGGGTGATGTGGGAGAATCCCCGTCACGCAGAACCCGGACGTGATAGACCGATGTAGCCTTGGTCCGCCGAGACCGGAGCGGAGCGTGGGTCGTCACGTCCTGGACTCCCCGAGCCCGTCCAGTTGTCTGGTGCCATTGAGCCCGTATGTGCACAAGGTCGGGCAGACAGGAGTGCCTCATGAGTGCTGTGTCATGCTTGGTGGGTATTGATGTGGCGAAAGCCCAGCTCGAGATTGCCCTGCGCCCCTCCGGGGAGCGATAGGCCGTCCCCAACGATGCCAGCGGGGTGACGACGCTCGTGGACCGGCTTCAGGCCCTCCGCCCCACCCTGATTGTGCTAGAAGCCACGGGCGGCCTGGAGCGCGCCGTGACGAGCACCTTGGCCACGGCAGGCCTGCCAGTGGTCGTCGTGAACCCGCGGCAGGTCCGCGATTTTGCCCGGGCCACGGGCCAGTTGGCCAACACGGAGGCGTTGGAGGCCCGGGCCCTCGCCCACTGTGCCGACGTGAGCCGCCCGACGCCCCGACCACTGCCCGACGCGCAGACGCCAGAGCTGCGTGCCCTCCTGGGGCGCCGCCAGCCACTGATCGTCAGGCGCACCGCGGAACAGCACCGCCTGGTGGGGACGAGCGGGCGCCTCCAGACGGACCTTGCGGCCCATATCGCGTGGCTCAACGAGCGCCTGACCACGCTGGACGACGCTATCGAGACGAGGCTCCGGGCCAGCCCGCTGTGGCGGGACAACGACGAGCTGTTGCAGAGTGCCCCGGGCATTGGGCCCGTGTGTGCCCGGACGTTGCGGCTGGAGCTCCCCGAGTTGGGGACGCTCACGCGGCAGCAGATCGCGGCCTTGGTCGGCGTGGCGCCCCTCAATGGCGACCGTGGGACCATGCGGGGCCGGCGCACCATGTGGGGCGGCCGTGCTCACGTGCGCACCGTGTGATACATGGGGACCCTCGTGGCCACGCGCGACAACCCGCGGATCAAAGCCTTTTACGAACGGCTCCCTGGCTGCGGGGAAGGTCAAAAAAGTTGCTCTGACGGCCTGCATACATCAGTTCTTGACGATTCTCAACGCCATGCTGAAGCATCGGACGCCCTGGCAAGCCCAGGAGGTCCAGCACTAAAAAAATAGACAAGGCCCCCTTGACAACCAAGACAGTTGCTCCGCTCCTGCGTCGCTCCGGCTATCGGCAGCGCCTGACGCTCGGCGTTAGACGGGCCTGCGATACGAAGTTCACGCTTTTCCTTCTACTCACCTGATAAGGAGGTGTAACCATGACGCAACTATCAACATCTGTGGCCGAGGCTGTCACCGAGCTGGCCAAGACGTTTGCGGGGCAGCTCCTCCAGCCGACCGACCTGGGCTACGAGGAAGCGCGGAGAGTCCACAACGGCTTGGTGGACAAACGGCCGGCATTGATCGCCCAGTGCCGTGGCCTAGCCGATATCGTCGACGCCGTGAACCTGGCCCACACGCTGAACCTCGAAGTCGCGGTCCGGGGGGCGGCCACGGCGTCGCGGGGCGCGCAACCCTTGATGGCGGGGTAATGATCGACTTGTCTCCAATGCGGGGCCTCCACGTTGATCCGAAGGCCCGCACCGCCCGGGCCCAGGGAGGCGTCACCTGGGCCGAGTTCAACCGTGAGACGCAGCTTTACGGCCTGGCCACCACCGGCGGTGTCGTGTCCTCCACGGGTATCGCCGGGCTCACTCTCGGCGGAGGGCTGGGCTGGCTGATGGGCAAGTACGGCCTGGCCGTCGACAACCGCTTGTCCGTTGACATCGTCACCGCAGACGGGCGGGTCCTGAGGGCATGCCGGGACGAACACGCCGATCTGTTCTGGGCCGTCCGGGGCGCGGGGGCCAACTTCGGCGTGGTGGCCTCCCTGGAATATCAACTGCATCCGGTGGGGCCCACGGTCACGGGCGGCTTGGTCGCCCACCCTATTGAGAGCGCCAGGGAGGTGCTGCGGTTCTACCGCGACGTCACCGCGTCGCTGCCCGACGAGTTTACCGTATTCGCAGGCCTGATCCATGCCCCCGACGGATCGGGCGCGAAGCTGGCGGCAATCGTGGTGTGTCACTGCAGTCCGCTGGGCGTCGGTGAGGCGGCAACGCGGTCGATGAAGGCATTCGGATCTCCGGCGATGGACACCGTCGGCCCTCTGACCTACTGCCAGCTCAATGCGATGCTGGATGCAGCCTATCCAAAGGGGGCGCTGAACTACTGGAAGTCGAATTTTCTCGTCCAATTGAGCGACGAGGTCATTGACACGATGATCGAGTGCTTCGCCAGGTGTCCGTCTCCAATGGACCACATACTCCTCGAGCACCTCCATGGTGCGGCCACCCGGGTAGGGATCGGCGATACCGCCTTTCCCCATCGGCGGACGGCTACAACCGTTCCGTGCTGTCTGAATGGATGGACCGGGCCGACACTGATCGGTGCATCGCCTGGGCTCGGGACACCTATACGGCGATGAAGCCCTTCATGGCCTCCGGCCGTTATGTCAATTACCTGGACCACGACGAGTCGGGGGATCCGGTGGCCGCAGCGTACGAGTCCAACTACCGGCGACTCCAGGAACACAAGGCCAAGTATGATCCGAGCAACTTCTTCCACATGAACCAGAACATCCGCCCCTTTTCTTGAGCGACGGAGCGTCAGGCGAGCCTGTTGGGGGGCGTGGAAATGCGACACCGCCATTCAGCCTGAGCGGCCGTCTAACCAGGGCATGCTCGCGCCAAGGTAAGCCCGAAACCTTGGAACTGGGAGAGGTCCCACGAAATTGGTTGTTGTGACCCAGTGGGTGAGAGCCGAGGAGGCTTAAGTCCCACCTAACCAACGCCTAGCCAGCAGGTCGGTAGCGAACCCTACGTGCTAAGCCAGTAATGGAGGTGCGGAGCTAGGGGAAGCGAGATGGTAGGCCGCGTTAGGGAGCCCCGAACTTGGTATAGTTGTGGTCCGCAAGGATATCCCTCTGTAGGATGGAGGGGAAAGCCGACGGCTTGCATGCGCCGGAAGGCAGTGGTCCTGGATGTGTGAGCGGCAAGGATCTGGGACACCACCGGGGTCTGAGAGCGAGGCATGTCATTAGAGGGGGCACTCGGGAATTTGGGAGCGCCAGTGGTCTCCTGGTCACGATTTCCCGGAAGACGAGGGGTACCGGGTGAACAAGAGCCCTGGCGTGGACGTGCCGCTTCCCGCCGTCCGCGAGCCGGAAACGGAACACAAATGGGGGAAGCGGGCCAAGTATTACATCGCCAGCGCCAAGTGAAGTGATGTGAGAGGGGCTACTGGCAGTCGTAGTGAAGCATAGTACCGAGGGTCTGGGAGCCCAAGCCCAGACCGGGAAGGTGGGGAACCAAGGCCCACGGGACCCACTGGAGGGAAGGCGACACCGGGCAGAACGACGGTTGGAGGGAAAGACAGGAGAGACTTTGAGCTCACCAACTGTCTCAACGACACTGCAACGGATTGCAGAGCCGGCACGTCAACATACGGCGATGGCGTTCACGACGCTGGCCCACCTGATCGACGGAGACATGCTGCGGAAAGCCTATCACCAGACGCGTCGAGATGGCGCGCCTGGAGTGGACGGGGTGACGGCTGCGGAGTATGCCGCCAACCTGGAGGCGAACCTGGCCGACTTGCACGAGCGGCTGCGCAACGGGTAGTATGATGCGCCGCCAGTGAAGCGCACCTATGTACCCAAGGAGGACGGCAGTCAGCGACCGATTGGGATGCCCGCGTTTGAGGACAAGATCGTCCAGCGGGCGGTGGCGATGCTGCTGGGAGCGATCTATGAGTAAGATTTTCACGATTGCTCGTATGGCTTCCGGGAGGGACGCAGCCCGCATCAGGCACTGCACGTGTTGCGCGAGCGGTGTATGAAGGAACACATCGGCTGGATGGTCGACGCAGATGTGAGCGCATTCTTCGATAGCTTGGATCATGATCTGTTGTGCGAGATGCTCACGCAACGGGTCAAGGATGGAGCGATCCTGCGGCTGATCCGGAAGTGGCTGCGGGCCGGGGTGCTGGAAGGGGAAACCCTGAGTTATCCGGAGCGCGGTAGCCCGCAGGGGGGCGTGGTCTCACCTGTGCTGGCGAACGTTTTTCTGGATCACGTGTTGGATGGATGGTTTGAGCGGGAGGTCAAGCCACGGATGAAGGGGCGCTGTTTTCTGCTCCGTTTCGCCGATGACTTCGTCATCGGGTGCGAGCGGGAGGACGATGCGCGCCGGATTCTGGCGGTCCTGCCCCAGCGGTTTGCCCGCTTCAAGCTCACCATTCATCCGCAGAAGACTCGCCTGGTGCGGTTCCAGCCAACCCGCCCCGAAGGTATGGGCGGAGGTGGGGAGGGCACGTTCGATTTTCTCGGCCTGACCCACTACTGGGGGCGCTCACGGCGGGGATACTGGGTGATCAAGCAGCACACGGCGAAGAAACGGCTGCGGCGGGCGATGCGCGCGGTGTGGCACTGGTGCCGTACGCATCGACACGAACCGCTGCGAGTGCAATACCGGCAGCTCTGCCGGAAGCTGCGAGGGCACTACCAGTACGACGGTATCCGCGGGAACTACCGGAAGCTGGAAGCGCTCTATCGTTGCGCCGAGCCTGCGTGGCGGTATTGGTTGAGCTGGCGTGGGGGGCCACGAACGATCCGGTGGGAGACGTTCGCCAAACTCCGTGCGGTGTTGCCGCTGCCCACACCCCGTATCGTGCACAGCATCTGATGCGCCCTGCTGGGCAGCCAATGTTCTGCATCCGAGTGGGACCGCCGCTCTGAGTACCGAGGAACCGGATGCGTGAATCGTGCCCGTCCGGGTCTGTGGGGGGCCTGGCCGGGTAACCGTCAGGCCTACCCGGCAGGCGACGGTGGTTACGCTGCGCTCCACCACCGCGCCTGACGCCCAAGCGTTAGGCAGTCGAAGGGTACGCAAGGAATCGGCCTTTGAATCAGGAGGTGTGCGATGACCGACGTTTCATCTATTTCGGTTGCTGTGGGTGAGCTGGGTGCGAAGTTTGCGGGGCGTCTCCTCCCGCCGACTGACGACGCGTATGACGAGGCCAGGAGAGTCCATAACGGCCTCATCGACAAGCGGCCGGCGTTGATCGCGCAATGCCGGGGGATGGCCGATATCGTGGACGCTGTCCAACTCGCGCGGAGGCTGCAGCTCGACGTCGCCGTGCGCGGCGGGGGCCACAATGTCGCGGGCCGCGCGACGATCGATGGCGGCCTCATCATTGATTTGTCCCCCATGAAAGGGATCCATGTCGACGCGAAGGCGCACACGGCACGTGCGGAGGGCGGCGTCACCTGGGGTGAGTTCAACCGCGAGACCCAACTGCATGGGCTCGCCACCACCGGAGGGGTTGTCTCGACGACGGGCATGGCGGGGCTCACACTCGGCGGCGGTATCGGGTGGCTGATGAGCAAGTACGGGCTCGCACTCGACAATTTGAGGTCGATGGACCTCGTCACCGCCGACGGCCGCGTCCTGCGAGCGAGCGCGGACGAACACACCGATCTGTTCTGGGCGGTTCGAGGGGGGGGTGGCAACTTCGGGATCGCAGCGTCGTTTGAGTTTCGTCTGCACACCGTGGGACCGATGGTCACCGGCGGTCTCGTCTGCTGGCCCTTGAAGGATGGAAAGGACGTCCTGAAACTCTTCCGCGAGCTGGCCATCTTGGCACCCGATGACCTGATGCTGGTCGCGACCGTGGTTGGGGCGCCGGACGGATCGGGAACCAAGCTCGCGGCTATCGCGGCTTCTCACTGCGGTTCTCTGCGCGACGGCGAGGCTGCAGTGCGCCCCCTCAAGGCCTTTCCCACTCCAGTCATCGATACGGTCGCCCCGATGACCTATTGCGAGCTCAACGCGATGCTCGACGCCGGGTATCCGAAGGGGGCGCGCAACTACTGGAAGTCGCATTTTCTTCCGGATCTGACCGATGAGGCCATGCAAACGATGATCGAGTGTTACGAGAGGTGTCCGTCCCCTATGAGCGCGATCCTTCTCGAGCACTTTCACGGCGCAGCAGCCCGGGTCGGTGTCGGAGAGACAGCCTTTCCGCTGCGATCGCCGGGCTACAACTTCCTTGTGCTGTCACAGTGGACGAACCCGACGGACGACGAGCAATGCATCGCGTGGGCGCGTGAGACCTATGCTGCCATGCAGCCGTTCGTTGGCTTGGGGCGCTATGTCAACTACCTGGACGACGACGAGCCCGGCGATCCGGCGGTGGCCGCCTACGGCCCCAACTACCGGCGACTCCGAGAGATCAAGGCAAAGTACGATCCGGAGAACTTCTTCCACATGAACCAGAACATCCGCCCATCGTCGTGACGCCAGGCATAGCGCCAGCAAGTCCACTGTGTGATCGAGGCGGTTGGCTGCCTAACCACGGGTTTGCAGCCGACCGCTTACAGCGTCTGCTCCTCCGTCGCTCCCGCTGCCAGCGGCGGCTCATGCCTGGCGTGTGTGCCAGGCATGGCACAGAGCGAGCGAGGTGAAAGTCCTCGTGCCAGGTCATCGCGGAGCCGAAGGCGAGGAGAAGGGCAAGGGCGTCCACCGCGAGGGGGGGTCTGGAGACAGCCCAATCCACACGTGCGAGGCGACGCACAGGAACCGGAGAGGAGGGGTGGGACAGCCGGGGCGAGCGGGCACGTGCCCGCGAAGTCCTCCATCCGCAGGGGTGTGCTTGATCAATCCGGCGTCGACGCGCAGAACGTTCGGGGTCTGACCCTGGGAGATCTGCCGGTAGTCTAGGGAACAAGGGACTGAGGGCGGAGCGATCCGGTCTGACCGGCCGGCAGACATCAGCCGAGGGCCTAGTAGGCCCGACGCAGGCGAGGCTCGTGCGGCACCCCAAGGCCGACAGGCGGGGCAACAGATAGGCTGAGCTGCAACGCGGGCGGACCGAAGGCCCGTACGGTGCCCCCAGGGGGGCTTGAAGGAAAGGAGTAGTCGTGTCGTGTCGAGCGGGGGCAAGGCATCCGTGAGGCGGCTCGAGCGGCCCCTGGGCAGACCGGGGGATGAAGCCGTCACGGGGACACGGGGAGAAGACGCGCCGGGGGAAGGAACGGCCCTGCTGGAGCGGGTGCTGGAAGCGGGAAATCTCCAGCGCGCGCTCCCCCAGGTCAGACGCCACCAAGGCGCGCCAGGGATCGACGGCATGACCGTGGACGACCTGGAGGAGCGCCTGAAGACCCATTGGCCGACGCTCCGAGCCGCCTTGGCGGAGGGGTCCTACGCGCCCCAGCCAGTACGGCGGCCGGCGATCCCGAAGCCGGGGGGCGGAACCCGGTCAAGTTGGCCCACGGCCCGTGGCGTCTGCGTCCGAGTCCAGCGCGGGCGATGGCGCTGCCGCCGCGCTTCTGCGCGACGCTGGGGCTGCCCAGCCTGATTGAGGGGTGACCCATCCACCTCATCCGCCGCATCGCCGGAGACGTGACCCGTCTGTCCGGTGGGGTGGGAGGGCGGGAGCCGCGAGGTTCCCCCCTATCCCGATTGGGCCGCCTGAGGAGCCAGGTGATCCGACTTCTGCTCCGTGAGTATGGAGCGGTCAGCGCTACACTTGCGCCCTGAAGATTGACTCGATCGTATGCTGGTCGAAGACATCCGCACGTTCTTCCGCAAGCTACGTATGAAGACATCAGCGAACCAAAGCAATGAGGCGTTAGGCAAGAAGTAAAGGAGATTACGATGAAAGCCGAACCATTCGAAATCAACGTTCCGCAGGAGATCTTGGACGATCTGGTGGACCGACTCAAGCGCACGTGCTGGCCCGATCAGGTCGAAGGTGTAGGCTGGGACTACGGCACGAACCTGGACTATATGAAGGATCTAACAAACTACTGGCAGCACCAGTATGACTGGCGCAAGCACGAGGCGGAGCTGAACAAGTTCGTGCAGTTCAAGGCCGCCATTGACGGCATTGGCATCCACTTTCTCCATGAGCGCGGCCGGGGTCCGAACCCCTTGCCAGTTATTCTGACTCATGGATGGCCGGACAGCTTTTACCGGTTCCACAAAATCATCCCTATGCTGACCGACCCGGGAAAAAATGGCGGCAAAGCGGAAGATTCCTTCGACGTGGTGGTGCCATCGCTGCCAGGGTTCGGCTTTTCCGGCCATCAGGCCTTGAGCGCGGATGGCGTTGCGAACCTCTGGGCCAAGCTCATGGCCGGGTTGGGCTACAAGACATATACGGCAGTCGGTGGCGACCTGGGCTCGGGTGTTACTAAATCGTTGGCTGTGCAATATCCCAAGGCTGTGACTGCCATGCACCTGACCGACGTCGGGTTCCCCACCGGGCGGGAAGACCTCTCGACCATGTCGGAGGCTGAGCAAAAATTTGCCGGCTTTATCCAGCAGTGGTTGTTTACCGAAGGCGCCTACGTCATGATTCAGGGGACCAAGCCGCAAACTCTAGCCTACGCCCTGAACGATTCACCCGTTGGTCTGGCCGCCTGGCATATTGAGAAATTCCGGGCCTGGAGCGATTGCCAAGGCGATGTTGAAAAGCGATTCACGAAAGACGAACTGCTGACCCACATCATGATCTACTGGGTGACGGCAACCGCCGGCTCGGCAGCCCGTATGTATCTGCAAAATGTTCGCGCGATGTATGTGCAGCCTGGCGGACCCATGTCAGCCCAGAAGAGCGAAGTTCCGGCCGCGGTTGTAGTCTTCCCAAGCGACACAGTACCACTACCACGCGAATGGGCCGAACGCAACGTGAATCTCAAGCGCTACACCATCATGACCAAAGGCGGTCACTTTGCCGCCCTGGAAGAGCCTGAGCTATTCGTGAATGACCTGCGTGAGTTTTTCCGCGAATTCCGCGGGGAGTAGCATCGGACGGATGCTAGCTTGAGGGGAGGCGATCAAAATGAAGGGTCAAGAAGATCATCGTCCTTGTCAGACGATAAGCAGGTTGTCACAGGCCTGGGGGCGGCCCAACCCGCACGTGCAGCCGACCCTTCACCGCTGCGCGGCTCAGGGCGGCTGACGCGGGCCGTTAGACGTACCACCCATGTGACAACCACAGAGGGATAGAGGAATGACGACCAAGGTTTCAAGTAAGGCGAGCATCAACGTGGTCGACCTCGTTGAGGCCGTTAGGGAGCATCCACTCTACGAGCATGTCAGCGATGAGAACAGCCTTCGCATGCTGATGCGCACACACGTGTTCGCCGTATGGGACTTTCAGTCCTTATTGAAGTCCTTACAGCGATCCCTGACTTGCGTCGACGTTCCGTGGCTTCCGACCGCTGATGCAGAGGCGCGGCGGTTCGTCAATGAGATTGTCCTTGATGAAGAAAGCGATGCTGCCCCAGGGGGCGGGTATCTCTCGCACTTCGAGCTATACGTGCAGGCGATGACAGAATGCGGTGCTGACCTTGAGCCCATCGAGACGTTCGTGAGGCAGTTAAGAGCGGGCCAAACGGTGGACGAAGCGCTTGAGCTGCCAGTCCTGCCGCACGGTGTGGCAAGGTTTGTGAAGACGACGATGGATATAGCCCGCAGTTCCCAAGTGCATCGCATCGCAGCGGCGTTCAGCCTTGGACGCGAGGAAGTGATCCCCCTGATGTTTCGCCGCCTCGTCGATAGGCTGGTGCATGTGGCACCCGACCGGTGGTCGCAGTTCCATTACTATCTGATGCGCCATATCGGACACGACGTGGAAACGCACGCCCCCCTTTCGCGACGGCTCGTAGAGCGTCTTTGTGGCACCGAGGGCCGTTTGTGGGCGGAAGCGGAGGAAGCCGCACGCGTTTCTCTCGGGGCGAGGATCGCGCTGTGGGATGACGTTCTTGACGCTATTCGGCAGCAACCCAGACAAGGCGTCTAACCCTTATGAGGATGTTTATGCCACTGCGTGGCCGTGCAACAGCAAGGAACTTCCCCAAGTTCCCGAATGGCCTCCGCTCCCACATTGGGAGCTGTGCCTTGGAAGGCCCCCGATTGTCAAGAGGCAGAATATCCCGGTCAGCGGCATCTTGTCCACTAGTTTGTGCGGACGATGCCGGCATCCGGGGCTGTGAGCTGACTGCATTGCCATAGAGAGGTGCAGCCGAGACGTGCCTGCACCACACACGTATGGAGGCGCTGTCGCCCTAGAAGTGGCGAGTGCAGCGAGACGATGGGGCGGTCTCCTGCGGCCTAGACACGTATCAGTGCCCGCATACCGTCCTCTGCACAGGGGTGGCTGCACGGCGACCGTTCGCCCGTGAGTGCCAGGCGCGGGGGCGGGGCAGCCACGTCCAGCACGCGCGACGATCGTTGCCGCTGGAGGAGTCGGAGCAGGCGTCCACTCAAGGCGCAGGGCTCCGGGAAAAGGGCCTAGGTGCTCCTAGGCGTGCCACGACGCCGCGTTTGCGTCACGCCAGCGCGTCAGGGCCGGCTGATCCCATGGGCGTCCCGTGAGGCGTCAGGCTCACCCGCTCCATTCCATGCCTCCTGAAGAAACGTATCCCGATCGAACGCCGTGTCTCGTGTCCACCTGTCATAGACGGCGCGCGCCAATTGATGGGCCAGCCCCGTCAAGGCTTTCCCCTGACCATGTGTTTTCCTGAGGCGAGCGAGGGACTTCTGGCCCGCCGGATGGTGGCGCAGGCACCGGACGGCGGCTGCGGAGAACGCCCACGTGAGGGAGGCATGGCCGCTCCTCCGGCCCGACGTGCCATCGCGTGTGCCGGCCGATGCTTGCGCACACGTGACGAGGCGGCCATCGGACACGAACGCCTGGAGCCGGGGGAAGCGGTGGATCTCGTGGATCGCCTAGCGCCGCGCCAGGGCCAGGATCTTGCCGACCCCTGGGATGGAGCGCAGGCGGGAGCAGATCTGCGCCTCAGGCGCTTGTGTGGTCTTGACCAGAGACCGCTCCAGGTCGGTCAGCCAGTGGTCGTCGGTATGGATCAGCGCGCGGTCGACCGCAAGGCGCTGTGGGACGGCCGGCTCGGGGAAGCGCTCCGCCACGTCGGCGCGGTTCGCCTTGTCGGCGAGCTGCTTGCGGATCGCCGGGAGGTGGTCCTGACGAGTGGTCTGTTGGATAGGGGCCAAGCGCTCGGCCCGTGTGCGCGTGAGAGGCCTCCGGCGCCGGAGCACGGCTCTGGTGGCACGCCTCTCAGTCGGATCGACATAGGCCTGCGGGAGCATGCCGCCGCGGAGCAGCCCCGCAATCGTGTGGGCGTCGATCGGATCGTTCGTGGCCGTGCCCCCAGGAATGGCTTTCATGTACAGGGCGTGGCCCAAGACGAAGGGCATCCCTGCCTGCAGGCCAAGGTCCGCGAGCCAGTACCAGGTGAAGAGGCCTTCGACGCTGACCACCATATCTTCTCGAGAGGGGACAATCGCCGGGAGAAACGGCTCGGGTGCTGCCCTCAGATGCCGGTGGAGCACGACCGCTCCATCCTGGTTTACGATGCAGAGGGACCATGGTCCGGGCGTGCAGGTCGATGCCACCGGAGAACTGGTGCGGTTTGGTGTAGAATCGCCTGAGGTCTCCTCCTCTTGAGGCCGTTTACGTGGTGTACCCAACGCCAGCATACCACGGCGGTCTGCCGAGGAGGGGGCCTCAATAAGTATCAAGGTGATGCACTCGGACATTATGAGAGTCGACCCCTTGAGGAGTGGGAGAAGGAAACGCGGCGTCTCGAGAGCCTGCGGAACGAGCTGAACACATACGTTGAGGCGCTCCACAGGCCACGGAGCACCGGTGACACAGTATTCCGGGCGGCTTCGCAATTGATAGGCTTGCGCGGCGTCCCGCATGTCGAACTGCGTTGGCCTTCGTCCAATTCCCTCGATGCCGAAGCACTGACTGGGCTCCGAGATATGGTCGAGCGCCTCACCACGGTTGCAACCGCGCTCGGCGAGATCGCGAACCACCCATGGGAGGCAGCGCGACGGGCCGACTGGACTCCGGTCTGGCAGGATGAAGTACGACGCGCGATCGACCGGCTGCGTCACGCCGTGCAGATGCTCGAAGACCGAGCTCGGGGTCTCAGGCCGAGTCTCCCTCGGTGACCGTGGATGGAGTGTAGACGAGCTCATACTACTCGACGAGTTGGCCGGCGTTCTGCTCAACTCTCCAGCCCCGCCGACGACCATCCTCGTGCAGCCTGATTGGGACGCGATTGAGAGTCGGATCAGAACCTGGATCGAGCACGGCCGGCGGAGAAACGTACTGCGTGCTGAGGTGTTGGAGCGCTTCACAGAAAAAATCCTGGCTCTCGACCTGGATGCCGTACAGCAGCGTTTCAAGGAGGCGGAAGAGTTGTGGTTGCCCCTTTCATGGTGGCATCGCCGCTCTGTGTGGCAGAAGATCGAATCTGCCCGCAGGGATGGGCATGCATCTACGACGGCAGAGCTTGCATCGGCGATCGAACGAGCCCGGTCGCTGCGTCAGGAGGAACAAGCCCTGACAGCTGCAGGCGACGAAGCGCGCGCACTTGTCGAGGGGAGGAGCCTGACGAGGAGCCGAGTGAGGTCGAGATCGTTGAGGATCTTGAGAGCATTCTCGACGACTGTCTCAGCGCTCGTCTCCCCTGGCTTCCCCTCAATTGGTACTACCGTAGCCGCCATGAAAGTCTCATCGCCTTCAGCAATCACCACTGCTACCGCAATCGTCTCCTGACCTTTCCCTCGCCCTATCGGGAGAGCATAGGAATTTCGTGGCTCTATGTCCCCGGGGGAGTCTATGACCGGGGCAAATCGGCAACGAACCGGGCGGAAGCTGATGCGATCGTGGCGGAGATCGTGCATCGATTGCTGGATGAGTAGCTGCGCCAATGGTCTATCGGCGTTGTGACGTTCAGCCAGGCGCAGCAGACGCAGGTTGAGGACCTTCTGGAGCAGGTCCGCCGCACGAGTCCAGAGGTGGATGCGTTCTTCGCGGAGGAGCTGTCGGAGCCTGTGTTCGTCAAAAACCTGGAGAACGTCGAGGGGGACGAGCGGGACGTCATTCTCTTTTCGATCTGCTACGGACCTGACGCGCTCGGCCGCATCGCGCTGAACTTCGGCCCCATGAACCGCGAGGGTGGAGAGCGGCGGCTAAACGTCGCCATCACCCGGGCCCGGCGAGAGGTACTGGTCTTTTCGACCCTGCGTGCTGACCAGATCGACCTCGCCCGCACCCGCGCCCGAGGTGTCCATGACCTCAAGAAATTTCTCGACTATGCCGAGCGTGGGCCATTAGCTCTCGCCGAGGCCACCCAGTATGATCCTGAGGCAGACTTTGAGTCCCCCTTTGAAAAGGCTGTATACGACAGCTTGGTCGACAAGGGCTGGGAGGTCATCTGCAGGTGGGATGTGCGCGCTATCGGACCGACCTGGCGGTGGTCGATCCTGACGCACCGGGACGCTATCTGGTCGGCATCGAGTGCGACGGGGCGAACTACCATCGAGCGAAGACTGCCCGCGACCGAGACAAATTGAGCGAGAGCATCCTGCGGGACCTGGGATGGGAATTGCACCGGATCTGGTCCACTGATTGGTGGACTGATCCCGCAGAGGAAGGGCGAAAACTGGAAGCAGTCCTCGAACATGCGGTGGCGACACGACGCGACCAGCCAACCATATCAAAGATGCCAGTGCCTCCTGCAGAGGACGTCGCCCAGGTCGTCGAGACGTTGGCATCCACAGCGTTCCCGGAGTCGTTAGCGCCGCAGTCCGCAACTCCGTTTGAGAGCAATTTTCCAGTCTATGTGCCATATCCTGTGACTCGGTTACTCGGAATACAGCAGGAGTTCTACCAATACGTTTCAAGCCATCGTATTCGCGAGGTGATTGCAGAAGTGGTCAAACACGAAGGTCCGATCAGCCTGCGGCTTGCAGCCCGACGCGTGGCCACCCATTGGGGCTTTAAGCAAGTTCGCGAGCAGACCAGGGAGCGTGTCCGGAACCCGATACCTCGGGAAGAAGTGCAGGCGCATGCCTCAGGGACCGATGTATTTCTGTGGCCAGCTGGGACAGATCCGGACACATAGCAGAATTTCCGTGTCCCCAGCTTGAGTCCTGATTCAGTCCGTGACGCGGACGATTTACCCGTTGAGGAGATAGCTTGCGCCGCGCTCTTCATCCTACGGCAGCGTATCAGTGTTCCCGAAGCTGATCTCGTAAGGGAAACCGGCCGCCTCTTTGGATTCCAGCGGTCGGGTGAGCGCATTGAGCGGCGGATGCTTGCAGGAATAAAGATCCTCGTATAGCGGGGTGCAGCCCAACGCGACGATTCAGCGATTGCACTGCAGGTCAGCTAATATCAGGCTGTTCCTCTGAAGAGTTGCCGGATACTCATTTACGGCGTAGTATAGCGTCGTACTGTTCGCTGGATAGATGTATACTTGAGCATCGCTATTAGGATTTGATCGGCCTGCAGCGACCGGGTATCGGTGTCTTCGCGGCAAATACACCTGAGCCTCAATGAGGAGGGCATAGAGTGATGGCCACAGATGGTGGATCGCAGATGCAAGCAGAACCCGCCGCAACAGTGTCAGAGGCCCCTGTCGTCCCTACACGCGTAACCGACGATGACGGGCATATCGTCGAGATCTTTCCGCTGCCGACCGATGAGTCCACGCTCGAGCGGTTGCTGCGGGAGCTGTTCGAGTCGCATTGGGATAAGATCGTCTTTGGGCCGATCATCCAGGGCGCGGCCTGGGAGTTCCAGGCGCCGCACGCGCCCACGCATGTCGGGATACTCGATGGCTATCTAACCGTCGCCTTCGGCGCCCCACACTTCCACCTGTGCATTGGTCCGACGCAAGGACCGCGTCACAGCCCAACCCCGCCAGAGCTCGCCCAACACCGTCGCTGCGCGCGCGCGGAATTCTTCCGCCGCCTCTCTCTCGCGGGGACACCGAGCTCATGGGGTCTGCGCCTTTTCAACGGCCATGGCGAGCAGCAAGCGACCATAGTCTTCCCGAATCCCTTCCTGTCCGCAGACGGCAAGAAGGTCCTCAACCCACCTGACTGGTCGCGCCTCGATCTTTGGGACGAGCTGAGGTTCCGTTATGCGGGCGTGCAAGGTCCCGATCCTGTCGACCGATCCGGCACGCGCTTCCAGCACGACTGACCACTCCATTCTCTGATACTTGGGGGCGCTCATGCCGTCGCGCCGACAATTGTCGAGTGCATGGACCTGATCAACGCCGGCTGTGCAGCCGTGCAGGGGAGCGGACGCCCAGAGAGCGAGCGTCCTACCCCTGCTAGCCGGCCTCAGAATGGCTACCGGCGGCTTTCAGCATCTGCCGTCGTAATGGTAATATGCGACAACGTCGTATTGGCTTTGGCGCCGTGCCAGTGCCGCTCGCCAGCCTTGATGTGGACCACGTCGCCGATGTTGATGTCTCGCTCCTCATGCTCCGTGGCGACGATGCCGCTGCCGCCGGTGACGACCAGAATCTGATCGCACGTATGGGCATGCCATCCGGTCGTGGCTCCTTGTTTAAAGTTAACGACACTGCAGCGGTAGTTGTCGGAGTCCCCATCTGGGATGATGGTCTGCCGTGAGCGGCTGACGGCTCCTCCGGTCCACCCCGCAATAGGTGTGGCACTGCCCATCGGTTCTTCTGGTAGTTCGCTAATTTTGACGACGTGCATGGCTCTTCTCCTCGCTGAAGAGGTTTGGCTCCTCGGTTGTCCGTGATGTCCCCGGATTT
>Ga0137403_10000801_pt1 | contig 40497 bp, 36 predicted proteins | sample CZOMad2_1_16fung_FD_122057 | JGI IMG/M metagenome (GOLD analysis project Ga0137403, IMG submission 122057) | Vadose zone soil fungal communities from Angelo Coast Range Reserve, California, USA - CZOMad2_1_16fungal (Hybrid Assembly) | ecosystem: Environmental > Terrestrial > Soil > Vadose zone...
AAAGCGTGCGCAAGACCAGCAAGGTCATCGTTCTGCACGAACACTCCCGCACCGGAGGCCTCGCCGGCGAAATCGCTGCCATCATCAATGAAGAAGCTTTCGACGATCTCGACGGCCCCATCGTGCGCATCGCCGCCCAGGATTCTCCCGTGCCGTTCTCGCCGCCGCAGGAGGAATACTTCCTGCCCAAGCTAGGCGACGTGTTGCGCGAGGCGCGGCGGCTGAAAGCCTATTAAGTTTGCAGCCGTCACAAGACACGTGGGGGCAGCCGCCCTCGGCTGTCCCGCCAAGCGCAGCTCGGCAGAGCAGTAATAAAAATGCACGAAAACCTCGTAACCATCGCGATCTTTCACAGCCATCCTGAATTCCTGCTGGCCCGCACCCGCTTGGAATCAGCTGATATCGAATCCTTCGCGTATGATGAAAACATGCTTCGCATAGGCGGCTGGCATTCCCATGTACTCGGCGGAATCAAACTGCAGGTGAAAGAGTCGGAAGCCGAAGACGCTCGCGCCATCCTGCATGACACAGCGCCGCTGGACAATCCATAGCTGGTCTTCTAAGGATTATTGGGCTATTAATTAGGAGGCAAGAATGCGAAATTTCATTCTCGGCGTCATCATCACTTTGCTTCTCCTGTTTTTGGGAGGCTTGGCCATTGCCACGCTCGGCTTTCTGCCAACAAACGCCGACTCGACTCCGCCGAAGATGGAGAGGCGCCTGGCGATGTCCGCGATGGACGCCTCCATGGAGCGCCACGCCCCGCGTGTAACCAGTCCCGTGCCACCGACCGACGACAATCTGATCGACGGGATGAAAATCTACACCATGAACTGCGCTGGATGTCATGGCAACCTCGACAACAAACCCAGCCCCTTCGGGGGATCCTTCTACCCTCCGGTTCCGCAACTGATCATCCACCCCATGGATGATCCCGAGTGGCATATTTACTACGCCGTTCGCACCGGCATTCGCTATACCGGGATGCCTGCCTGGAACAAGACTTTGAGTGAACAGGACATGTGGAAGGTTACGGCCTTCCTGTCGCGCATCGAAAAGCTGCCTCCCGTGGTGCAGGACTATTGGAAGAAATCCACCGGGGTTGCGCCGCCCGCCGTCGATCCCCAAGGGGAACCGCACGGACACCACGACTAGGGGCGCGGCCGAATTACCCTGGCTGATATATATAATGTGGGGTTGCGCGGTTTGAAACAGAAACGCGTGGAAGGGATTTATGCCGACTGATATTGTCATGCCCCAGATGGGCGAATCGATCTTTGAGGGGACCATCACCAAATGGCTGAAAAAGCCGGGTGACAAGGTGCAGCGTGATGAACCGTTGTTCGAGATCTCTACGGACAAGGTGGACGCAGAAATTCCCGCACCAGCTTCGGGCGTCCTTCAGGACATTAAAGTTGCGGAAGGCGCGACCGTTCAGGTCAACACAGTAGTAGGAACGATTTCCGGGGACGGCGAGAGCGCTGCCGCCAAAACAGCCTCCCCGCCTCCTCAAGCAAGAAAAGAATCAACACCAGCTAAAGCGGCTCCGGCGCCTGAGCCCAAGGCGGACGCGCCGTCCGCGCCCACCCAACCTGTGCAGGCCCAGACTTCGCATGAAGAAGAGGAGCACGCTCGTTCATCTCCACTGGTCCGCAAAATCGCGCGCGAGCACAACATCAGTCTGGCTCAAGTGCCCGGAACCGGACTGGGCGGCCGCATCACCAAGCAGGACATCACGGTGTTTCTGGAAAAGAGCCAGCCCGGCGCGGCAGCCCCGACGACTCCCGCCCCGCCTCCGGCGAAGTCCGATGTCGCTTCAGCTCCGGCGTCGATTCCCGGCGATCTGGTGCCCATGAACCATATGCGCAAGATCATTGCCCAACGCATGATCGAGTCGCGCCGCACCAGTGCCCACGTCCACTGCATGTTCGAAGTGGACCTCACTCGCATCGTTCAGCTGCGCAACAAGAATAAGGCCGCCTTCGAAAAACGTCATGGCGCTCGCCTGACCTTCATGCCGTTTTTCTGTCGTGCGGCCATCATCACCCTGCAGCAGTTTCCCATCGTGAACGCTTCGATCGAAAGCGAAAGTATCCGCTACCATCGCCACGTCAATCTGGGGATCGCGGTCGCTCTCGACTGGGGACTGATCGTTCCCGTGCTGAAGAACGCCGACGACCTCAACTTTCTCGGCCTGCAGCGTGGCATCAGCGACCTGGGCGAGCGTGCCCGCAACAAGAAACTGAAACCGGAAGAGGTCGAAGGCTCGACCTTTACCATCACCAACCCGGGTCAGTTCGGAGCCGTCTTCGGATTGCCCATCATCAACCAGCCCAACTCTGCCATCATGGGCATCGGCGGAATTACCAAGGCGCCGATGGTGGTTACCGACGAAGATGGCAACGACTCGATTGCGATCCGCTCCGTCGTCCACCTGACTCTTGGCTACGACCACAGGCTCATCGACGGCGCCGTCGCCGACCAGTTTATGGCCCAGGTCAAAAAGACGCTGGAGAACTGGACCGAAGAAATCGGGTAACTCAAAGCTGAGTCCGCTTGGGCCCACGTCGAAGCGCTAAGACAGAGGACTGTGCCGTCGATTACAGCGCTCAGACCTTGCTTGAACTTTTCCGGATCAATAATGTGCCGGGAGGTCACGGCATCCGTGAGTGGCAGAGCGGCAGATACAAACGACATCGCCGCAGATCGTGAGACAGGCCTCTCCCCCGAAAGGAAATGACCTCACGAAAAATGTTGGAATTTGCTGGGAAGTTAACTGACAACCCGGAACCGGCAACCGAAAACTTGTGTTTTACTTGCCCGCTCTCACCTGCTGATCCAGAAATCTCTCTACGCTACGCAAGTACACATCGGCAAAATCCACCACCGGACGTTCCTTCTCGATCAAGTCCTGCGCCGCCGCCGGGGCCCAACCCAGCGAGCACAATACCGCCAGGGTCATCATGGGCGCCCGGTGCACCCCGGCCGCACAGTGGATGAACAGCTTCGCACCCTCCTGTTCGAGCGCTTCGGTCGCGAACTCCACACCGCGCTGAAATACCTCGGGAGGCTTGGGCTGAAAATCATCATCAATTGGATTCCACAGCACCTCGATCGCATGCGGCCCGGCGAGTTGGGTATCGTCAAATTCCATTTGCATGTCGATGATGTGGGTTACGCCCGCGCGCGCCACCGCCGCCATGTTCTCTGCGTTCCAGATTCCACCGCCGACCGCAATGCGGCCAGTCACCCAAGTCATGTCCATTCTGAAAGCCCCGCGCAACAAAAGAGGATGCGCCACCGGCCGTCGAGTCGGCGTCCCGGTACAACTGCCGAAGGTCGCGGACAAACGGTCTGCAACCAGCTACCAACGACTGGTTGCGGTCGCCCAACTGCTGACTTTCATTCTAAAACATCCTCGGACGCCGACACCCCAGTCATGCGGAATCTTTGGTAACTCCTGCGTCCGGCGTCGTCGGTCGGGAATACCCAGCCTTGGCAGCAGGGTCGCGGCCAACGAGTCTTCCACCGGCCCGTCATCCGCCGAGGTCGATCTCGAAAAGGTATTTCATCCCCAGGTAGTGGGCCTTCCCCACTTCTTCCATCGTGGTCTCGACCATGCCTACAGCGCCATTCCCGACAAGGTCCGCTATCTGCCACCGGATTTCTGCCAGGCCTGCCGCTTTCCGCTGGGTTGACTTTGTTGTCCCTGGCTTTGCGACCCTTTCGAACTTGCGGTTTTCGATCGCAGTTTCGTTTTCTTCATGCCATGCTCGTCCCCACTGCATTTCCGCCAAAGAAAAAAGGCGCGTTCCGCAGCGCGCCACGGAGACTGCACAGTGAAATATGTCGAGGTTGCAGGCAATCATCTGATTCTGCGGCCTCACAACCACGCCTACCCGGTCGAAGTCATGGCCATGGAGCCGGGCAAGAAGGTCCATGACTATTTGATCGGACGCATCTGCTACGTGGGCATCGAGACCTAGCCTATTGCGATCCGGTCCGTCATTTTTCCGACGGCCAGTCGCGCAGGACTCCTTCCAACAATCTGACTGCCTGCTCGAGAGTAGCCAACTCTTCCCGGGTCAGCCCGCCGAGGTGGCTTGCCAGATATTCGATTCTGCGCCACCGACCCTGATGCAGCAGACGCTCGCCATTCGGGGTAGCGCGAATCCGTACCCGGCGGGCATCTTTCGCATCCCTCAGGCGTTCCGCCAGGCGGCTCTCCTCCAGCCCGGTAACGATGCGGCTCATGGTCGGAGGCTTCACCTGCTCGGCCGCCGCTAGCTGGCCGAGCGTCATTGGACCCCCGAAAACCAGTACCGACAGTGCCGAGAGCCGGGCCGGGCCTTCGCCGGTGGCGGCATCCTGCTTGCGTACCCGGCGTAGGAGATGAATGGCCGTGGAATGCAGCCGGTCGGCGACCGCGGACGTCTCCGGCAGAAGGGATTTTTTTGGCTTGCGTCCGGCCATGAAATATAGTTAGCTATACTAACAATTAACCCTGGAGGCTGACCGCCATGACTGCCGCAACTCTGCCCATCGGAATTTCGCGACTCGGCCAGGTCGCCATCAACGTGCACGATCTCGACCGCGCCACCGCATTTTACCGGGACATTCTCGGACTCCCACTGTTGTTCACCACCGGCGCCCTCAGCTTCTTCGACTGTGGCGGCGTGCGCCTCATGCTCAGCCCCCCGGAGAAGCCCGAGTTCGACCACCCCAGCTCAGTTCTCTACTTTACTGTACCCGACATCGCCAGCACACACCGGCAGATGCTCAGCAGCGGCGTAGCCTTCGAAGACGCGCCTCACCTGATTGCGAGAATGCCAACTCACGATTTGTGGATGACTTTTTTCCGCGATCCGGAGCAAAACCTGCTCGCCCTGATGTGCGAGATGCCGCAGACAAAAATGTAGGCGCGAGCGTCCCGCTCGTGCAGCATCGCTAACCGCCATATTTTTCGATGATCGATGCATTCAACCACCGAGCACGATTGCTATAGGAACCAGCGGTGGAAGATGACTCGATGCCGCTGGCCCCATCGCTCAGCGCTACAATGTGAGGCGGAATGCGGCTGCACGTGATTTTTCTTCTCCTGTTTTCCTGCCTGGGTCTCGCCCAGGCACCGGATGCCATCCTGGCGGATGGCGTGCGGCTCCTCGAAGAGGGACGAACAACACTAGAGGAAAAGCCCCTGACCGATGCTAGGAACTACTTTTCCCACCTGGTGCAGACCAACAAGAAGCCGGCCTACTTCTATCAGCTAGCGCGGGCGAATTCCTATCTCGTAGAGTCGTACGCCGCCCGTCACGAGAATAAGCACGCGGAGCAGGCGCTCGAGGACGCCATCGCCGCCGTGCAGCACTGCCTTGAATTGGATGACAAATCAGCCGATGCGCACAGCCTGCTCGCCAACCTCTTCGGCCGCAAGATCAGTTTGGGAGGATTTCTTGCCGGTCCGCACTTCGGCCCTCGGATAGTTGCGGAGAACAAGAAAGCAATGGATCTTGCACCCAACGACGCTCTTGTATATGCAAGCTTGGGACGGCAATACCTCTATGCACCAAAGATGTTCGGCGGCGACGTCGCCAAGGCCATCGAGAATTTTATCAAGGCCACTCAGCTCGATCCCAACTCCGACGAGAATTTCGTCTGGCTTGCTATCGCCTATCGCAAGGGCGGAGACGCCCCAAATTCCGAGAAGGCGTTGCGCCAGGCTATGCAGCTCAATCCCCGTAGCGCCTTCGCGAAAGCGACATCGGAAGGCTCGATCCGATAAGAACACCTCAGCGTAACCCCAAGAAAAAGGGAGCCCCTGAACCCGTCAACTCTTGCGGGCGACGCAAAAGAGTTGACGGGCCCAGAGGCTTGGGAGAAACCTTGTTTCCGACGCCGCCCCTACTGCTGCGGACTATCCGGAGCGCCGCCGGCTGGCGGAGGCGGAGCGTTATCGCCTCCCCGGCGCCATTGCTTCATCCGTTCCTGCTGCTCGGCGCGCATCTTGTCGAAACTCTTCTGCTGTTCTTCGTTCAGCACACTCTTGATCTGACCGTCGGAACTCTGCCGCAGGGCCTGCATCTTGCTGAACCGGTCTTCGCGGGACAGTGACGAGTCGTTGTGAATCGCTGCCATCTGTTTGCGTTGATCTTCGAAGATGGGTTTCAGCTTCGCCTGCTGGTCATCGGTCAGGTTCAACTTCTTGCTCAAATGCTTGATCTGATCGTCGACGCTTTCCATGGAACGACGGCCCATGCCCCGTCCCATCCCCTGTCCGGTCTGCTGACCGGCCGGCGGCGGGGGCGGCGCATCCTGCGTATCTTGGGCCAAGGCGTTGCCGGCTCCGAAACCAAGGCTAAGCAACCCTGCCAGAAATGCGGTGGCGAACCATGATCTGCGCCCGCCCCGGCCGAACTCGGATCTCTTCGGTACTATTGAATTCCACATGTAGGTACTCTCCAATTCGTATTCGTCTGACTGACGGAAGCTTTCGGCTCCCGCCTTAAATCCACCTGTCAGTTAGAACACTTCGCAATCCGCAACAGAGTAAAGACTTGGTAAAGTCACGTAAAACTTCGTAAAGCAGTCTTCCGTCATCAGGCTTCCGTCGTCAGCTCGTCCCATAGATACTAACGACTGAAGACTGACGACCACGACTGTTTTACAAGACTTTACCTGCCTTGACGCACTCTTTACGCGCGCATTGCAACTCTGCCTTTGACCGTTTGCATCAGTCGGTTTTTGCTCGCGCGTAATTCCAAACTTTCAAAGCCAAGGGGTGAAAACCGTGGGACGAATCTTGGGGTTGATGTCGTTGTGTGTCTGCATCCTGGTTCTGGGGACAATCTTTTTTCTCGTGGGGTGCGGTTCGGGAGGAAACACACGCTTCCGGCTGATGAATGCAGTCCCGGACGAATCCAGTCTCAACGTGCTGGTCGATAGCTCATCGGTGTCGAGCAATCTTGCTTATGCCACCAGCACGGGATACCTGTCCGAGAAATCCGGCTCCCATCAGATTGGGATTGAACCTTCAGGATCGAGCACTACGCTGCTGCAGCAGTCCATCAGTCTTGGCTCTGGTTCCGACACAACCGTCATCTCTTACAACTTTTCTTCATCCGTCGCGAACCTGGTTCTTACCGACAACAACTCAGCGCCGGCCTCGGGCGATTTCAAGATTCGCCTGGTCAATGCATCGCCGAACCTGGGACCCGTCGACGTCTACATTGTCACGCCAGGAACTCCACTGAGCACGGTGAGCCCCACGCTCAGCAATCTGGGCTTTGGCGCAACGGCGACTTACCAATCTCTGGCTGCCGGCAACTTTGAGATCGAACTCACCTCGGTAGGGCAGAAATTCGCCGCCGTCGACACCGGCACGTTGACTTTCACCTCCGGCCAGGTCCGGACATTCGTAGGTTTGAACAATCCATCGGGCGGCTTCACCTACGCCATGCTTCAGGATGTGAACTAACCCGCCCAGGTGAGGCGGACACTCTTGTCCGCCGCTTTTGAAGTTGATTTTGTTCGGCGACTATTCGTTGTGAGTGGCAAGCGTCTCCGTGCTACTTGCTGAATCAAAGCAAAGTCAAGAGCGGCGGACAGGAGTGTTTGCCCCACCCGGGCAGCGAAAAATCAGAGGAGGAAGTGGATCGGAGATCCACGTTCCTCAAATCCTCCCTGCGGAGGATCGGCCAGGACGGATTGACTGTCATTGGTTGTAACGGCCAACCATCCAGAAACCCGGATCGCTCCTTCATTCGCCACTAAAAGCTTCTGTTATCATCGACTTCTTAGCGGATTTCCTTTTTTTTGAGAAACCAAAAACCAATTTTCCGTCACACGGGAGGCATTTCATGGAAGAAGTACCGGGTGTGGGATCTGGATCGCGCCGCAATGAAGACATCGCACTCGATCTCATGAAGTTTGTCGCCATGACTACTGGCTACGGCCGGACCACTTCGTCCGGAGTCGGCTTCCAAGGCAGCGGTGCGGCGGCCAAACCGGAAGAATACGCTGGACATCTGCTTGAGCTTTACGGCAAATGCCTGCAGGCGGTCGCGGGGAAGAAATAGCCCACGTGCAAAAATTTGCACTCTGACTCGCGCGAATCAACGCCCAAATGGCTGCCTGAAAGGCCGCCGGAATCCCGACCAAACTCGCTATCTATCCGGCTTGCCAAAACCGTGTCCAGGGAGCAGAATGTGCCGTCCTGAAACTAGACCAAGGAGGCACACATGGTCGCACAATCAACCGCGTCGCTGTTAAAGCAGGCTTCCGGGTGGTCGATTCTCTGGGGCGTCCTGCTGATCATGTTTGGAGTCGTAGCCATTGGCTCGCCGCTGCTAGCGGCAGTGGCGGTCAACGCGCTGATCGCATGGCTCATCATTCTCGCCGGCGTCGTTCACCTCGTGGTGGCGTTTCACGCTCACGGCGCGGGCAGCCTGATCTGGAAACTGCTGGTAGGCTTGGCCTACGTCGCCTTCGGCGGATATCTCCTGCTGCATCCACTTCTGGGAGTGGCCTCGTTGACGCTAATCCTGGCCTCCCTGTTTCTCATCGAAGGCGTGCTGGATCTGGTGCTTTACTTCAATCTGCGTCCCGCACGTGGCGCCGGCTGGGTGCTTTTCGATGGGCTGGTGACCCTGGTGCTGGCCCTCTTCATCGGCCTGCACTGGCCGTCCAGTTCAGCCTGGGCGATTGGCACGCTGGTAGGCGTGAGCATGATCATGAGCGGAGTCGCTCGCGTGATGATGTCCGTGGGGATACGCAAGCTCAGCGAAACGACGAGCTTGCCCAAGGCAGCCTAGGCAGTTAGCTAAGGCGGTCCTCGCCTTCTACTAATGAAGTACGTGGACCGCTGCCCTCAGCTCGGTCGAGCAAGGCTCGACCCGGTTCTTGCCGAAAACGAAAGCGCAAAACTGAACTTCCGCGGGACAGCCGGGGGCGGCTGTCCGCACGCGGTTCGCAACGATCCATCCGCAATGATCGGATGGACATATTCAAAACTGACCCACTATTTACCGGCGGCCGCGTTTGCCTTTACGCCGGACTGACTTTGCCTTGCGTGCAGGCTTCTTCTTCGCGACCTTCTTCTTCGCCGCCTTGCGCGCAGGCTTCTTCTTCGCCGGCTTCTTCTTGGCGACTTTCTTGGCTGGCTTTTTCTTCGCAGGCTTCTTCGCCGCCGGTTTGCGCGGCGGCTTGGGCGAGCCTCCCCCACCGGAGGGTTTGGGCGGGGCTGGAGTTGGCGCAATCGGCTCCGGTTGCGGCTCGATCACGCCCGCAACCTCGGCTTCCTCTTCCTCTTCCTCTTCCTCGTAATCTTCTTCCAGCGAATCGCCATAGGCGCCGCTGTCGCCAAATTCATCCATCTCGTCGTCACGTGCATAGAGGGTCTCGTTAAAGGTCATTTTTCCTCCTGGATTTTGGGCCGCGCCGGGCGCGGGCCGCTGCGCAAGCGCTGCGGGTACTAAGGAAATAGAAAGACAACTGAAAAACTAAAGACTATGTGCTGGCCGAACGGGGCGCGATTATAGCACAGCGTTTTCGCAACATCGTATCCAGAACCAGCTGTCGCAGGATGCATATTACACCGAGTGGGCAAAGTGGAATAGCCGAGGCGTCGAGTATTTCATCTCAGAATTTTCGGCGGCAGGAATGTGCCAAAAGCCAGCAGCTAGAAGCTAGAAACGCGTGCTTATCGGACGTCCCTTATGACCAGAACCATCCCCGGCCGCAGCATCGCGAGGTTCCCATTGTCCCGCTGCAGGGCTTCCACCGTAGTGTGGTGAGTGCTGGCAATAGAAATCAAGGTCTCACCGGGTTGCACTTTGTGACGCTGTACGATTTTAGGAACTGCCGGGTGTAACTCTTTACTGGATTTGGACTTAGAGGTCGCCGGTTGTGGGCTCGTCAGGGCGCTGGGAGTGACTGGCAAGTGCACATAAACGATGCGGCGGCCGCGCAAGCTATCTCCCCGCAGGTGATTCCAGCGGCGGATCATGCTCGGTGGAAGACTGAAATTGTCGGCTACAGTCTGCACCGTGTCTCCGCGGCGCACCTTGTAACGGGTCGTGTGACGGGCGTAAGTGGCGCCATCTTCCGTGGCCGCATGCTTGCCCGGCGGGATCGGGATAATGAGCTTGCTGTCCGGTTTCAGCTCATCGCCGGTCACGAGATGGTTTTCTTTTTCGATGGCCGCCGGGCTGGTGCGATAGGTGCGCGCAATCGAGGCCAGCGTGTCCCCTTCCGCCACTTCGTGGTAGCGCCACCACACCCGCATCGGCAGAGGCACAGGTTCGATCGCCGCCAGGTAGCGGTCTCTGGTACTGACCGGCAGACGAAGCTCAAAGCTCTGGTCCTTGGGAGTCGCTAAACGCAGCAGGCTCGGATTTAGGTCCTGAAGCGTGGCCGGCGAAGCGTCGATACACTGCGCCACCAGGCGAAGGTCGACCGAATAATTGATCTTCACCGCATCGTACGGAACAGGCTGCTCCGGAGAAATGTCGTCCAGCCCATACTGCGCTGGATTCTTGGCCATGATCGTAACCGCCAGAATGATGGGCACGTAGTTGCGGGTTTCCTTGGGTAGTACATTGCGCCGGTAGAGCTCCCAGAAATCGGCGTAGCCGGTGCGCTTGACCGCGCTCTGCACCGTGCCCGGTCCCGAATTGTAGGCAGCCATCGCCAGATACCAGTCGCCGAACTGGTTGTACAGGTCTTTCAGGTGATGGGCGGCGGCGCGCGTCGACTTTTCCGGGTCCTGGCGTTCATCAACCCATAGGTTGTGCTGCAACCCATAGCCCCGCCCGCGGCTGGCCATGAACTGCCACATGCCCCTTGCCCCGACCCGCGATAGCGCCAGGGGATGGAATCCCGACTCAGCCTGGGCCAGGTAGATCAGTTCCTGAGGAACCCCTTCTTCTCGCAGTGTGCTCTCAATCATTTCGCGATAACGGCCACCGCGTTCCAGCGCACGTTGCAGGATCTCGTGACCCTTTGGAGTAGAGAAGTAATTGATGAAACCGGCCACCTGGTCGGTCAGCATGAGCGGCAGATCCGAATGCGTGGCCTTGACCTCGGCCTCCGCTCGCGCCTTCACGTTAGGGTCAACCGGAGGCGTCACGTCGTTGACTTCATCAATCGGCGCAGGCTCGGCTTTCTGTTGCGGCGCCGGATTGTCCGACTGCAGGGCCGCCATCTCCGGACGGTTTACACCTTCGAGAACGCGCTCCAGTTCATGCTGCACCCGTTCATCTGAGCGGACCTCCGCGGGACTTTGCAGCAGCAGATCAACCGCGCGATCAAAATTTCGTTTGGCCGCTTCCAGGTCTCCAGCTTTGAACTTGTCCTGTCCCGCCTGATATTCCTTGTCAGCGTTCGCGATCAGGTCGGCAGCCGCATCAGGCTTGACTTGAGGTGCAGTTTGAACCGTTTCGGCCGGGGCTGGTTTTGGAACCGATTCTTTCTGAGGAACAGACGCTGGGGCCGTCGGAACCGCGGCGGTCTTCGCCGGAGCATTGGCTTGGGGTGCAGGCAGCTTCGCCTGGCGCTGCTCGGTATGGCAGGCCGTCCCGGCTAGGAGCAGTGCCGTTAAGGGCGCAATTAAAAGCGTGAGCTTCTTGATCCCCATGTTTATCTATGACTTACATTGCTGCAAAACTGCGCTGCCTCCCGGAGGGGTTTTCGGCCAGCGCAGACTCCTGAGATTATGAATCGTACTCTCCCCGAATTTGAAGGGTCAATCCGTAAAGGAGCACTCATTGTTACTTTAGGGACAGGGACGGCATGATACCCGCGGCTTCTCCCGCCACCCAATAGGGGCGATGGCGGAACCGGGAGGCTAGTACCAACGACGGTTTTCAATTAACCTCTCGGGTTTATACTCGTCTAAGGTACAGGGGGACTCGGTGGACACCTGCCCGCAGTTCTTTCGTTGTCATCCCAATCTCGACGATGAAGTGAATCGCAACATCGTCGAGTCGGAAATCGAAGGCGGCGCATTTCTCGACGACCTCCCTGCCCGGGCCATGTTGCAGATCCAGACCCAGCACCGCTGGTACTCAGTCATACATCGCGGTCGCGGCGAGGCCTGGATATGGGGTCATCCCGCATTCTGCCCCGAGCCCGTCCTGGTGAGAATTGAAGGTTCATCCTGGGGCGGCTCCATGCTGAAGATAGGTTTTGTCGGTCGCGGCATGCACCTGGAATTCCGCCACCCGAGTTATCGCACTCCGATCGTGACCTCACGAATCCTGGAAATTCGCCAGTGCGAACAAAGCGAATCCAGGCTGACCACCGCCGAATACGAAACCCGCCCCACGAACTAATCAAGCTAAATGGAGGACGGGCTCCAACAATTGTTATGTGTGCTCTGGCTGCTCTGGCGCTTTGCCTTGACCTGACCCCACACCCTATTTAACCTGACGGGTTTGCACACGTCTAACCCCTGCACGGTTTCACACCCGTGCCTTCACAGCTTTGAGGAGATCACTGATGAGTCGTAAGTTTGTCGGGCCGCTGTCTATTTTCTTGCTCGCAGGCGCGAGCCTCTCGTCTACCGCTCAGGAGCCGATGCCGGCGCCGGGCGCTTCCAGTTATCTCGCCGGCACCGCCGAATCCTTCCTCGCTTCCTGCCGCGCCGATCTCGACGCCGCCAAAAAACGCATTGCCACCATCAAGGCCAGCCAACCGCCGCGTGACGCAGGGGCCACTCTGCAAGCCTTCGATACCGCGGTGCTGGTCGCGGTGGACGCCGAGAATCGCGCTGGCCTCGCTGAGCAAGTCCATCCCGCCAAGCCTTTTCGCGATGCCGCCCAGGTTTGCGAACAGGAAGTCAGCCGCATGCTTACCGACGTCTCCCTGGATAAAGAGTTGTACAACGTGCTGGCGTCGCTCGATGGCACCAAACTCGATCCCGCCGGCTCTTATTATTTGCGGACTTCGCTACGCGACTATCACCGCGCCGGCGTTGACCGCGATGACCCGACCCGGGACAAGATTCGGAAGCTGCAGGACGAATTGGTAAAAATCGGCCAGCAATTCGACGAGAACATCGCCGGTGATGTCCGCAAGCTCCAGGTCAACGCTTCCGATCTGGACGGACTTCCCGACGATTTCAAACGCTCCCATCCTCCCGACGCCTCCGGCAAGGTCACACTCAGCACCGACAACACGGACTACTTTCCGTTCATGGACTATTCGAAGAGCGAGTCCGCGCGGAAGGCGTTCTTTATCCTCTACCGGCAACGCGCCTATCCCGCGAACATCGAGGTGATGGGCCAGCTCTTGCAGAAGCGCCACGAACTCGCCAACATTCTGGGATACCCGGACTGGGCCGGCTTCATCACCGAAGACAAGATGGTCGCGACCGAGCAGAACGCCGCCGACTTTATCGAAAAAATATCAGTCGCGGCCCAGCCCGGCGCAAAACTCGACTATGAGGAACTCCTGGCCTACAAAAAGAAGGAAGATCCAAAGGCAGAGAGCGTCAACGCCTGGGATCTAGCCCATCTCAAGCGGGGCGCTGTGATTGACAAATTCGGATACGACTCCCAGGTCATCCGGCCCTACTTCGAGTACTCCCGTGTTCTACAGGGCATTCTCGATATCACCAGCCGGATGTACGGCATCACTTATAAGCCCGTGGCTTCGCCCCAGGTCTGGCATCTGGAAGTGACCGCGTATGACGTTTATGACCAGGAAAAACTGATCGGCCGAATTTACTTCGATATGTTTCCGCGGGAAAACAAATACAAGCATTACGCCACGTTTACGCTGGCGACCGGCAAGCAAGGCTTTCGTCTTCCCGAATACGTCCTGGTCTGCAACTTTCCCAAGGCCACCAACGAACCCGGGCTCATGGAGCGCGACGACGTTATCGTTTTCTTCCACGAATACGGACATCTCATCCACGGCATCATGAAGGGAAACACCAAATGGGCACAGGGGGACCTGGAAAATGATTTCATCGAGGCCCCTTCACAGATGTTTGAAGAATGGCCGCAAGACCCGGCCATTTTGAAGCTCTTCGCGCGCCACTACAAGACCAATGAACCCATCCCGCTGGAATTGGCGGAGAAAGCCAAGGCCGCCGACAAATTCGGCCGCGCCCTGGATGTACGCACGCAAATGTTCTACGCCGCCGTCAGCCTGGACTTTTATAACCGCGATCCCCAGGGTCTCGATACCGACAAACTGGTGGCGCAGTTGCAGACAAAGTACACGCCCTTCCAGTTCGTCGAGGGCACCCACATGCAGACCGCGTTCGGCCATCTCAATGGCTACTCCGCGATCTACTACACTTACATGTGGTCGCTGGTCATCGCCAAAGACATGTTCACCGAGTTCAAGAAAGACGGACTGCTGAATCCCCAGGTTGTGACGAAGTACCGCGACTCTGTCCTCGGCGCCAGCGGCACCAAACCCGCAGCCGAAATGGTGCGCGATTTTCTGGGACGCCCGTATTCGTTCCAGGCCTACGCAGACTGGCTGAACGCAAAATAACAGGCGCCGTTCGTCGTTAGCCGTTGGCCGTTGGCCAAACAAAATCAGCCACGGATTCTCGCTGATTTACACCGATCAAGTTTAGTTTCCCTCGCTCGGTCCGTGTAAACCCGTGAGGATCCGTGGCTGTCTTCTTGATGTGGGCCAAGGACCAACGACCAACGACCTATCGTCTGCGCGAGTATGCCCGAGCGTAAACCGGCACCGGCGTCTTCGTATCCAGACGCGGATCGTTGATCGGCGGGCCTGGCACCGTCTCCAGCGGAATCACTCCCGCCCAGGTCGGGAAGGCATAGTCTTCTTCGTCGTCAATCGGCGGACCCTGCCGTACCTTCGCCGAAAATTCCTCGATCGGCAGGCGCAGCACCAGCGTCTGTTTGAGTTCTCTCTCGTTGGGCTGACGCGATTCCGCCCAGCGCCCGGGCAGAATATGCTCCGAGAGCAGTTTCAGGGCTTCCAGTTTTTCTTTCGCATCCAGCACAGCCACCGCCGTGCCCAGCACAACCACTGAACGATAATTCATCGAGTGATTGAAAATCGATCGGGCCAGCACCAGCCCGTCGAGCAGCGTCACCGTAATGCACACGGGGACGCCTTTATCGAGATTGCGCAGCATCCGGCTGGCGGCCGAGCCGTGAACGTAGAGATCGTCGCCCGATCGTCCGTAGGCGGTCGGAATCACAAACGGCTGCCCGTCCAGCACAAAGCCGACGTGGCAGATAAAGCCTTCATCGAGAATTTCGTAAGCGGCAGCACGCTCGTACACCCCACGATGGGGCTCGCGGACAACACGAGTCCGTGCCGTGGGTACATGGGTTTCAGACATGGGAAGGAATCTCCGGCAAGCGCCAAGAATAGGAGATCAGTCTAGCAGAGGACCGTCACGAACCACGTGGGGACAGCCGAGGGCGGCTGTCCCCACGTGTCTGTGGCGATTTACCAGGTCAGCTTCAGCGCAAACTGCAGTTGCCGCGGATCGAACGCAGCCGTGGCCGTCTGCCCGCTGTTCCAGAGCGGGTTCACATCCGACACGTTGAAGCGGTTGATGAAGTTGAAGGCGTCCACAATGCCTTCCAGCGCCATGCGATCGCCCAAGGGAATGCGCTTGGAGACCCGAATATCGGTGAAGAGGTTGTAGGGCCGGGTGCCGGCGTTGCGTCCCAGGTTGCCGTCGAGCGTGCCATTCAGGAAACAAGCGGGCATCAAAAAGCCGGTGGGTGAGAACTTCGACGGTGCCGCAGTGTCGCCGCAACCGTCGGTTGCACCTGAGGCCGCGGTGTTCGGCCGGTCGGTCGGCGTGCTGAAATCGAGGTTGCGATCGTCTCCCGAGATGATGTTGAACGGACGTCCCGAGGCCACTTCGAGAATGGGAGCCAGGGTCCAACCCGAGAAAAACTTGCTGACGAAGCCGCTACCGCTGAGCGCGCCCGTCTGATACACACCGCTCAACACAAAACGATGCCGCTGGTCGAAGGCTGAGTTGGCGCGCTCCGCCGCCAGATTGTAGTTATCCTGCGGCTCGAGCGGCGATTGCAGATCGGTGGAGTCGTCGATGGTATGCGACCAGGTGTAGGAGGCGAGAAATTCGTAATGCTGCCCGTAACGTTTACGCAGGTTGGCGGTGAGGCCGTGATACACCGAACTCCCGCTGGAAAAATTGGCTGGCGTATCGCTGAAGGGTACGCAGCCGGTCAGCGTGGTGGGATCGCACGCAGCGCTGAGGCCATCCGCCTGGATGATCTGCTGCGCCAGCCCCACGCATCCTGCCGCGGGTGACAACAGCAAGGCCTGGCCCAGCGCGGGATTCAGGCCGGAAGGACGGAAAAAATTCGTCAGCGCGGCCGCCACCCAGGGCTGCCCGCTACCGTTGAATCCGCAAGGTGTTCCCGCCGCTCCCACGCCTTCCGGACCCAGCGTGGCGGCGCCGGAAGTGGGATCGCCCAGCGCTACTTGCCAGTTGGCCAGCAGTGGTCCTGTCTTCACCGCGTTGGAGTTGATCGGGCGGTTCAGGTGACGTCCGCCGTTGAAGTTGTAAGCCAGACTGAACGAGATGTCGTGGCCGAGGTCCCGCTCAAAAGTCAGATTAGCCTGGTGCGACACGGCGTATTGAAAGTTTTTCGCAGTGGGGAAACTAAAAGGCAGGAATGACAGCGGCACGGGTGCGGCCGGATTCAGAAATGCCTGGCCCACAAAGATAGAAGGCGCGTTCGGCGCGGGATTGAAACGCTGCTGGTTGGGTAGGTAGTCGAATGCCGGGGGGAGACAGCCCAGCAATCCCTGAAAGGCGTTGGTCGCGTTCAGGTTCGACAGAGTTGCGTTACAACCGCCCGGCGCTCCGGGCGTCAGCACCAGTTGTGGCGCTTGCGAGCCGTCGGCCACGTCGGAATCAAACGCTAGACCAAGCAGCGGATGGTCGTAGAACATTCCGTAAGAAGCGCGGACGACAGTCTTGCCATCTTTTTGCGGGTCCCAGGCCAAACCGATGCGCGGCGCAAAATTGTTGAAGTCACGCGGGATTCCCTGGGTGATGCCGAGCGAATTTTCCGCGGCCTGCGAAAGCGCATTGATCGCCCGAAACGTCGGTGTGAACTCCACGTCGTAACGCACCCCATAATTCATCGTCAGGCCGGACGAGATGCGCCAACTGTCCTGCAAGAAACCCGCCGCGGTGGTATTGCTGAAAGAATCGTGGGGGTTGCCCACGCCCTGTATGAAATTGGACGGAATTCCCGCGCCATAAGCCTGCACCGGACTGAACGCCGGAAACGGATTCCCCGGGGGTGGCGCGATGACAGGATTATCGAAGCCCAGGCTCTGTTGTCCGAAATTGTAGATTCCGCCGAAGTTCACTGTGAAATTGGCTTCGATCGGGATGAAGTTGCTGTCTACGCCAAACTTGATGGTGTGCGTACCTTTCACCCAGGAGAAGTTGTCGGTCAACTGGTAGCGCTGCTCGGTGCGCTCGACGAAAGAAAAAGGTTCGCGGCCGAAAAACGCGAAGCCCGGAATGTTCACCGCCACGTTGCTGCCGCCCGCAGCCCGCGAGAAGTTGTAGAGCAAGCCGCGGCGGGCGTACTGGAAGCGCAGCTCATTGATCTTGTTCGTGCCGATGGTCCACTGGTCCTGCCCGGCGATGTTCCAGTCGTGATAATTGTCCAGCGAAGTCCGCGAAAACGAATTTTGTCCGAAATTCTGCGGACCCTGTGCCTGCACCTGAATGCCAGTCTGATCGCTTGGACTCACGCCGGCGCGCAGCGTGAGCCGGTTGTTGTTGGTCAGGTTGTGGTCGAGCCGGAGAGAATAAAGGTCGGTGCGCTCGGAGACCGGGAAATTGCCGATCAAACTGTTCAGCGGCACGAAAGAAGCCGGCACAAAGCAGTTCGCCGTCGGTGGCGGACACGAAGTCGGGAAACCGCTGAAGCCTCCCAAGGTCGCCGGCCAGGCCCCTTTCAGCGCCATCCCGGAAGAAGACGCTGCCAGCGCTGTATACTGCCCGACTTCTTGCCCAAACAGCGGATTGAGAAATTCCTGCTGGAGTACCGCCGGGTTGGTCAGGAACCCAACCTGTTGCGGCGTGAGCTGCACCGTGCCGAACGGTTGGCCGACTTGCGTGGTGTCAAACGGAACCAACCCAAAGTTGTTGGCCCCGATCGAGGAAAACCCAGTCTCCTGCCGCCAAGTGCCTTCATAGGAGAAGTAGTAGAAAGTCTTGTCTTTCTTGATCGCCCCGCCGATCGCCGCCCCTGCCTGCACTCGCGTATACGCAGGATCCGAGACCGTGCTGAAAGGATTGACCGCCTGAAAATTGCGGTTTCGCAAATAGCCAAAGAGCGAACCGTGCAAGTCATTCGCTCCCGAGCGCGTGATGATGTTCACCACTCCGCCGGAGGCGCGTCCGTACTCGGCCGCATATCCGTTGGTGATGATCTGGAATTCCTGCACCCCTTCCTGTGAAACCGTGGAGCGAATGCCGTTGGTGGAATTGTCCACCGCATCGGCGCCATCCACATTGACCAGGTTGGCCCGGGCCCGCTGCCCGCTCATATTCAGCCCGGAGGTGGGTGCGGCCCCGATGCTGGGAGCGGTATCACGCGCCAGCCGCGAATCGGTGAGGGCGAAATTAATGTAATTCCGCCCGTTGATGGGAAGGTTGTCGATGCGCCGCTGGTCGATGGTGTCGGTGGAAGAAGTGCGTTGCGTTTCCACCAGCTCCGCAGCCGAACTCACGTTGACCACTTCCTGGGTCCCCGCCACCGACAGGGCGATAGGAATTTCAGCCTGCTGTCCCACTGTGATCGCGACGTTCTTCACTTCGGCCGTGGCAAAACCCGGCGCCCGAACGGTTACTGTGTATTGTCCCGGAGGCAGCAGCAAAATGTGGTATTGGCCATCGGCGTTCTCGCTGGTGGTGCGCTCCAGTCCTTTGGTCTCATCCCGCGCCGTGACACCGGCGTTGGTTACCACTCCACCCTTGGGATCCCTGACGGTGATATGCAGATCGCCGGTCGAAGCTCCCTGAGCAAAACCCAGAGCCGCGAGCATAAAGATCAGACATACAAATGAGACGAGCTTTCGCACCAGCATAAAAATTATCTCCGTGGACCGAAGGACCTGGGGTTCTCGCCTTTGACAGCGATCGCTCTTCGTAGGCAGGAATTGAACGAGCACGTTTAGGACACGCAAACGCCGCACGGTTTTATATCAGGTAAGGTGACTAAATCAAGCCGAATTACTGAGGAGAATTGGTTTAGTTAGCACTGAGAACTAGTTACTGACAACCGGGAAAGTGAAATTAATTCTTCCGCTCGATCCCGTAACTCTCATGCTGTGAGGTCTTAAGCGCCCAAGCCATGCGCGGCGTATTATGCGCAATGCCAAAGCGCCCGCGAGCATCGAGCAGGATCATTCCGCCGTGTCCGTTGACCCGATCCTTCAGATAGTTAATCGCTTCCGCTGCCACCCACTCCGGCAAACTGCCGGTGGCCACCCGATCCGCCGCCCACTTGGCCAACACAAGCTTCATGATCGGCTCGCCCCAGCCGGTGGTCGACGCGGCGGCGGTCTGGTTGTCCGCGTAGCATCCACATCCGATCAGTGACGAGTCGCCCAGCCGCCCTGGAGCTTTGTTGAGCGTGCCCCCGGTCGAAGTTGCGGCCGCAATGTTGCCCTCGGTGTCGAGCGCCACGGCGCCAACTGTGTCGTGAGAGATGGTTGGCGCAAAAAGATCGACTTTAGCGTCCGCCGCCCGCGCCTGAAATTCCCGCAAACGCTCGATCTCGCGCGGAATGATGAGGTCTTCATTGCGACACAGCGGGATGCCATGCTCCGTGGCGAACCTCTCCGCGCCCTCAGCCACGAAGTACACATGTGGGCTATCGCCAAGAATCTTGCGGGCGGCGCGGATGGGATTGGCAATGCGCTCCACACAGCCCACACCTCCGCCCCGCAGCGTAGCGCCATCCATGATGAACGCATCGAGCTGCACTTTGCCATCACGATTCAAAAAGCTGCCGCGACCCGCGTCAAAGGTCTCGTCATCTTCCATGATGACCACAGCTTCCTCGACGGCATCGAGCGCTGTCCCGCCACGTTCCAGCACGCGCCAACCCGCAGCCATGGCATTGCGAACCCCATTGAGATGGGCTTCGACCATGTCATCGGGAATGGCCCAGGCACCGCCATGAACTACCAGAACAGGATCAGCCAAGAAGAGTCCTCAGAAAAAAGAGGAAACTAGGATAGCAGGGGTACGGCTGGGGCAAGAACTGTGTGTCTCCGACCCGTCCGGCGGAGCGCAAGCTCGGCGGTCGTTTTGATGTGGGCGCGAGCGTCCCGCTCGTGCGAACCCGGCACCAAACCCGCGATGGCAATTGGTTTGTCGGGATTGAGATCGGTTCGCGGATTTCAGACTTACAGGGCGGTGCCGTGGGAGCACGAGCGAGGACGCTCGCGCCTACATCATTCAACTAAGCTGCCTGCCCCGCCTTGTGCGGCACCGCATCCACGCCTTCCGTCCGCGTCCAGGTGTAGCGGATGCGGTGGATCACCGTGATCGTCGACAGCACTGCGATTAACCACAGAACAGGAGCCATACGATTAAACAGGGCCCCGATGATCACCAGCACCAGGCGTTCGGGGCGCTCCATGAAGCCCACACGGCAGGAACCGATTAGCGACTCAGCGCGGGCCCGCGTGTAGCTGACCATGATGGCGCTGACCATCACGAACGCAGTCAGCACCACGTAGAAGAAGCGGTCTCCGCGGGCGTAAAACACCAACAGTCCGAAGAATTGAGAAGCGTCGCTGTAGCGGTCAATAACAGAATCGAAGAAGCCGCCGAAGCGGGTCACCTGGTTGCTGGCCCGGGCCACACGTCCGTCGACCAGGTCGAAGAAACCGGAGCCTATGATGACCAGTCCGGCGTAACGGAACATCCGCGCCTGGTTGTCGCCATTGGCATAGCCGAACAGGAATGCCGCGATGGTATTCACCACCAAGCCCAGGAAGGTAAGCACATTGGGATTGATCTGCGCCAAGGCAAGCCAGCGGACGATGGCGTCGAGCAACACGCCGCAAGCCCGGCCAAAGGCGCTAGTCCAGGTCATGCTCATCGAACCCTCGTCACTCGGTCCTCGTCACTTGGCTTCCGTCTGGTCGTGGATGGTGGTCAGGTTCAGAATCTCCATCTCGCGGTTGCCGTTGGGTGTGACCACGACGGCGCTGTCTCCTACTTTCTTGTTGAGCAGGGCGCGCCCGATCGGCGAGCTGGTTGAGATTTTGCCCGCGGTCACATCTGATTCTTCGCTGGTCACCAGCTTGTATTCGACTTCCGCATTCTTGGAGTTGTCATACACCCGGACGGTCGAACCCAGCCCGACCTTATCTTTGGGGATGTTATCCATGTTGATAAGGGCAAGCTCCGCCATGCGCGCACCCAGCTGACGCAGCCGCGCCTTAACGAACTCTTGGCGCTGTTTCGCCATGTGATACTCGGCGTTCTCGCTGAGGTCCCCCAGAGCGGCTGCTTTCTTGATTTCCTTGGGAAGCTCATGGACCAGCTCGTGTTCGAGCAGGTTCATTTCTTCCTGCAATTTCCGTTTGATCTGCTCAGTCATGTGCCTGAGGATTATAAACCGGCATCGGACCGTGTGGGGCGGACACTCCGGTCCGCCGTCTTTGACATTGAATTTCCGAGAGATCTCTCATTCCATCAAATCTCGGTCCAGCACCCGGCAGTCGGCAAAATCGAAGACTAAGCCAAGCCCAAAAGCGGCGGACAGGAGTGTCCGCCCCACGCCTGCTTTAGATTGCCTTTCGCGGCCGCTTCGGATAGACTAGCAATGTGCAGTTCTTCATTTGCCCTGCCCTCGTGGGTGTTCCCTCATGATCAGCGGCGACGGTAATTTCCACATAGGCGATAAGGTCGTCTATCCCAATCACGGCGTTGGAGTTATCGAGCAAATCAGCAGCCGGACGATTGGCGAGACTGTGGAAAAGTTCTACCTCCTGAAGATCAAAGCCAACAGCCTAAAAGTCATGGTCCCGTTTCACAACGTGAACACCGTGGGTCTGCGGCGGGTAGTCAAGAACGGCGAAATCCAGAAAATCGTTGATTTTCTTACAGATGGCGAGTGTGACAACAACGCCGACTGGAAATACCGCTTCAAGGAAAACTCCGAGCGGATGCGAACCGGGTCGCTGCTCGAGGTCTCCGCCGTCCTCAAAGGCCTGCTTCTACTGAACCAATCCAAGCCCCTATCTTTCCGCGAAAAAAAGATGCTGGAACGAGCCCGCTACCTCCTGGTCAGCGAACTGGCCATGGCCAAAAACTGCGAAGAAATCCTGATTGAGGAAATGCTCTCCAAAGCCCTTTCCAAGAGCAAACTACGCTTCCCGGAAGCCTCGGATTTTGTGGCCTAGTCGTTGGTCGACAGTCGTTGGCCCTTGGTCTCTGGTCGAAATCTGCTCATACTAACCTTAGCTGTGGTACTCATGCCGCCATCGGGTTCAGCGACTTTATCAAGGCATTCAAGGTTTTAGCCAAGGCCTCGACCAAACGCAATAGCCTTCTGGTCTCGGTTTCGCTCACATATCTCAGTCCTTCAGCGATGAGCAACTGGGTCTCGACTTCAAGGAGTGAGCCCCTGGCATGGTGTAAGAAAGTACAAGCTCCTTTGTCCGATGAACGCCCTTTACCTTCAGCGATATTACTGGAGACAGAAACACGAGCTCGCCGCAATTGACTCGTTAGACCATACCTCTCCTCGCGAGGAAGGCCTTCCGTTTGGCGATCGGCCTCCATGGCCATTTCCATCGATAATTTCCATGCGCGCAGGTCCTTGTATGAGCCGACCATACCTCTCCCTCCTCTGCAATGTTTCTTGTGTCTACCAAAACTCGAAGTGAGAGTCTGTGAAGTGAGAGTCTGTGACGGATGACCTATAGAGATGGAGACGAACAAGCAACGGCCATCGACAAACGACCGACGACTAACGACCAACGACTGCTACTCCCCCATCCAGGCCCCATACGGCTTCAACGACTCGATATGGTCGAAAACAATCTTCATGGCGGCCGTGATAGGGACGGCCAAAACCAGGCCCATTGCGCCCCAGAGCCATCCCCAGACCAGCAGCGCAATCGTCACCGCCAGCGGGTTCAACTGCAGGCGGTTTCCCAGAAACTTGGGATAAAGAACGTTGAGCGCGACCAGGTGCAAACCCAGCACAATCATCACAATCGCGACTGAGTTTCCCGACTCCATGTGTCCCATGCTTACGAAAATCGGCGGCGCCATGGCCAGCACCACCCCCAGATAGGGGACCAGGCTCAGAAATCCGCTGATGAAACCAATGAAATAGAAAAAGGGCAAATTCAGGATCCCGAACGCGATGGTGCTGGCCGTACCCAGAAAAAGGCCAATCAGAAGATTTCCCACCATGAAGCTGCGAATCATCGCGGAAATCAGTCCCAGCGTGACGTACGCCGTGTTCCGGTTTTCCAGGGAGAAGAGCATCACGGTTGCCGAGCGTACGTGATGCTGCCAGCTCAGCATGAAATACACCAGGAAGGGCACGAAAGAGGCGGCCAGCAAAGCTTGCGAGACCGACCCGAAGCCCCGGGTCAGGAGGTCCTCCCAGTTGGTGCCGGGACTGGTGTTTGCGGCTTTCGCCGCTCCGCCCGGCTCCGTGCCCCCGAACGACTCCGCCTGCTGCCGAACCTGTGAAATTTTCTGTTGAATGGTGCGTGCGTATTTGGAAAGGTCCTGCACAAAACTAAGGGCCTGGTTCGAAGAGTAGTAGACCAGCCCCGCGATCAGGGTAAGCAACAGAATTACGGCCACCGCAGCGGCCAGACCCCGGGGCAGCTGGCAGCGGATAAAGAATTCCATCACCGGCGCCAGGATGAAGGCCAGCAACACCGACACCAGCATCACGGCCAGTACCAGTTCTCCCCAATAGCAGAGGCCCAGAATCGTCGCGATTCCAATGGCGGTAAACGCCCAATGAGGCTTCTGCGGCTTGGGCGGGGGCAATACCAGAGCCTGCGCCGGAGCTCGGTCGACCTCTGCCTGATCAATGGCCATAGCGGTATCGTAGCTTAATCGCAAAAATGTGTATGCGACATATAATCGCCAGGTGCCTTCTCACCAAACTGCTGCCCCTCCGGGGCGTCCGCCACGAATTCTGGGTCTGGACGTTGGTTCGAAAAGGATCGGCCTCGCCCTTTCTGACCCGCTGGGCATTACAGCGCAGGGACTGGAAACGCTCCACCGGCAAAACAAGCGCTTTGATTTCGCCCAGCTGGAGCAGGTCATTCGCGAGCACAGGGTGGCCGAAATCGTAGTCGGCCTGCCCCTCCGCATGACCGGCGGGGAAGGAATACAAGCTGAGAAGATGCAAGCCTTCGCGGAAGAAATCCGCCGCCGCTTTCGCCTGCCTGTCCACCTATGGGACGAACGCCTTACTTCCGCTCAAGCCAACCGCCTGCTGCGAGAAACCGAGATGTCAATCAAACGCCGTGGAGAGGTGGTAGATCAGATGGCGGCAGTGCTAATTCTCCAGTCCTGGATGGATGCGAGAAGCGGGCAGTAGTCTTCAGTCCTCAGTCGTCAGCCATTGATCGTTTTGCCCTGTCGGCCAAAAGCGAGCTAGGGGCTGACGACCGACGACTGAAGACTGACGACTGCTTTCCAAAGGCCAACGACCAACGACCAAAGACCAAAGACCATCGTTCATCTAAACTATCTCTGATTTGCGCAAGTTTCTGACACTCGTGCTGCTCGCCGTCCTCGCAGTAGGCGGCTGGCTGGCGTGGGCACTGATGACGCCCGTTACGCCCGAGGGGCAGAAGTTCGTGATGTTGCGGCCGGGCTACTCCACCCGAAGGATCGCGGCTGAACTCGAGGCCGCCGGCGTGATCCGCAGCCGGCTCGGTTTCATCCTCTGGCATCGCCTCCATCGCAAGCAATCGCTGAAAGCGGGCGAATACCTCTTCGACAAGACGGCAAGAACGTTGGACGTTTACAACCGCCTGGTGCGCGGCGATATTTACGTACACACGGTGGTAATCCCTGAAGGCTTCACCATGTTCGACATCGCACAGGCGGTGCAGGACGCGGGCCTGGGGTCAAGCCGGGAATTTCTCGCGGTAGCGCAATCCAACACTGAGTTGATTTCAGACCTGGCCCCGGACGCGAAAACTCTAGAAGGCTACCTCTTCCCCAACACCTACGAATTCACCCGCACCCAGAGTATGAAGGACATTGCGGCTGCCATGGTGAAACAGTTCCGCCAGGTCGCGGAGCAGATTGGCCTCAACGCTAGCGGGCAGAACGCATATGTGCAGAAGACGGTAACGATGGCCTCGATTATCGAGAAGGAAACTGCCGTTCCGGAGGAGCGCTCCGTCGTAGCCAGCGTCTACTACAACCGCCTGGCGCGGAACATTGCGCTGCAAGCCGATCCCAGCGTGATCTATGCCGAACTGCTCAATGGGAATTACGCGGGAGCGCTGCATCATTCCGACATGCAGTTTCAGTCCGCTTACAACACCTACACTCACTCTGGACTTCCGCCCGGGCCGATCGGCAATCCCGGCCGCAACTCGCTCGAAGCCGCCCTGCATCCGGCGCAAACCGACTACTACTATTTTGTCAGCGACGGCAACGGCCACCATCGTTTTTCCCGGAGCCTCGAAGAACACAATCAGAATGTAGCCAAGCTGCGACAAGCGGTGCAGAGAAGATAGATGCTTTCTAATCCTCCGCATGGCCTGCCAGGTGCTAATCTGACAACCCCCAAGCAGTCTGGCCGTCTATTATTCGCATATACTTACCTAATTGGTGAACCCAACTGTCCTCTAAGGAATCCAATTCAGTTCCAATGCATATTTTGCCCCGTCATCGGGCCCTATTCATCCTACTAATTGTCCTCCCTCTGACTGGGTGCCTCTTCCGGTCACGGCGGGTGGAAAGGCAGCTCAGCACAGCCCCCCTCAAAGCCGCCACTCAGGCGGAATTGATCGAGTACCTGAATTCCCAGGCAGCCAGAATCAAGAGTTTGCAGGCAACGGTGGATATTGACACGTCCGTCGGCGGAGTCAAGAAGGGCAAAGTCACCGACTACCAACAGATCCGGGGCTACATCCTCCTGCGCAAGCCCGCAATGCTGAGGATGATCGGACTGTTGCCGATCGTCCGCAACAAAGCCTTTGACATGGTGAGCGACGGGCGCGACTTCAAACTGTGGATTCCACCCAAGAACCGCTTCGTCACGGGCCGCAACGACGTCGAGACCCACAACCCGCAGCAGCCCATGGAAAACCTACGCCCTCAACATATTTACGAGGCCTTGATTCTGCGCGAGGTTGATCCCAGCAATGAAATCGCGGTGATGCAGAACAGCGTCGAAATCGTGACCGACGGCAAGAACCACCAGGTGCAGCAGGCCGACTATGAAATCGAAGTGATCCGCCGGGGCGATCGTGGCTGGTTTCTCTCCCGCAAGATCATCTTCAGCCGGACCGACCTCCTGCCTCATCGCCAATTCGTCTTCGATCAGGACGGAAACCTGGCCACCGACTCGCGCTACGAAGGCTATAAGGACTACGATGGCGTGAATTTTCCATCGCAGATCGAAATCTGGAGGCCTCAGGAGGAGTACGACATCACGCTGACCATCGTGAAGCTGCAGTTAAACGAGCCGCTTCCCGATGACAAGTTCGCGCTCGACCAGCCTCCCGGCGCCCAAATCGTGCACCTGGACCAACCCCAGGCCAGCCGGGTAAATGGAACAGATCCGAAGTAAGAGTCAGCAATTGGCAATTCGAACAAAAAGGCCCACCGACGGCTCACTGCTGAATGCTGAGGGCATAGCTAGAAGCGGCGTGCCCGGCTGGCGACTGAAGACCGACGACTGACGACTAGCGCTCCATGATGAACAAAATGATCGTCGCCAACCTGGTGCACCGGCCCATCCGGTCCCTGATCAGCATCGTGGCCATTGCACTCGAAGTGACGCTCATCCTGCTGATTGTAGGACTCTCCGTGGGAATGCTGAATGACGCCCGGCAACGCCAGGCCGGCATCGGCGCCGATGTGATCGTGCAGCCGCCCAACACTTCTTTCATGGCGGGCGTAAGCAACGCCCCCATGTCGATCAAAATCGGCGGTGTACTTGAGAAACTGCCCCACGTCAGTGTGGTGGCGCCAGTCATCTGGCAGCTGACGACCACCAAGAACCTCGAGGTCATCTACGGAATCGATCTCAAGACGTTCGAGGCGCTGGTCCCGTTTCACTACCTCCACGGCGGCCCCTTCCAGGGCCCAAACGATTGCCTGGTGGATGACTATTTTGCCCAATCGCAACATGTAAAGGTAGGCTCGACCATCGAGATTCTCAATCATCCTTTCCGGGTCGCAGGCATCGTGGAGCATGGCCGGGGAGCGCGCAAGTTTTTGCCTATGGGCACCCTGCAGGACCTGATTGGCAGCGAAGGCAAAGCCTCGGTGTTCTACGTCAAGCTGGACGATCCAGCCGACGCAGACGCGGTCGTGCAAGAGGTGAAGAGCGTACAAGGACTGGAGAACTACTCCGTCCGCTCCATGCGTGAATATCTCTCCATGATGACGGTCACCAGCTATCCCGGCCTGTCCACGTTCATCAATGTAGTCATAGGCATTTCTGTGGTCATCGGCTTCATCGTCATCTTCCAGGCCATGTACACCGCGGTCATGGAACGCACCCGCGAAATCGGCATCCTGAAATCCATCGGAGCCTCGAAGCTGTACATCGTAAATGTGATCCTGCGCGAGACCATCCTGCTGGCCATCGGCGGAATTGTCGTGGGAGTCCTGTTCAGCCTAGCCGCGCGTGCGGGCATCAAGTACCGCCTGCCCACGCTGCCAGTAGTCGTCACCGGCGGATGGATTTTGCGATCCACGGGAATCGCCATTGTCGGCGCCATCTTAGGAGCTCTATACCCCGCCTACAAAGCGGCCCAAAAGGATCCCATCGACGCGCTGGCGTACGAGTAACGCATCCGCTCTCTGTCGTCCTGAGCGAAGCCGCTTCTTCGCTCGCGAAGAAGCGAAGAGTCGAAGGACCCCTATACCCTGCTGAGATGTCTAGGATGAGTTCAGATGCCGGAACGGGACGACCGTGCCGGGCGTAGGGATGCTTGGACTGCAGAATAGCGGTCGCTCGCAACCGCTATTCCTGCGCTCCGCATGACAGGGAGGTTTGTTTCATTAGCGGGACGTTTTCCTCAAAGATCAACGGGATAAACCCGCCTTCCACAGCTTCTCCACAGCAATCTCGTTCCGGTATATTCAAATCAGCGGCTTTCAGCCTCACAATTCCAGCGGACAGCTTTGCCTCCATCCATGACCGACTCCAGCGACTTCAAGGAAACCGTCAAGCAGCAGGCGGACATCGTTCGCATCGTCGGCGACTACGTCAAGCTGAAGAAGGCGGGGGCGCAGAACTACTCCGGGCTCTGTCCCTTTCATAACGAGAAGACGCCGTCGTTTTCGGTCCACGCCACGCGGCAGTTTTATCACTGCTTTGGCTGCGGCGTATCCGGAGATGTTTTCAGTTTTGTGCAGAAGGTCGAGAACGTCAGCTTCCCCGAAGCTGTAAGGACCGTAGCGCAGAAGTTGGGGATTGCGCTTCCCAAGATCAGCTACTCGAGCCCCGCGGAGGCCATGGAGGCGAAGCTCCGCACCGTACTTCTTGATGTCCATGAGCGTGCCTGCGCCTTCTTTCAGGAATATCTGAAGCGGCCGGAGGGCGTTCAGGCGCGCGAATATCTGGCCGGGCGGGGATTGCACGACGACGAGATCAAAACCTTCCGTATCGGCTTCGCGCCGGACTCGGGCTTTATCCTGCGCGACCGCTTGAAGGGCGAGTTTGATGAAGAAGTGCTGCGGGAGAGTGGCGTGTTTTCGTGGAAGGCGGAAAACAGCCGTCAGCCCACGGCCCTCAGCTCCCGGCAAAGCACAAGGTCCATCGACTCCGCTCGGGATGACAAGGGTGGGTTAGGGACGCAAAGTGATCCTGTTGCCAAGGATGTTAAGCCAACGGCCAACGACCAACGGCTCATGACTGCCGCGATGTACTCCAAGTTCCGCAACCGCGTCATGTTTCCCATTACCAACGAAGCAGGGCGAGTCATTGCCTTCACGGGACGCACCCTTTCAGCCGATGAGAAGGCAGGACCCAAATATTTGAATTCGCCCGAGACTGCGATTTATTCCAAGTCGCGTCTGCTGTTCAATCTCGACCAGGCGAAGGAAGCGATTCGCAAGCTGGATTACGCCATCCTGGTCGAAGGCCAGATGGACTGCATTTCCGTCTTTGCCGCCGGCTTTCACAATGTCATCGCCAGCTCCGGTACAGCTTTCACTGAGCTTCAGGCAAGGCTTTTGGGGCGCTTTACGAAAAATGTCGTGGTCAATTTCGATCCTGACACCGCAGGCGCCAAGGCCACCGAACGCACTCTCGGTCTGCTGGTCGAAGAAGAATTTCAAGTAAAGGTGCTTACCCTGGAGTCGGGCTTCGATCCTGACCTGTTCATCCGGCGAAAAGGGAAAGACGCCTACGCAGGTGCGCTGAGGAATTCGCAGAAGTACTTCGACTATCTGATCGAGCGGGCCCGCGCCCAGTTTCCTGTGCGCAGCGCCGAAGGCAAGGTAAAGGCGGTGAACTATCTGCTGCCCCACATCCAGCGCGTACCGAGCCGGATTGTTCGCGATGAACTGGCGCGCGAGATGGCGCAGAAGCTGGGCATCGACTCGTCCGTGCTACGCCAAGAGTTGAAACACGCCGCCGCCAACCGGTCGACCGCCAGCCTGAAGGCCCCGGCGGAGGCGCAGATCACCGACGCCGAAAAAATATTGATCCGGGCGCTGGCCTCGGCCACTGAGATGCAGACCTCCGAAGCGCACCCTTCCGCCCGCGAGGGCGTGGAGGAGGGGTTCGACCCCTGCCGCCAGGCCCAGTTTGCCCTCAAGAGCGAGGGTCTGCACCAGGGGGTAGCCGCTGAGTCGCTCATTGAAGTTTTGCTCAGGTCCGAGGCGACTCATGTCACCGACCTGCCGCTGCCGGAAGGCGACCGCAGACTACTGGCTGCCATCCTGATGAAAGACGACGAAGAGCTCTCCGCGGAGCGACTGGAGGGGGCGGTGCGAGCCCTGCGGCGCATCCAACTCAGAAGGAAACTGGAACGGGTTCAGCGGGAACTGCAGGCCACCCGGGGACAGGAAGCCGGCCAGATACAGGCCCTTTTAGAGGAAAAAATGCGGCTTAAACGTGCCCTCATGGACCCCAGCCTGGTCGACGACGGTCCCGTGGCTCGGCCGGCCTAGGGCTAAAACACTATGAAACTAAATGGAGTTCGACAACATCTAATTCAACAGTTGACGGGAACATGGACGGGGTGTGTCAAAAATCAGCCTATCGCTGATATCCACTAAACCCATCCGATGCTATAATTCGATGGTTTGTGCCCGGCGCGCATTCTCGCCGCTTCACGTTCCCACCGCTAAAAAACGCTCTCGGTCCTTTCCGTAGGACGAAAAGAAGGTAATCCGTCTTGGCTCTTGACGACAAGTACGACGATATCAAAAAGCTGATCGACACAGGTAAAGAGAAGGGATATCTGACCTATGACCAGGTCAACGACCTTATCCCGCACGACGTGCATTCTCCCGAGGACCTGGACGATCTGCTGACCACCATTGGCACGCAGGGAATCGACGTGCTCGAGGGACCGAAACTCCCCTCGTCCGCGCTCGACAAGAAGTTCGAAGAAGAAGGAGAAGCCGGCGAGGATGTCGAACTCGACCTTACGCCTGGCGCTCTCGAAAAAACCAACGACCCCGTCCGCATGTACCTCCGCGAGATGGGAACAGTTCCACTGCTCACGCGCGAAGGCGAAGTGGAAATCGCCAAGCGAATCGAGCGCGGACAACTGCGAGTGCTGAAAGCGCTCTCGCGGTCACCGATTGTCATCAATGAATTGCTGGCGATGGGAGAGGACCTGAAGAAGGGCGTCCGCTCCATCAAGGAAGTGGTCACCTTCGACGAGGAGGAGATCACCGACGAAATCCTCCAGAACCGTCTGAAGGAGTTCACCGGCAAGATCGACGACCTGGCCAGGGCGTACAAGAAGGCCAGCCAGTTGATCGAAAAATTCGCCACGGTCTCCCAGAAAAAGCGGCCCAAAGACTACCGCCGCGCTCGCCTGAATTTGGCGCGAGCTGTAGTGGCCGTTTCCCTCTGTGTCCGCAAGCTGGGTTTTACCAACGCCGAGCGCAAGCGCCTGATCGACCGGGTCAACAAGACGGTCGACACCATGCGATCGCTCGACCGGCAATCCCAGAACCTGGAACGCAAGGCCGAAGCGACTCGCAGCGAGGACCAGAAGAAGGAATATCGCCGCCAGTCGCGCTCCGTCCGTTCTGAACTGGAAAAACTGGAGGGCGAAGCAGGAGTTTCCTTTCAGGAGCTCAAGCGCACCCAGCGGGAAATCATCCAGGGGGACATGGATGCGGAGCAGGCCAAGCGAGAGCTGATCGAGGCCAACCTCCGCCTGGTGGTTTCCATCGCGAAAAAATACACCAACCGCGGTTTGCAATTCCTCGATCTGATCCAGGAAGGCAACATCGGGTTGATGAAAGCCGTCGACAAGTTCGAGTATCGCCGCGGGTATAAGTTTTCGACCTATGCCACGTGGTGGATTCGGCAGGCCATTACTCGTGCGATTGCCGATCAGGCCCGTACGATTCGTATCCCCGTCCACATGATCGAGACGATCAACAAGCTGATCCGCACTTCGCGGCAGCTGGTACAGGAATTGGGACGCGAACCGACCTCGGAAGAAATCGCCAAGCGCATGGACATTCCAGTAGCGAAAGTGCGCAAGGTGCTGAAGATTGCACAGGAGCCGATCTCTCTCGAAACGCCGATCGGCGAAGAGGAAGATTCGCATCTGGGCGACTTCATCGAAGACCGCGCCGTCGTCTCACCGGCCGAAGCCGTGATCAATGTCAACTTGAAAGACCAGACTTCGCAGGTGTTGCGCACACTGACACCGCGCGAAGAGAAGGTCATCAAGATGCGCTTTGGTCTGGAAGACGGCTCGGAACACACTCTCGAAGAAGTAGGTCAATCGTTTGCCGTAACTCGCGAGCGCATTCGTCAAATCGAGGCGAAAGCGTTGCGGAAATTGCGGCATCCATCGCGCTCGCGAAAGTTGCGGGCGTTCCTGGATGGAGTGCGCGACTAGTCCTCCACAGCGAAGGCACATAAAAACTGGTAGCGAGGCACGGCTCCCACCGTGCCTCTTTTTCTTTGCCCTGGGACGCTGCGACGGCAGAAAGGCACTATTCAGGGTTGGCGGGTGACGATATGCTTTTCCGTCAACCGCCATGGGCATCTACGTCGAAATTCCGATTTGCGCCAGCATGGACGAGCTTTGGGAGAAGACCCAGAATCCTCAGCTTCACCAGAGATGGGACCTTCGTTTTAATCAAATCGAGTATCTTCCCCGGGAAGCTGACGAACCCCAGAAATTCCTGTACCGCACTCGAATCGGCTTCGGCTTCACTATCGATGGAAATGGAGAGAGCACCGGAAACAGAGACGGCGACGGCGGAGCGCGTACGTCGAGTTTGAAATTCTGGTCCGCGGATCCAAAGTCTCTGATCAAGGTGGGCTCGGGCTATTGGAAGTACGTGCCCACAGAGACCACGATTCGCTTCTTTACCTGGTACGACTACGAAACGCGCTTTAGCGTGCTTGGAAAGGTGATCGATACGTGCATCTTTCGCCCACTGCTGGGATGGGCCACGGCCTGGAGCTTCGACCGGTTGCGCCTCTGGATTGAGAGAGGGATTCCGCCGGAAGTTTCGCAAGTTCGCGCGCTCGTCTATCTTGTCGCACGCAGCACAATTGCCTTCATCTGGCTCTATCACGGTTTAGTTCCGAAGCTGCTCTATCACGATCCCATCGAATTGGACCTTCTCAGCAGAATTGGCACACCAGGTTCGCGCCTGCAGGTCGCGGTAACCGTCGCCGGGTTGGTTGAACTCTTCTTCTCGTTCCTGCTAGTAGCGCTGTGGCGGTATGGCTGGCCATTGTGGGCGACTTTAGGGTTCATGCTCGTCGGTATTCCGGCGATTGCGATCACCGCGCCAACCTATCTCAGCGCGGCATTCAATCCACTCACCTTGAATCTGGCGGTCGCGGCCCTGGCTGCCATCGCCATCATTGCAGGACGGGATCTGCCAAGCGCGACGCGCTGCCGCCGCACTCCGGATCAATCCAGATGAGATCGATCTACGAACAGGCGCTGGGCGAGAAGTTCAAACTCCTGCATCCGCGTATGCAGGAACGATTTGGTTTCAGCAGTATGGACGGCCGCGCATCGATCGGTAAGGGCACAATGGACGAGATTTGGCGCGGCAAGTTTTTCACGCTCCCCTTCCTCTATGCGGGAAGCTGGCGACGGATCATGTTTCCGGAGCACGGGATGGCGATCCCCTTCACCATCCGAAACTTCGCGTACATTGACCCTTTTGGCAGAGAAACAGTCACCTGGATTCGAAATTTCGAGACACGCCATCCTCGGCGCTTTGATGCCTACATGATTTACAGCCAACAACGCCGCTGCATCATTGATTACCTGGGCACGCACCAGCATCTGGCGGTAGATATTGGGTTGAGCGTTGACCAGCGCGCAGGCCTTTGCCTTCGCTCTGGCTCGCAGCGCTTCTACGAGGGTCTGATCGGCTTCACCTTCCCTCTGCTGTTCTCAGGTGTGGCTGAGGTTTGTGAGTGGTACGAAGAAAGCGACAGAAAATTCCACATTGAGGTAAACGTCCATAACGACACCTGGGGACCCTTATTCGGCTATAGAGGGAAGTTTGATTCCGAATGGGTCAAGGTCAACGATGGCAACATTCCTCCCGATCTTTTGCCCGTCCGCCACGAGCGGAGAGAATAGAACGTCGCCCCCGCGGCAACACTCGAACTCCGGCCCTCGGCACCGTCACTCTAGATCGTTGACGGATTCGGCGGGGAGATTTTCACCGCTTTTTCCTTTTCTTTCCACAAGGAAGTTCAATCCTCCACAGCTTCTGCACAACTGAGCATCAATTTTCGGTTGCGGATAATTGCCTGTTCGCGCACAGTGCTCACAGTGCAAACGTGAGATGCATTGATCTGCTCGCGACTGTAGCAGGGCTGGCGGTGACCGGTGGTTCTCGAGGGTGAATCACCGGGAGGGTTTTCAGAAATGCGCTTCGGTGCGTTCCGGGAGACTCGGGCGTTGCGGCCTCCTCATAGAGTCCTTCTGTAAAAGGCAGGACTGGTGCCGTCGCTTACGCAATCGCCGCAGGTCAATATCTGTGAATCTAGTATTCGCGGATCGATTGCCTGCAGGGTGTCTCGGCGAACGTGCGCTCTTTCGGGAGTGCGGTTGGCCGAGTTCACGATTCGCCATTTAACGCGGTGAAACCTGTCGGCGTCCGCTCACGAGCAATGCGGCCCAGGTGGCTGGCCTGGGCCGCATTTATTTTGGACTTCTTGGCCACGGATTCGCACAGATCGGGCGAGCTCCCATCCTCACGCCAACGTCATCAACTTACACTTGAAAATTCGCTTTTTGTTCTCCTATACTGGCTCAGCACGTATGCAGCCGAAAAAAATCATTTTGTTTCCAGTTTTCCGAAGATACGGCGCGACGTCCACAAGCACGTCGAGGCTAGTATCGGCTTCGCACTTCAAAGCTAACTTCATTTTCAGATAAGGCATTGGCAACTACCGATTACAATCTCGCGCATAGCCTGCCCGCCAACGTTGAAGCCGAGCGTTCCATTCTCGGCGCTATCCTGCTGGATAATTTTTCTTACAACCAGGCGGCTGAGCATCTCAAGCCGGAAGATTTTTCTCTCGACTCCCATCGCCGTATTTACAGCCGCATGATGGACTTGGCTGAGTCTTCCCGGCCCATCGACATGATCACGCTGGTCGAAGAGTTCGACCGCCACAAGGAACTCGAGGCCATCGGGGATGTGGGCTACATCTCCGGCCTGGTCGATGGCGTGCCCGACCGGCCCAGCATCGAGCATTACATAAAGATTGTTCGCGACAAAGCGCTGTTGCGCGGACTGATCCACACGGCCAATTCGGCCATCGCACGCGCCGCTGATCAGAGCGATCCCGCCGAAGAAGTTCTCAATGACGTCGAAGCCGCCATCCTCCAGCTTTCTGAAAAACGCATCGGCCGCGGTTTCATGGGCGTGCAGGAAATCGTCAAGGAATCGTTCGGATCGGTCGACGCGCTGCTGCAACGCGGCCAGCGCATTACCGGGCTGGCTACGCATTACACCGATCTGGACGAGATGACCAGCGGCCTGCAGCGGTCCGACCTCATCATCATCGCCGCCCGGCCCTCCATGGGGAAGACCGCCTTCGCCATGAACATTGCCGAGAATGCCTCCATCGAAGACCAGAAAGTGGTTGGCATGTTCTCCCTGGAAATGTCGCGTGAGGCTCTCCTGCTTCGGCTGCTCTGTTCGAAGGCGCGAGTGGACTCACACAAGATGCGCACCGGTTCGCTCTGGCGCGACGATATGGACAAGGTGGTCCAGGCCATGGAGCAACTGGCGCACGCGCCTATCTTCATCGATGATACGCCCGGCATCAGCCTCAGCGAAATGCGCGCCAAGGCGCGGCGGTTACAACAGTCGCAGGGCAAGCTTGATCTGATCATCGTGGATTATCTGCAGCTTATGTCGGGCGGAAGCCGGCGCTACGAAAACCGGACCCAGGAAGTGTCCGCCATCTCGCGCGGATTGAAGGGACTGGCCAAGGAACTCAAGGTGCCGGTGGTGGCGCTCTCCCAGTTAAGCCGCGCTCCGGAGAGCCGGGGTGGTGACCATCGTCCTCAACTTGCCGACCTGCGCGAATCGGGATCGATCGAGCAGGATGCCGATGTAGTCGCCTTCATCTTCCGCGAGGAAGTTTACAAGCCCGACGAGCCCGAACTGGACGGCATCGCCGAAATCATTATCGCCAAGCAGCGCAACGGCCCAACCGGCAGAATCAAGCTGGCTTTCGTCAAACGGTCCACCCGCTTTGAGTCCATGGCCCAGGACGGCATGGGGGAACCGGATTAGGCGATTGCTCAACCTGATCCCAGCAACAACTTCACTGCCACACACTGTGGAAAGCTTGTGGAAGCGGTGGGCCATTTCACGGCGGCACACGGCAATCGTCCCTTGCCAGGCTTTTCGCCCCGCGGCCAACGGGTCCCTAACCCCCTTGGATGGCGCCACTTAGCAGTAACCCCAGGTTGGAACTCCGGATAGCACCCGCAGCGCAGCGATTTGTACAAGCTTTGGGATTTGCACATCCAGAGGGACATTGCCCTAATGTCTAGCGCTCCCCTGGATCACGAAATGGGCGCCTTTTCTTTCACGATTCCTTGCTGAAAACCCCCTTGGAGATGGTGGGCGAACCTTACCCCATTCGTTTTCTTAGTTTTCCCGGCGAGAAAAAACGAAAGCGCCCTAGGCCCAGGTTTGGGTCTTGGGGCGCCCGTCGAACAGCCCTCCCCCAGAACTGCTCAACTGCAGCCTAGATCCGTTTCTGATTAGCGTAAATGGCTCCGTCGTGCCAGCGAACCAGCACCACTGGGCCACAAGATCGCGCCGTAGGATGAAAAGCAGGAGAGGCCGACAGAAAAGACATTCAGCGGCCGAGGCCCCGCATCTCCCAGCATCTTGCATGCGGAGCCTCAGGCCAGGACCAGCGATCCATTGTGTCATCGCAAAGAATTTGACAGGTAAAAGACAGATTAAAGTCGGTTTACCGACGCCGACGAGAAGAAACCGGCAACGGCAAACCCTTCTGTATATTGAGCCGATCAGCTCTGACAAACTGCCGCCGGGGTGCGGGACTCTAACGCTTCCAGGAAGAAATGCCGATTAACCGGTGAGGCAACACGCCGCGTTCGGAGAGGCTCCTGGTTCTGCTGGGGAGACTAGCGAAGGTCGATGCTGAGTTAACGATGACACGAAAAGCGGGAATCTTTCGCGCCATGACTCTGCCGCCGGCGGACCTGCTACGCTCCCTGTTCCGGCGCCGTGCAACCGCACTGCGGCCCGCCGATCCGCGGCATTCCGATGTGCCACTTCTGCGCAGCGCGGAAATCGCCGCTGTGTACCACAGCCAGCGCGTGGCGGGCGACTTCTACGAGTTCCTGCGCGTCGGTCCGTCCCGCGTGTTGTTCGGTTTGTTTGACCTGGCTGGCCGCAGAGAGGACACACGAGAGATCCTGATCGCCGCTCAGAACACGTTTCGAATTCTTGCGCCCAAACTTTTTGCTGGAAAGGACTTCAACGAGGCCGAAGCCATGGTAGGGCTCTGCCACGAAGCGAACCGCACCATCCTGCAAGTTGCCGGCGGCATTCGCAGCTGTCCCGCATTCATCGGCTGCTACAATGAAGACCTGGGCACGGTCTGCTACGTCAACGCCGGTCACCCGCCGGCACTGCTCCGCGACGACTCCGGAATCACCAAGTTGGAAGCCAGCGGCCTGCCGCTCGGCATTTTTTCCCATGCCACGCAAAGCGCCTCGACCTGCGGTCTGGTGCCGGGAGCGGCGCTCCTGCTGGTTTCCCGCGGAGTCATCGAAGCCGAGCACAACGACCAAGAATTCGGTCTGGAGGGCGCGAAGAAAAGTTTTCAGGGTGCGTCCGCTCTCAGCGCCCAGGACTTATGCCTGGAGATTCTTCAGTCCGCCGAGCAATTCCTTGAGGCTGCTCCCACTCACAACGACGTCACCGCGCTGGTGCTACTGCGCTACCGTGACGCCGGACGGCCAAGATCGCGTTCTTCAGGTCGAAAACCCCTCCTCTATGGCCGCGCTGGCAAAATAAAATAAAACACAGAACCACAGCCCAGCTGGCTAGTAACGCCGATTTTGCCGCCATGGGCTTCAACAATCGCGCGCGCGATGGCCAAGCCCATGCCCGTGCCCTGCACCCGGTATCGCTGATTTTTGCCCCGATAGAACTTGTCGAAAATCAGGACTTGTTCCATGTCATCAATCCCGGCCCCCTGGTCGGCGACACTGACTTCGAGGTTAGCGCCTTTCAACTCAGCGGTGATCCGGATGGGAGATTCGAGTGGTGAATACTTGGCCGCATTCTCCAGCAACTGAACCAGGACTTCCTTGATGCGGTCTGCGTCCAGACGCACCGTAATTTCGCCTGGCACCCTGATCTCCATGGGATGCTTGCCCGCGGTTTGTCTGACGTCGGTGACCGCAGCCTGTACCAGATCCAACACACGACACTCCTGGAGGTCGAGTTGAAATTCGTGAGACTCGAGTTGCGCCACCTCTGCGGCCTCGCCCACCAACCGGTTCAGGCGATCGCATTCTTCGTTGATCACCGTCATTAATTCTTGGCGGTCATCGGGACTCAGGCCGGTGGTGGAGAGCAGGCTGGTAATCGAGGCCTTGATCGAAGTCAGTGGAGTTCGAAACTCGTGGGTAACGGAATCGAGAATGGCCGTGCGCAACCGTTCGCCTTCGCGCGCTGCCTCGGAACGGGCCAGTGTCTCCACCGCATTGGCGCGCTCCACCGCGATAGCGATCAGGCTTCCCATGGCGGCCAGGGTCTGCCGGGAAAGATTTCCGGCCACGCCGATCGCACCGACCGTTCTCACTCCCATCTTGAGCGGCGTGTAACTGAGGTTGCGGGCGTCGTCCACCATGGGCTCGCCACGAGCCATGATGGACTTGAGCTGGTCGACGTCCAACTCGGGTGCTTCGATGCCTGAGCGATAAATATTGCCCTTGTCTGGAACATAGACCACTGCCGCAGATACGCCGAATGATTCGACCACGTGGTGCGGCACCGCATTCAGCAATTGCAGCACGTTGTCAGCTGTGAGCAATTGCTGGCTGAAGCTGTAAAGCCGTTCGAGTTCACGACGCCGCCCCACGGCGTCATCCGCCTGCCGTCGCGCCCGGTCCGACAATTGACTGGCAATCACGGCGGTGGTTAAAAGTGCAAAAAGGGCCACCCAGTTTTGTGTTTCGGCGATGGTGAAGGTGCCGGTGGGCGGCAAAAAATAGTAGTTGAACGCCGCCGCCGCGACGAACGCGGTGAACAACGCATAACGCAACCCCCACACCGCAGACACCATTAGCACGGAAACCAGAAACGTCAGCGCAACCGTGGTGGGGTTTACGTGAATGACTCGGGTGTAGAGACGCACCACGAGGAACAGCGCCCCGGCGCACGCGGCAAATCGAAGTCCCACTCTGAGTGCTGACTGATTCACGATCAGCGATTGTAGCCGAAGTCGACAAATTGGGCGCCGTCTAAGACAATAGGCGGCAATGGCCAAGACTCCCGAGCAATGGCTTGAAGAAGCCGCGCCGGAAAAAAAAGGCGGCACGCTCAAGCTGTTTCTTGGATATGCGCCTGGCGTGGGAAAAACCTTCAACATGCTGAGCGAGGCCATCCGGCGCAAGAGCCGCGGTGAAGATGTGGTCATCGGCGTGGTGGAGACGCACGGACGCAAAGGAGTGGTTGAGCTGGCAGACAAACTCGAAACCGTTTCGAGAAAGAAGATCGAATACAAGGGCACCGTGTTTGAGGAAATGGATTTGGACGGAATCCTCGCCCGCAAACCGGCGGTGGTGGTGGTGGATGAGTTGGCGCACACCAACATCGAAGGCAGCCGCCACCGCAAACGTTATGAGGATGTTCTGGAGCTGGTGGACGCCGACATCGACGTACTGACGACCATGAATGTGCAGCATCTGGAGAGCGTCGCTCCCAGCGTGCAGAGAATCAGCGGGATCACCGTACGCGAAACCGTTCACGACTGGATAATGAAGCGGGTGCGGGAGGTGGTGATGGCCGACCTCACGCCGGAAGCGCTGCAGACCCGCATGCGGCGCGGCGATATCTATCCGCTGGATCGTGCGGAGAAGGCGCTTACAAATTTTTTCCGGCCCGGGAACTTGATCGCGCTGCGCGAACTGGCGCTGCAGGAAGTTGCGCAGGAGGTGGACCGCAGCCTGGAAACCTACCTCGATCAGGAGGGTGGGGAGCGAAAGCTAGGAGTGCGCGAGAGGTTTGCGGTCGCCATCAGCTCCAATCCAGCGGCGCAGCAGCTGGTTGCGCGGGCGGCACGAATGGCGAAGAGAATGGATGGCGAGCTCTACGTGGTTTACGTGGATATCGGAGTGGACGATAATGAAGAAAACCAGCGGACACTGGCCGCGAACATCCGCTTTGCCGAAGCCGTCGGAGCCGAAGTGGCCAAGCTAAAGTCTCCGACGGTGGCCAAGGCGGTGGCTGGGTTCGTGCGAGAGAAACACATCACGCAGGTGGTGTTCGGGCACTCGGCGGTGAAGGGCTGGAAGCGATATCTCTACTTGAACGCCATCCACAAATTTCTC
>Ga0137403_10000802_pt1 | contig 40488 bp, 45 predicted proteins | sample CZOMad2_1_16fung_FD_122057 | JGI IMG/M metagenome (GOLD analysis project Ga0137403, IMG submission 122057) | Vadose zone soil fungal communities from Angelo Coast Range Reserve, California, USA - CZOMad2_1_16fungal (Hybrid Assembly) | ecosystem: Environmental > Terrestrial > Soil > Vadose zone...
CCTGAGCGCCGCGGTCGGGCTGGTGGCCGTTCTGTGGGATAGGCTCCGACGTTGGCCACAGGAGAGCCGAGGTCCCGGCACGATCCTGCTCCTGAACCTTCTCCTGCAAACACTGCTCTTCGAAGTGCTGTGGCTCTATTATGATCGGTATTATCTCCCGCTCCTGCCGGGGTTTACGGCACTCCTGCTCGTGCACCTCCGACCGACGAAGGTGACGATCACCGTCGGGATAGCCGGGGTGCTGCTCTGGGGGACGATTGCAGTCACGGGCACGATCGATCAGTTCCGCTATCACCGGATCGTCGTGGAGGCCCGAGATTGGCTGCTCCAGCAGGGGGTGGCTCCCGTGCATATCGATGCGGGATATGCCCTGAACGGCTGGTGGCTGTATGCCCATCACCCAAGCGGGCCGCCCAGCCGCGGGAGGGAGCCCGATGTGCCGTGGATCACCGGTTGGCCCCCTCCGCCCTACAAGATTGCGAATGTCGCTGAACCCTCTTATGCCGTGGTCCGGAGCTTTCGCCGCCCAATGCTGTGGGCCACCTCCGACACCATCTATGTGCTGGAGCACACGGCAGTATCGGATCAATGGGGCCTACCCTCACTGCGGGCGCGAGGGCTAGGGAACCCTTAGCTGAGTGGCCAGCCATCGACCGCAAAGTGCTGAGGAACCCCATACGCGCTCTGTCACCTGGGATCAGGGGTCCCCCGGTCAGAGCACTGTGGGGATCACGTCTTTTCGGGGGCGGCCATCATGGCCACTGCCGCGGTCGAGTTCGGCCTGACCTTCCTCTGGCCGGCAAAGCAGCAGTGGTAGGGCGAAAGCCCACAGAGATGATGAAATCCAGTTATCCAAAGACCCTACTCAAGTGAGAGGGCAACACCCCACTCGTGCCAAAGCGGATACCCCGCCGTGGAGTAAGACCAGCATGGATCATCCCTCAAGAGGAAGCTTCCTCCTGCTGATGGCTTGGGCGCTGGGGGTGACGATCGTCGGCCGGAGCTTTACCGCCCTCGACCCGGATCCCAGCGATGCCCAGCTCTTCGCCTACATCGGGCTCAAGTGGACGCAAGGCTATATCCCATATGTAGATATCTGGGATCACAAGCCGCCCGGGATTTTTGCGGTGAATGGGGTGGCCTGCATCCTGGTCCCGAAGAGCTTCACCGTGCTAGCTTTTCTGGAGGGCGTCTTCATCCTCGGTTGCATCGGCACAGTGTATGGACTGACGCGCCAGTGGCAGCTGCCGTGGCCAGCCCCCGCACTGGCGACCACAGCAGTGGCTATCGGGGCCAACCTAATCGTGTACAACGAACACGGTAACCTCCCCGAGGTGTATATGCTGTGGCCGACCGCCATGAGCATGTACTGCTTTGGGAAAGCCGCGCCCACTTTCCAGGGGCCATGGGTTGTTCTGGCGGGCGTGAGTGCCGGGGCCGCGACGCTCTTCAAGCCCACAGGGCTGGCACCGCTGTTGGCGCAAACGGCATGGCTGCTCCTCCTGTGGGCGATGGGGCGCAGCCTGTCCGGGCGGCAGCTGTTAGCGTCGGCGCTGACGAATGGGGCGGGCGTCCTCATCGCCTGGCTTCCTGCCGCGCTGTATTTCTGGCAGCATGGCGCCATAGGGGAACTCGTGCACGCCTCGATACTGTATAACGTCCGCTATGGCCTCGCCAGCCAGGCTACCGGCGGGCAGGGACTCTTGACCCCATTCACGCTGGCATCCACCCTACAGCCCCTCGCCAGCCTCATCGTCACCATCGGCATCGGCATCGGGCTCACGGTGGCACGAGTTTTGGCGCCGCGGCACGACGCTGAACCGAATGCCACGGCCGGGCGGGCTACATGTGCGTGGTGGCTGTTGGTACTCCTCTGGGTTGGCGCTGATCTGGCCGGCGCCCTCGCGGGTGGCCGGAATTACCGGCACTACTTCTTGCCGCTGACGTCGAGCCTGGCGGTGGCCGCGGCCTGCACCTACGGGGTCCTGATCGCGCCGAGACCGCGCGAGGCGCAGGCCCGAGGGATCAAGCTGGTCATCTTTGCCCTGATCATCGGCCCTCTCCTTATCGTACAGGCGGCCGACGTCGGCCAGGTACTCCGGTGGGTGCTGAGGCCCACGGAGCGCCCTGGAATCAGTCCCTGGCAAGTGGTCGCCCACCAGTTGACAGGGATCAAACGTCCTGGGGATATGCTGTTTACATGGGATTACTTCCCCGGCATTTACTTGGCGACCGAGATGAACAGTCCTTCACGCCATATGGACACCCACAACATGTACGATTTCCCTGCTGCTCACGAGCAATATGGGACGGAGATCTGGCAGGCCCTCAGGCGCGAGCCCCCCACCTTCATCCTGGATGGCTGGACCACGCCGTCAGACGAACCGCTGCGGGCGCGGGATCCGCTCTATGTGCAGTTTCGCGCATGGTTGGAGGTCCACTACGTCTTGATCGGCACAGCCGATGGCCTGAAGGTCTACCAGCACCTTCGTCACCGGGAACGTATCGGTGAGTAAGTGAGTACCAATCGATACCCAAAACGAACCCCTGCCGATCTATGCGGCGTACACTACCGTGATGGTCAAGACGAGCGAACAGGAAGCGCTATCAGGGTGAAGGTCTGGCGCCCGTGCAAGGGGCAAAGAGCTGATCCTCTATAGTCCCGAGTTCGCCTCGCATACGCATGTAGTTGTCGCCGTGGAGGAAGACGGCCTGCGCGACGCGGCATGTCTCTTCTGGCACGGGTGAAATGTCCCAGGGATGGAGCGACATAGCCAATCTCCTCAAGGGGCCGGACGCGACAGCACGGCGTATAGCGTTTTAAGGTCCGCATAATCAATACTCATCACCGTGACCGTCTCGGCAGTGCCGCGTTCATGAGAGTCCGCATGGCGTGTGAAGCCAACCAAACGCATCGGTTCGCCATTGGGGAAGGAGGAAGAGGAAATTGCGACAAAAGAGCGGAAGAGCTTAGGGTACGTGGATGCGGGTTCGGTGGTTGCCATCAATTGAGAGAATCAAGTGAGGGGCAAGCCTTTGTACCCTTCCCCTCTCGGTGGGGGAAGGGGGGGAATGCCGAAGCCTCTCTCCTTGTATCCTCCCCCGCAAGGGGGGAGGCAGGATAAAGCCAGTAGCTAATAGGCCACGATTTCGGTCCCGATGCCGCGATTAGTGAAGACTTCAAGCAGGAGGGCATGATCCTGGCGTCCATCAATGATGTGTGCCTTACGCACGCCACCATCCAGAGCGGTCAGACATGCCTCAACCTTCGGCAGCATACCCTCGGAGATCACACTCTGCTCGATCAACTTCGCGATGTCAGCCCGTTTCAGGGATGAGATGAGCGTCTTCTGCTCGTCCATGATACCCTCGACGTCGGTTAGCATGATCAGCTTTTCCGCTTTGAGCGCCGCGGCCACCTCACCGGCGACGAGATCGGCATTGATGTTGTAGGGTTCGCCCTCGTCGCCAACCCCGACGGGTGCGATGATGGGGATATAGCCGCTGCTGTCGACGACTTGGATGATATGTGGATTGATTGCATCTATCTTGCCCACTAGCCCGATATCGATCAGTGGCGAGTCATTGCTGCTACCCGGTTGGCGCACCTTGAGACGAGATGCCTTAATGAGTCCACCATCTTTGCCGCTCAGCCCAACGGCGCGGCCGCCATGCTGGTTGATCAGGCCAACGATCTCCTTGTTGATCTTGCCGCCCAGCACCATCTCGACGATGTCCATGGTCTCAGCATCGGTGACCCGCATGCCCTGCACGAAATGTGGGACTTTTCCCAGCTTCTCCATGAGCTCGCCGATCTGTGGGCCGCCACCATGGACGATGACAGGGGTCATGCCAATGTACTTCATGAGCACGACATCCATGGCGAAGGAACGCTTTAATTCCTCCTTCACCATGGCATGCCCACCATACTTGACGACCAATCGCTTGCCGTAGAACGCCCGGATATACGGCAGCGCCTCCATGAGGACCTGCGCCCTCTCCGCAATGGTGACCATCGACGTCTCTCCTTTTAGAAGTGCTGAGTCCTGAGTGCTGAGTCCTGGGGAGCCGATTCCTTTCACTTGGCACTCATGCCTCAACACTCAGCACTTGCTTTTATAGGATATATCGCGTCAAATCCTCATCCTTGATGATATCTGCCAGTTTCGCACGTACATATTGCGCATCGATGATGATCTGTTGTCCGCTCAGATCAGACGCCTCAAAGGAGACTTCGTCGAGCAGACGTTCCATCACCGTATGGAGGCGACGGGCGCCGATGTTTTCGGTGCGCTCATTGACCGCCACAGCGATCGATGCGATCTCATCGATGGCATCATCGGTGAAGGTCACCTGCATCCCTTCGGTCTCCAGGAGTGCCTTATACTGCTTGATCAGGGCATTTTGGGGCTCCTTGAGAATACGGACAAAATCATCCCTCCCAAGTGGGTACAGTTCCACGCGAATGGGGAAACGGCCCTGAAGTTCCGGGATCAAGTCGGACGGTTTGGAGACGTGAAAAGCCCCAGCCGCGATGAAGAGAATGTGATCGGTGCGCACCATGCCATACTTGGTGTTGACGGTCGATCCCTCGATGATTGGCAGCAGATCGCGCTGCACCCCCTCGCGGGAGACATCCGGGCCGCTGAAATTGCGCTCGCGCCCGGCGATCTTGTCGAGCTCATCCAGAAACACGATGCCGGCCTGTTCCACGCGTTTGATGGCCTCTTTGACGACTTTATCCATGTCGATGAGTTTTTGGGCTTCTTCCTGCGCCAAGATGTCCAACGCTTCAGGCACCTTCGCCTTGCGGCGTTTCTTACGCTGCGGGAACATATTCCCGAGCATGTCTTTGATGTTGATGTCCATATCCTCAAGACCAGAGCCGGAAATGACTTCGATGAACGGCATGGTGCGCTCTTCCACCTCAAGCTCGACCTCGCGATTGTCCAGCTTGCCATCACGCAGATACTGACGGAACTTCTCGCGCGTTTGTTGGTAATGCTCCTGGCCGAGGGGATCTATCCCCACGGCGGGCTCGCCCGGTTTGCGCCGGGAGGGAGGAGCAGGCAGGAGCAGATCGAGCAGACGTTCTTCAGCATTGACACGGGCTTTATCCTCGATCTGTTTGGCTTCTTCCTCACGCACCAGATTCTTCGCCAGTTCGGCGAGATCGCGTATCATCGACTCCACGTCACGGCCAACATAGCCCACTTCGGTAAACTTAGAGGCTTCAACCTTAATAAAGGGAGAGCGCGTCAGATGGGCGAGACGGCGGGCGATCTCCGTTTTGCCGATACCCGTCGGGCCGATCATGATGATGTTCTTTGGCGCCACTTCATCACGCAATTCCGCCGAGAGCTGCTGACGTCTCCATCGGTTCCGCAGGGCGATCGCCACGGCGCGCTTGGCCTCAAGCTGACCGACGATATATCTGTCCAGCTCGGCCACGATCTGTTTGGGGGTTAAGGTGTCCATTCCCCTGTTTTCTCCCTTCATCCAGGTCACTCAATGCCCGCTCGATGTTTCCCTTCCCAGCGGGAGAGAGAACCATCTTCAGAGTGGTGAGGGTGGCGACAACTCCTCGACGGTGATTTGCGCGTTCGTAAAGACACAAATCTCTGAGGCGATGCGCATCGCCTCTGCTACAATGTCGCGCGCGCTGAGGTCGGAATGCTTGATCAACGCCCGCGCGGCCGACAACGCAAATCCCCCTCCGGAGCCGATGCCGATGATCCCATCGTCGGGCTCGATGACATCTCCTGTGCCGGATACAATCAACGAGTTCTCGAGGTCAGCCACGGCGAGCAGGGCTTCGAGGCGACGCAGGACGCGGTCGGTGCGCCAGTCCTTCGCCAGTTCGACCGCGGCGCGTGGCAGATTGCCCCGATACTCCTCGAGTTTCGCTTCAAATTTGGTAAAGAGCGCAAACGCATCCGCGGCAGCCCCCGCAAAGCCCGCCAGAATCTGATCATGGTAGATGCGGCGGACTTTACGCGCACCGTGCTTGAGCACCATGTTATTAAACGTGACCTGTCCATCCCCAGCCATGGCCACCTTCCCACCATGGCGAACGGCAATGACCGTGGTCGCATGAATCATGTACCACTCCGTGCGCGGGCCCGTGGATGGGCGTTGCGATAAACCGCCTGCAGATGGCTGGTGCTCACATGGGTGTATTGTTGTGTCGTCGACAGACTGGCATGCCCCAGCAGCTCCTGGATAACCCTGAGATCAGCCCCCGCATTGAGGAGATGTGTGGCAAAGGAATGCCGAAAGGCATGCGGGCTGATGCCCTGCAGTTGTCCGATCTGGGATGCTGCATTCGCCACAATAGAGCGCACGCTGCGCGCACTTAACCGTCCGCCACGCGCGTTTAAGAACAGCGGTTGTGGCCACTGCAACGGCTGTCCTGCCTGCCGATGCGGCGCCGCCAGCTGTTCGTAGCGGGCTAGGTAGGCCTGCAGGGCCACCAAAGCGGCTGAGCCGACGGGAAGCAGCCGCTCCTTGCCTCCCTTGCCACGCACACGCACGATCCTCTGCTGGAGGTCAAGGTCGTCACGATTCAGGCCAGTCAACTCGCTGACCCGCACTCCTGCCGCGTATAACAGCTCCAGGATGGCAGTGTCTCGCAACTGCAGCACATTGTCAGCCTCGATATGATCCAACAGATGAGCCATTTCCCGTTCGGAGAGAAAGGCTGGCATCTTGCGATGAAAACGTGGCGCTGCGATTTCATCAAACACGGTGTTCGCGCACACCCCCTCACGCCGCAGAAACTTGAAATAACTCCGCAGTGCAGCAAGTTTTCTCGCCACTGTGGCGCTTTCAAGTCCACGCTGGTGCAGTTCCGCCAGGTAGGCGCGAACGATATGGTGGTCGATGTCGGCCATGGGAGAGAAGGTGGATGGGGGTGCAATCTCAGCATGCGGCTTCACACAGTGTGCAAGAAACTCGAAGAACTGTGCCAGGTCCCGTCGGTAGGCGTCCAGGGTGTGGGGTGAAGCATTGTGCTCAACGCTCAGGTAGCGGTGAAATTCCTGAATGAACGGCATCTCGAGGGCAGCTTTGGCCGTTTCCCGCCCAGAAGCTGTCGTGTTGAGAGATGCGGAGGCTGACCTGAACGCTGACGCTGTCGCCATCATCCCTCCAGAAGCGTGCCCGACTCCGCACGCCATTGATCAGCTGCAATCAAAGCCCGTTGCACCATCTGCCGACGCCTTTCCCCTTTGCCTCGGATACGCTGCGGCAGCTCCGGTAATAGCCCGAAATTGATGTTCATCGGCTGAAAGGGCTGGCCTGTCGCATAGGCGATGTACCGTACCAAGGCGCCGAGGGCTGTGTTCGGCGGCGGTACCAGGAGATCGGTGCGGTGGATCAAGCGCACGGCATTTAATCCCGCCAACAGACCAGTCGCGACCGACTCCGTATAGCCCTCCACACCAGTGATCTGACCAGCGAAGAAGAGATCATCGCGATTGCGGAACTGGAGCGTGTCGCGCAGCAGCTTGGGCGAGTTGATGTAAGTGTTGCGGTGCAGGCTGCCAAAACGCAGAAATTCAGCCTGTTCCAGGCCTGGAATGAGTCGGAAGACCCGTTTTTGCTCGGGATAGGTCATCTTCGTTTGAAACCCAACCAGATTAAAAGCACTCCCCATCTGGTCTTCGCGGCGCAATTGCGCCACAGCATGAAAATCGCGGCGACCCTGGCCATCGACCAATCCCACCGGCCGCATCGGTCCATAGGCGAGCGTATCGAGGCCACGGCTGGCGATCTCTTCGATGGGCAGGCACGCCTCAAAATAGCGCGGCTCCTCGAACGTATGGAAGGGGACCACGGTGGCATGAGTGAGCGTCTCATGGAAGTGCAGGTATTCCTCCATGGTGAACGGGCAATTGAGATAATCCCGGGCATCGCCTTCGCCATTACGGCTGGCGAAAAAGGCTCGACCATAGTTGATGGTCTGGGCATCCACGATGGGAGAGATGGCATCGTGAAAATAGAGATCGCGCTCGCCCGACAATTGCCGGATCTGCTCGGCCAAGACCTCGGAGGTTAGCGGACCGGTGGCGATGATGGTCGGGAGGTCAGACGGAAGGTCGCGAACCTCCTCTCGCATCAGCGTGATGGAGGCATGACTCGAGACGGCCTCAGAGATTGACCGTGCAAACTGCTCACGATCCACTGCCAGTGCCGATCCCGCCGGAATGCGGGCCGCATCCGCCATGCGCAGGACGAGCGAGCCCAAACGCCGCAATTCTTCTTTCAGGAGGCCGGGAGCGGTGTCGAGCGCGGCCGATTTCAGCGAGTTGCTGCACACCAGCTCCGCCAGCCAAGCCGTCTGATGCGCCGGCGTCTGGCGTACCGGCCGCATCTCATACAGCAAGACGCGCAGCCCCCGCGTCGCGGCCTGCCAGGCTGCCTCGGTACCAGCGAGTCCGCCACCGATGACGACGAGATCATGTTCCTTCACAGCGTGCATTGCTCACCCAAAAAAGTGCTGAGTCCTGAGGGATGAGTTATGAAGACTGAGGGCAACCACAGATGTCGGCCCATGCATGCAGATGAACGCTATAGATTTGTGTCCACCTGCGGTTACCGCATCTCCGGTTCCAGGACTCAGCACTCAGGACTCAGCACTCGGCACTATGCTTGACTTCCATCGGCGCTTCGTATCCACACTCTTGCCGGAAACAGCGCAGAAGCTTTCCCTTGCGCGCGCTCCCTTGTTCGACCAAGAACGGCGCCTGGCATTCGGGACATGGCATCGGTACCGGCTTCGACCACAGCGTAAACTGACAATCCGGGTACCGGTTGCAGCCGTAGAATATGCGCCCCCGCTTCGTGCGCCGCTGCACCAATGCACCAGTACAGCCCCCCGTCGGGCAGGCGACGCCTAGGCTCATCGGCTTGGCCACCTTGCAGGTGGGATAGGCCGAGCAGGCCAGGAACTCTCCGTAGCGGCCCTTGCGGACCACCATCGGCGAGCCGCACTGCTCACAGACCTCGCTGGTGAGCACGCCGACCTGATTCGCCCCCGTGTCCTCAGATTTCAGCGGCCGGGTCGCCTTGCACTCTGGGTAGCCGGAGCAGGCCAGAAATTTCCCGTAGCGTCCAAGCCGGATCACCATGGGCTTACCGCATTTCTCGCATATCTCGGTGGTGGGTTCAACCATATTCTTGACACTGGGCATGCGCTGCGACGCCGCTTGCAGGTGCTTCTCAAAGGGCTCATAAAAATCGCGAAGCACCCCCACCCACGGCCTCTTGCCCTCCTCGATCTGGTCCAGAAGGTTCTCCATGGCCGCTGTGAATTCGACATCCATGACATCCGGAAAGTGCTCGACCAGGAGGTCCGAGACGAGGCGTCCAAGCTCCGTGGGGTAGAATTTCCGCTCCTTCGTCTCCACATAGTCACGATCCTGAATGACGCTCAGGATGGTGGCATAGGTGCTGGGTCGTCCGATACCACGCTTCTCCAATTCGGCCACCAGCGAAGCCTCGGTATAGCGCGGCGGCGGCTGCGTGAAGTGCTGTTCGGGTTTGACCTCCAGGACGCGTAACGCCTGCCCGGCGTGAAGCGGCGGCAAAGCACGGTTCTGATCAGCTTCCTCGTCGCTTCCGGCAGCAGTTGTCGGCCGATCCTCGGTGTAGACTTTCAAGAAGCCATCGAACTTCAACACCGACCCCGAGGCCCGCAGCCCATACTCACCAGCCGCGATGTCGGCAGTGGTGACATCGAAGATCGCCGGCCGCATCTGACTGGCCACAAAGCGTGACCAAATAAGGTGATAGAGAGCCTGGTGATCCCGGTCCAGATAGGCATGGATCTGGTCGGACGTACGCAATGTTGAGGTCGGTCTGATCGCCTCATGGGCATCTTGCGCACTCTTCCTACTGCGGTAAACATTGGGTTTTTCGGGGGCGTACTGTTGACCATAGGTGGTGCTGATGAACTCAAGCGTCTCGCGTTGGGCATCTTGTGAGACTCGTGTCGAATCTGTCCGCATATAGGTAATCAGGCCCACGACGCCATCGGGGCCGATCGCCAGCCCCTCGTACAAACCTTGCGCCAGCGTCATGGTCTTGCGCGCCGAGAAGCGCAGCCGATTGGCCCCTTCCTGCTGCAGTCGACTGGTAATGAAAGGGGCTGGAGGTTGGCGCCGGCGCTCGCGGGTCTTGACATCCCCGACGACGAATTGGGCAGTGCGCAATTGCCCAGCAATGGCATGCGCCATTTCGGCCGCCTGAATCTGCGCCTTTTTGCCGGAGATCTTAACTAACTGCGCTTCGAAGCTCGGCGGTTGGTCGCCTTCGAGGACGACAGTAACCGTCCAGTACTCCTGGGGCACAAAGGCATCGATCTCTTTTTCGCGCTCACAGATGAGCCTCAGGGCCACCGATTGTACCCGGCCAGCGCTCAGCCCGCGGCGCACCTTACGCCACAGCAGTGGGCTGATCTGATATCCTACCAGGCGATCCAGGATGCGACGCGCCTGCTGGGCGTTGACTTTGTCCTCGTCAATGCGTCCGGGGTTGCGCATGGCTTCGGTGATCGCCCGCGGGGTGATCTCATTAAACAGCACGCGGTAGATCGTATCCCGCTCCTGGCCATCGAGCTCTTGCGCGATATGCCAGGCGATAGCCTCCCCCTCCCGATCCGGGTCGGGCGCCAGGTAGATTTTCCCGGCACGTTTGGCGCTGGCCCGTAACTCATCGAGGACCTTGGCCTTGCCGCGAATGACGATATACTCCGGCGTGAAGCCATCCTGCAGGTCAACGCCGAGACGTTTGGGCGGGAGGTCTCTGACATGGCCGACCGAGGCCTTGACCGTGTAACCCTTGCCCAGGATTTTCTCGATGGTTTTGGCTTTGGCTGGCGATTCAACAATGACCAAATCTGGCATAGATCTCCCTACCGTATGACTCTGAGAAAGAGTTTGCCTGGCAGTTGGGTCACCTTCCCCTCCAACTCAAGTCGCAACAGCAACGAACTGACTAGGCTGGTTGGAAAGTGCGCCTGCTCAATAATCCAATCGATATGGCGAGCTTCCACGGGGTCCAATACTTCCAAGAGACGCCGTTCATCCGGTGTGCTGTCCGCCTGGCAGAACTCTCTCTGCGCTGGCGCCCTGTCGCGTTTCCCTCCGAGGGCGTACTGGGGCAATTCCTCCAGGATATCGTCGACGCATTCTACCAGTTTGGCGCCCATCTTGATCAAGCGATTCGTGCCGCGACTGGTTGGCGCGGTCACATTCCCAGGCACGGCAAAGACCTCGCGCCCTTGCTCCAGAGCCCACTGAGCAGTGATCAACGCCCCGCTGCGCTCTCCGGCCTCGACCACTACCGTACCGAGTGACAGGCCGCTAATGATGCGATTCCGCAGCGGGAAGTTCAAGCGGTCCGGTTTCGTCGTCATCGGAAACTCCGACACCACCGCCCCCTGGTGGCTGATGCGCTCAGCCAAGCGACGGTTCTCCGGTGGATACATATACGACAAGCCGCATCCCATGATCGCAATGGTGCGCCCCCCGCCCTCCAGGCTGTTAACGTGCGCCACGCTATCGATGCCGCGCGCCAAGCCACTGACCACGGTGACGCCACACTCGGCGAGCGCCCTGGCAAGTTGCTCTGCCACCACTTTCCCATAGGTCGATGGGTGACGTGAGCCGACCACCGCCACCCCCGGAGCTGTCAGATCGCCTAATTCCCCTTTCACATACAACACTGGCGGTGGATCATCAATAGTCTTCAGCAAGGAGGGATAGCCTTCGTCGTCCTGTGTGACGATTTGACATCCCGCGGCTTTGGCCGCGCGTACCTCCCGCTCCACTGTTCTGGCGGCCTGAAATCCGGTAATGGCCTGGGCGATCTTCGGGCCGATACCGGCCACACGGGTCAATTGTCCAGCCGTGGCCTGCATGACATCACGCGGATGACCGAAGTAGCCAACCAGTTTTTTAAAGGTGATCCGCCCCACGCCTGGTACCAGATGCAGCGCGAGCCACCATTCATTCTCGTCCATCACCTGCGCCCTCGCTTCGCAGGGGACAATGCCCCGGATGCTCAGGCCTTGCATTATACCGTGCGCTATCCACGCCTTTCAACCAAGGCCAACGTTATGAGGGGAGGAGAGCAACGACATCCGTTGCTCGCAGGACAGGAAGCCATAGGTCAGCGTGAGGTGCAGCTATGCACGGGACTGTCGGCCCTCACCCATACCCCATGACACCAGATGAGGGGCACGGAGCCAGGACCAACCTGTGCTCCTCCCCCGATAGGCGCCAGCGGGCGCTCGGATATGGGGGAGCTGCGGTCGATAAATGGCTTTGCGAACGGCCGTTCGCTGATGGGCGTGCCGCGGTCTATGAACGCTGGCGGCACGAAGGGTGGGCCTCCGGCTTGCGGCACGCCAGGCTGCATACCCCCTAACGGGATGTTTTTCCCGTTGATGAGCTGGGCCGCTCTATCCCCAGCATGGAGCGGAAGGATCAGCGCGCCTAAGAGGATCCCTAGGCACAGCACACTCATAAATCCTCCAGCAACTCTCTGTTCGATGTGCATCGCGACTCCTTTGACGTTGTGCATCATCAAAAACCAGCGGAGCATTGACCATCTGATTGCCGGTGGCTCTACCGATTATTCAGTCCCCCACCATCGAACACAGCCCTCAGATTCTGTAAACGGGGTTACACGGCTATCTCGCCGTGGAAAGTACGTGATGGAGATCACCACTTGGCCCCATGCGAGTTCGGCTCCAATGCACTCCACGAATCCCTGCGATGCCTTCCGCCGTCAACACCTCGAGACGGTGGTATGCAAAATCGATATGCTGGAGGATGCCAATGCCGACTGTCTCGCCCGCCTCATCCAGTAATCCTAGCAATGTACCATGTAGCTCCTCCCCTAGCCAGGTTCGTATGCGCATTCCGACGGCTCGTGCAAGTTCTGCCACAGCATCTGGAGAGAGGCGTGATTGAAGGACCACATGCAGTTCACCATCCCGCTGTTCGGCCCAGAGTATTTCTGGCGTTCTCAAATGCCTAAGATGACTGTCGCTCTTAACATCAAGCACTGCACCACACCCAATAGGAGCGTCGACGAGGTTGAGCTCCGCCCACGACAGCGGGACGATCTTCGGCTTGCCCAAATACGTGCGCAAAGCCCGTTCCCGATGTCGCCGTCGCTCATCCAGGCTGCGGCGCCGGCAGGCATGCGATGCCCGCAAGCGCAGGATACGCGGCCGCTGGCGATAGCGTATAGCCAGCAGAATAGGCTCACACTCCTCGCCACGCTGCAGACAGACTACCACATCGGGGTCGACGAGATCGATCTGATAGTGCTTCAGGGCTTGCCCTCCATCGGCGCTGATAAACCCGCAGGTATCGATAATCACTTGACCGACATCGCGCCTCCGAGCGCAATCGACGAGGCGCTTGGTCCCGACAATCATGGGTACGAGATGCCCCCGGGGCGATGTGGAGCCGACAAAATACAGCGTCGCTGGCGGCAATTCCTGGAGTCTTTGAAAGGGTTCAGCAACCACGCTCAAGCCGATGGTGGTGGGTGGTCCCAGACTCGATTGTCCCACATCGGCATCCACGATGGCGATCCGCCGCTCCTGCACCAGGAGCATATTGGCCAACCACGTCAGAAAGGTGGTTTTCCCGGTGTCTGTAGCACCAAGGAGCAAGATCGTACGAGCCTGTCGGAGGTCATCCAACGCGGCCTTCCAACTCGGCTGTTCGATAAACCTCGCCACCGTCTATACCTTTCCATCTTTAGAGCCGACGATGTTCCTCCTGGCCCTCGTCTGCCACAGTACTTGTTCTTGCTGGATGCACAATCGCGGCGGAGTTAGCATCAGCCACCTCATCGCTACTGGGGGATCTGTTTGGGGGACAGCCCACCAGACACGGGGCCTACGAATGCAGGGAAGAAGTTGCTACGATGCCTAGTAGCCGGGTTTATGGCGATGCTTGCATCGCACATGTACGGCTCAGCATACATCCGTTCGCAGATGCCTCCGCGGGCCACAACAATGAATTGTCTATGAAGCGGCGTCATCAATCACGCCAACGTGGGTTTACCAGGATGTACGACGGCGGTATGCATGGTGGATGGGCTCACCTCGCCCAAGGGCCAGGGATTCAAGGTCGCGATTTCTGGAGCAGACGAGCCGTTACTCGTCCTCCTCTTCCTCTTCGCCATCTTCATAATCGGCTTCCGTACAGGCGAAACACATGTCACCTTCATCGATGCAATCTTCGCAAAAATACTGCTCGCACGAGACACATTCAATCAGTTCATAGGCTTCGACTTCCGCCCCACATGAACCGCAGTACGCTTCCATTCGAGTCATCTCCCTTATAACCATGGATCTTATAGCTCAAACCCCTCATCGCTGCAGGACAGCTTGCTTTACCTAGGGGTGCCTTTCAAGACGGCCGATTATTACTTATACCGCACTTTCCCCTTTGTCAAGAGCTGAGGGCAGAATTTATCACTTAGACCATTAAGGCAGAAGCTTCAGGCCCAAGAGCCCCACTCCTACCATCATCGTGAGGGCCAGGGGTAAGAGGAAACCATGCAAGTCACGCCGCTCTGCATACGATGTGGGGCTGCACAGCATGGCAAAGCCATATACCGCTCCCCAGCAGAAGAGGCCCAGGGCGATAGTGGCGAAATAAAAATGCGCCGAGCGCAGAATGGCTTCGGCGCGGACGAACCACAGTTCCCCAATACCCAGGAAATAGCCACTACCAATGACCCATAGGCTACATTTTCCCAGCCAGGCGTGGTGCGAGCGCTGTGCGCTCTGCCTGACCGCACGAGCCTGAGTACGACGTTGTCGGCGCAGCGCTAAACCCTCCCGCAACGCCAGGACTCCCAGGGCAATTCCCACGCTCTGCCAGACTGGATGCAGAAAAGGTAACCATTCCGTCATGGCTGGAGCTGATTCCTCCCATAGACCCTTGAACATAGGCGCCAGGATTACGCTCCACAGGCAATTCCCTCGCCCTCAGGGACAGGGTTAGGGTGAGGGAATGCTAGAGCCATTCCAGCCATTCACCATGGCTGCCACAATAGGCTAACAGATGTTCCGTTTTCACACCGTCCTTTCGTGAGATGAGCTCAAGGCGCGGATACGTTTTACCAAGCCATTCAATCGACACCCGGTAGAGGTCCCGTCCTCTGGCATGTTCAGCCAGGAGCACCGATAGACGGGCACGGGCCTCTGGGGGAAACTGATTGATGGTGTGGGTATGAAACACGCACACCGCCTGGTCAGGCGGGATCGTCGCCAGCACTTCGGGCAGTATGTCCAGGGCATCGCCCGCCAGCAGCCGTGGCGGATCCTGTTGCGCCACCTGCACGGCCTGTTGCAGCAGTTCGGCTCTCCCCACCTCATCCGGCCACACCAGGGCACGTAGCCACAGCGCAGCGTCGGGATCGCGAACATCGATCGGGTTGAGGTCCAATCCCACACGCATCGTCACCACAGGCCATACGTCCGGCAACGGCAGGTGCCGATCACTGCGCAACCCGCACACAATCAGCACCGGCGAGCACGAATTGCCGTACCGCCGTCCGATCCCATAGTCATAGCCATAACGATCCCACAGCAAGTTCAAACCCGCACTGGCGCCGATTTCCACCAGGGCCAACGGTCGGCCTCCGGCCTGCTGAGTGACATGCATGAACGCCGGCAAGAGGCAGCCGCAGCGCCGCACTTCGTTCGTCTGGACCAATCGGCTCGAGATCAGCTCCAGAATATCCTGCCGATACTCCAGACAAAGAGCGCGAAAGCTCGGAAAAGGGTCTGCTGACGAAGCACCTGTTGGATGAATGCTTGGATAAAAATGAGCGAGGGAGTGTTGCATGCCTCCCAGCAGCAGGAAATGCACCACGGCGAGGAATAGATTGGGCACCGGTTGCCCCGGCTTCGCATGGGCGGCGATCGCCAACAATTCAGGATCGTCAGCGATGCCGAGAGAGAGCCGTTCATACAGCGGCGAGACGTGACACTCTCGCCGGGCAAAACGTTCGAAGCGTCGAGACAGGTCGTCAGTCGAGGGCCTCGGTGATTGGGAAGGCATGCGCGAATCTTCACCGCTTTTCTTTGGCACTGCAAACGTTGAGATCTTTACTCGCAAGGAGAGAGGCTCGCAGGGACGGTGTTACAGCGACGGTGAGGTCGGCATATACGCCTCCTGCAGCTGCATGAACTCATCCGTTCGGTTGAGCGCGCGCAGGAGGTCCTGAGACGCTTGTCGGTCTCGCAGCTCCTCGATCGTTCCACCCTCCTGCAGATACTTCAAGCTGTCGTGAATCGCCTTGACTGCCACGGCAAAGACGGGATTCCCGAGCATGAGGATCCGCACTCCGCTAGCCGCCAGGAAGCGCGGATCGTTCCGGACGTCCGGGGGCGGATTCAGCACGCACAGCGGCAGGGATGTCGCCTGGTGCACGGCCTCAAGGTCGAGGCGACCCCGTTGCACGCCCACCAACATAAGGGCCTCGGCTCCCGTGTCGGCGTATGCCTTGATGCGATCCAAAGCTTCCTCCAGAGAACATTCGGCCAGCGCGCTGGTGCGAGCCACGATCACCGTGGTCGGATCGGTTCGGGCCGCGACGGCCGCTTTCAGTTTCCCCACCTGTTCCGCCGTGGAGACCAATCCCGGATGGCGGACGTTAAACTGCTTGGGGACGACATTGTCCTCGATCTCGATGGCTGAGACCCCGGCGGCCTCCAGCTCTTTCACCGTCCGTATGGCATTGACAGCGTTGCCGAAACCGTCCTCGGCATCCACCATGAGGCTGACGTCGGCGATGCGGGTGATCCGTCGGCATTGATCGACGACGTCGGACATGTTGGAGAGCACAATATCCGGCACGCCTAGATTTGCCACCTTCCCGACGGACCCCGACAGCACGCAGATGTCGTACCCCAGCATGTGGGCGATGCGGGCTGACAATGGGTCGAAGATATTCGCCGCAAGGGTACATGTGGGTCTGGCCAGCACACTACGGAATCGCTCACGGACATGGGACATCGTGTGCACCTCCTCGATGAGTGGTCTCTCTGTTAGCGTGCATCACCTGATGAGACGGCAATGGCTCAAGACTCCTATGGCGGACACGCCTGCCTATAATGTGGCGAGTAGTCGATTGAAAAGTCAAGAACTTGACTATTGCAGTGCTCTAGTGCCCTGTCAACTTTGCATTTGTGGGTAGAGGCGTTTGAGTTTGACTCTGGCATCATGGGTTGAGAACTGCCAGTCCACACCTTTTGGGGACGCATTGCGCCTCTTTTCCCACTGCGTTGTTTCATTGAGGAGCGTCTCAAGATCTGGGAGCCGCCGATCCAGGCATTGTATCGTCAGGGCACTGAGCTCTCTCTCGGCGATATTGAGCCAACTGCCGTGCTTGGGGGTATGGTGGATTTCCAGACGAGAGGCCAGCCTTCGGGCCTGCTCTGGAGGGAAGGCCTCATCGAGCGAGCCCATCCCAGGCGTATGAAGGTTATCACAGACCAGACGGATCCGTTCAGCCTCAGAATACTGGGTGTCCAGTGACCACCACATCACCGCACAGGAGCTCGATCTTCTCGAACACCCCTGCAGCAAGCATACGCTCATAGTCGGTACTAGTCCATTGATGCCGGGCGAGGGTGGCAGGCCTCATAACGGGTCCTCCTCACCTCTCTACCTCAGCTCCCTCGATCTCTCGTGGGGCCTAGTATCGATGATTAGAAGCTCGAAGACAAGCTGAAACGCAGGCAGTAGGGTGCAAGGAATGGGTGCGGAGGCCGCAGCCAGATCTTGCTGCCGCTATTCAGAGTCATCAATGACCGGGGCGCCCCCGACGGATTAATTGTGCATTGATGAGATGAAGCCACTGCGTAACCGTGGTGTACGACCATCCAGTGCCATGCTCACGACCGGTGGCCGGCATTGCACATACTGAGAAGACCAAATCACTCGGAGACCAAGTCACTCTATGTTCATTTATCCAGGAACGCCTGCGCTGCACTTGAGTTCTTTACCGTACTCAACTGTGCCTTGATCAATGCGGGCCTGTGGTCTGCGGAAGCAGGGTTGATCAAAGCCTTCGAGCGCATCGGCATAGGCCTAGGCCTGGCGTTACATCTGCCATGGCTGGTGTGTGTGCCATCGGGTTATCCCTCTCGGTGGCCAGACCAGAGACATTGCCGCCCGCCCCCTCAAGTGCTGGACCATCAGTCACATCCATTTCTGATGCGATTAACTGAAGTCCTAAGTTGTACTGCAGTCATCCGTATCCCCTGCGGGGAATTTTCAAGGCAAACCGAAGGTCCTTAGTGTTCCGGAGCCTACACCCCTGCCCTCGTATTTTTTCGACAGGTTAGTCGCTGTCCGATGGCTTGACATCTGACCGGCCGTATCCCGTGTCTTCATCTGGTCACACCACCTAAGGGCAACGAGGCAAACGTTTGTGTTAGCTACTACAGCCTGGAGGGATCTATGAAAGCACGACGCATACTTCCGAGGGCTGGACGGTCGTGAGTATGAAGGACGAGTGGAAAACCATTTTCCCGCTGTCAAGCGAGCGCTGAAGAGGGAGAGTGACAGGGTAAAGCGGATAAAGAGGCAGCGCCACACGACGGGATTTGCGCCAGCGAAGTAAGTCGGCCCGCCCCCCACGGGTTCAAGTAATAGACTTGTAATAGTCTCGCACCTACTTCCAGTATGGTAGATTAGGTCTCACGAATGGCCGTGATATGACACGTGGCGTCAAGCGTGACGACTCGTAGGTGGCATTCGTCACCGGACAATCGCCCATCCGCACCGGGCTCACGAAAGTCGGCCTGCCTGCTGCCGACATCGGACTTCAGCATGAGGACCCGACCATCGCCGAGATTCTCAAGCCCTTCGGCTACGCAACGGGCCAGTTCGGCAAGAACCACCTCGGCGACAAGGACGAGTTCCTGCCTACGAACCATGGGTTCGACGAGTTCTTCGGCAATCTCTACCACCTCAACGCCGAGGAAGAGCCCGAGGACCCCCAATACCCCAAGAACCCCGAGTTCCGTAAGAGGTTCGGTCCCCGCGGCGTCCTCAAATCCACCTCCGATGGCAAGATCACGGACACCGGCCGCTGACGAAGAAGCGGATGGAGACCGTCGACGAAGTGTTCCTAGCGGCAGCCCTCGACTTCATCGACCGCCAGGTCAAGGCCAGCAAGCCGTTCTTCGTCTGGTTCAACTCCACCCGCATGCACGTCTTCACGCACCTCAAGAAAGAGTCGGACGGGAAGACGGGCCTCGGCCTCTACCCGGATGGGATGGTCGAGCACGACGGGCACGTCGGGCAACTGCTGAAGAAGCTCGACGACCTTGGGATCGCCGACAATACCATCGTCGTTTACACCACGGACAACGGCGCCGAAGTCATGACGTGGCCGGACGGTGGCAATACGCCGTTCCGTGGGGAAAAGGCGACCAACTGGGAAGAGGGGTTCCGCGTGCCGATGGTCATCCGCTGGCCTGGCGTGATCAAGCCGGGAACGATCATCAACGACATGTGCGCCCACGAGGATCTGCTGCCGACATTCGCGGCCGCCGCTGGCGAGCCGGACGTCGTCGCCAAGGCTCTCAAGGGATACGCGGCCGGCGGGAAGACCTTTAAGGTCCACCTGGACGGTTACAACCTGATCCCGTTCTTCAGGGCGAGGTGAAGGAGTCCCCGCGCAAGGACTTCCTCTATTGGAACGACGATGGTCAGTTGACTGGCGTCCGCTTGCACCACCTAAATATTATCTTCCTTGAACAGGAGCACAAGGGCCTCGGCGTCTGGCAAGGGGAATTCACAAGCCTCCGCGTGCCGAAAGTCTTCAATCTGCGTTCGGACGCGTTCGAGCGCGCGGATGAAAGCGTATATCAGCTGGAAACCGGCAAACTATTCTTCGTCGTTCCGGCTCAGGCTGTGGTCGCTCAATGGCTGGAGACGTTCAAAGAGTTCCCGCCGCAGCAGAGGCCGGCGAGCTTCAACATCGACGCGGTCATGCAGAAGCTGACCGCGCCGCAAGGCTCCGCTTCACGGTAATGTCGAGTAGGGAATGTTCGCGCGGTTCATCCTGAACCGGCCCACGCATCCTCCGCGTCGATGAGCAGAAGGAGATGCCATGAGCGCAAACAGTGAAGTCCGTCAATCGGGCGCGGTGAAGTCGGTCGTTAGTCATGTTCGCCAATCGCTTCACGCTTCCGTGGGTGACGTTGTCTTCGGCATGGAAGATGGAACCGTATCGATCTTTGGCCTGGTTTTCGGCGTCGCCGCAAGTACGGATCAGAGTTCCGTCGTCCTTCTAGCTGGCGGCACAGGCGCCATCGCGGCCGCTGTGTCGATGATGGCAGGGGCATATCTCGACGCGGAATCGGAGCGCGACCGAGCACGTGTTGAGGCGCAGAAGCAAGCAGAAGCTTGGGAGCAGGATGCTGGTACCATGGCGCAAGGGCTCAGCCAGCATCTGGCCGAGGCAGGCATCCCCGAAGCCCAGGTCGAGGCTGTGCGCGACCTCCTGGTGTCCAATCCGCAGGTGCTGAGAGCGCTCCGGACAGCTTTGATGCCAACTCCCCAGGACCCTGTCGTTACAAGCCCTCTTGCCCATGCGCTCTGGATGTTCATCGCCGACCTTTTTGCGGCCTTTGTGCCGGTAGTTCCATTTGTCTTTCTGGCGATCAGTGACGCTCGGCTCGTCTCCGTCCTCGTGACGGCACTGCTGCTGGTTGCTTTGGGGATTGGGCGTGGTCTCATCGGGCAACGGAGCCTTATCCGCACGACACTCGAGACGCTCACGGTGGCCGCTACGGCAGCCGCGGCTGGCATCATTATCGGGAAGATCATCGCCTAGGAGGGTCACCCAATTTACCAAGGAGGTCGCTGAGAAGCCCGGCGAGCATCGGTTGACCACATCGGCACTGCGGCTCTAAGCGGGCCATCATCCGCGGCGTCCTGGAGATCATCGCGGCGATCAAACTTCCTAAGGTGATCGACGGCGAGTGGCTGCTGATCCTCTCCGGTCTGTTGTCCGTCGCGTTTGGTGTACTGTTGTTCCTGCGGCCCGGCGTTGGAGCCTTGGCGGTCATGTGGCTAATCGGCATCTACATGATCGTCTTCGGCATCACGGCGATTGCGTTGTCCCTGCGTCTGCGCAGCTTGAAGGGAAGTTAACGGTTCACGCGGCGAACGAGATGCCAACCCGTGCATGCGCACTATCGTGCAATGCGATCCCGATCGGCATCCTGAGGGCCTGCGCTGCTGCGCTTAGTCATTGACACGCAGGTTGTAATAGCACAGCATGGGGAGCCGAGATGACGCTGACACGTTTCACCGGGCCAAGAAGCCAGTCGTGGCGCATCCAGATGACGTTTGTGAGTGGCAGAACAGGCTGAGCGTGCCGTTAATTTTGCTCTTGAACCGTCTGCCGGCTGCACAACGATATCGAGCTCCTGCATCCATGCCGGCGGAAGGTGCACGACATTCCTTACGATCTTGGGCCTAGCGCCCAGTCTAGGGGGTTAACGAACGGCGGTCAGCATCATAACTGAGCCTAGGTGTGTATCGATGTCGCCAGGAGGTAAGCTGACGTGGAGACACCAGGACAGCATGGGGGTTTAGCGGACTCGTTGGGCCGCTCCTTGGCGGCGGATCAGTCGCTTGCAGTCGACCAGCAGGACCTCCATTTCCTGTTGATCCGGGGGGACTTGCTCTTTCGGGCGCAACGAGCCATCGGACTCATCCCAAGAGAGGGGCTCGGCAGGACTCGCCGGGCCACTGTGTTTGCATTGATCACATGGCTTCCGATCGTGTTATGGGCCGTGATCTACGGGCGTGCGTTGCCAGGTATCGCGAGCGAGCCGTTGCTGCAGCATTTCGGTGTCCACGTACGCTGCTTGGTGGCCATTCCACTGTTGATCATGGGTGAGGTCGTGGCCCAGGGGATTGTCGGCCGCCTTATACCGCAGTTTGTGCGTAGCGGTCTGGTGAACGAGGGAAACATCGCCCAGTTCGTTGATATTCTCAAGGATACCGCACGACTCCGAGATGCCTCGCTCCCATGGGTTTTCGTGATAGGTCTGGTGATCGGTTGGGCAGTGGTCAGTCCTTCGGCCTGGAATGTGCACGAGGTCGTTTGGGCTGATGAGACCAATATCGGCGGGCCGCGTCTCGGCTTCGGGGGCTGGTGGTTCCTGTATGTGACCAGACCAATCTTTATGGCCCTCCTGCTCGCATGGATGTGGCGTCTGGCGTTAGTGACAAGCTTGCTCTGGCGTATTGCCCGCCTCGACCTGGCGCTGGTTCTCACCCATCCTGACCGAGCAGGCGGGCTTGGCTTCTTGGAAGGATTGCCGTTCGCCTTTAGCCCTTTCGTACTGGCCCTATCTGCGGTGCTGGCCTCGCAGTGGGCGCATGACCTCCTGTATCATGGGGTCCAGGTCCATTCTCTAAAGCTCCCCCTGGTGGTATTTATCGCTGTCGTGCTCGGGCTGCTCCTGGCGCCACTGGCGGTGTTCGCGAGGCCACTCATGGCGGGCAAACGCCGCGCTTTACTGGAATACGGCGCCCTGGTGGCCGAGCACGGCCGCCTGGTGCGGCGCCGATGGATCCTCCACGAACCGATTGCCAACGAAGACCTGCTCCAGGCCCCAGAACTGGGACCTGTGGCCGATACGGTGTCGCTGTACGACGCCGTCGCCAGGACGCGGCCGGTGCCAATCGGCATGCGGGCCCTGGTGGCAGGGCTGGTTCCCGCGCTGCTACCCATGCTCGCCGCAGCGGCGGTGCAAGTTCCGATCAAGGACATGGTGATGAAGCTTGTCGGCATATTGCTGTAGAGTAATCCACAAGCGTGCTGGATGAAGCACCGGGGTGAGATATCAGCTCACGGCAGGACGACCTCGCCACAAATGAACAAGGCGGGAGGTTGGATGGCGGCAGCGTGGGATTTGGCAGCGATATCCGCCAGTGTGCCAACGACGATTTTTTCCCGCGCCGTATGCGCCTCCTGGATCACCAAGGCGGGTTCCTCTGGGGGACGTCCAGCGCGGATCAATTCAGCAGTGATATTGGCTAACTGCTTGACGGCCATGTAAAACACTAACGTCCCACCGATGTCTCCGAGGGCATTCCATTTCGTCCCTGACCCAGGCGCTTCGCCATCTTCGGCCTCCGTCCCGGTGGCGAGCACAACCACTGATGAGACGCCACGTCTGGTCAAGGATACCCCTGCACCAGCCGCACCAGCCACAGCAGAAGTCACGCCGGGAACGATGACATAGGGGATCTCGGCCTGGCGTAAGGCCGCCATTTCCTCGCCAGCCCGACCGAACACCGAGGGATCGCCGCCTTTCAAGCGCACCACCAGCTTGCCCTTGCGGGCACGATCGATCAGTAACGTGTTGATCTGCGCCTGGCGCAACACATGGTGACCCGGCGATTTCCCCGCATATATCAATTCGGCTTGCGGTAATGTCTGTCGCAAGAGTTGCGAGGGCACAAGCCGATCGTAAATGACGACCTCGGCTTGTTGGAGTATCCGCTGGCCTCGCACTGTGATCAATTCTGGGTCCCCCGGCCCAGCGCCGACAAGGTAGACGGTCCCCACGCTGTCTGCTTTTGAGTCTGTAGTCATTCGTGTCTCACCATGTCACCAGGCTGGCGACGTCCTTCCATTCCTGAGTCGTTGCTATCACCTCCGCACCTGCATCTATGGAGGCGAATATGAGACCGACCCCGATAACCCTCCATTACCAGAACCATCTGGGGCTCACGAGAAGCCCTGGAGACACCTGCCAACGGCTGAGCGGATAATATAAGGCAAGTGTCAGGATCTCCAGCAATTCATCTAGCGCCCCGAGCGTATCTCCAGTCATCCCGCCGATACGCCGGATGCAATAGCCGACAAACAGTCGTGTCGCTCCGGCGGCGAGCCCAAGTAAGATGAGCCCTGACCAACCAGCAACCAGCGCTGCCCATACGCCGAGAAGGGTGGTGGCTATCCAGACCTGGCGACGGCCTAGCGTCCGAAAAAACGCTTCGCCCGTCCCCCCTTCTGGACGCGCATAGGGGGCCATCCACATACCCCACACCATGCCACAGCGGCCGATCGCTGGAAAGATCAGCAACGCCGAGCACAACAGCACCGAAGGGAGATGGCTCAGCAGCACGACTTTCAGCATGAGCACCGCGATGATCCCTACCACGGCCATGGTCCCAAGGTGGGGATCTTTCATGATACGCAGAGCATCGGCTTTGCTTTTACCGGCGTAAAACCCGTCGCACACATCGGCGAATCCATCCAGATGCAGCCCTCCGGTGAGGATGATCAATAACACCACCAGCGCGGGTCGGAGTACACCATCGGGGAAGACCTCGGAACCGACGAAATACGCACCCACCATGACACTTCCCAGCGCGGCGCCGACGAGGGGGTAGAACGCCATAGAGCCACCCAAATCCTCTGTATGGCGTACCTGCACCCTAGGCCAGGGCAGAATCGTCAGGAATTGAAAAGCCAGCGCTAAACGGTGCATAGGTCATACGGGGGCATCTGACTCTGGCGTCTGATCGGGATCATCGGTCGCCACCCCAGCTTCCTCGAACGTCGCCATTTCGTCGAGAAGGCGACACGTCGCCTCCAGCACCGGCAGCGCCAGCGCCGCTCCCGTTCCTTCTCCAAGTCGCAATTCCAGATCGAGCACCGGCTCGAGCCCCAAGGCGTTCAGCGCTACGGTATGACCGGGCTCGACGGAGCGATGCCCCGCGATGAGATATGCTCGCACGGCCGGCACCAGGCCCACCGCCAGCAGCGCAGCGGCTGTCGCGATCAATCCATCGAGTACCACCGGGCACCGTCGTGCCGCAGCCCCCAGAATGATACCAGCCAGGCCGCCGATTTCGAAGCCGCCTACCTTTGATAACACGTCGAGCGCGTCCTGAGCCTTGGGTTGATGTCGGTCAAGCGCTGCCTTGATCACCGCTGCTTTGTGCGCCAGGGCCTCCCCCGTCACCCCGGTCCCCCTACCGGTCACGCGCTCGACCGAGGCCCCGGTCATGGCCGCAATGATGGCGCTGCTCGCCGTGGTGTTGCCGATCCCCATGTCTCCGGTGACTACCCAGGTGTGACCGCCCTTGATCTCTGCCACGGCGAGTTCGATCCCGGACTCGACGCACGCCACTGCTTCATCCATGGTCATGGCCGATTGTTGGGCGAAGTTAAGGGTGCCCCGGCGGACTTTTCTTGAGACCAAACTGGGTAAGGCGGGAAGCTCGGCATCGACCCCCATATCCACGACGATCACGCGCGCTCCGACATGCCGGGCCAGGACATTGATCGCCGCCCCACCGCGCACGAAGTTGTAGACCATCTGGGCGGTAACGTCGGATGGATAAGCGCTGACCCCCTCCGCCGTGACGCCATGATCACCGGCGAGCACGAAGATCAGACGCTCCGTCAGGTGGGGCCGAACTTGACCAACGATGCCTGCCACCTGACAAGCCAAAGTTTCCAAACGTCCGAGACTGCCGCGCGGCTTGGTGAGCGTATCCCAGCGCGCCGCTGCGGCCGCCATAGCGTTGGTGTCGAGCGGAGCAACAGTCTGGCGGACAGTATCGAGGGCGCTCATGTGTTCTTCACCATCATCGGGAGCCCGGAGACCATCAGTACCACCTCCTGAGCATGGCGCGCCACCACCTGATTGGCCCGCCCGGCAGCATCGCGAAACAGCCGCCCGAGAGGAGTCTCTGGAACGACCCCCCAGCCCACCTCGTTGGTCACGATCGCCGCCGGTCTGCCGACTTGCCGCAAGGCCGAGCAGAGCTCATCGACCTTTTGCCTCACTTCCTCCTCGCCGCTGCCTGACATCAGCAGGCCCGACACATAGAGGGTAAGGCAATCGAGCAGAATTCCATCCGAGCCAGGTCCTTGCTCCTGGACGGCTGGCAAGATATTAGATCCAGGCTCGAGCGTTATCCACGTCGATGGACGCTCCTCCTGATGTCGACGCACGCGCGCCCGCATTTCATCATCGGCAGGCTGACAGGTGGCGATATAGAGTACCCGAGAGCCCCAGGCTCCGGCGCGTTCAACCGCATAACGGCTCTTGCCGCTGCGTGTCCCTCCGGTCACCACGAGCAGATGTCCCATGCCTCAGGCCTCTGGCCGCAGGGTTTCAATGCGCACCTGCCCGTCAGCGCGAATCAACCATATGCCCGTGCCGGGCGCTGGGACACCCCGCCAAAAATCGCTCCACGGTCGCCCCTCTTCCAGGCAACGCCAGACGGCGATGACCCCTCCATGAGCAACCACCGCGACCGTGTGGCCAGCCCACTCGCGAGTTAATTGCCGACGCGCACGCCGCACACGCCCAACAAAGTCCAGGAACGGCTCGCCCTCGGGCAGTGTCACCTCAAACGGATTCTCCAGCCAGCGTTTGAGGGCCTCCGGAAATGCTTGGACAGCCTCCGCGAAGGACATTCCTCCCAACTGCCCAAAGCCCATCTCGGTTAATTCAGGAATGACGTGTAGTTGCAAGTCGCGCTGGGTCGCCAAAGGCGCAGCGGTTTCACGCGCACGCTGACTCGGGCTCGCGAAGATGGCGTCGAGGTCGACCCCTTGCAACGTCCCGGCAAGGGCGGTTGCCTGGTTGCGGCCACGTTCGCTTAGCGGTAGATCACGGGTACTCGGGTAACGTTGCGCATCAGTCTCTTCGGTCGCACCATGGCGCACCAGGAGGATAGAGGTATCGGAGTCCGCCGCCATTAATATTCGATCCCTACTTGTGCAAGAATGCCCTGCCGATACGGATGCTTGACTTCATGTACCTCGCTGACAAGGTCTGCGAGTTCCACCAACGCTGGGTGGGCACCGCGTCCGGTCATGATGACGTTCACGTGCGACGGCCGCTGGCGAATGGCCTCGAGAATATCATTCAGGTCGAGAAACTTATACGTGATGGTATAGGTGATCTCGTCCAGGATGACGAGCTGGAAATCGCCGGACAACAGTTTTTCTTTGGCGATCTCCCAGGCGCGTTGCGCTGTCGCCTTGTCCTTTTCCAGATTGTCGCTCTCCCAGGTGAAGCCCTCGCCCATGGGGATCACCTCAAATTGCTCGGGCGCCAATTTGGCGGCCATGCGCACCTCGCCAGGCTTCCATTTCCCCTTGATGAATTGCACCATACAGACCCGCCAGCCATGTCCCATGGCACGGAAGGCGGTGCCGAGGGCAGCCGTGGTTTTGCCCTTACCATTGCCAGTGTGGAGGATCACCAGATTCTTGCGCTCGCGTCGAGGCTTCTCATCCATGTTTCACACCCCCTCCCATCAAGGTTTTTGTCGGGCTGCACCGTCGGCTCAAGGTCGTGACAGAGGTGGGGGACGTCACCAGCAGAATCATGGTTCTTTACTCTGTTGACTCTGACACCGTTTCACTTCCCCGCGCCTTCCCTGGGCGAAAGCGGTGCTGATAGGATGGATCGTAGAGGTGCGAGCGCTTGCCCTGGCGCTGTAATGACGGCCCAACAATGATTAAGGTCGTGCGATCATAGCGCGGCCCCTGGACCATCTGGACCAGATCGGCGAGCGTGCCCGTCGTCAGCTCTTCATCCGGCCAGGTTGCCCGATACGCCACCGCCACCGGGGTTGTCGGCGGGTAACTGGTCAGCAAGGCCTCCTGGACCTCAGCGACAAGGCTGGCACCGAGGAACACGCACAGCGTGACTCCATGCCGCGCCAGTGCCACCAGGGATTCGTTCTCCGGCACCCCCGTCCGACCACCAGGCCGTGTCAGAATCAAGGTTTGCACCACGCCTGGTTGCGTATATTCGATGCCTAACCGCGCCGCAACCGCCTGAAATGAGCTGACCCCGGGGATGATTTCATACGGGATCTGCTCCTCGTCGAGCAGCGCCATCTGCTCAGTAATGGCCCCATAGATACTTGGATCACCCGAATGCAGGCGGACGACCTGATGCCCGGCGCGATAGGCCTCAGTCAGCAAGCGATGGATTTCCTCCAGCGTGAGGGTCGCACTGTTGTGGATCAGGGCCCCACGCCGGACATGTTGCAAGACGCCAGGCGGCACCAGCGAGCCAGCATAAACCACAACATCGGCAGTGGCAAGAGCTTTCGCACCTTTCAAGGTTAACAATTCTGCATCCCCAGGGCCAGCGCCTATGAACAGCACTTTATGAGATGGCTGGTCAGTAGAGGTAACGGGCTCCGATGCCTCCTCAGAAGGCCCCCCTGGGTCGGGCGCTATGGTAGCCAACGTGCCCTGTCCTCGGGCGGTGGCCATCTGCCCCTCAGACACCCATGTCTGACTGTTACCTATCTCCCTCCCTGTGACAGAGGATGAATCTAGCGGTGTCGCGCTACTATCGGTGCATTGTGCAATCGCCATCGTCACCCGGCCATGCTTTTGCTTGGACACCAGCAACGTCCGACTTCCCGACGCCAGCATCGCCGCCGGTTCACAGACACCCGAGGCCTCTATGGCCTGAGCCACGATGGCAGAGGGATTAGGCATCGCCTGAATGGTCGCCAACTGTTCAGCGGTGTAGGTGAGGACGGGCCATCCATGTTGCATCACCCAGACTCCAAAACCCTCCTCAGTCGCCCTACGATCAAGCGTGGCGACAGCCCTGACGCTCTCCGGCGTCAAACCAATGCCCTGCAGGATATCGCATATAGCTGCCTCGAAATCTGCAGCGGGCACTCCCTTCTCGGCGCCGATTCCCACCACAACCGACCGAGGGATGATCGGGGACGCTTCCATCTGCGCGGCAACACACTCGGCCGCCGTGTCTCGCATCATCTATCCCACCTGTCACTCACACAGGCGAGGTATGCCCCGCCTCTTGCCATCAATACTGGCGGTTTCGCACCAACCGCCGCAAACCATCGCGCACCCGCTGCCCTCATAGGCTGGTCAGGTCGCGCACGATACACCCGTTCGACGTTCCACTTTATCGAAGTGCCATCTGGCGTCACCCAGCCAGTTCCGCGCGCCATGAGCAGGTCTTGCCTTATACCTACGTCCCCGGAGCACTCTCGCTCTCAGCATATCGACGTGGTGTATACACCCAGATCTTCCCATCACTGCGCTGGATGGTGCGCGTCTGATGTGATCCGACGAGGAGGATGGTGCGCATATCCGCATCGCCAGCGGTCAACTGGTCGAGGGGCTTGATAGTCACTTCCTGTCTGGGTCTGCCGAGATTACGGGCGATGATGACCGGGGTGTCAGGAGAGCGCCACTGCAACATGATCTCCTTGGCTTTTTGCAGCTGCCATGTACGCTGTTTCGATACTGGATTGTATAAAACCAGGACCAAATCGGCTTGCACTGCTGCGGCAATGCGTTGTTCGATGATAGTCCAGGGTTTCAGGATATCTGACAGCGAAATAACGCAGAAATCATGCCCGAGGGGGGCGCCTACTTGCGCTGCTGCCGCCTGCATGGCCGAAATACCGGGACATACCCGGATGTCGATGTGGTGCCATGACGGTTTGTCTTCACGCTCCAACACTTCAAACACCGCCGCGGCCATGGCGTAAATCCCTGGGTCGCCGGAGGACACCAGGGCCACCGCACGCCCCTCGGCAGCTAAATCCAGTGCCATAGATGCGCGCTCGAGCTCTTCCCTATTATCGAAATCGTGACGGTGTTGCTTTTGCCGGAGAGGTTCTGCCAGATCGAGATACGTGGTGTATCCGACCCAATCGGTGGCCGCTTGCAAGACATCCCTGACCTCTGGCGACATCCATTGTTCCCCCCCCGGGCCTGTGCCGATGATTGCCAACCACCCGCGTCCCCGACCAACGGTATTGGGATCAAGAGGGTGTGGGGCCACACCTGTAGCAAAATCATAGGGGAAGGCGTGTGGAGAGGCGGGCATAGGTATGAGACGCCCCTCATGTCCCACAGCGGCGAGGGCAATGGCGGACGCGGTGCATAGAGGGAGGTCCGGGGCAGCTGCCGAGGCTTGTCGTTGCCGCACTGAGGCGATGTCATCGTGGGCAAAAAACCGAATAGGAACGTGGAGCGACTGGGCGACCTCCTGGATGACCTGGTCTCCAGCCTCAGAATCGAGCCCAAATATTCCGGACACAGATGCGAGCGCTATATCAGCCTGCCCGAGGAGATATTGCACCCGGTGGAGTGCTTCTTCGCCATCGCTCTGAGGGGCCCCACCTCTATTGCCCGCCGGCCCCGTGTTACGACACATCCCAATCGCCACCGTCGCCGGGTGATACACCAGACAATCCCGCCCCGGTGTCTCCGCCCGTTCTGTGACCCGGATGGTTAGGGGTCCATCTGCCGCAATCGGAAGTTTGCTTTCCTGCAGCCAGCTAGCTTTACCTTCGAGCCTGACCGATGCCCCTGCCAACAGATCGGCGATAAAGGTCTTCGCGTGCTCAGGATTGGCTAGATGATACCCCGCCGGAGGCGAAAGTAAAGCAGTACGAAAGCGGATATCACCTGTCGTGGTGATGGCTGGAGCAACATGCAACGCGTCGGCAATCTGACGTGCCAGGTCATTCACGCCTTGCAATCCACCCAGTAAGGGAACCACCGCGCCGCCATCCTCTGCGACCGCCAGCACCGGTGGCTCGTTCGACTTGTCACTCAAGAGCGGGGCCAGGGTGCGAATGAGGATACCGGCAGCGCAGATGCCAACAATAGGCGTACCCCCGGTGAATAAGGCGCGCAAGGTGTCGCCGACGTTGGCAAAGGGGATGTCGACATCCGTCGTGCGATTGGCGATGCCATACAGCACTGCCTCAGGCACCGTGGTCATGATGCGTCGTGCCAGGGGGATACTGTGTTGCCCCAGAATGACAATCGCCACCTGTGTCATCGTGCACACCCAGTGATATTGAATGATCCGTCAAAATGAGCGAACGCAAAACAGCCGCTATCAGTCTGCGGCCTGCCATTGACTCGGGATGACAATCATCGAGAAGTACGGCACCTGCGCCGGATCCACCTGATCGAGCGAAACGATGTGTTGATTGGGCATGGTCGCGCATTGGATGTAGCGCGCCCGCACCAGCAAACCCATCTGCTTCAGCACCTCATATACTTGGGTAAAGTGTCTGCCGAGTTTGATGATCACGGCGGCGTCGGCCACGGCCAAGCGCGAGGCCAACACATCGGCTGGCAATGTGGCGGGTAACACCACGAACACGTCATTGCGATACGTCAGCGGCGTCTCGAGGACGGCTGCACTCGCCATCAGTGACGACACGCCCGGGACCACTTCGGTGCGAAAGCGATCAGCCAGGCGCGTGAAGAGATACATGAACGTCCCATAGAAGAATGGGTCACCCTCACACAGCACTGCCACATCCTGTCCGCGACTGAGATGCTCGGCAAGTGTTTGGGCAGCTTTGTCGTAGTAGGGTTGGGCCGATTCCTCGGCTTTGAAGGGGAAATACATCGGCAGTTCTAGCGGGGCATGTCCCAGATAGTCCGCGACAATCGAACGCGCCAGACTCTTGTCACCATTCGACACCGGATAGGCCACGACGGGCACCGACTGTAAGACCCGCAAGGCTTTCAGCGTGATTAACTCCGGATCCCCTGGCCCGATCCCGAGCCCATACAGACGACCTGCAGGCATGGCTATTCCTCCTTGCGTGCGAGGGCATTCACCGCTGCGGCAGCGATGGCACTGCCACCCCGCCGTCCGTGGAGGGTCAGAAACGGCACGCCACGGCTGTCGGCCGCCAGCTCTGCTTTCGATTCTGCTGCCCCCACAAACCCTACTGGCACGCCCACAATCAAGGCAGGTCTGGGAGCCCCTTCATCGAGTAATTCCAACAGGCGAAACAGCGCCGTCGGCGCATTGCCAATCACCACCACCGCACCGGTCAGAGAGGGCAGCCACAAGTCTAAGGCTGCTGCCGCGCGCGTCGTGCCTAGGCGAGAAGCAAGGGCAGGCACGTCGGGATGATGGAGTGTACACAGCACCTCGTTGTCAGCCGGCAATCGACGTCGGGTGATCCCCTCTGCCACCATCCGGGCATCACACAAAATAGGTGCCCCGGCATGCAGTGCCGCGCGTCCAGTGCTGACAGCGTCCGGAGACGCCGCCAAATCATGCACGATCTCTGTCATACCACAGGCATGGATCAGCCGCACAGCCACGTCCGCGAGGTCGGGAGGGAGGAGGTCCAGACAGGCTTCGGCACGAATGATCGCAAAGGATTGACGGTAAATGTCGTCGCCGTTACGCAGATAGTCAATCATACGATGCTGTCCCGTCGCCTTGCGATTGCTTCAATAACGCCTGTAGGGTTGGAATGGAATAGCGGTCGGCAAATGCGCCAAACGATTCGTCAACGGTCTGGCGGTTGTCCCGATACACTTGCAGGAGACTCGCCATCAGCACAGGAATGGCTGCCGCCGGCACCGCGTCGGACAAGACACGGCCAAAAGGCTGCTCCCCCGCTCCAACATGGACCCGATACCCCTCTACGGTCGCCTCACCTTGCTGCACCGAGATCCCCAGCAGCGCTATATCGCTCTTGTGATGCTGCGCACAGGATTTCTGGCAGCCGCTGAAGTGAATGTTCACAGGTTGATCAAGGCGAACGTGCTGTGCGAGGTGGTTGGCGAGTTCGAGGGCATGGCCGGTCGTATCGGTGGCAGAAGCGCGACAACCCCTGTTCCCGGTACATGCCACCAGCGCGCTCCAGGGATGTGTCGCCGAGTCATGCAGTCCCAGCTGTTCGATGGCCTGGTGCAGTGCTGGCACACGTTGGGTGGGTACATCGGGAATAAGCACATTTTGCCAGGGTGTGAGGCGTAACGTGCCACTGCCGTACATCTGTGAGAGGTCTCCCAGCTCTCGGAGCTGTTGGATTGCCAGTCGACCGAGAGGAACTCCCACACCAAGGTACGAGAGACCTTGCTGGCGTTGAGGGTGCGCACCGATATGCCGAGAATGGGGAGGGACGTCGGCTGACCGTGCCACCACCACAGGGTGATGCGGCAGCGTAAAGGGCAGGAATCGCAGCAGCTGTTCCAGATACCAGGGTATTCCCTGCTGCGCTAATATCTGTCGCAAGCGCGGCTTCTTGCCAGTGGCATGAGGACTACTGCGCTCGATGTGCGATAGATACACCTGCGCAATCGCCACCACCAGAGGCACACACTCTTCGGGGCGTATCCGGAGGCCCGTGTCCAGCTCCTGCCCCTGTCCTGCATTGAACAAGAGACGAAAGGACGCGGGCAGATGCTCCCCTATGCCTGGTCGATGGTCTGCTGTCGCCACCAACCAGATATCATTGGGATGATGGCGCACTGAGACAACTTCTCCTCCATCAAATCCCACACTGAACTTGGCTGGCAGTCCTGCAAACTCCTCATGCTGGGCAATGGTATTGTCCAGTGCCGTAACCAACGGGCGCGTATCGATCAAGGCCTGCGGATCAATGCCAGCCGTTGGACTCGCCATGATGTTGCGCAGATGATCGACTCCAGCCATTGGGGCGGCCAGCCCGACGTCCTGGAAGGTACTCAACATCGGTGGCGGCGCCACCATGTGTACGGAACGGATCTGCAGGTTGGCCCGATTCGTAATCTGGAGGTATCCATCCCCCATTTGCTCAGCGAAATGCGCCACAACGCTGCTTTGTTGACTGGCCAACATCCCAGCAGGAGTACGGATGCGATAGATGGCGCCATCCTGAGCAGGAGTCGCATAAAACAGGCCCGGACACACAAGCGGTTCAGATTGTCGCAGCACGTCCTCCCCTCCTTCCCTTTCAGCTAAGGGCAACGCTGCGTCACCCAAGGTAAAACTAGCCTGAGAAGGGTCGCGAGCATCTATACTCTGAGAATCTTGTGAGTGTGCTATCATACCAGTCTTGGGGAATGGAAGTCCAGCAGTTCATCAAAGGCGTCCAGGCTGCAGCCCGTCGTGGCGGTGTTGAGGAAGCATGCGATGAAAAAATGGCTCTCGATTGTTGGCATTGGCGAAGACGGCGTTGCCGGACTAAATCCAATCGCTCGATCGCTTCTCGCCCAGGCGCACATCGTCGTTGGGGGAGCACGCCATCTCGCGATGCTCCCGCCGGACGATCTGCGTGAGAAACTCCCATGGACTGCCCCCATCGTGATGTCGGTAGAGGCTATCGTGCGTCGTCGAGGGCAGCCTATCTGCATTCTCGCCAGCGGCGATCCGATGTGCTACGGCATTGGGGTAACGCTCACTCGTCATGTGGCGCCTGCCGAAATGACTATTGTTCCAGCCCCCTCGGCCTTCAGCCTGGCCTGCGCCCGTCTGGGCTGGCCCGCAACGGAAGTGGAGATGGTCAGTCTGTGCGGTCGCGACCCGGCCTTGCTGCACGCGGTGCTCTATCCAGGGGCGCGTGTGCTCGTGTTGAGTGCAGGGCGGCACACGCCGGCACTCGTCGCAGCTCAACTGACGCAACACGGCTATGGAAACAGCGTCCTCACCGTGCTCGAACGCATGGGGGGGGCACACGAGCGGCTGCTTTCAGGCACTGCGGCAGCGTGGAACGCGGCGGAAGTGGCCGCATTGAATACCATCGCCATTACGTGCATCGCTGACCCTGGGGTCACCGGCCTGTCACGCTGTGCCGGATTACCTGACGCGGCCTATCACCACGACGGACAACTCACCAAACGCGAGGTTCGTGCCGTGACCCTAGCGGCGCTGGCGCCTTGGCCCGGACAACTGCTGTGGGACGTAGGCGCAGGCTGTGGTTCCATTGGTATTGAGTGGATGCGGAGTGCTCCCCGCTGTCGGGCCATCGCCATCGAACCCCATCCCACTCGGCTGCAGTACATCGCGGACAATGCGGCAGCCTTGGGAACTCCCGACCTCAAGATCATTGCCGGCGAGGCTCCTGTTGCTTTGCAGGATTTACCGACACCGGATGCGGTGTTCATTGGGGGGGGACTGACGACGGAAAACCTCCTGGCCACCTGCTGGCACGCCCTACCTGCCAGTGGCCGACTCGTCGCCAACGCCGTCACCATCGAAAGCGAACAGATACTCTTGCACTGGCATAGTGAGCGTGGGGGAGAACTGACCCGCATTGCCATTCAACGCGCCGAGCCGATCGGTCAGTTTTTGGGGTGGAAAGCGAAAGCACCTGTCACGCAATGGACCGTCACGAAATCATCGCCTTAAATGCAGTAGCTTTCCTCCAGCGAGCCACCTCGTATCACTTACCTTCCGGGTTACTGCTGTGCCGCTGGTGGATGGTTTATTCAGGCACCGTCCAAATGCCTGACCAGCCACGCCATAGCCTGCTCCACATCCGCTACCTGTTCTTCTCCTGGCAATGGCGGACGCTGAATCATCACCACGGGTAATCCAAGCTCTCGTGCGGCCATAATCTTGGCGTAAGTGGCGTCTCCGCCGCTATTCTTACTGACGATGGCCTCAATCGCATAGGTCTGCAGCAGCTGCCGCTCATCCTCCAGCGCAAAGGGTCCGCGTGCCAGCACGAGCGTGCCCGGCGGCACCGGGGTATTCGGCATGGGGGGGTCAATCATCCGCATCAGAAACCAAAGATCCTGGAGAGAGGCAAACGCCGCCAGTTCTTGCCTGCCGATCGTCAGAAACACCCGCCGAGCGACATCTGGAAGCATCTCCACGGCAGCGGCAATGCTCTCGACGGCAAGCCAGCGATCTCCTGCCACCGGCTCCCACGGTGGACGCACCAGCATCAGGTGCGGCAAGCCACAAGCCAGTGCTGCGGTGGCGGCATTGTGGGACATCTGGGCCGCAAAGGGATGTGTCGCATCGATCAGCAGATCAATATGTTGTTCCCGTATGTAGCTTATCAATCCCTCGGTACCACCAAAGCCGCCAATGCGCACCCTACCGGCCGGTGTCACGGGTTGGCGAACGCGCCCTGCTAATGACGTAATGACCTCTATGCCTGGAAGCGCCGAGGCTTGCGCGACCAATTGCGCCGCATCCCCAGTTCCTCCCAACATCAGCACTCGTTTCATGATTTCTCTTTTCTCTCATGCCACAGCAGAAACCGGCTCGGCGCATGGGTCACCATCACCCAGGCGGCCATGCAAGCGCCAGGCACTGCCAGGGGAAGATGTGCTCCCCAGGGGATAAGTCATTATTTCTCTGCCCGAACGCTAGTCGCGAGGCGATGCCCGCGATATGTTTCCATAAATGCTTGATGAGTATACAATAGGGCGAAAGGCAGGAACACCCCGATGTTTCCGTTACTCATGCCCTGCACGTTGACTCAGAGCTGCGGCCGCGGCGCCTGCTCGCTTAAGACTCGACGCTAGATGGTCAGGAGATCGACGTCACAGTCCCGTCTGTCCATGTAACTGATGATCCACGCGTCCAAGCGGTCTGCGGAGCTTTTGCATAACCGGATTCGGCCGGCAGTGATGAAGAAGACTGCTGTCGCCGACTCACCCTCCTGGAAGAGCATGGCCCCTATGCCATAGGTCTGGCGGCGAGTCATGGGTTGCAAGTGTTGCTTCTCTTCCAGCGTCAGCTACTGAAACAACCACAGCTCCGCCATGCAGCTTAATTGGCGCATCCGATGGCTCCTTGGGCCTCCGAAAGGCAAGGGGCGGTGAGGTGGGGAGCGCGCCACGCAGCGCCCATCACTTGCTCCAGCGCCACCAAAACATGAAGCGGTTAGCGCAGGAGCATGCCGCAACGGCACAGCGATCGAGGCGGGCTCTTACGCCTATAGCCGCACGACGTCCAGCGTAGGCGCCCTCCCGCCTCACGCGGCTCAAGTAGAGCTTGCCCTCTCCGGGTCGAAGGGCTGCCCATTGACCGTCACCTCCAGCGCCTCGGGCGCCGGGTTGCTCAGGGCGGCCAGAGTGAAGCAGGTCGCTTCGGCTCTCTTGATGAGCTGAGCCACCCGCTCGGGCGGCTCGTCGCTGTCGAGCGATAACTCTGTCTTGATCGCGTCACACCACGTGCGCGCATTGCCGGCAAGGATCGAGCACCGAAAGCACCGGTGACGTGACACACACTCTATTCAACACAGTCGGGTTTGCAGATGCTGATGATTCTTGGGGGTCAGCGGGATCAACAGTCGATGATAAATGCGTCGTCTCATACTGCAGGAGATAGCCGCCCCTACCCTCGTACATCAGCTCTCTCACGAGAATGGCAGAGATTCCAACATAACGGTTAGGCGCACCCTGTGAGCCTATACGTGGCCAGGACGTCCTGACGTGTGCCGATGCCCGTCAACACATCTCAGCTTGACCCCCACCAGCAGCGAGTAATCGGCCAGTTGCAAGATGCCGTCATCGCCTTGGGCCCATACCAGCACCGGCTCTCGGGTCTGCTCCAGGGGCTGGCACCGCCATCGCTACCAACCGACGTCCTCCCTTGTGGTGGCCTCACGCTCACACGGCAGGCGATAGGCCGTGGCCCATACCAACAGCAGCAGGGTCAACGCCACATGCACCCTCACGGCGCGCTCGTTTTGCTGGGGTGGATGGCTCAAGTCCCACGGCTGCTTGGCGACCTTGATATAGCAGTGCCCGATCAGGCCACGGTCATCGTCGTCATCAAAGGGCTGCAAGGGCTTTTCGACTGGAGCGTTTGTCAACCAGATGGTTTTGCCCCCCGGGCCCCGAGTCCTGCCCATCCTACGGGTGCGCGACCACCGCATGGAGCGGATTGGCCAGGAGGTCCCGACGGTTGTGCTGGCGCCCAAGCTCGGGCGTCCCCTACTGGTCATCGATCGTCTGCGCCGTCATGCCCACGCCCTCAGGCTCCAGCCGTTGAGTCTCGGCGACTCGGCCTTGCCCATGCGGGCCCGTACGCATCCGGGCATCGACGGTTACCGCCATGTGCGCTGTGGCGGGCACCACACCGTAGCGCCCGTGGTGGTCGCGCCACGACCGATCGGTGCCATCCAAAACACCTTGATCAACGATAACCATGGGTAGGTGAGCATCGCCGGCAAGATACGCCGGCGCCTGGGTGACCAAGGCCCGGGGTCAGTGGGTTGCATGCTCCTGACCCATCTCCACCTTGACGGCCAATGCAATTTTGGTCACGGCCTCGATCATCAGGAGGACTTTCCAGCCGTAGACGGCCACCTCGATCGCATGCACCTGGCCGCGCGTATCCTCGATCCGGACCGGGCGGGTCATCTGGCCACACCCGCTATATCGCTCGGTGGTCTCCAGATTGGTGCCATTCATCATGCCCGTCACCTTCGCCCCAAAGATCCCGGCCTTGGCCAAGGCACGAATGGCTCCATTACACACGCCCTGCAGGTCCCGCAACTGCCACTTCACGATATTTTGGGCCAGCGTGTCCGGGCTAATCGGCCCCGCCTCTGGCTCGTCCTGCCATGTGGCGACCCTACGCGGGCGCACGCCGTGGCGGACCTGCTGCGCCTTGAAGCCCACCCACGGCATCGGTGCCCCATCACGGCGCAGCCAGCTCGGCAGCGCATGCATGCGCTCAATCTCCAACAGGGTCTTCAGTCTGTAGCGCAAGACAGACTGGATGAACGGGAGCAACGCGGACGGGATGGCTGTGTCGCAGGCGTGCTCCAATAACGCCATCACACCGACGGCCAGCGGGACGTGAAAGCCGTCATCCATCCAGCCGGTACACCTTTTCGATGGCCTGCTTGCGATACAAGCGCCGGGCCACCCGCGTGTCATCTCTGCGGGCAACCTCCCAACACCACCGCTTGGTCAGGTGATGATTGGTCGCATCTCGTGTTTGTGCCATAGCCTACCTCCCTCTGTTCCATACTTCCCTGGGATAGAGGAAAGTGAACCGCAGATCAAGGCCATGAGTTATGTTGGAATCTCAGCACAGCGCAGGTGGCTGCCCATGTTTTTGATATTTTCTAGTGATATCAACAAATAGTTGATATAGTTAACCATATGTATCAACGTATGACGAGCAGGAAGGACCACAGGGTCGCCTAACCTACCCATCACCGGGCACGTCGGCGCGGGCATGACAATTCTGGCTGAGGAAAGCCTTGAAGGTTCCCCGGAGATCGATCGTCTGGTAGGGGATCGGTCGAACTCGTGCTCGTCCTGTAGGTCGAGGGACATCTTATGTCAGACCTGAGGGAGTGGCAGCTGTGGCGCACGCTGGAGTGGCCTCCCCGAAGCGTCGGACCATGGGAGGCATGCATATGGACGACGGAACAGTAGCTGGAGGCCCTGAGGGGCGTCCTATTCCTCCATGGCACCATTCAGCCCGGCCTCGGATTGAAGGTCGGCGCCTCCACAGTTCGCCGCAGTCACTCCAGCGCCGTGCCGAGATGGCTCGCGCTCCCCAGCGGAACCAGCCTAGACTGCTCGACCAGGTGCGGGAGGCCATCCGCATGCGGCATTACAGCATACGGACGGAGGAGGTCTACGTCAGCTGGATCAAGCGCTATATCCTGTTCCATGGGAAGCGCCATCCCTTGGAGATGGGTGAAGACGAGATCACGCAGTTTCTCTCGGCGCTGGCCGTGCACGGGCAGGTGAGCGCCTCGACGCAGCATCAGGCGCTCTGTGCGCTAATCTTTCTGTACCACCACGTCCTCGGCCAGAATTTCGGCTGGTTGGCGGATGTGGTCCGTGCCAAGCGTCCGCAACGTCTCCCGGTCGTGTTGACCAGACCAGAGGTTAGAGCCCCACTCGGTGCCCTCGAGGGCGTGCACTGGATCATGGCGAGCCTTTTATCTGGTGCTGGCCTGCGCCTGCTGGAGTGCCTCCGACTCCGCGTCAAGGACATGGACGTGGCCAGCCACCAGATGTTGCTCCGGGAAGGTAAGGGCCAGAAGGATCGGCGAACGATGCCGCCAGCGGCGGTGCACGAACCGCTGGCCGACCACTTGGACCACATTCGTCAACGGCACCAGCCCGATTTGGTGGAAGGCTTCGGCAGGGTCTAGGTACCGGACGCGCGGCAACGGAAGGAGCCACACGCCAACGGCAAATGAGGTCGGCCGTGGGTGTTTCCGGCCTCACAGACCAGCCTGGACTCGCGGTCCGGCGAGCGCAGGCGACATCATCTGCATGAATCGGTGCGACAACGAGCTGTTAAAGAGGCCGCGCGAAACATGAGGTTGGCCAAGCCGGCCAGCTGCCACACGCTGCGCCATTCGTTCGCCACTCATCTCCTGGAAGATGGCTACGATATCCGCGCCATTCAGGAACTGCTCGGGCATCGGGACGTGAAGACGACGATGATCTATACGCACGTGCTCAACCGGGGCGGGAAAGGGGTCTACAGCCCGCTGGACCGGCTCTAAGCCAGGCGGGCAGCATCACGGTGTTAGGGGGTTAGACCGCACGATTTTTGCCGTCTAACTCCCTCACACGAACCTTGAGCCAGATGCGTAAGGGTGCTAGAATGCAGGCGGTTTTGAGGGATCAGCGGCTGCTGGGGGTGGGGAGTTAGATTGCGGCGCGCTGCAGGGTTTCGCGATTCCA
>Ga0137403_10000803_pt1 | contig 40462 bp, 31 predicted proteins | sample CZOMad2_1_16fung_FD_122057 | JGI IMG/M metagenome (GOLD analysis project Ga0137403, IMG submission 122057) | Vadose zone soil fungal communities from Angelo Coast Range Reserve, California, USA - CZOMad2_1_16fungal (Hybrid Assembly) | ecosystem: Environmental > Terrestrial > Soil > Vadose zone...
TCGACCCGTTCGGGCTGTCTGGGGTCGGATCCAGGCTCTCAGAATTCTTTCGTATGTCCATTTGCAGATAGCTGTAAGAACCCACCAAGCGCCACTTCGGGACAACTCTCCAGTCTGCAAATAGCTCTACGCCGTAGGTACCTCCGCTCATCTTATTCGCAGCGACGAACGGAATAACGACATCGGTAGGCGCCGGAGTTCCTTCCAGAAAGGGTACTCCCGGCTCGGCGGTCCTAAGGTTGGAGTAGTTGTTGTAGAACGTCGCGATGTCGGCCGACAACGAGCTCGTCACCTGGACTCGATAGCCCAACTCGTAGGCAAGCAGGTCTTCAGATTGAAATTGATTGCTTCCGAAAACCGTTACGACTGCCGGAAATGGAGTTGGATTTGCGGGTGTCGCCGGCGGTACGACCGCCGAATTCAGCCGCAAGCCCTCTTCGGTTAGAGCCGGTTCGCGGACCGCACGTGACACCGCTGTCCAGACCGACTGGTTTGGCGTCAGCGTCCACAGTAGCCGCGCATTCGGCTGCACTTCAAATCCGGTGAAATCGTTATGCTCGAATTTCGAGCCGAACGTCAGTCGCAGGCGATTATCAACAAGGCTGATCTCATCCTGAAGGAACGCGCTGAAGTGATTCAGCGTCCGCTGATTTGGCTGCAGAGAAACGGAAAAGCTGGAGTCGTTCCGGTCGCGGATCGACCGATAGCCAAGCCCCCACACGAATTGCTGCGAATTCCCAACGTGGAATCCTTGCTGAAAATCCAGGTCAAAAATATTTTGATGGTCAACGAACAAGGAGTTGTCCGCTATGGTGGTGTTGTCGTAGTACATCTGAAGCGACATCGAAGAACCCTCCGAGCTGTGGTTCCATCGGCCCAGAATGTTTCCTCCGCTGTAGTTTCCATTGTTAGGGAAGGTGCTCGAATAGGGCGAGCTTAACGATGGGACTGTCAATGTTTCCCCGTACTTGCTCTGATAGATATCGCCCTGCAAGGTCAGAGAATTGGCGCCTGCAGGTGTCCAATCCGCGCGAAACCCTCCGCGCAGCGCGTCCCACCCGTCGTGGGCGGTCGTGCCGGACGAATACAGAGATGGTCCCCAATTGAAATATTTCCCATACGCTCGGTAGGATGTGTTTCCAATCTTGCTTCCGTAGCGAGCACTGCCGGAACCCCGCTCTTCATTTCCCGCCCCTGCTGTCACAACGCCGGACTGCGTGTCTTTCGCCTTCTTGCTGATGATATTGATTACACCGTTGACAGCGTTGGCTCCCCACAAAGTCGCGCCCGGACCACGGATTACTTCAATGCGATCGATGTCGTCGAGCAGTACGTCTTGAACATTCCAATAGACGCCGGAAAATAGAGGCGTATACACGCTACGGCCATCGATGAGGACCAATAGCTTGTTGTCGAACCGGCCATTGAATCCTCGAGAGGCGATGGCCCACTTGTTCTCGTCGATGCGTGCCACTTCTAGCCCGGGCACAAGTCTCAGCGCTTCAGGAATACTAGTTGCCCCCGAGCGCCTGATATCGTCCTGGGTAATTACAAACACCGCGGCCGCCGCATCCCCCACTTTCTGCGTTCGCTTGGACACGGATGTAACCTGCATGTTCATCAGGTCTTCCATACTCAACGTCGTAACGTCTGGCACGCTCTGATGACTTTGCGCGCCCGAGTTGGCTGCCAAAAACACTGCTGCAAAGCTAGCCAGGATGGCTCGTCCGGCGGACCTTGTCGCGCCCCTGCTGTGCTTTCGAATTGACCGCATATTTAGCGTCCCTTCCATGAAGAACTCGTCAGCAAGAGCTGACGTACCATTCCCTTGTGGATTTGGCCCTGAGTTCCGATACTGTATTTCCCCCCAGCCTCTGTTTCAGGCCGTTCCGATGCCCTCTGCCTGACAAACCCGCTCTCCAGCCAGCCTGGATTTTTCTCTGAGTGCGTCATCTCAAGATTTCTCAACCTTCTCTCCGGCTACCGTAAATACCGTTGAGTAGGTCAGCGTGTCCGGCCTGCGTAGATAGTCCAGAAATCTCCGGCTCTGTTCTCGCGCTTCGCTTTCGCTCCCCAACAACCGTGCCAATTGCGGTCCAGCGATTTCTAGCTTCAGCTGCCATTGCTGGAGGATCGCCGGCTCAATTTCCCCCGCGATCAAGTGGTAGCACTCCGCCTGTACGTCGATGTTTTTCAGCCCAGCCTTGTAAGCCAGGGAAAAGAGCTTGCGCCCGACGAGCGGATCGAACCCGGTGGCGGCCAATGCTCGCACCACCTTTTCCACCGTACCCTGCACAACTGGATCTTCCGGGTAATGCCACAAGAGCTGGCCGTCCAGGTCTTGCAGCAAAACCGTTCCGCCTTGCTTGCAAACTCGGGCCATCTCCCTGACGGCGCCTTCTTTGTCCTTCAGGTATTCCATCAACATCCGCGAATAGACCAAGTCAAAGCTGTTCGACGCGAAGTCCATTGCTTGGGCGTCCCCGCGAACGAAGTGTGCTTGTGCATTTTCGCGATTTCTCTGTTTCGCTTCCTGCACCCGCTCATCACTGATGTCCACGCCTGTCGCTCGAATAGATGGGTCCAATGCGCACACCTGGCGCAAAATCACTCCCGGACCACACCCGACCGAAAGAACGCTCGCGCCTGTGCTTATTCGGCGCGCTAGATACTTTTGCACCCACGCGCGTGGATCCACCTTCAGTTCGAGGCGCATCGCCTCGCGCGGATCCTCCATAATGTAATCGGGTGTCAACGTACCGTTATTCATCACCGTTCCTGACCTACGAGCGCCGTTTGCAGCTCCTGCCTTTCCATGCGTGCCAACAGCTTTGAATAGAAACCATCCACATGGCGGTAGAAGCGAGGATGTCCGTCCTTGAGCCAGATTCCCTGGCAATAATGGCGGAGAAACTTAGCGCCTAGTTTGAATAGGACATGCGTCGCCATTTCTTCTGCAATTACGGGAATCTCTTCCAGTTCGAAATCGGTGTATGCCTCCGAGCACGCAGTCAGTAGCGCGCAGGCGGCTTCGGAGACTTCGGATTCAGGGAGCGTGGGGTGCAACAGCAAGTCGCAACGATTTTCCAGATAGCTGAAGTTCACACCCAGAGGCCCGCGGTAGACGATGGCCGCACCGACGGGCTCCTCTTTATTGGCCCGATAGGCCAGCCACACCTGTCGGGTTCGTCGCAATCCCACCCTGCGGTAGAGCTCATCCACAGATGCAAATTCAGCGTCTTGTTCTAATTCTTCCGCCACCACATAAATGCTTCCCCGCGCCGCTGCGGCGATTTCCAAGAGTGCCTCTTGATGAGAATCGTTGTAGCGCACCACGCGAATTCTCTTTTCGACCGGTAGCGACAGTGCTTTCGGCAGCGCAAAATACGCATGCCTTTGAACCGACGAAAGTGATTCGCCGATGGTCTGCACCATCGAACCGAAAACTCGAGCCGGAAAGCGGTTCTCCGGCCGAAACCAGTTCTGCGCCGAGAGGTCGCACCCTTTGCGAATCCGTGCCGCCGCGGCCGCCAGCATCACCGCACGCGATGCGTAGGGATTGTTTTCGGAGACCAGATGCTGCGACATCCACCCATTTCGCGTGCTGCGCCAAACCGCAAGCGAAGCGCGCCCTCGCTTCTTGTCTCCAGCAGTTAACACATAAAGGAGAGACTCGCCGGCGCCCAGCATTCGCCGCCAGTTTTCTCTAACTTGCTCGAGGTGCGGGAAAAGCCGTGCTGCCTTGTCCGGATACAGAAAGCCGGCATGTTCGTAGAGCGCAAAGATTTCCTCGACAGACAGCGCATTGACCTCGACGCCATACGCGTCATACACGTCGGCCAAGCGCGGAAGGCTGTCCACCGTCTCCTGATCAATCCCGCCTACCAACATAGGGTCGCCTCCACACATCCGTAACAACCGATCCCGCGAGTCGGATCGCAAGGGCTCATTAGAGTTCTGGAACTATCAGTACCGTACCTTTGTGCCGGAACTTCCCGTGGTTCAAAATGGGTCATTCGTACTGTTTTGCGGGATGCTGCCGACGGAGTATTACCCTGTTGGATACAAGATCTGTCGCTAGGTCTGGGACTCGTGAAGGGGAAAGGTCGACGCAGAAACGCAGGCGCCAGCAAACCACACAATTCACGTGGTTTATGGGGTTTCTCGACTCAGGCCTCGCGGAACAAAGGCTGAGTGCTTCCTTCAATGAAGTGCGACCGATCGTTTGAGGATATTTGCGTGGGCCGGAGGGCCAGTTACCTCTTTCGGTGACCTCGACCGAACAAACGCCTGGATGTGCCACGCAGCGCTTCTATACTAATGATTCACCAAATTGCGACGTCTATAGACGGGAGAGACACCATGCCCAATGGTCCATTTGCAGTAAGGCGTGCCAATCCACGGTTCTCGTTTTTCGCAGGTGCCGAAGTTACCCTTGGCGACGGAACGTCGGTTCGCGCACAGCTCGCCGAACTGAGCTCACGCGGTTGCTATATCGATACGCTCGAACCCATCCCCACTCGCACGAAATTACACCTCCGCATCTGCGACGGCACAAACACATGCGAACTAAACGGCAAGGTGCTCTACTTGCACTCTGGGGGCGGCTTTGGAATTTTCGGCATGGGCGTACTGTTTGAGGAAATGGGTGCCGAGCAGCACTCCTCAATCGACCTATGGTTGCGTGAACTCGCCCGGCATTCGGGAAAAGATTTGCGAAGGAAGGCCGGGGAATGATTTCGTGTTTGTCGAGGTTAGCCAATTTTCACGAGGAGGACTTGTCGTCCTTTTTCGACCGCCAGTGAAGCTGAGGATAGAGCATCTCCTCACCCGGTGCGCAGAAGTTGTGGGTACAGCTTGGGTACAACTGAGAGGGAAAGTTTGCTTCCTTTGCATCGCAAGCGACGCCAGACAAGGCCGTTAGTATTTTTGCTGCCCTATTTCGTGACCAGGAGGCCATTGGTTCAAATCCGATCGCGCCGACCAACTTTTCAGAATCAGCAACCTACATAACACCGAGAATCAGAAGAACGCTTGGCACGAAACCACGCGCTCTTTTTCAAGTGTTCAGAAAGAGGGCGACGGTTTTCGTTTGAATTGACGTTGTTGCAGTGAAAACGCGCTCGACAATGACCCGATTCTTCGGGGCACCGAACACCTAGATGTAGACCAGGAGGCCGCCCTTGCCTCGCCCCGTGTGCCGCCTAGCGTAGTCACTTTTAAAATCTTCTGGTGGTTTCATCCTCAGCCTCAACTATAGCGAGCGGATTTCCAGAGCCACGTGCAGGTGAGCGTGGCTTCCACATAGACGTGTCCTGAATTGACGACAGTGAAGGAAAACACTCATGGCTACAGGCAGTCACCATAGCGCCGCGGCTCGAAATCTTTATTTGACGCGCACATAAAAGATGTATATACATATAATATGAACAGGCAAGCTTTTGGAGAGCGACCTGTAAATGCACTTTTTTGATTTGCCATGTGCGTGTCAGAACCTTCGCCGCCTCAGCCGGGTCGTAACGCGGATTTACGACCAGGAACTGAGAAGGGTAGGTCTTGAGATCACCCAATTCGGTTTGCTCACCGCATTGGCCGCGGTGGGAGAAGCTAATCAAAAGCGGCTGAGCGCCGGCTTTGCAATGGATAGCACGACTCTGACGCGAACACTGGGGTTACTGCGGAAACAGGGCTGGGTTCACGCCAGGCGTGGAAAGGACCGGCGGGAGCGATTGTTTGGCCTGACGGCGACAGGCAAGAGACTAATGGCGATGGCTCAACCGCACTGGGAGCGGGCAGAGCGGAGGTTACGGAAGGAACTCGGAGATGCGGGCTGGAAGAATATGAACGAGACAGTATCTCGAGTGACGGAAGCCGGGATGCGCGCATGATATCCGTAACCAGATAGATGTATATACATCTAATTGGCCAGAGGAGATCCCTTCATGAAAATCCTAATATACTTGTCGGCTGTCCTGCTGCTTGCGGTTTTCCTGGCCACCCTTCCTGGACCGCATTCCACGGAAAGCACTGGAGTTGACTCGTCTTCCGCCTCAGCTCGCCCGGAGCTCGAATACCTGAAGGCGGTCAACACCGTCGCACCACCGCAAGATCCGCAGTTGCTGTTCCTACTGATGGCGCAGTACTCGAACGCGAACATGCAGGGTGAAGGTGCGGAATTCTTTTCGGCGCGACTGAAGGTATTCGGCCCGCGCCTGACGGATGCTCAAAAAGCGTTGTATTTGAGCGCCATCGGACTATTGCGTGCCCAGCACGCATCTTCCGTCTCGTTATTGCACCGAATCGGTTACGTAAAAGATACGATTACGACGCTGGATCAAGCTAAGCAGCTTTCCGGAGGGCAAGTCTTCGTTGTGAATTGGATTGCCGGCATTGTCCATGCCGAGCTTCCAAGTTTTTTCCATCAAAGGCAGGCCGCGCAGGATGAGTTAGCCTGGTGCGTGGAAAACGCTGGCAAGGCCCCTCACGGAGGTTGGCTGCGGGAAGTAAATTACCACCTAGCAAAGCTGGCTCTTGCTGACGGGGAACAGGCCAAGGCACACGACTATCTTCGGCGGAGCGGTTACACGGGTTTTGACAGGCCGATTACGCTGATCACTCCTTTTTCGGAACACGTCGCTTCGGGGCACACCTTTTCGCCGCGGCGCATCGCCGAGATCGTGCCGGGCCGCGTCTATGCGCTCTCGGGCTTCGAGTTCACAGAATATTACTTTGTGGTTTCCGATGATGGCCGGCAGTTGATCGGCATCGACGCCGGTACACGGGCGGATTCCGCCAAGGTCGCGTACGAGGCGCTACGAGCCTACGCGCCCAGTCTTCCGGAATTGACAACCATCTTCATTACGCACTCCCACTGGGACCACGTTGGCGGCTACAAGTATTTCCGCGCCCTGAATCCGCGCTTGCGCTTCTATGCCAGGAGCAACTATCAGGAAGAACTTGCTCGCGAGGTCGATGCGCCGGGGAATTTTGGTAAGCAATTCTTCGGTGAACGCTTCAGTCTCGATGACGTACGCAGCTTCAAGCCGGATGCGACGATCGACCGCCCCACGGACTTGAAGATTGCAGGGACGCGCATTGAGCTAATTCCTGTGCACGGAGGAGAAACTCACGACGCTATGTTCATCCACCTACCGGGCCAGGGTGTGATGTTCGTGGGAGATTTCATCATGCCGTATCTGGGAGCGCCCTTTGTAGAGGAAGGTGATTTTCAGGGATTGCTCGATGCGATTGACGTTGTCGTTGAAAAGCATCCGCAGCACCTGCTGCATGGCCACGAGCCGCTAACCCGTAATTTCGCCTCTGCCACCATGCTGGCGCAGCTCAAAACAGATCTGGTGTGGCTGCACGACCAGGTGTTGGCGGCGGTCCGCCGCGGCGACGAACGTGCCGCAATTTACCAGGCTAACTTGATTCCTCCAGGTTTGCTCGGCGGCCAACCTGACGTTTATCAGCCATACCTCATCTTGCGCGAACACGTCATCGACCGCCTATACGACCAGAACGTTGGTTATTGGCAGCCAGACCTGCAAGGCCTCGACCATCTTGGCCGGGCCGACCGCGCGGAACTCCTGGTTGACTACCTCGGTCTGTCGGAAAAACAGCTCGTAAGGACCGTAGAGCGCCTGGCCGTCGACGGCAAATACGAACTGGCCGCCTCGCTACTCGAATCGTCCGGAAGTAGGTTCGAGCACAGCACTTCCGTGGCTAACGCCAAACGACTCATATACCTGAAGTTGATGGAGAAGAACCAAAATACGGACCCGTTCAAATTCATCATTTACTCGGGGAAGATCGGGGAACAAACACCACAGATGGCCAGTGGCAAGTGATGAAAGCAGGAGCTTGACCTCGAAGTTGTGAGCGGATGACGGACAAATCGGAAGGACCCGGGAAGGAGCCACTGCCGGCGACGTTGTTGACCGCGCTTCGACAAAAGTACGGGCAGGAAGTTCCAAGGCACTGTGCCAAATAATACGTACTGTGTGTTCGATGCGCTGGGTCATCCAGCCAATCGCTCAAGCGGTCTCAATCTTTCAGATTGCACGATGTTGTCGAGCAGCCAAGTACTCCAAACGTCTTGGCCTAGAATCAGGGCGCGCTCAATTCGCCGAATGTGCCGCCCGGCGTTGCGCAAATCTGACAAGGGTGGACGCAAATCGCGATGCGTGCCGCGCGTTTGGCCGGTGGGTCCCCGTGAAACCACATCATCGACCGACTTGTTTTTGGTTTGCTCCTACTACTCTCCTAGATGCTACGATCCTGCGCATGAAAACGAAAACTATGATGCTTTTCCTCATCATCACTACTTTTCTATTCGATGTTCAACTCGCGCGGCCACAAGCTCCGACTAGCCGCAAGAGTAAATACTGGAACGCGCAATGGATTACCGCTCCGGACACCGCACAGAGAGATGAAATCGTGCTTCACTTCAAGAAGGTCATCGAACTTTCCGAGCGGCCGCAACACTTTTATGTAGATGTGAGCGCCGACAACCAGTTCATCTTTCGCGTAAATCAGCAACGGGCGGGTAACGGGCCGAGTCGCGCCGACCTGGCGCATTGGAGATACGAAACCTACGACTTTGCTCCCCTTCTCCACGCGGGTAGGAACGTGCTTGCGGCGACAGTTTGGAATTTTGGCACGCGTTCAGCAATTGCGCAGATGAGCGACCGCGTGGGCTTTCTGGTGCACGGGCACGGAGAAGCGGAACGAGCGGCAGACACCGACGCGAGCTGGAGTGTGGAGGAGGAAAAAGGTATCCATGCCGTACGGCCGCAGGTTAAGGGCTACTTTGCCGCAGACCCAGGCGAACGACTTGACGGCTCAGTGTTCGATTGGTCATGGGATGGCGGCAAAGACTTCGGAGCCTGGTGGCAAAAAGCGATCCCGATTGGTCGTGGTTCTATAAGAGGCGAAACGGATTCGCCGGACCGCTGGCAGCTCGTAAGTGACCCTCTTCCACCAATGGAAATGAAGTTGGTTCCAGCTGGAAAAGTAGTTAGAGCGGCACAGATTGCGATGCCGTCCGGCTTTCCGGACCAAGGTTTCACGGTTCCTGCGCACGTCAAGGCCAGCATCTTGATTGACAATTCGACATTGACAACCGGCTATCCCGCCTTGAGCGCCAGTGAAGGGCAAGGTTCCACTATCCGAATGACTTATGCGGAGGCACTCTTTGATGATGCGGGCCAGAAGGGGAATCGCAATCTGATTGAAGGGCGCCACATTGAGGGAGTCATGGATGAATTTATCCTTGCGGGCGGCGCTTCTCGTGAGCTCAAGCCTCTGAGCTGGAGAACATGGCGATATTTGCAGATTGATGTAGAGACCGCGAACGAGCCCCTTCGTGTCGAAGGACTAAAAACATGGTTCAGTGCATTTCCCTTTGTTCAACGAGCGTCCTTCTCCGCCGATGATGAATCCCTGCACTCGATGTGGGACATCGGCTGGCGGACGGCGCGTCTGGACGCGCACGACACCTACATGGATACGCCCTATTGGGAACGCCTGCAATATATCGGGGATACGCGAATACAGGCTTTGATTTCCTATGCGGTGGCTGGGGACGACCGGCTCGCACGCCAGGCCATCGAAGCCTTTAACGATTCACGAGTCCCAGATGGCATCACGCAAAGCCGCTATCCATCATCACTTGTGCAGATGATTCCAACCTTCTCTTTGATGTGGGTCGGCATGGTGCATGACTTCTGGCTTTACCGGGGCGATGCCAGCTTTGTTCGTGCCCAGATCCCTGGCACGCGCACGGTATTGAGTTGGTATCTTGAGCGCCAGCGGGCAGACGGTTTGATGGGAAAGTTGCCATGGTGGCCCTTTGTGGATTGGGGTAAGGATTTCGACTCAGGAATGCCGCCACAGGGCGATGACGGAGGATCCGCGATCATTACACTGCAGTTCATTGAGGCCCTGCAAGACGCGGCGCAGCTTGAAGATAATTTTGGGAATCGCGAAATGGCGAAGACCTACCGCACGGCAGTCAAGCGCGCGGTTGAGGGAGTACGTACCCTTTGCGGGGATAATCCGTATGGCTTGATTGCGGACGATCCTTCGCACCGGCACTACAGTCAGCACGCAAATATCCTCGCAGTGTGGCTCGATGTTGTCCCGAAGGAAAAGCAGCAAGAAGTGCTTGAGAGAATCCTCTCGACCACCGATCTGGGGTTCCACACCACCACAAATCTGCCGCCGATGACCGCCGCGACTTACTATTTCCGTTTTTACCTATCGCGAGCTTTGCTGCATGCCGGGATGGGAGACCAATACCTTCAAACGCTCGGTCCTTGGCGGGAGATGATTTCCCTGGGGTTAACCACATGGGCTGAGTCGCCGGAGCCAACTCGATCGGATTCGCATGCGTGGAGCGCGCACCCCAATTTTGACTTGCTGACGATTGTCGCGGGAATTCGCCCAAAAGCACCAGGTTTCGAAAGCGTAGTAATCGAGCCGCATCTGGGTTCGCTCACGCATGTCGATGCAGAGTTGCCAACTCCGAAAGGAATGGTGAACGTACAATATCGCCGCGAAGCGAATGGGATCAAGGCACAAATCACTCTACCCGCTGGAATGTCAGGCGAACTTGTTTGGAAAGGCCACGAAACTCCCGTTCGTCAAGGTAAGCAGACACTGGTTTTGCCCTAAGCCCCCCCTTCACTCGGCTTTTCAGGTGTAGGACGCCGCGGTAACCATTGAACGGAGTTAAAGTCTCGCCCGTCGGTTTTTGGATAAGATCGGCAAGACGAATACATCAACTTTTTTCAAATGATGATCGCCAGATGATTCAGGCACTCCGCGATTGTCGCCCCAGATAGCGATCCGCAATCCACCGGTCTTATTGATTTGAATCGCGTTATCGAACCCGATCCCGTTGTTTGGCGGACACGGTCGACGTCACTCAGCCATTGGTGCGCTGGAATTCGCGCATGAAACTGGTCAGAGCCTGCACCGCTTCCGGCGTGACCGCGTTGTACAGCGACACCCGCATCCCGCCGACCGACCGATGCCCCGGCGTGCCCACCATTCCTGCGGCTTCGGCGTCCTTCGCGAATTTCTTTTCTTTCGCTTCGTCGCCGCCTCCCACCCGGAAAACCACGTTCATTCGTGACCGCGAACCTTTCTCGACCGGGCAAACATAGTAGCCGCCGCTCGAATCGATCGCGTCATACAGCAGCTTGGCCTTCGTCTCGTTCCGCTTCTCAATCGCAGTGATGCCGCCTTCCGCCTCAATCCACTCCATCACCAGCCCAATAATGTAAATCGCAAACGTCGGAGGCGTGTGATACAGCGACCGCTCCTTGATATGCGTGCGATATTGCAAAATCGTGGGCAAGTTCTTGTCCGCGCGTTCGGCGAAATCCTTGCGGATGATCACCACGGTTGCCCCGCTCGGCCCCAGATTTTTCTGCGCCCCGGCAAAAATCATGCCGAATTTCTTCACGTCTATCGGCCGCGAGGCGATGTCGGAAGACATGTCCGCCACCAAGGGCACGCTGCCGGTTTCCGGCAGCGCATTCCACTGCGTCCCCTCGATCGTATTGTTCGTGCACATATGCACATACGATGATTCCGGCGATAGCTTGATCTCCTCCTGCCGCGGCACGCGAATAAATTTATCCGCCTCGGTCGACGCCGCCACCTTATGCAAAATCCCTTTCTTCAATTCGCCCAACGCCTTTGCCGTCCACATGCCGGTGTTAATCAAGTCCACGGGTTTGCCCGGCAGCGCCAGGTTCATCGGCGCCATGGCAAATTGCAAGCTGCCACCACCCTGCAAAAACAAGACGGCGTAGTCGTCGGGAATCGACAGGTGCTTGCGAAGTCCTTCCTCCGCCCGATTCGCGATGCCCTCAAACTCCGGCGAACGATGGCTCATCTCCATCACCGACATGCCCGTCCCATGCCAATCCAGCAACTCCTCGCGGATGCGCTCCAAAACCGAAAGCGGCAAAGCCGCCGGCCCGGCGTTAAAATTGTAGGCGCGCTTGGCGCCCCGTTCTGTAACCATCGACGAACTCACAGGAGATCCTTTCTTTCATGAACTACATCACGTGACTCAGTATGTGTACGCCAGCAAGTACGGATTGGCACTCCAGAATACCAGAACTTGATTCGACTCTGAGCAGTGTCTTCTTTTGCAGAGAAGCAACACACCCGCCCGACCTGTTCTCTTTCTCTAGCCCGAGCAATACAGGTACCCTGGGGTCGCACGCGCGGTGGTAGGATGAGCAACTGCTTTAATCGTTGGAGCGATTATGGTTCGGTTCGTCACCGTACTACTCCTTGCCTCCGTTCTAGTTTCACAGACTTCGTCGCCCAAACTCGAACCCTATGAGGTAGCGGAAGCCTACGAGGTTTATGCGGCGGTCATTTCCTCTCAATTTCCGTACACAGATTCAAAGACCAGTCGTCTCATGATTAGGGCGGAGATTCGGGCTTCGCAAGCCACCAGTGTTCAGATGTGCTTGGCGCCTGATGAATCCTCCGAAGAAATAATTGGCTCGGCAATCGCCGACTATGTCCAGCAGAATCGTCAGGGCAGACTTCTACAGCGCAAATTTAATCTGGAAAAACCCTACACTCTCTTCGTCGAGGACGAAAAAACGCCACCAATTCAGGTGAGTCCGGCCGATCCGCAGGAATTCCATCCGGTATACCCGGAATTCGGAGGCCTCATCGAACTATCAGCGGTCGGATTTAACGCCGACAAAACGATTGCGGTGGTCTACTACCAACAATTATGCGGCACCCTGTGCGGCCAAGGTGAATTTCACGTTTTGCAAAAGAAAGCGGGGAAATGGCAGCCATTTCCTTGGAAGGGATCGTCCTGCACCTGGTTCTCATAGGGTCATCGAAATTTCTTGCTGATCGATTTCCAAACGGCGAGAAGTTCTTACTAGACTTCCCCACGCGTCACTGAGCTGGTTCAGCCAAGGCGAATTCTACCCGCCGCCGCATCGGGTCAATCCGCTCCGCGCGCACTCGAACGCGATCGCCGTGCTGCCACATCAACTGCTTCGCCTTCGCCCCCCGCCCACGCTGCTGCCCGCGCCCACCCCCGCCACGCCGACCGTCCCCGCCCGGCATCGCTACAATCGCATGATCCTTCTCCCGATAAATCACACGGGCCCCAGCGGCCTCCTCGATCGCATTGATCGGCAACAACCCTTCCACAAAAACCTCGAACAATTCCACAAAGCATCCGTACTTCTGCACCGAAATAATCAACCCGTCGTACTCCTCCCCCAGATGCTCCTCCATAAATTGCGCGGTCTTCCAATCCATCAACTCCCGTTCCGCCCCAGCCGCGCGACGTTCCGCCTCCGACGACTCCGCAGCGATCTCTTCCAGCTGCCCGTGCGAATACACCACCGCCTCCGCATCCACAACCCGTCTCGGAGCAGCAGGTGCAGCCTCGCGCGGATGCTCAAGCGCCCACTTCAGCGTCCGGTGCACAATCAAATCGGGATATCGCCGGATCGGCGAAGTAAAATGCGTATATTCCTCAAATCCCAAAGCAAAATGCCCCAAAGCATCCGCCGCATACCGCGCCTGTTTCAGCGACCGCAACATCAAGTACGAAATAATCCGCTCCTCCGGCTTCCCCGCAATCTTCCGCACCAGCCGCTGATAATGCTGCGGCGTAATCCGCAGGTCCGCCGACGCCCCCGGCAAAGCCACCCGCATCCCCCGCTCGCGCCCATGCCCGTACGAATCCGGCCGTCCAGCCTTCGCCGGAGCAGGCACTCGCCCATGCCGCACCGCGACTTCCCTCTGATGCAAATTCTCCACTCCCAGCGAATACCCAAACGCCCGCGCCAGCTCTTCGAACTCCAAGACTTTCTTCGCATCCGGCTTTTCATGCACGCGATGCAACGAAGCAATACCCCGCTTCAGCAAATATCCATCGACGGCCCGGTTCGCCGCCAGCATAAACTCCTCGATCAACCGGTGCGCAATGTTCCGCTCGCTCCTCCCAATGCTTATCATCCGCTGCTGCTCATCAAATTCGATTACTCGTTCGGGCAAATCGAAATCGATCGACCCGTGCTCATTCCGCCGCGCATTCAAAAGCAGCGCCAATTCCTTCATGTCCCGAAAACGCGTAGCCAGCGCAGCGTAGCGTTCCATAGCCTCAGCATCGCCTTCAATCACCTTGTTGACATTCGTGTACGTCATTCGCTCCGCCGACCGGATCACACCGGCCGTCATCCGCGAGGTGCGCATGTTCCCCGCCGCGTCAAACTCCATCAACGCACTCATCACCAACCGGTCTTCCTTCGGCTTCAACGAACACATGCCGTTCGAGAGCGCCTCTGGCAACATCGGCACCGCCCGATCCGGAAAATAAACCGAAGTCCCCCGCAGCCGCGCCTCGCCATCCAAAGCCGTTTCGGTTCGAACATAGTGCGCCACGTCCGCAATGTGCACCTGCAGGTTCCACCCGCCGTCCCCCCGCCGCTCGACGTAAACCGCATCGTCAAAATCCCGCGCCGTCTCACCATCAATCGTAACGATCGGCAAATCGCGAAAATCTTCCCTCCCCGCAACATCCGCATCCTGCACCGGCAAAGCCCGCCGCTCAGCCTCTGCCAATACATTTGCCGGAAAAACATGCGGCAAATGATGCTTCCGGATCATGATCTCGATATCGACGCCAAGATCCCCCGGCCGCCCCAGCACCTCGATCACCCGTCCGGTAGGCGCAGCCCCGCCCCGCGGAAACCGAATTACCTCCACGTTCACCACCGCCCCGTCCAGCACTTCCAAATGCGCCGTGCGCCGGCCGCGGCCGGCCCGTTCGTCCCCCGCGCCCAAGCCAAGCTTCTTCGCCAATTCCGTCGTCAACTCCTGCCCGGGAGGAATCTCAATCGCATGCTGCATCCGCGCGTCATAAGGAAGAACGCTATTGCCTCGGGGCCCTCGGCGAAACTGGCCCACGACCGTTGGGTGCGCCCGTCCAACCACCCGAACAATCCGCCCCTCCGCCCGCTGCGGTCCCGGACCCGACCCCGTCCGCAAAATTTTCGCGATCACCCGATCCCCATGCATCGCGTCCTCGACGGAATCCCGCGGAATGAAGATGTCCCCAGCAAACTGCGGCATCGGCGTGTCCGGCACCACAAATCCATACCCGTCGTGGTGCAAAACCAGTCGCCCGCTGATTTCATCCCGCCGCACACCGCCTTCTTGCGTCGACGACCCAGACTTCGCGCCCCCTTCCCCGTCATGACCCTGCCCCTCGCGACCCGATTTAGAGCCTGCCAACCGATACCGCCCGCCAGGCAACTCCGCAATCGCCCCCCGCTTTTTCAATTTCCCAAGCATCTTGAACAAGGGCCTGCGGTCGTTTTTCGACACATGTAGCCCCCGGGCGATCTCCTCGGCAGAAGCCGGATCTCTCCTAAGCTGTAGAAAACGTAGTATGTTATCGGGACTCAAATGAGAGGGACGTGGCATGAGAGAGCAAGCGAAGCGAGCGATGCAACCCAGCGGCTGAACCGCTCAGCGGATTCTACCCACTTTTTTTCGATCCACACGTAACTTTTTTCACGTTTCAGGGGTTTCATACCCAGGCCAACACACGACCGGCTGGCCGCCCTCCGTCAGGCTAGCCGGACATTCCCCGAAAGGGGAAACAGGGAGGCGGGACGACCTGGCCCGCCTCCACTTTCAAATCCATGCAATTTACAAGGGTTTTCTATCGATTCCCGGTAACGTGCGCCTCAACTGTGCCCATTTGTGCCCACGACCTTTTAACTTCGGCTTCCAGATTCTCCTGCCTGGACTTGGATCCAGTGGCTGTAGATTACGATTCGTCTGACTCCATGAGGCGCATGCATTCGAACCCTTGCTCTCTGGTCAGAATAATTGGTCCTTCCCGAGTGAGCCACGAGAGCATCGCCTTGCACCAGTCTGCATTCGGGTCATCCAACGACTCGTATACTTGGCGATGCAGGCTGTCGCCGATGGCAAGAACCTGGGTTACCTTTGGAGTGATTCTTTCAGAGGTGTCCAGCAGTCGGGTGTATTCCTCCGGGTCCTTCTTAGCCACAATATGAAGGAAACTCGCATATCGGGCGTCCATCGAATCAAAGCGCCGCATCAACTGTCGGACCGCGTCTCGCACTTCGCTATCGTTGGGCATTTGCGCCTCCTAAACGAGCGTTAGGACCTATCGACAATAGATTCAAGGCGTGGTCATAGCGTTAGACTGCTGCGACAACTTGTGCCCAAGCTGTGCCCACAGTTTTTGAATCTATGAAATCGACGGGTACTATGAATATGTCAATTCAACAACCTGCGTAGATTCAACGGATGTAGTTCTCCGACCTGGCGCGCCTCTCACTTCTTATTTGTTCCGCCTAACGAGATGCTGAAAAAATCCCGGAATAGGCCGTCGTTGTAGACGCGAGTTAATCTCGCCATCTTGTTTGTTTTCTATCGCGGCAAAGTTGGCTTTCACCGCTAAAAGCCCCTTTTCAGCAGTCTGGTAAGGGTCGCCGAAGCACTACCCACCGCGAGCCCAGGCTATCTCCTTCTCGCTCAGCGGATTACAAAAACTCCTTGACAAATACATAATCATATGGTAAACTCCTTGTGATGTTCGCGCCAATAGTGAAAAATCGCCCGGTCTCTTCTGGCCAACACCAAGTCCGCACGGTATTCGCCAAACAAGTTCTTAGCTGCCCTTTATTTTCAACGACTTCCAAATTGCTTTTCCCGCAACCCCTTTCCTTTGACATTCATACGAAAAAACACCGGGGGTGGGGGTATCTCCCACTTATTTACCGAGCCACAGTGCTCAAAAACGGGTAGTGACTCGCTGCTCCCATGAAAAACAACATCGGAAAAGATAGCCAGAACGAGGTGCGCGCGGTCAGAAATCCCCACCGCATCAGACGCGCGGCCTCCGGAGGAAGCGGAATCCCTTGCTCAGCGCTCGCTCGGGTCGCGGCGATCAGCCGCTTTTGCACCCGCCACACGACTCCCCAGGTGTTGAGCAGCATCACCAGGCCCAGTCCGCCACCGACGCTGATCGCCAGGTGCTGGTTCGACGAACTCGGCCCACCGTTGAGCGCCAGCACAAGCCATGACGCCGCAATCACAACGACGGCCACCCCGATGGTGCGCACCCAAGGGCTATCGACAAAACCTTTCGCGGGGAGTTGCAATGCGTAAATCAGCGCGTAAGCCACGAACCAGACCAGCACCCACCAGCCAAACCACCGCAGCGCGAGTGAGGGTTCCCCGGCGTTGCGTGCGTCGCTGACCAGCAAGCTGAAAAAGTAGCGCATGCCCATCACCACCGTGACCAGCGCCGACCATCGGAACCAGAGCATCGCGCGCGACATCAGCACCGGATGAACTTTCACGCGCACCGGCGGATCGAGCTTCTGCATCGTTGACGGGAGGACCAGGTTGAAGAAATAAAGCAGTCCGATCCAGATGATGCCAAAGATGAAGTGCAACAACCGCAGCGCCATCAATTCATTGCTGGAGGGATCACTCAAAAAGGAGAAGTGAGGCTTCCACGCGGGAAACGAAAGGATCAGTGAAGCGTAGTGCATGCTGCCTCCTGCGCTGATGAAAAGTGCGAGGCCACGGTAGCGGATTGTCGGGCGCTGCGTCAATTTTCGGTTTGCGGGCCTTCGTTGGATTCCGTTGGGACGGGATGAGGTCGGTTGGAAGGCGCCGAAACTAACGAGGATAAAGCAAGAATGGACTAGACATTTTTGTCGCGCTGACGCTACCTCTTGCTCCAAGCCTTATCAGGCGCATATGATTCTGGCGGCCGCGAGTTTATCCGAGTGCGCCGACGATCCGTTCTAGAAAGAGTATCGCTTGCGGAGGACATGATGAAACCATCCGTTCTGAGTTTTGCTTTTCTTTTCGCCGCGTCGTTGGCCGCGCTGCCGGCCGCCGCGCAGGATTGGGCCAAGGCACAGTTGGCCAAATCCTCGCGCCACAGCGAGTGGGTGACCGTGAAGCATGACGGCCGCTCGGTCGAGACCTTCGTCGTCTACCCGGAGTCGAAGGATAAGCGCCCGGTAGTGGTGGTCATCCACGAAATCTTCGGGATGACCGACTGGGTGGAGGATCTGGCGGACCAAGTGGCAGCTGCGGGATATATCGCGGTCGCGCCCGATTTGCTGTCCGGCATGGGACCGAACGGGGGGCGCAGTTCGTCTTTCGGGGAAGGCAAAACGATGGAAGCGGTGAGCAAACTCAACCCGGATCAGGTTACTGCCGACTTGAACGCGGCGGCGGACTATGGGCTTAAACTGCCTGCAGCGAATGGCAAGCTATTCGTAGGCGGATTTTGCTGGGGCGGAGGGCAGACATTCCGGTTTGCGACCAACCGCGGCGATCTGTCGGCGGCGTTCGTTTTCTATGGTCCGCCACCGGACAAGGATGCGATGGCGCACATCAAAGCGCCGGTGTACGGATTTTACGCCGGCGACGATGCGCGGATCGGCGCCACCGTTCCTGGCACGGTCGAGGCGATGAAGGCAGCGGGCAAGTCTTACGAGCCGGTTACCTATGATGGCGCCGGACACGGCTTCATGCGCGCGGGCGAAGCGCCGGACGCGAGCGCGGCCAACAGCAAAGCCCGCACCGACGCCTGGGCGCGCTGGAAGACTTTGCTGGCCAAGGGCCAATAAAACGGTGGGAAAAGTTTATGCAGGCACATCCGGGTGGGCGTACGCAACGTGGAAGCCGGATTTTTATCCTGCGAAGCTGGCCTCCGCGAAGTTCCTGGGCCACTACGCTACGCGGCTGAACACCGTGGAGGTGAATTACACCTTCCGCCATTTCCCGACGGAGAAATTACTGCGCGGTTGGATGGCCGCCACGCCGCCGGATTTCCAATTCGCAGTCAAAGCCAACCAAAAGATCACGCACATCAAGCGTTTGAAAGACGTCGCGGAATTCACCGCGGAATTCGTGGCGGCGCTACAGCCGTTGGACGCCGAGAAGAAATTGGGCCCGGTGCTGTTCCAACTACCGCCCTATTTGAAGTGCGACGTAGCTTTGCTGAAGGATTTCATGTCCGGACTACCACGCAATTTGCGAAGCGCGTTCGAGTTCCGGCATGTGTCGTGGTTCACCGACGAAGTGTATGAGGCGATGAGGGGCGCGAACGTGGCGCTCTGCCAGGCAGAAAGCGAAAAGCTGGAAACGCCCGACGTGCAGACGGCTGATTTTGTGTACCTGCGGCTGCGCAAGGAAGACTATTCGGCGAGGACAACCAAGGTCCTCACGGAAAAAGTGACCGAGCACGCCAAGAAAGGCGACGTTTTTGTCTACTTCAAACACGAAGATACGCCCGAAGGCGCATTGCACGCGGAAGGCCTGCTTGCGGCGGTGAAATCGGCATGAGCGCGAGACGCGAAAACTCGGAAGTCCCGAGCGATCGCAAGGTAAAATCGGGCGAGTTCGCCAAAATGATGAAATGGGTGGGATATGCAACGGCGATCCTGTCCTTGGCTGGCGCCATTGGCGGAATCGGCAAAGCCATCTGGAATCGCGCGGAAGCCCACCGCAAAGCGATTTCCGTCCGCGTGGAAACGCACAGCGAGCTCGACAATACGATCGCGGCCGCGCAGTTGGAAGCGGGAGCGAGAGACTATCCGTCGGCGTGGAAGAGCCTCGACGACGCCCTAAAGATTGACCCAAGTTCGGCCAAACTCCACTCCGCCCAGGAAGACCTGGCGATGAAATGGCTCGATGACGAGATCCATGCCGGACCCGGCGGAAAATTTTCGGCCATCACGGAAAAACTCAAGCCGGTATTGGTGCGCGGCGCGACCGCGTCCAAACCTGGGCCCCATCGCGCGGATCTTTTGGCGCACATCGGATGGTGCTATTTTCTCGAGTATCGAGACCAAGCTTTGGATTCCAATCCAGCGGCGGCGGCGGAATATGCCAAAGCGGCGGAAGAAGATCCGAATAATCCTTACGCTCAAGCGATGTGGGGACACTGGCTGCTTTGGGGACAACAGGATGTGCTGGAAGCGGAAAAGCACTTTGCGGCGGCTCTCGCTTCTCATCGGGAAATGGATTATGTGCGAAGGATGCAGTTGAGCGCTCTATTGAATCACCACAATAGGGAGGTCGATACGGAAGTCGTCCGCGTAGCGAACGCGATGCGGAAAGAACAACAAACGGTCAACGCCGACGAAACCCGTCGGATTTTTGAGATGTATTACTCCGAGATTGATCCTTGGGCGCAACTGCCCGTGAAATTCGTAAACGCCGTTCCTCCCGAAGAGCACGTGGAAACGTTTCACTGGCTGTTTGACAAAGTGCGGCTCGATGACTCGAAGTCGGTTGAGAGGTCGTACTATCTGGCGGTGCTGGAAGACGTCGCCGGCCGGCGGGACGAAGCTCTGGCGACGTATCGCAGCGTGCAATCGAAGGAGCCGGAAGGCGCAATCCGCCAGGCGGTGGACGCGGGGATCAAGCGGCTGTCCAAGAATTCCGAGTAAGTGTTTAATCACCTCGCCAGCAGATTCCACCTAATCGACTTCGTCCCGGTCGCTACACGCTTCCATGTATTGCCGTCGTTTCGAACGATTGCTAATACCTACGTGTCAGAATGCGGCGTAGCGAAGGAGAACGACGATGCGATTTGGACCGTTTCTAGGCTTGGCGATATTGCTGGTGATTTTGTGGGCCGGCGGGTTTGTGTTTTTTCATGTCGCCGGGTTTCTGATCCACCTGCTGCTGATTTTTGCCGTGATTTCCTTGATCGCTCATCTTTTTGCGGGCGGCGCTCGAACCGCCTGAGTCGGACGCTTTCCCGCGGTGTAATGGGACTGGACGAATGGCAATTGAGCTCGTGTTGACGCTGAGATCCTTCACCTATCCTCGTCGGATAGGTTCAGGATGACAGTTGAGTGATAGCTGGAATGATGGCAGGCTCATTTCTTCCCTGCGATTGAGTGCAGGATTTTTTGCGCGGCTTCGATGCCGCGGTATTGCGCTTCCTCGAAGATAGAAATTCCACTGAGGTCAGAATTGGCGAACAACAATCGACCTCTGACGCTGGCGAGGCGCTCGCGTTCGGCTGAGAAAATCGCTCCTGGGGTCGGCCGAATCATGGCGTGGCCCATGCGCATGATGTCGATTCGTGAGACGCATTGGCGGATGTCGGAGTGAACGCGTTCGAGATCGTGCAGGATGGCTTCCTTCCAGTAGGCCCAATCTTGCTCCAGCAGTAGACGACGATTTTGCGCGGGGTCGCCTTCGGCTAACGCCCAATAAAATGTCCAGACGGTTTTGTCGATGTGCGAGCGGATGCTTTGGTGCGTGGCGTCTACGTAGCCTAGTGTCGGCGAATCGAGAAAAACCGTGTCCCACGTTGGCTCCGCGCCGCGTTGCTCTGGCAAGCGATCGAGGGTTAGATTTGCGGTGAGCCACGGGGAGTAAGTGAAATCGTTCAGCCGCGGGAAATTGTCGATGAGGTACGAGGCCAGGAAAGTTGGAGCGGCAAAGATTACGAATTCGGATTGGTATTGGATGTCGCCGGCTTCGACCGTTACGCCGCGCGCCCCTGGGGCTATGCGATGCACCATTTGGTTGGTGCGAACGGTTTCGCCTACGCGTTCGAGGAGGCGGCGGGTGATCCAGCCGTTGCCTTCGGGCCAGGTTAGCGGGCCTTTTTCTTCGGCTTCGCGGCTCGAGAAATAGTGGATGCCGGCCCACGCAGACGTATCTTTCGCCAACGCGCCATAGTCGTCGCGGCAGGCGTAGTTCATGTACCAGTTTACGAGCGGGGAGTCGAAACCGTTTTGGCTTAGCCAGTCGGCGAAATTGACGCGATCGAGATCGATGGAATTTTTGGAACGGCCTAGCCCGAGTGGGATGGTGAATTCGCCGCTTTTTCGATATTTCGTGAAGAGGTCTTCCAGGCGTTGGAATTGTTCGCGGTCTTTTGGCTTCAGGCCAACGGCGGGTTCGATGCCTTCTTGCCAGCGGCCGTAAAGGAACAGGCGCTCTTGCGGGGAGAAGCATAGGTAACGTTCGTTCCAGATTCCGTTTTGCAGTACGCCAAGATCTTCGAACAACTCGCGAACGTAAATCGCTTTCGGTCCAGGGACCGGGACGTAGTGGGCGGCCCAGGGGTAGGCGGTGATTTCGTTTTGTCCCGAGCGGGCGTTTCCGCCTGCCGCGTCGTTCATTTCTAACAGGACGAAATCGGTGAAGCCTCGTTTGCGCAGGCGCCAGGCGGCGCTTAGGCCTGCGATGCCGCCGCCTACTATGACGATTGGAACTTTTTCGATTCGCTTTGGCGCTGGGAATGCGGCGTGATCCCGGAGTTGGTGGCCTGCTTGGAAGGATTCATTGACGAAAGAGCCGGCGACAGGGCGGTCGGATTTTACGGAGAGGTTGATTAGTGCGGCGCTGGTTAGGGTTAGGAATTTGCGGCGGTTCATTTTTGCTTACAGGCTATCTCATAAATCGCAGATGGATAGGCAGGAATTTGCCGAAATGAAGAGTCAACATCGCAGTGAGCTCGATTGAAGTTGGATCTAAACCCCCACCCTTTGAAAGGCGCAAAGGGTGGGGCACCCGACGACACCCGACTTCGCGGGCGGGTGCGTCGTCGTTATGGCATGAGCTTAGTTGCATCTAAACCCCGCGATCTCGGAGACCGTGGCTACAGGGCGCGGCGATGCGCGACCGAGCACAGGCAAGAGTGCCTGTGCTACTAACCCTTCAGTGGGTGATGTCTTTCCAGTCTTGATCGTAGAGGCGGACTAGGACTTGGTCGTTTAGTTGGTTGGGGGCGATGTTCAGCGGGGCCATGTCTGGAGGGAATTGGAATAGCGTTGGGAGGGTTTGGGTGTTTAGGAAGCGCAGGCCTTCCGGCAACGTGTTGGGCGGGGCGTAGTCATGAGTGGAGGCCAGGACGAAGCCCCATTCGCCGAAGGAGGGGACGTAGACGTGGTACGGATAGGTGCGCAGGCCGGCTTGTTTCAACGTATTCACAATGCACCAGAAGGAATCGCGGGCGAACATTGGGGAGGTGCTTTGGACGACGATTGCGCCTTGGGCGCTTAGGTGTCTTGCAACCGCGCGGTAGAAGGCCGTGGTGTAGAGCTTGCCCAGGGAATAGTTGGTGGGGTCGGGGAAATCGATGACGATGAAATCGAAACTGTCGGTGTTGGAGTCTACCCAGGGGAAGGCGTCGGCGTTGATGACTTGGAGTTTCGGGGAGAGCAGGGATTTTTGATTGAGCTGCGTCAGCATGGCGTTGGTTTTGAAGAGGCGGGTCATTTCTGGATCGAGGTCTACCAGCGTGATGCTTTCGATCTGGGGATATTTCAGTATTTCGCGGACGGCCAGGCCGTCGCCACCGCCGAGCACCAAGACGCGGCGCGGAGTCGGGATGCTGGAGAGGCCTGGGTGGATTAACGCTTCGTGGTAGCGGTATTCGTCGCGGGAGCTGAATTGGAGATGGCTGTTGAGGAAGAGGCGAAGGTCGTCTTTGAATCTTGTTAGGACCAGGTGCTGGTAGCGGCTGTCGCGGGCGAAGATGATTTCGTCGGCGTAGATGTTGTCTTCGGCGGTGGCGGTGATTTTTTTGGCTTGGGCCATGCCGAGGCCGAGGGCGCAGAGGACGATTGCGCAGGCGGCGCGGAGAGTGCGGGCGGCGGGGAGTTGCTGGGCGAATAGGAAGGTGCTCCAGAGGGCGACGGCGGCGTTGATGATGCCGAAGAGCATCGCGGAACGGACGAGACCCAGGCGGGGGACGAGCAGGATCGGGAAGAGGAGCGAGGCTACCAAGGCGCCTAAATAATCGAACGTGAGGACGTGGGCTATTACGTCGCGGAAGTCGTAGCGGTCTTTTACGATGCGCATTAACAGCGGGATTTCGAGGCCTACCAGGACGCCCATCACGATGACAAGTGAGTAGAGGATTAGTTCGAAGCCTTGGGTGAAGGCGAAAGCTAGCATTAGTGCGGCGGAGGAGAAGCCGCCGATGATGGCTAGCAAGAGTTCGATCCAGATGAATTGTTGGACCAGGCCCCGGTTTAGATAGCGGGATAGGGCGCTGCCTAGGCCCATGGCGAAGAGGTAGGTGCCGATTACTGTGGAGAATTGGAGGACGGTGTCGCCCAGGAGGTAGCTGGCTAACGTGCCCGCTACTAGCTCGTAGATCAGGCCGCAGGCGGCTACCAGGAGGACGGAGATGAAGAGGAGAATGGGCATTTTGGGGAATGCTAACTTATGTCAGCGTGCGGTGCGATTGGAGCGGAAAAGCAGATCCCTCGCGTCGCTCGGGATGACAGTATTTTAGAAGTGGTGTTGACATTGGTTTGATCATCGGTTGGAACCGGGTTGAATCCATCGCTCAAGACGTTTTGATCGTGCCAAGCTGGGCCGCAGCAGTGCTGCGCCCGTACAACGTATATGGGGCGCATGGCTGCCACGCGAACCGCTTAGTGGATGGCGGCGGCGATTATTATGCAGATGCCGATGGACATGGCGCCGATCAGGATGGCCAGGGCCATGTTGTGTTCCTGGACGATTTCTTTCCAGAGATGGTAGGGGGTGGCTTTGTCGATGATTACGAAGGAGAGGATGAAGATCAGGATGCCTATGAATGCGTAGGCTAGGGCGCTGATTACGTTGCCGAGTGGGACGAGGTTCATGTTGTTTGCCTCCGGGGTACGCGGTTCATGTTATTTGCCTCCTGTGTAGTGGTGGTAGCCGCTGTAGATCGAACGATAGGCGCCTGGATTGTCTCTTATGGACCTGGGGACGTTTTTTACCTGGTTCATGGCGTCCATGCTCCAGCCGCGGTATTCCGCCATGCCTACGAAGCTCAGCACCATGAATCCATACACTAGATAGAGAGCATTGAACATTTATGAATCCTCCGTTTTCAGGACCATCGGGTGGTCGCTTTCGGCCCAGCGGGCACGTTCGAAGCTGATGGCTTTGAAAGTGATGTACAGCACTGGGAGAAACAATGCCAGCAGCGCGTAACCGTAAAATTTAAAGACGGGAACGTCTCTGCGCACTAACACGGTGTAGGAGATTTGCGGATGGCGGGCGTCGGCTTCGGGCTCGATGCGCAAGTAATAGTGTCCCGCGGCGACGCTGGGCACCGTCACCGTGTCGTTGCGGCTGCCTTCGGTCCAGGAACCGTCGCTGTCGCGGCCCGAATAGTAGCTGACTTCGCGCCCGAAATCCCATGCTTGTCCGGTGTCTTGATTGATCAGGGCGTAATTCAGGTAAATCCAACTGTTGGAGACGTCGGCGGAGGTTTTGATTTCAACGTTGGAGGTGCGGCCTTTCAGCTCGAAGACGTCGGTTACGAAGGAGGCTTCGCCTTTCGGTTCTCCGGCATGCATCTGATAGGAACCGTTGAAGACGGGATCTTTGGTGGCGGCGATTTCGTTGAAGGCCATCAGGCCGAGCAGGAAGATGGCCAGGAGGAGGAACGGCGTCCAGACCTGCTTCACTTTTACCGTCGATGGAGCCGGCTGATTTTCGAAGACGCCTATGGGTTCGGGCGGTTTGCCGGGAAGGCGGAAGGATTCCCAGATTTCTTTCGGGTAGATGTATTCGCCTACCGACCAGGTGGTTTCGCCGGAGCTTTGTTCGCAGGAGAGGAGGTGCGGCGCGTGGACGTAATCGGTGACGACGGCGCGCTCGCCTACGCGGACCTGCCACGGGAATTCTCCGATCACATAACCGGTGGTGGCTTCGGCGGTTTGAAAGTGGCGATAGCTTTCGCCCAGGTAATTTGCGCTGGAGACCAGGGCGCTGCGAACTATGGGTAGATCTTTGCATACGGAGATGTCGTTCCAGTGGCCTTGATATTCGCTGAGGTAGCGGAAACCCTTGTAGGGATTGAAGAGCAGATATTCGTGCCAATCGTAACGGAGGCCGTCGGATTCGATGCTGCGGCGCTGGAAGCCGATGACCTCGTAGTCGGTACCGCGGAGTTTTCCGCGGGTGCCGAGCGGGATTTGCGGTTTCAGTTCGCTGGTGGCGGCCTGGAATTGCTGGAGGATTTTCAGCGTGGGATCTTTGGCGTCGAGGATGCTGTGGCAGCTTTCGCAGACGACGGTTACGGCTTGTTGGAAGGAACGCAGCGTGATGGCTGCGCCGCATTGGGGGCAGTTCAGCGCTTTGGTTTGCGGCTTGGCGGGCGGGTTGGGGAGTGGCGGAGTTCCGGTGCTCATCACCAGCCCTCGAATTGGCGGAGATTTTTAAATTTTAGATTGTCGAAGTCGACGAATTCGCCGAGGTAAAGAGCGGGTTGGTCGTCGCTGTAGTCGAGGGTGGCGAATTTTCCGGTTTGCGAGCGGAGATCGGCGAAGGTGACGAAGTCCTTGTCCCAGTATTGGAAGGGGAGTTCGCCCTCGACGCCTCGATAGCGGGCGTTAGTGATTACTGCGACGGTGTACAGCTGATTGTTCCAGGTGTAGTGCTGGTCGACGCGAAGGTCGGAGGCCACCGGAAGTTTTTGACTTGGCGCCGAGAAGGAGATCGCGAATTCATTTTGCGCGTCGGAGAGCCAGGCGCTTGCGCCGTCGTTCATGACGATGTGCCACTCGTTCCAGCCGCCCTGTTCGTATTCGTAGAGGATGCGGCCGGCGACGACGAAGGCTTTGTTTTTGTAGATGCCTTCGGTGTTGAGCTGGATGGGGGAACTGTCGGGCGGGAGGTCGGCGACCTGGCCTACTTTTTTTAGGTCGATGTCGGTGCGGACCAAGATGCTTTTGCAATAAGTGCAGACGGTTTGCACGCTGCTGGACCATTGGAAGACGATCTTGGCGCCGCAATTGGGGCAGTTGGCGATGGGTTGGGTCATCGGTGCGGACTCGCGTATGGCTGCGGTGCTTGCTGCGAGTTCACGTCAGTCGCCTGCCGCGAATTCGCGCGGCATTTCGTAGGCACGCTCCAGACGGCGAATGGTTACGGTCTGCGAGGAGAAGAGTTGTTGCAGCGCGGCTTCGAAATTCCACTCGGGGCGCGGGACGCAGCAGAATAAATTCAGGCAGAGCGAGCCGTGCTCGGGGAACGTGTGGCAAGCGAGATGCGATTCGGCGAGCAGGCAGAGGCCGGTGATGCCGCCGGTGCGCGGGAATTGGTGCCATTGCGGAGCGCTGACGGGGCGGAGCTTCATTCCCTGGATTATTTCGTCGAATAGCGTGCGCAATACCGATGCGTCTTTCAGAGATTCTGGTTCGCACCCGAAGGCTTCGATGACCCACTCGACTCCGCTCATAGGTCTCCGCTGATCAGGCTTGAGGTTTGCCGCATTCGGGACAGAATTTGCTGGCGCGGGGGATAGGTTTGCCGCATTCGGAGCAGAATTTTGTGGCCGCGGTGGAGACAACCGCCGGTGCGGCAGGACCGCCGCTTGGCGCCTGAGTAGCAGCCGCAGAGTTCTTCACCGCCTCCGCCATGGTTTGGCCGATAGCCATGCCTGCGCCGAGTCCCGCGCCGATGCCGACTGCGCCGCCGCCTTCGTTTGCAGCGGCGATAGGGATGGATTGCGCGACCTCGTATTGGGTGAATTTGCCCATGTCGCCGATCACGTTCATGCTGATGCGCTGGTCGAGGACTTTTTGCAGCTCGTCGGGAAGCGAAAGATTTTCGACGTTGAAGGTATCCAGCGAAATGCCGTATTCCGCGAATGCCGGTTTGAGCTGCGCCATGATTTTGTCAGCTAGGGCGCCCTGGTTGGCGGCCATGTCGAGGAACGGGACCTGGCTGGTGGCGAAGGCGTCGGTCATTTTCGCGACAATGGTGTTGCGCAGCTGGCCTTCGAGATCGGCGACGCGATAGAGATCGCGGGTGCCGCTAATTTTACCGTAAAAAGTTTTGGCGTCGGCGAGGTGGTAGGAATAAATGCCGAAGCCGCGGAGGCGGATCGCGCCGAATTCTTTGTCGCGGATAGTGATGGGGTTCGGCGTGCCCCAGTGCTGATCAGTTTGCGTGCGCGAAGAGAAAAAATAGACGTCGGATTTGAAGGGCGACTTGAAGGCTTTATCCCAATTTTTGAGATAGGTGAGAATCGGCAGGGTTTGCGTGTTGAGCGTATACAGACCGGGACCGAAGGCGTCCGCGAGTTTTCCTTCGTTGACGAACACCGCGAGTTGCGAGTCGCGCACTGTGAGTTTGCCGCCGTTCTGGATTTCGCGATCCTGCATGGGGTAGCGGTAAGCGAGAATACCGTCCTCGGGCTCGACCCAGTCGATGACGTCGATAAATTGTTTGGAAATAAAATCGCGAAGGCTCATGACACGCTCTTTCTACGGGGCGATTCCATCAAGACGCTGGGGACACGATGAATGTAGGGTGTGACTTGGCGTGTGTCAATGGTTTGAAAGATTTTCCAGGCGGGCCATCATTGCGATTTGCAATGCGCCGAAAATGTTTACGGTCTTTGTGAGGGGGAAAATGAATTTCGAAGAAAAGTGAACAGAAGTGGTGCCCGAAAGAGGACTCGAACCTCCAAGGCCGTGAGGCCACTAGAACCTGAATCTAGCGCGTCTGCCAGTTCCGCCATTCGGGCACATATTGGTGTGGCGGTGCGTGAAAACCCCTTGTGGCCACACCTTATTGCGAGGCATTTTCATTTTGCCCGGCGGGTTTGGCTTTGTCAACGCGTGTGGGGACGAAGGGGTTGATCGGAAAGGTCGCGCTAAAGCGCGCCCCAACATTGGCCGAGGCCCGGTGGCAGGAGCTAGCGGTGACGTAGGCGTAGGGACTCCCAGCTGCCGTCGGCGGTCCAGCCTCCGTCTACTGCGAGGGCGTGGCCGTTGATGAAGGCGCTTTCCCGCGGATCGGCCAGGAAGGCGATGGCTTTGGCGACGTCGTCAGGGGTGGCGAAGCGGGCCATGGGGACGCGGTTGGTGATGTCGGCGTCGGTATAGCTTCCGCCGGCTTGGTCGGCGACGTCCATTTCGGTTTTTACCCAACCGGGGCAGACGGCGTTGACGCGCACGCCGCGGCCTCCCCACTCGGCGGCCAGCGTTCTAGTGAGGCCGATCAGGCCGTGTTTGGAGGCGTTGTAGGCGGCGCGGTCGGCGACTCCTACTAATCCGGCGACGGAAGAGACATTGATTATGCTTCCGAAGCGTTGGGAGAGCATCATCGCGCCGAAGGCTTTTGCGAGCAGGAACGGCGCTACCAGGTTTACCTCCAGCACTCGGCGATAGTCTGCGGCGGAGAGGCCTTCGGCCGGAGCGATCATGCTGATGCCGGCGTTGTTGACCAGCACGTCGGCGCGACCCCAGCGATCTTGCACTGCTGCGCCAAACCTGGAGACCACTTGCTCGTCGGCTATGTCGCCTGGAAACTCGATCGCTTCGACGCCGTGGGCGGCGACAGTGCGCAGAGTTTCAGTTGGCGAACGCAGATCGCTCAGCGCCAAACGGAAGCCACGCTCCGCCAACAACTCGGCGGTGCGCTTGCCGATGCCCTGTGCTGCTCCGGTTACGATCGCGATGCGCTGCGTGTTTGACATGAAGTCCTTGCCTCTCGTTTGCAGTGTCTGGAGGCCGGAGCTACCAGCCTTGCCGCCCCTGTTTCTCGAATACAAAGCAGTGGAAATGCAAATTCATGGTGCTATACTCCCCGAAGACTAGCGAATTACCCCTTGTTTGCCCATCCAGCCCTTGCGGCAAACACCGCGGTTCGGATCCACGGGAGGTTTACCATGGAATCGCCGGCGCTTACGGGGCCCATCCTGTACCTGATGTTTGCCTGGGGAGCAATCACCGCCATATTCATTGGGTTGTTGATATGGCGGAGCTTGCTGACCAGCCACGAAGACGATCAGATTTTCCTCGATGCAGCCCAAGAACACATGGCGAGAGAGCAGCGCGAGTTGGTCGCCAAGATCGGGTCGTTGTCGCGCCCGATTACGACCAGCGGCATTGCGGCTGGAGCGCTGTTTCTGGTCATTCTGGGGATGTGGTTGTACGAAGGTCTGAAGAGTTTCTAAAAAGAATTCGTGTCGCGGCGGCATTTGTTGCGCGAACGCTACGCACGGTGAATGTCTGCGTCTGATGGTGCAGCTGCGCCGAGGCCGGAGCGGTCATGTTGGCAGGGCGAGCTTCGGCGACCGAGGTGTGGTTCAGTACGATCAGCCATTTCGCGTTGCGCTTCTCCATCACCAGAGTCGTGTGCCCCTGTGAGACCGTCCCCTGTCCGTCCACAGTTCCGGAAAAATCCCATTGATAGGTGGCCCATGCGGACGTTCCGTTTACCCTGACGAAACTGTTGGATCGGTCCATGCGAACCTGGGTCATGCGGGCTCGTTGCTGCTGATAGAGGGGAAGATAGTTGTTCCAGCTAATTACCGGGGGACTCCAGGTCGCGCTAACAATCGTCACGTCGTCTGCGTAACATTGGTGCAACTTCTCGATGTCACCGACCTGCCAGGCGCCCAGCATGGTCGAGACCAGGTAATCGACCTGTTGTTCGTCGGATAGCGGAACGATTGGAGTGCTGCTCGCCGGTGGTGTGTCCTTTTTGTTTTTCTTATCTTTCTGCTGCGCCGCAGGTTGCGCTGCCGTTCCGAGCAGGGCCGCAACGCAGAGCACGAAACCCAAGACGCGATATATGCACGCACTCTTCGGCAGCCTCGATTGGTCCATCAGGTCCTCCTTTTAAAGCCAAAGCGCTCGCGACGTGCGAAAGGATAGCACGCGACTCACGTTGCAAGCCTCAGGGTTGCCATGGATTTCGCACGAGGCAACGCGCCGGTACGACAATTTCGGATTGTTAGGCCCATCAGCGGGCCGCGAGCGATGGACTAAGCAAATTTACGAATAAGCGATACGCTCCCGGTACGCCTTCCGGCAATTGCCGAAAGAACGCAATACCCGTGTAGATGTACGTGCCCTTGCCGTAATGGGCGTATACAAGCGCGCCATTCTGGTCCGGCTCGCCGGGATCGTTCATGGCCAGCAGCGGCGTGTATTTCGGATCGAATTGAGTCCACATATAGAGCGAACGCTCCTGCACCCAGCCTTTGAAATCGTCCTGGGTGACTTTGTTTGGCGTGTTCAGCAGCGGATCGTCCGGCTTTAGAAATTTCACCGGCGAATTTTCGTCGGTGATGCGTGGCAATGGCCCCCCGGCCGACGACGTGATCTTCGCGGGATACGGCGCAAATTGTGCGCGTTCCCACGCGAAATCGCGCTCGTATTGCACGAGCAGCGTTCCGCCATTGGACACATAGTCGAGCAAGCGCTGGTTGGCACCCGGCAGATCGTGGCGTATTTCGTAGGCTCGCACGCCGACGACGATCGCGTTGAAACGCGACAAATCGCCGAAGGCCAGCGCTGCAGGGTCGAGCATTTCCACATGAATACCCAGCCGCTCGAGCGCCTCGGGTACCGGTTCGTTTTCCGCGGTGATGTAGCCCACCCGCAAATGCTGCGGGACATTGATCTCGAAGGCGTGGACCACGCATTGTGCGGGCTCGCTCCACAGCTGCGTCGGTAGCGTCGGCAGTGGCTCCAGCGAGGTCTGGAATTTCTCTTCTCCAAGCTGTGCATAGGCTGCGACTGTGAAATTGCCGGGGGAAAGTTTCTGAGGCGGTGTCACCGTCAACTTGGCGTATTTGTCGCCGGCGCCCTCGAACTGCAACCCTACCGACTTGCTTGCCGTCCAGCCTGTTGGTACATCCACGCCCACGTCGATCTTGTGTGGCTCGACCGCGTAAGAATGGACCCGCAGCAAAACCTCGACCGGTTCGCTTTTCTTCGCCAAGACTTCGACGGTCTGTTTTGGTTCGACCATCAGGGTGTACGCCGGCACCATTCGCAGCGGCACGCGATCGACGCGAGTCGAACTGGCCTCGATATGCGTCACCGGGTGTTCGAAAGTGAATTTGTACCCTGCGATTGTCATAGCCTGTTGGATTTCGACAAGCGGCGCGGGTTCCGGCAGATTGCCACCAAATCCTATGCTCTGCGACTGTTTCAAGGTGAGCATGACTGCGAATTCAGCCTCGCCCGACTTGGCATCGGCATGGCCTTGCTGCTTTGATCCATCCGGCAGCGTTAGCCCAGGTTCTTCGAACGTGCAGGAAATTTCCGGGCGGCAACGCCGGGTCACTCGAATCTTGAACGCTTCCCCGGCGACTACGTAAGCGCGATCGGCTTCCGCCGTTTGTTCGAAGCCGGCGGCGAGGACAAGAGCTCGATTGATGTGTCTTTGGACCGCCTCAAGCTCTCGGCGAAATGCGTCTGCGGCGTGCTCCGCTTGGCTGGCTGCCAAGATGGATTCGAGATTGGTTCCCGCACTGGCGACCAAGGCCGAAGACTGCTTCCAGTTCAGTTCCAGGGCGGAGGCCCGCGCAGCCGCAAGGTTGTCGTCTATTTTTTTAAGCGTTTCACAGTAGGGTGCTTTTGCTCCGCACCCAAGTGCGGCGTCATCCCCGGACAGGGCAGTCAAATTCGCATTCAACATGCCTGGAGTGAACTTCGATCCGCTTTCGGCAACCAACCCAACCGGGCGCCGTAAGAATGGCGAGCCGAGAAACGCTGAAATTCCTTGCGTGCGATGATTGGCGAAGGCGTCCAGCCCGATCTCCCGGTAGGTTTTCCCGTATAGCGGCGAAACGTCGCCGACGGGAATCGAGTAGCCTTGCGGTGAATCGGAACCGCGATCCAGATCCATGATCGGAACTCCGGCGGTCCCCGCCGACCACGGCGTCAATCCCTCCTTTTGGAGTTCCGGGTAAGCATTGGCATCGGCAGCCTCTCGTACTGCCTTGGGCGTCAGCAATCCCGAGGCCTGATGGTGTCCGTGCCCGGCATGCACGCTGCCGAAATTGCTGATTACCACGTTGGGGCGAAACGTGCGGATCACGCGAACCATATCTTCGACAACCTGATCGCCCCAAACTTTCTCAGTTTCTTCTGGAGTTTTTGAGAATCCGAAATCGCGCGCGCGTGTAAAGAACAACTTCACGCCATAACCGCGGGTGGCCGCGAGCAATTCCTGCGTGCGAATCAAGCCCAACTGCGGCGCTTGTTCCGGACCGAGATCGTTTTGCCCGCCTTCGCCCCTGGTTAACGAGAGCAACGCGACGTCCGCATGCAGGCCGCGCGCCAGATACGTCAGCACCGCCGCCGATTCGTCGTCCGGATGCGCGTCGATATATAGAATTCGCGTGGTCACGCGGGCGCTTTCGATCGCTTCAATGGTTTCCGGGAGGCCCGGTCCGGTGCCGGCCGCCGGGGAGAACTGCGCATTGACCAGGAACCCGCGGCGGCCGCAGAACAACGCGAGAAGAACAAGCATGAAACTGAAACCAATTGCCGACGCGCGGATGATTCGGTGCCGCGCGCTCATCGCGCCGCCTCGGTACCAGGCGCGAGAAATGGCCACTCCCGCCGCAACCGCGACCGCACTAGAAACACCACCAAACCCAGAACAATCACGAATAACCCCCACCACATCGCTCGCCCCGTGCGCAAAAACAGCCAAATCCAGCCCGCTATCGTCAAGAGCGCCGGCAACGGGTACAGCCACATTTTAAACGGTAGACGGTCACCCGACCAACGGCGCCGCAAGAGCATCACGCCCACGGCCTGCCCGATAAACTGAATGACCAGCCGCATGGCCAGCACCGCGGCAATGACCGTCCGCAGCTTGAACAGCAGCGCGAAAACAAACGTCAACGCCCCCAGAAACAGCAGGGAGATGTGCGGAAACCGCTTTTTTGGATGAACGCGTGCAAAAACGCTGAAGAAATTTCCGTCCAGCGCCGCCGAATACGGCACGCGGGAATATCCCAGCAACGACGAAAACACCGAGGCGAACGCGATCCACAAGATCATCACCGTGGCAAAGCGCGCCGCGCCGCTGCCGTACAATTTTTCGATGAAAGCGCTGACGATGAAGGGCGAATCCTGCGCCTGCTGCCAGGGAAGCACTCCCAGGATGCTAGTTTGCATCGCCAGGTAGAGCACCGCGATGCCGATGATCGAAAGAAAAATTCCGCGCGGAATGTTGCGTTCCGGATTGCGAATCTCGCCGCCCAAATGGCAAATGTTGTAGTAACCCCAGTAGGTATAAATGGTGTTCACCGTCGCCGACCCCAGCATCGCGAAAAACATCCAGGAGAAGTCCCATGCTCCGGGTGCATAGGTAAAGACGAGTTTCGGCTGGAAGTGGGTTACACCGCCCCAGATCAACCACAAGATGGTTCCGACGACGCCAGCCCACAGAAACAGCGAAATCTTGCCGATTGACCCGATGCGCCGATACAATAGCAGCACCAGCGCGATCACCAGCACCCCGGAAAGCGCCTTCTCTCCGTACTTTCCCAACGGATAGAGATAGGAAGCGTACTGCGAAAAGCCAATCGCCCCGGATGCCAAGCTCAGCGGCGCCTGAATTAGCGTCTGCCATACGAACAAGAACGACATCATGCGGCCCATGCGTCCCGGCCCGTAAGCTTCACGCAGAAATACGTAGCTACCGCCGGCCAGCGGCATGGCCGCCCCCAGCTCCGACCATACGAATCCATCCAGCAGCGCCAGCGCCGCCCCCGCCGCCCAGGCCAACAGGCACTGCGGTCCGCCCATCGCCTTGATGACCAGTGGAATGACGACGAATGGTCCGACGCCGACCATCTCAATCATGTTCAGCGCCACGGCTTCTTTTAAGCCGAGCGCGCGCTCCAGGTCTCCTCCGCGCTTCTCCTGCCGCGTGGCGCCGTCCCCGCCTGGCTCATCCTTTTGTGGCGATGTCATCGCGCCGCCGAGGATAACAAATGCGCGCCGACAGACCTAATCCGCGTCCCCGTGCCAGAATGTAGAGTCGTTGAGAACATCCGCATTTCGTTTTGCAACCTTGTTCGAACAGCTTAGACTCGTGCCGGCTAGTACGGATTCGCGGTAAATTCGATCGTCGCGGCGGTCTGATCCATGTCGTTTGCTCTCCTTCGCCAAGCCATTGTTCTGTCCGGTGCCGTCCTCGCCGCCGTCGCGCCTCTTCGTTGCGCGAGTCTTGATGTGCCTCCCGCCGCCGTCACCGTCATGGACCAAATTTATTCGGGCGATCTTGGGAGCGCCATCGAAGGCTCCCGCCGACTCCAGCAGGAGCAACCCGAACATCCTCTAGGCTACCTGCTAGAGGGGGAAGCGCTCTGGTGGAGGATCTGGTGCACCTCCGCTGAATTCCGATACGGCATGACGTATCCTCGGCATCGCGCCAAGCTCGCCGCCGACCAGCACTACCTCGATCTCGCCGCGAAAGCCACGTCGCTGGCCGATACGCGCATCGCAAGTCACGACTCCGCCGAGATGCAGTTCTACGCCGGGATGGGCGATGCGCTGCTTGCGCGCATCTACGGTTTGCGAGGAGAAAACCGCAGCGGAGCGCGCGCCGGAGTTCGCGCGCGAGGACGTCTCCTACGCGCCATCGCTCTCGACCCAAACCTCGCCGACGCCTACATGGGTCTGGGTCTCTACAACTATTACGCCGACACGCTCTCCGCCACCGCCCGCGTCCTGCGCTTTTTCATGGGCATCCCCGGCGGCAACAAGCAAGAGGGCATTCAACAGATGCAGCGGGCCATAGCCCAAGGCGTCCTCACTCCGCCCGAAGCGCGTTTCTATCTGGCGATCAATCTCCACAACTACGAGCAAAAGTATGAGTTAGCCCTGAAGATTGCAGGCCCGCTCGCGGAGAAATATCCTTCCAACCCGATCTTTCAATTGATTCAAGGCGATCTGTACGCGAAGTTAGGCCGCAAAGAATCCGCCGCGGAGTGCTATCGTGCCGCCGGGGCGCTGAGAGTTAACGATCCAGAGTGCAACGACCACATCCGCGAACTCGTTCGTGCCTCCCTTGCGGCTATCGCCGCCACCGACCGTGCACCGGCCCGCTAGCCTGTCCACCTCGAGACGACTGCGTCCGAATTAGCGCGATTCGACGCCCAGACGGTTTGTAGCAGCCACCGACCGCTTAGCTTGCCAGCTCTGAGGAACGAAGAGAGCCCCGAAGGGTAGCGGGCGTCTTGTTCTAGTCCCGCATTGCCAATTGACCTGATCCCAGCGGCAATGGTAAGCATGTAGGGTTGTGCAACGCTCACAAGGCAGGGTAAACGCCGGTTGTAGCGTGACTTCCGAAGGTTGGGGCAAGTTGGGCGGGTTTTAACCCGGCGAGGCCGCGGTCAACGCGCGGCAACGATTCAGCATCTCATTCCAACAGCACTTTGGCGTCGCGGGCTCCCCGCCGTGCGCCTCGGCAGGACGGGCCGCCATGGCGGCTTCCGGGCATCAAGGTCGACCGCAATGCGGTCACAGTTTCAGATGAAGGAGTATCAATGAAGTGGTTTTGGGCCGTGTTACGTGTGAGCGCGAAGCGCCGTTTACGGGCTGAGTATGGTTTGGAAGCACGCGGTTATGGCGCACCGATTGAGTCTGCGCGCCGTCCTGCATTGATTTTTACCTTACTGGCAGCGATTTTCGCAGTGGCAGGCTGCAACGACTACGGGAACACCTTTCAGAACCCTACTGGCGCGGGCATCTCCTTCCTGGCGCCGACCGACGCAAGTGCCGGTGGCCCCGATTTTACTATGACCGTGACCAGTCCTACCGGCGGCTTCGTCGCCAAGACAGTCGTTCAATGGAACAACAAAACAATACCCTCAACCTACGTCAGTGCTTTCACGGTTACCGCGACCGTTGCCGGCGCGCTGATCGCCAAGCCGGGCACAGCTAGCGTTAATACGCTGAACCCTTTCTCTGGTACCGGAAATAATGGCCTGTCAAACACTCTTACGTTTATCATCAATCCGCCGGGGAATCCGGTTCCGGCACTTACTTCCATTTCGCCGAACACCGCCGCTGCCGGCAGTGCTTCGTTTGCGCTCACAGTTAGTGGCAGTAATTTCCTTCCGGCTTCGGATCCATCCGGTGGCTCGCAAGTTCGTTGGAACCTGGGACCTACGCAAACAACGCTTCCGATCGTTACGATCAGTTCATCGCAAATTCAGGCCACGGTAGACACCAGCCTGCTTGTCAACGCAACCACTCAGCCCGTCTCCGCGATCGTCACGGTCTACAATCCGCCATCGCCGGCCAGTGGCGGCGTTTCGGGTTCACCTGGAGGCGGCGGAGGGACCAGCCCAGGCGGTTTGCCGTTTTCTATAACGCCTGCGGGTGCGACGCCCATGTCTACGTCGCGCGCCAACGTCGCGGAAGAGACGCCCGCCGTCAGCGTCGACGGCCGCTACGTGGCTTACACGGCCACGCAAGGGGAGCACACCCAAGTTTTTGTTCGCGACACCTGCGAGGGTACTTCCTCGGGCTGCCAGTCGCACACGTTGCTTCTCTCCGCAGCAGCCGATGGTACTGCCGGCAACGATGACAGCCGCGCTCCCTCGATGAGTTCCGAGGGCCGCTACATTGCGTTTAGTTCCGCCGCCACGAATCTCGCTGCAAGCGGGTCGGCTGGCCGCCAGATCTATTTACGCGACACTTGTTTCGGCGTGAATTCGAACTCTTGCACGGCTTCCACCCAGCTGGTATCGACCGATCCGCAAGGTGCGCTGGTCGGCACCGAGGGTATTTTGCCGTCGGTCAGCGCGTCGGGGCGCTTCATCGCCTTCCTCGCGGTGACGCCGAGCCACACATCCGGCAAATCCACCGCTCAAGCGAAATCGGCCGCGGCCAGTTCCACCAATAGCGGCTATCGCCAGGTTTTCGTCCGCGACACATGCCTCGGCGCGACAAGTTGCACGCCAAAAACGACGCGCATCTCGCTCCAGCCTGGAGACGCTGCTACGACCGACGCGAAGCCTGCCGGACCCGCGCTCAGTGGCAGCTCCTCGCACGTAGCTCTTCCCGGGACGAATGCCGCAACGCTCTTTACCCGCTCTGTCGCCGTAGACGACCGGGTCTTCCTAGCACTCACCGGCAGCCATCCATGAGAATGCTGTGACCCGGTGAGTCCGCGCGACGACGTCAATTCGGACAGGATCGTCTTAGTCACCGGCGCGGGTGGCTGCATCGGGTCGGCCCTCGCCAAACGCCTCATTCATTCCGGTGCCAAGCTGGTTCTGCTCCTCGATCATGCCGAGCAGAATCTCTATGAAATCCACTCGGAGCTGAGTGCCGCTGGTTCGTCTTCTCACGTCCCCGTCCTCGGAGACATCGCCGACAAAGCGCTGCTCGACGAAATCCTGGACAAATATCGTCCGGGCGCGATTTTCCATGCTGCCGCCTTCAAGCATGTGCCGCTGATGGAGGCCAATCCTGTCGCGGTGATTCGCAACAATATTCTGGGCACGTGGACCCTCGCGAGCGCCGCGCTGCGGCATGGCGTAGGCCAGCTCATCATGATCTCTACGGACAAAGCTGCAAACCCACGAAGCGTCATGGGCGCGGCGAAGCGTGTCGCTGAGTTGGTATTGCTCCGCCTGGGCAATAAGAAAACACGCATGAGCGCTCTGCGACTCGGCAATGTGCTCGGTTCCAACGGCAGCGTGGTTCCACTGTTTCAGCAGCAAATCCAGCGTGGCGGTCCAGTGACGGTTACGCACCCGGACTCCCGCCGCTACTTTGTCTCACTGACTGAAACGATCGACCTGATCCTTGCCGCCGCAAAATTGAACGAAGATGCCGCGATCCTGATTCCGGAACTTGGCGCTCCTGTAAACATCTTGGACCTGGCAAACAATCTGATCCGCGAATCCGTTACCTCAGCCGCAAACATCGAAATCGTCTTCACCGGCCTGCGTCCCGGCGACAAGCTCACTGAGGATTTAGTCACCGCCACCGAATGGCTGGAGGCCACCAGTGATCCTAAACTGAAAAAAGTAAACGGACCGCAGCTCACAGCAAAACGATTGGATTCTGCTATTCAGGCGATTTCCGAAGGCGTGCGGACGCGCAACCTGGCGGTCCTGGTGGATACACTCTGTGAGGTAGTCCCGGAATACGAGCCAAGCGAAACGCTGCTGGCGCTCCTAAACGTGCAACTTGTTGTAGGGGCGCAAAACGGCTGCGCCCCTAGCGCCCAGCCCTAACGCCGTAGTGCTCCGGCAGACCGAGCTAAGCCAAGAATCCCAAGTTCGAAGTCTGGAAATTGGCAAGGTTGGGGAAAATCGCGGGCAAGTCCGCCGCTGCGACTCCGAACCACGACGCCAGGGTCGCAGCATACTGATCCACCGACGTTGACGGTATCCAACGTCCGTTGCTCCCGGTATCGTCGGTCCCGCCCAGCGCCAGCGTCGGAAATGTTCCATACAGCGCATTCCCCTTGACCGCGCCGCCCATCATTAGTTGATGACCGCCCCAAGCATGGTCCGTTCCACCGTTCGACCCAGGCTGGAACGTGCGGCTGAACTCCGACAAAGTAAAGGTCGTTACCGAGTTCGCCACGCCCAACTCCTGTGTCGCCGTGTAGAACGCCGCCATCGCCGGACTCAACTGCGAATACAGTCCCACTTGGGAATTGAGCTGATCGCTGTGGGTGTCAAACCCGCCGACCGAGCAGAAGAAAATCTGCCGTCCGATTCCCAGCGCACTTCTGGCCGCAATCACCTGGGCCACTTGCTTCAACTGCGATGCCAATCCGTTGTTCGCGGGAAACACCGTCTGAATCGCCGGAATATTTTTCAAAGCGGTGGCTAAAACCTGGCTCTGTTGAATCGCTTGCCCAGTCACGGCACTGGACGCCTGCACCAGCGAGATGCCGGTATCGAACGTCAGCAACTGCTGCACGCCCAAAAACCGCGCCTGTGCAGCCGCAGAGCTGTCGATACCACTAAGCCCAGGCGTGCTTCCCGGACTCATCGTAAACGGCCGCGTGGTGATTCCCGTGCCGAAGATGGTGCTTCCTGCCACGGACAGAATCGGCGGAAACAGCGCGCTGCTGTTGAACGTCGGCTGTATTTTGTCCGCCACCCTTCCCGCCCAACCCGCATCCTGTAGCCCATTTAGCTGCGTTGTCTGCCATTGGTTCTGCTGGTCCGAGTGCGAAAACAAATTCTGCGGTACGCTGGCGTGGCTCTGATATTGCTGCCGCGTCGTCGGCTGCACCAGCGTCCCCACGTTGGCAAGCACCGCCAAGGCTTTCTGATTATTGAACAAGCCCTGGAGGTCCGGCAGGTTTGGATGAAGTCCAAAGTTCGCCGCGCCCCCGATCTGCAGGGGCAACAGGGACGCCTGCGGCAATGCCAAATTCGCGCGAATAGTCTGATAGTTCGTATAGCCCGCATCGATCGGCACGATCATGTTGTTCGAATCATTGCCGCCAAACATGAATATGCAAACCAGCGCCTTATAATCCGTAGTTCCCTGAGCCAGCGCGCTGACCAATCCAAACTTGCTCAACCCGCCCACAAGCGAAGCCGTCGCCGCCGAGCAGCACGCCAGCCGCATGAAATCTCGTCGTGAATGGTGCGTCATCTTCATCC